>Ga0247819_10002103_pt1 | contig 10455 bp, 11 predicted proteins | sample 13C_Xylose_Day6_FD_193428 | JGI IMG/M metagenome (GOLD analysis project Ga0247819, IMG submission 193428) | Soil microbial communities from agricultural site in Penn Yan, New York, United States - 13C_Xylose_Day6 | ecosystem: Environmental > Terrestrial > Soil > Agricultural land | place: USA... | reverse complement strand
GCGTGATGGACTTCGACGTGCGCGGCGGCAAGGTGCAGGACTTCCGCTACAAGCTGCTGCCGGTGCTGTCCAACGCGCTGCCGGCCGATCGCGAGATGCAGGCGCTGATCACGAAGATCCGCGCGCCCTACGAATCGAAGCTGAACGAGAAGCTCGCGGTGACCGAGGGAACGCTCTATCGCCGCGGCAACTTCAACGGCACCGGCGACCAGCTGCTGCTCGACGCGCTGATGGACGTGCAGGGCGCGCAGATCGCCTTCTCGCCCGGCTTCCGCTGGGGCACCTCGCTGCTGCAGGGCGAGACGATCACGCGCGAATGGCTGATGGACATGACGGCGACGACGTACTCGTACGCCACCGTCAACCAGATGAGCGGCGAGATGATCAAGACCGTGCTGGAAGACGTCTGCGACAACCTGTTCAACCCCGACCCGTACTACCAGCAGGGCGGCGACATGGTCCGCGTGGGCGGCCTGCAGTACACCTGCGACCCGCTCGCGCCCATGGGCCGGCGCATCCAGGACATGCGCCTGGACGGCAAGGCCATCGACGCCGGCAAGCAGTACAAGGTGGCCGGCTGGGCGCCGGTCGCCGAGGACGCGAAGAACGCCCCGGGGGTGCGGCCGGTGTGGGAAGTGGTCGAGGAATGGCTGCGTTCGCGCGGCGGCGTGGTGAAGGCGCGCCAGGCGAACGTGCCCAAGCTGGCGGGCGTGCTGCCGAACGCGGGCTTCGTCGACGCCTGAGCGTCAGCTGCGCTCGCGCAGCCAGTTCGCCGCGTCTTCCGCGCCCATCCGCTGCGCCGCTTCGCGCGCGCTCGTGCCCGAGGCGTCGCGGTGCCGCAGGTCGGCGCCGCGGTCGGCCAGCAGCTCCATCACGTCGACGCGGTTGAACATCGCCGCGACCATCAGCGCGGTGCGGCCGTCCTCGCCGTGGCCGTCGACCTGCGCGCCGCCGTCCAGCAGCGCGCGGACCACCTCGACATAGCCCTTGTACGCAGCGCCCGACAGCGGCGTCTGGCCGCGATCGTTGGCCAGTTCCGGATCGGCGCCCGCGCGCAGCAGCGCGCGCGCCAACTCGTGGTGGCCGTGGTAGCTCGCCAGCATCAGCAGGCTGTCGCCGCTCTCGTTGCGCAGGTTGGGCGGAAAGCCGTGGTCGAACAGCGGCTGCAGCGACGCGAGATCGCCTTCGCGGACGCACTGGAACACCTGCCGCGCCAGCCGCAGCGTGTCCTCGTCGAGCGCGGGCTTCTGAACAATCGAACTCGTTTCCATCCGACTACCATAGCCCGCACCCAACGCATCCGTATGACAGCCATTTCCCTCTCCTCCGCCGCCGAACCGAAGTTGCAGTTTTTTGCGGAGCTCGCCGTCGAGGTGGGCAAGCCCATCGAGGTCGGCCGCACGCCGCGCGGCCTGCGACGCATGATCCCGATCACCGGCGGCCACGCGCGCGGCGATGGCTGGACCGCGCGCGTGCTGCCCGGTGGCGCGGACTACCAGCTCGTGGTCAGCGACACGCTGGCCGAACTGCAGGCCCACTACGTCCTCGAGACCGACGCGGGCGACCTGGTCTACGTGCGCAACCAGGCGATCCGGCAGGCCAGCGCGGAGGTGACGGCGAAACTGATCCGCGGCGAGCCGGTCGATCCTTCGCAGGTCTACTTCCGCTGCCTGCCCGCGCTCGAGACCGCGGCGCCCGCGCTGAGCTGGGTCAACGAGCGGCTGTTCGTGGGCTCGGGCGTTCGCCGGCCGCAGCAGGTGGAGATGAAGTTCTTCCTTCTGGACTGAGCGACTCGCGCACCGAGCCGATCAGCCGCAGCACCTCGTCCGCGCGCTCGCACCGGACCACCAGGCCCATCGCCAGCATCGCGAGGAATCGCTCGGCCTGCTCGGGCCCGACCTCGCCCAGCGCCCTGCACAGCGCGGTGTAGGCGACGTCCAGTTCCTGCTCGGTCATGGCTGCACTCCTCGTTGCTTCAACTCGGCGCGCGCCGCGTCGAGATCGATACGGTCCCAGCGGCCGAACACATAGCCGTCCGGCCGCACGACCACCAGCGCCTTCGCGCCCGGCGCCACGCCATAACGCTCGGCCGCCTGACCCGCGGGCAGGTGCACCAGCGTGAAACCGGATTCCTGCTCGATGCGAGCCTCATCTCCGTCTGCGCCGAACACCAGGCCGACGAAGCCACGACCGAAGCACTGCGTGAGATGAAACTGACCCTCCGCGCCGCGCACCCGCGCTTCCGGCGCAGGACGTCCGGGCGCCGCCAGGTCCGAAGCCCAACGCCCGACCTCCGGCCCGTTCAACGGCGAGCCCACGTAGGCGATCGGCGCCGACTGCCGCGGATTGATCAGCGGCCGCACGCGCGGCTCGTCCAGCGCCAGCCGCAGCACCGCGTCGCGCATCAGCGTGAAGGCGAAATCCGGCGGCGCCATGAACTCGGTGCTCTTGCTGCCGTACGCCAGGTTCTCGTGCGTGGCATGCAGGCGCTCGACCGTGTACGAATCGAGCAGCGCCTCGTCGGCGCGGCCCTGCAGCACGGCCGCCAGCTTCCACGCGAGGTTGCCCGCGTCGTCCAGTCCCGAGTTGAGCCCGCGCACGCCGAAGATCGGCACCAGGTGCGCCGCGTCGCCGGCGAACAGCACGCGGCCTCTGCGGTAGTCCGGCAGCGTCAGGCACTTGGCGTTGTACATGGACGCCCACAGCATCCGCCACGGCTCGCGCTCGCCGATCATGTCCAGGTGGCTCTGGATGCGCGGCACGATGTTCTCCGGCGCCAGCGCCGCCTGCGCGTCCTCGCCCTCGCGCAGCTGGTAGTCGATGCGCCACACGTCGTCGGGCTGCCGGTGCATCAGCAGCGTGGAACCGGGGTTGGACGGCGGGTCGAACCACGCCAGCCGCTCCACCGGCCGCTGGGTCTTCTGCTCGATGTCGACGATGACGTACCGGCCCTCGTACTGCGTTCCTTCCAGCGCCAGCCCGAGCTGCTCGCGCACCGTGCTGCGGCCGCCGTCGCAGGCCACCAGCCATTGCGCGCGCACGTTCCTTTTGCCCGACGGTCCCTCGATCCCGACCTCCACGCCTTCGCCGTCCTGGCGCACGCTCGCGACGCGGTGCGACCACGCGACCTGCACGAGTCGCCGGTCCAGCGCCTCGTCCACGAAGCGCTCCACGTAGAACTGCTGGATGTTGACCATGGGCGCGAAGCGCTGCGCCGGTTCGTGCGGCATCTGGAAGTGCAGCACCTCGCGGTCGCGCCAGTAGCTGCGGCCGCCGGTCCAGGGCAGCGACTTGTCGCGCATGGCGCTTTCCGCGCCAGCCCAGGCCAGGATCTCGAGCGACCGGCGCGAGATGCAGATCGCGCGGCTGCCGGTGCAGTACGAGGCATCGGCCTCCACCACCAGCGACGGCACGCCTTGCGCGGCCAGCAGCGCGGCGCAGGTCAGGCCCACGGGGCCGCCGCCCGCGATGAGCACGGGCACTCGTTCGGGAAGGGGTTCGGCGTCCATGCGCCGAGTATGTCAGTCCGCCGCGGGCGCCTCGGCGTTCAGGAACACCGGTCCCACGACCCGGTCGCCTTCGGCGATGCCGTGCTCGTCGAACCAGCCCTGCGGCACCTCCAGCACGTAGCGCACCGGGTACTGGCTGCTGTGCGAGTCCAGCGAGTGCGGCTCCATGTGGTCGATGTGCAGGATGCCGCCGTCGTCGTCGAGGAAGGCGATCGACAGCGCCACCGGCGTGTCCTTCATCCAGAAGCTCTGCACCGCCACTTCGTCGCAGACGAACAGCATGCCCTCGTTCGGCCCGAGCTCGTTGCGATGCATCAGCCCGAGCGCGCGCTGCTCTTCCGTTCGCGCGATGTAGGTGTCGAGTTCGTGGTCGGCGATGGTGAACTTGCAGCGAACGAGGTTCATGGCGGCATTCTGTTGGGCTGCCTCACGACCGGCTGAGCGGCGCTGCCGCATCGCGATGTAGGAGGCCTACTTGGGCCGGGGGCGCGACAGCCGGGCATCGGGCTGGCGCAGCTCGCCTTCGCGCAGCTGCTGCACGGCGGTCACCACCGCGTGCGCCGCGTTCTTCACCTCGACGTGCAGCGCGGCGTCGGCGTCCAGCGTGTCGTGGCTGGTGGCGTAGGGCTCGTAGTAGCCGATGAAACGGTCCAGCCGTGCCTGCGAACCTGCGTCCACCAGGCCCATCCAGTCGAGCCAGTCGCACAGGGCGCGCCGCACCGACTCGATGCCCGCCACGTCGCCGTGCACCACCACGCCGTAGGCGCGGCCGGCCAGGTGCTTGGGGTAGTCCCAGCCCTTCAGTTCCATCGCCTTGGCTTTCTCCGGATCCTTGCCGTGCGTGCTGGTCGGGTCCGGGTTGCCGCCGTCGGCGCACACCATGCGGTCCATCATCAGCTTGAGCGGGCTGGCGGCCTGGTACCAGTGCACGGGCGTGACGAGCAGCACGCCGTGCGCGCTCACCCAGCGCTCGTAGATCTCGTTCATCCAGTCGCCGGTCTGCCGCTGCGCATGGTTGGGATAGCAGCTGCACGGCCAGTGGCACAGCGGCATCGCGGTGGACACGCAGCCCTTGCACGGATGGATGTGGCGGCCGTAGTCGGAGGTGAGCAGGCTCAGGTCGAGCACGTCGCACTCGATGCCCGAATCGGCGACGACCCCGCGCGCCATCTGCGTGAGCCGCCAGGTCTTGGACATCTCGCCGGGACAGGTGCCGTCGTTGCGCGGCGAGGCGCACACGATGAGCACGCGCGACGGAGTGGCCTTCTCGCCCCAGCGCCGCTGCGCCTCGACCAGCTTGTCACGAGTGGCGCGCCACTCGACCGACAGGTCGTAGTCGGGATCGGCGAAGCCGGGCCCGGCCTTGGCGGTCACCGGCGCCTTGCGGCCCTGCTGGTAGGCCTCCCAGGCGATCGCCTCCAGCCGCTCGATCGCGGCCGACTCGGCCTGGAACGCGGGATCGAAGAACGACTGCAGGAACCGCTCGCGGAACTGGCCGCGCGGCAGCATGGGCCCTGCCTGGCCTTTTCGGACGTCTGTCATCGGGCCAGTGTAGGAACGATGGCGCCGTCGCGGGAACCGCGAAGCTTTGCATTGCCGAGTAGGCCCTGGACTACAGACGAGTCCGCGCGCTCTGCCGATAATTCCAGCTGCATCCGGACGAGCTCTACCGTAGCCTCGCCCGCTTCCCACCGGCAGCTTCGTGCGCCGGTCTCGCAGGCCCGGCACGCGATGCCCGGGCCGCCCCAGGAATCCCCCAAGGAGAAACGCGCGTGAGTATCCGCGTCCTGCTGGTCGAAGACGTCAAGGCCACCCACCAGCTCATCACCGAGCTGATCGACTTCGTCGGTGGCTTCGAAGTGGTCGCCACCTGCGTCACCGAATCCAACGCGCTGGTCTGGCTGCACGACCATCCCGGCGAAGCCGACCTGGTGATCCTCGACCTGATGCTGCGCGAAGGCTCGGGCTTTTCGGTGCTGGCGGGCGCGGCGCGCGAGCAGGCGGCCGACGTGGTGGTGTTCAGCGACTTCGCGTCGCCCGCGGTGGTGCGCAAGTGCCGCAGCCAGGGCGCACTGGAGGCGATCTCCAAGTCGGACTACCGGCAGCTGCGCGTCTTCCTCGAGAAGTACCGCGGAGAGAAGGCGCAGAAGATCTCCGTCATTCCCGCGAAGGCGGGAATCCAGAACCTGGAGCCTCTCCCCCGCACGGACGACGCGGACGGGCGCCTTACTGCGGCTCGATCTTCGCGTCCTTGATCGCCTTGGCCCACTTGGCCGTCTCGGCCTTCGTGCGCTGCGCCAGCGCATCGGGCGTGCCGGGCTCGATGACGAAGCCGATGGGCGCGAACTTCTCCTGCAGGTCCTTGCTCTTCGCGGCCGCGTTGAAGGTGTCGTTGAGCTTGCGCACGATCTCCGGCGGCGTGCCGGCCGGCGCGAACACGGCGAAGTACGCGATCAGCTCGTAGTCCTTCAGGCCCAGCGCCTCGTTCACCGTCGGCAGGTTCGGCGCCGCGGCGGAACGCTTCGTCGACGTCACCGCCAGGCCGCGCACCTTGCCGCCGTTCACCTGCGGCAGCATCACCGCGAAGTCGGCCGTGAACATCATCACCTGGCCGCCGATCAGGTCGGTCATCGCGGCGGGGCCGCTCTTGTACGGGATGTTGTTCATCTGGATGCCGGCCATGCTGGCCAGCATCTCGGACGACACCAGCTGCGAGGTGCTGGCGCTCGCGAACGTCACCTGGCCGGGCTTGGACTTGGCCAGGTCCACGAACTCCTTCAGCGTCTTGGCGGGCACGTCGTTGTTGACCCCCACGATCAGCGGCACCTGTCCCAGGTAGGCGACCGGCGCGAACGCGGTGTCCTGGTCGTAGGGCAGCTTCTTCATCAGGCTCTTGAGCGCCGCGTTCGTGCTGTTGGTGCCGACCATGATGGTGTAGCCGTCCGGCGTGGCCTTGGCCACTTCGGAGGCGCCCAGCATGCCGTTCACGCCCGGCTTGTTGTCCACCACCAGCGGCTGGCCCAGCGCCTCCTGCACCTTGGCGGAGAACGCGCGCGCGATCTGGTCGGTGGCGCTGCCCGCGGCGAAGGGCACCACCACGCGGATGGGCTTGTTCGGATAGCCGGCGGCGGAAGGCGAGCCTTGGGCGAAGGCCGTCGAGGCGGCGAGCAGGGCCGCGGCCACGAGGGCGCGCCGGTGGAAGGTGGTTGTCATGGATGTCTCCTTTTCTTCGGTGGTGGTAGCAAGAACTCAGTCGATCGGCGGCAGACCGTGCCGCGCATTGTGTTCGCCCAGGCGCGGCGCGACCGCACGCGGCAACGGCCGCTGTCCGTCCACGGTGAAGGGCAGTCCCGTCAGCCGCATGTCCGCGCCCGGCAGCGCCTGCAGGATGTCCAGCGCCTGCACCTGCGGGTGGGCCACGGCTTCCGGCAGCGAATGGATGGGCGCGCAGGGCACGCCGGCGCGCTCGAACCGGTCCAGCCACTCGGCACGCGGCCGCGACTTCAGCAGCGGCACGAGCTCCTGGAACAACGCGGCCTTGTTCGCCAGCCGCGCGCGGTTGGTGGTGAAGCGCTCGTCGCCCGCCCACTGCGGCCGGCCCAGCTCCTGCGCCAGCTTGGCGAACAGGCGGTCGTTGCCGCAGCACACCAGCAGCGGCGCGTCGGCCGCTTCGAAGGCTTCATAAGGCACGAAGCCCGGATGCCCCGAGCGATGGCGCTCGGGCTGGCGGCCCTCGTTCACCAGCGCATCGACCTTCTGCGCGTTCCAGCCCATCGCGGCTTCCAGCAGCGAGGTGGCGACGATGCCGCCGCGGCCGGTCTGCTGTCGCCGCTGCAGCAGCGCGAGCGCGCCGATCACGGCCCACATGCCGCTGCCCTGGTCGCACAGCGAGGAGCCGGCGCGCATCGGCGGATCGTCGGGCCCGCCGTTGGTGGCCGACAGGCCGCTGAAGGCCTGCACCAGCGGCTCGTAGCCGGGACGCAGGTTCATCGGCCCGGTGTTGCCGAAGGCGGAGATCTCGCAGTACACCAGCCGCGGATGGCGCTGGCACACGGAAGGGCCGTCGATGCCCAGCTGCTTCGTCACGCCCGGCCGCAGGTTGTGCACCAGCACGTCGGCGTCTTCCAGCAGGCCCTCCAGCGCGGCGCGCCCGGCCTCGCTCTTGAGGTCCAGCGCCACCGACTGCTTGCCGCGGTTGAACACCTGGAAGATGAGCGAGTCCTCCTCGAGGAAGGCCGGCCCCATGCGGCGCGCGTCGTCGCCGCCGTCCACCCGTTCCACCTTGACCACCTCGGCGCCCAGGTCCGCGAAGATGGCGCCCGCGAAAGGCGCGGCCAGCACCTGGCCGAGTTCGATGACGCGAAGGCCGCGCAGCACGTCTTGCATCCGGCCAGTCTAGGCAGGCGGCACTGATCTGGGAATTCGAAGATTTGCATTTCTCTGATCACAATCGTGGATCAGCGGAAATCCGGGCCTTCGATGCGCATCAACCTCACCCTCCAGCAGCTGCAGTCGTTCGCCGAGGTCGCGCAACGCTGCAACTTCCGCGAAGCGGCGGCCGCGCTCAACGTGTCGCAGCCCGCGCTCAGCCGCACCATCCGCATGGCCGAGGAGGCGCTGGGCACGCGCCTCTTCGACCGCGACACGCGCCGCGTGCAGCTCACGCCCGCGGGCCGCGAGCTGCGCCCGATCGCGCAGCGCATCCTGGCCGAGTTCCACGGCGCGTTCAGCGACCTCGCCGGCTTCCTCGCCGGACGCAGCGGCCAGGTGGCGGTGGGCGCCCTGCCCTCGATCGGCGTGTCGGTGCTGCCGGCGCTCATCGCGCGCTTCCAGTCCGAGCATCCGCAGGTGGGCTTCAGCATGGTCGAAGCGGCCGCGGGGCCGCTGCTGCAGGCGGTGGACGACGGCAGCGTGGACGTCGCCGTCACCGTGCGGCCGGAACCGGACGCGCGCCTTCGCTACCAGCACGTGCTGGACGATCCCTTCGTGCTGCTGTGCCGCCACGACGATCCGCTGGCGCGCCAGCGCACCGCTTCGTGGCGCGCCTTCGCGGACCGGCCCTTCATCGCCGCCTTTCCCCAGAGCAGCATCCGGCCGGTGACCGACGCGGTCTTCCTGCAGCAGGGGCTGCAGGTGCATTCGCCGCTCACCTATCCCAGCATCGCGGCCGCCGGCGCGCTGGTGCAGACCGGGCTGGGCATCACCGCGCTGCCGCGCATGGCGCTGCGGCTGATCGCTACCGACGGCCTGGTGGTGGTGCCCCTGCAGCGGCCGGCGATGCATCGTCCGCTCGGCCTCGTGACGCGCATCGGGCGCACGCTGTCGCCGGTGGCGCAGGCCTTCGTGCCGCTGCTGGCGCGCGCGCTGAAGGCCGAGAGCACTCAGCGCTGGGGAGGTTCGTCGCCCGAAGGCCGCCCGAGCGGGACGGAAGGATCGGGCCGGCGCTTGTAGTGAGCGTAGTCCTTGCCAGGATCGGCCACGCCGGCCTGTCCCACCGACTGCGGCAGCTCCGACTGGATGGCCACGTGGCTGATCGCCTCGCCCGAACGGCGGCGCGCGCGCAGCGACTCGGCGAACTTCAGCGCCTCGCCGAGCTGGTCCTCGGCGAAGGTGGAGAAGCGGGCCTGGGGTGCGCCGGAAGGCGCCTGGTGCAGCCAGTAGACGACGATCACGCCGTCATTGTGCTTCGGCCGGATCAGGTCTGGCGCGCCGGGACGTCCGGCAGGGTGCCGCGCGCCTCCGGCTTGAACTGCGCCCGCGCCGGCGCCAGCCCGACGGTGCTGTCCCCCGCGGGCCAGCCCTCGTCCGGCGCCATCACCTTGTCGGGCGTCATCGGCGTCGTTCGAAGGCGGCGGCCGGTAGCGTGGAAGATCGCATTGGAGATCGCCGCGGCCACGCCCAGGATGCCGATCTCGCCCACGCCCTTGCTGCCCATGCGGCTGACCACGCGGTCGTCCTCCTGCACGAACAGCACGTCGATGTCGTGCACGTCGGCGTTCACGGCCACGTGGTATTCGGCCAGGTTGTGGTTCATGAAGCGGCCGAGGCGGTGGTCGGTGAGCGTCTCCTCGTGCAGCGCCTGGCTGATGCCCCACACCACGCCGCCGATCACCTGGCTGCGCGCGGCCTTGGCGTTGACGATGCGGCCGGCGGCGACCGCGCTCACCACGCGCGTGACCTGAACGGTGCCGAAGTCCTCGTCCACGCGCACTTCGCAGAACACCGCGGAATGGGTGGCGCTGGTGAACTTGTCCTTCTGCTTCTCGTCGGGCTTCGACTCGAAGCGCACCTGCAGCGGCTGGCCGCCGCACCGGGCCACGAGCTCGCCGATGGCGATCGCGCCCTGCGTTGCCGGCGCCGCGTTGCCATCGGCCTGCCGCCAGCGCATCTGGCCGTCCGCGAACACGACCTCGGAAGAGCGGTGGCTGGCGCGGAACGGCGAGTCGCGCAGCGTGCGCGCCAGGCTCCACAGCTTGCGCCGCAGCTCGTCACAGGCGCCGGCCACGGCCGTGCCCACGGAGGCGAGGTGCGAGGAGCCGCCTTCCAGCGGCGCTTCGGGCAGGCTGGAATCGCCCAGGCGGACAGTGACCTGCTCCAGCGGCAGGCCCAGCGCTTCGGCCGCGATCACGCACAACGCCGTGTACGTGCCGGTGCCGATGTCGCTGGCCGCGCTGGCGAGTTCGAGGCGGCCGTCCGCATGCAGCGTGGCGCCGACCTGCGCGCCGCTCTGCATCGCTTCCCAGATGCCGGTGGCCATGCCCCAGCCGACCAGCTCATGGCCTTCACGCCGGGAGCGCGGCTCGGGGTTGCGACGCTCCCAGCCGAAGCGTTTCGCCCCTTGCTCGTAGCAGGCCCGCAGCTCCTTGCTCGAGAACGGCTTGCCGGTCGAAGGGTCGCGGTCCGCGTAGTTCTTCAGCCGCAACGCCAGCGGGTCGATGCCCAGCTG
>Ga0247819_10002102_pt1 | contig 10458 bp, 9 predicted proteins | sample 13C_Xylose_Day6_FD_193428 | JGI IMG/M metagenome (GOLD analysis project Ga0247819, IMG submission 193428) | Soil microbial communities from agricultural site in Penn Yan, New York, United States - 13C_Xylose_Day6 | ecosystem: Environmental > Terrestrial > Soil > Agricultural land | place: USA... | reverse complement strand
GTTGGGGGGTGCGGTGCTGGTGCTGGGCGGGGGTGTGTTGCTCCACCGGCGTTTGCCGGGTGCCGCTGCGCCCACCCGTGCCGCCCCAGCGGCACGACTGCCCGCAGCTGGGGCGGGATGACTGCCCGCAGCTGTGGGGGCTTGGCTGGGCGCCGTCAGTTGGCACGGCGGCGGGTCTGCCAGATGGCTGCGGTGGCGAGGAGGGCTACCAGGGTGATTCCGGCGATGAGGCCCAGGGACGGGCCGGAGTCGGCGGGCTTGCCCTCCTTTTCCGCTTCCGCGGAGAGCTGCTCGCCGCAGCCCTTCTCCGGGTAGCCCGATATCGCGCAGAGCAGGGCGTTGGTGTCGTAGCGGAGGGGTTTGGCGACCGAGGCGAGGGCGTCGGCAGTGGTGGCGTCCTCGGCGACCCGGGCGCAGGCCGTGCGGCCGGCCGGCGGGGTTTCGCCGGACGGGGCGTCGGCGGGCGTCCCGAAGTCGACGACCAGGGCCACGCGCTTCTCGCCGTCCCGCGCCGGGGTCTTCGCGCAGATGGCGTCGAAGTCGGCGGTGCCGCGGGGCTTCGCCGCGTCGGAGGAGTCCTCGCTGACGGAGAAGCGGAAGCCGTGGACGTCGCCGTCGGCGGGGCGGGTCGAGGACGGGCCCATGGTGGCGTACGTCCATGCCGTGCCGTCCTGTTCCCAGAAGGACCAGTAGCGGTAGCCGGCGGCCCCCGCCTGGCCCGCGCCCGCCAGCAGGGGCAGGAGCGCGGCCAGGAACAGGACGGTCAGCCGGCGTGTCACGGCTGCTGCCGCTTCGCGCGGCCGCTGATCAGGAAGCCGATGCCGATGCCGGCGACCAGGCAGACACCCACGAACCACCAGACGCCGAGGCCGGAGTCGGACTCCTCGTCCTTCTTCTTCTCGTCCTGCGCGGCCCGGCCGGACTTCTCGGCGGCGGCCGGGCCGGTCGCGCCGAGCTGCTTCACCAGGTCCGTGCCGCCGAAGTCGCGCGGGTCGGCGCCGGTCGCGTGGGCGGCGAAGATCAGCTGGGCGTAGGCGGCGGGGCCGCTCTGGGCGGCCCAGTCGGCGGCGTTCTTCTGCAGCCAGGCCAGGGACTTCGCGGCCTGGTCGGTGGCGCCCTGCGCGGCGAGCGCGACCACCGCGTCGGCGGTGTTGCCGTAGTCGGGCTGGTCCTCGGCGCCGGCCAGCGCGGAGGTGAGGTGGCCCTTCTCGGCGAGGGCGTCCGTGAGGTAGGCGGCGCCGTTGGCGGCGGCCTGTTCGGGGCCGCCGGCCTTCTCGCACCCGGCGGCCGTGTCGCCGCTGCTGCCCGCGCCGGTCACCAGGCCCTTGCCCAGCGAGCCGGTCACACCCGCCGCCGTGGCGTCGGCGTTGGCGACCAGTTCGCCCTTCTTGCCGGGCTGGAAGGCGAAGGCGCCCGCGTCGTCGCCGTCGCAGGGGAGCGCCAGCTTCAGCAGGGCGTCGTAGGGGGACTTGCCGTCCTTCTTCACCTCGGCCGGCTTCTCGCCCGCGGCGGCGAGCGCGCCTATGACGACGGAGGTGGAGTTGGTGTCGCTGGCGCCGCCGGCCGTGTAGCCCCAGCCGCCGTCCGCGTTCTGCGCCTTCTTCAGCCAGTCGACGGCCTTCCCGGTCACGTCGTCGTGGCCGCCGAGGGCGGCGAGGGCCTGGACGGCGGCGGCGGTCTGGTTGGTGTCGACCATGGACTTCTCGTCGCACGGCTTGCCGGTGTCGGCGCGGTACGGGGCGAAGGAGCCGTCGGCGCACTGCTGCCCGGTGAGCCAGTCGACGGCCGCCTTCGACGGTTCGGCGCCCACCGTGTGCTGGGCGAGCAGCGCGAGCGACTGGCGCCAGACGCCGTCGTACTGGGGGTCGCCGTCGCCGAACAGGGCGGACGGGAGCGACGGGGACGGCGACGGGCTGGTGTCGGCGGCGGCCGGGGTGGCGGCGCCGAACACGGCGACGGCGGCCAGGACCGCTGCGCTGCGGCGGATGTTCATGATCGGCGGTGCCTCTCCCTGCGGAGGGCCGGGCAGCGCGGGACATCCCGGCGGCTCGGCTCCGTATACCTCGACGGTGCCGTGCGCCGGCGGACTGCCGGGCACGTGAGCCGGTCACGAACCGTCCGGGGCAGTCCGGCTCACCGCCGCGAGGACGGTTCACGGTTGCGGGTCAGCGCCGGAATTGCACCGGCTTCCCCCCGTACGGCGTGATGACGACGCCGACACTCTACCCGCCCGTAGGGAAGGGTCCGGGGGCGGCCGTCCCCGGTACGCCCGGGTCGGCCCGGCCGGGTGACCGGGGTCACCGGGGCGCCGGGACGCACGACACACCCGCACCCCCGAAGGGGCGCGGGTGCGGGTGGGCCGGGTCAGGACGCCGTGCAGGCGCCGACCTGCGGCGGGGGCGTCGTGCCGCCGTTCACGGTGAAGCCGAAGCTGGTGGACGCTCCGGCCGCCAGGGAGCCGTTCCAGGTGGAGCGGACCGTCATGACGTTGCCGTTCGAGGTGGGTGAGCCGTTCCACACGGAGACGACCTGCTGCGGGGACGCGAGGGTGACGTCCACGCTCCAGCCGGTGATCGGCGAACTGCCCGCCGTGATCGTCACCTTGCCGTTGTAGCCGCCGCTCCACTGCTCCGCCGTGCTGTAGGTGGCGGTGCAGGCGGCCGTCGGGTCGCCCGGGCCACCGGGGTCGCCCGGGTCGCCGGGGGTGCCGCCGAGCGCGCTCAGGGCCGCGTCGTACGCGGGCTTCTTGTTGTAGTTGTCGTCGAACAGCAGGGGGGTGCCGCTCGACCGCCACGAGTACTTGTCCGGGATGCCCCACACCGTGATGCCGGTGCAGCGGGTCACCGCGAGGCAGGCCCGTACGACGTTGCCGTAGTTGGTGGCCTGGGCCTGGCCCGAGCCCTCGATGTCCAGCTCGGTGATCTGCACGTCGACCCCGAGGTCGGCGAACCGCTGGAGATTGGCCCGGTAGTCGGAGGGGACGGGGGAGTTGGGGTTGAAGTGGGACTGGAAGCCGACGCAGTCGATGGGCACGCCGCGGGACTTGAAGTCCCGGACCATCGTGTAGACGGCGTTGCTCTTCGCGTTGACGCCGTCGGTGTTGTAGTCGTTGTAGCAGAGCTTGGCGTTCGGGTCGGCCGCGCGGGCCGTGCGGAACGCCTCCTCGATGAAGCCGTCGCCCAGCTTGTCCTGGAAGGGCGAGCTGCGCCGGGCGCCGCTGCCGCCGTCCTGGAACGCCTCGTTGACCACGTCCCAGGAGTGGATCTCGCCCTTGTAGTGGGTCATGACCTGGGTGATGTGGTTGTTCATCGCCGACCGCAGATCGGTCGCGCCGAGCCCGGAGACCCAGCCGGGCAGCTGGGAGTGCCAGACCAGGGTGTGCCCGCGGACCTTCATGCCCTTGCCCTGGGCGTGGTCCACGATCTGGTCGGCGCGGCTGAAGCTGAAGGAGCCGCGGTTCGGCTCGACGGCGTCCCACTTCATCTCGTTCTCGGGCGTGACCGAGTTGAACTCCCGGTCGAGCGTGGCCGCGTACTGTGCCTCGCCGAGGTGGTTCGCGGCGACCGCGGCACCGAAGTAGCGGCCCTTCTCGGCCGCCGCGGCGCCCAGGGTGTCCGCCGCGTGCGCGGTGGTCTGGGGGAGCGCGGCGAGCGCGGTGGCGGTGAGCAGGACGGTGGTGGCGCCGCCGAGGGCGGCGCGCAGCCGGCCGCGCGCGGGGCCGCCTCCCCCTCTCGTTCCGGATCGCTTTCTAATCATGCGCATGACATCCCTTTCTCCGGTGGGTCCCGTGACGCGGATGGGTGGGAGTGCTGCGGTGCGGTCGAACGAAAGTTTCGGACTCGGCTCCGAATTTCTGCGGTGACGATACGGACGGCGGGGAGGGTGGTCAACCGTTCGCGCGCGACGGATGTGGTCATCGCAGGGAAGGAGGGGGTGAGGGAGCGCGCCCCGCGGGTGCGGCCGAACCTTTTCGAAAGTTTCGTCAGCGGACGTCGGTGTGCTGCGGGGCCGTCAGGTCCATCAGACGGCACGCCGTCTCGATGTCGCTCTTGACCTGGGCGATGGAGGCGCGGCCCGAGAGCCAGGTGATCAGGGCCGAGTGCCAGGTGTGCTCGATGACCCGGACCGCCGCGAGCTGGTCCGCGGTGGGATCGGAGAGCTCCATGGCGTCCAGGATGATCATCATGGTCTGCCGGGAGGCCTGGTCCACCTCCGGGCTCACGCTCCGGTCCGCGAAGATCAGGGCGCGCACCATCGCGTCGGCCAGATGGGGCTCCCGCTGGAGCGCGCGGAAGGCCCGCACCAGGGTCTCCGCCACCCGCTCGGCCGGGGTGTCGCCGGCCGGCGGCTTCTTCCGCAGCGTGCCGTGCAGATGCTCCAGCTGGTCCTGCATGGTGGCCACCAGGAGGTGGATCTTGGACGGGAAGTAGCGGTACAGCGTGCCGAGCGCCACCTGCGAGGACTCCGCCACCGCGCGCATCTGCACCGCGTCGAAGCCGCCCCGGCAGGCCAGTTGCGCGCACGCGTGCAGAATGCGGCGCCGGCGCGCCTCCTGGCGCTCGGTGAGCGGTGCCGCGGGGGCGATGCGCGCGGTGCCGACCTGCCGGGCCGCCGTCCTGCCCGCCCTGGCCGCCTTGGCCGCCTTGTCCACCTTGGCTGCCCTGGCCGCCTTGTCCCTGTGGGCTTCCGTAGGCATGGGTCCCGTCCGTGACAGTCGGTGAGGGTGGATGATCGGACAGCATGGCATGCCGTCCGTCGTGGCGTGAATCACCTGATCCACTGCTCCCGGCGTCCTTACCTGCCGGTAGATTCAGATGCTCCGAACGATCAACTCTGGAACTTGTTCCAGATTGGCGTCCCGACATAGTGTCACGGGACAGTGCAGGGAGAAGGGGGCCCAGAGTGACCGCTGAGGCCAGTCAGGCCGGGCCTTCGCAGGGTCCCGCATCCGACGGCTTGCGACCGCTCCGGATCGCACTCCTCACCTATAAGGGGAACCCGTTCTGCGGCGGCCAGGGCGTCTATGTGCGCCACCTCTCCCGCGAACTCGCCCGCCTCGGGCACCGCGTCGAGGTCATCGGCGCCCAGCCCTACCCCGTCCTCGACGGCGGCTACGACGGACTGGGCCTCACCGAGCTGCCGAGCCTCGACCTCTACCGCCAGCCGGACCCCTTCCGCACCCCGGGGCGCGGCGAGTACCGCGACTGGGTCGACGCGCTCGAGGTCGGCACGATGTGGACCGGCGGCTTCCCCGAGCCGCTGACGTTCTCCCTGCGCGCCCGCCGCCATCTGCGCGCCCGCCGCGGCGACTTCGACGTCGTCCACGACAACCAGACCCTCGGCTACGGCCTGCTCGGCGACCTCGGCGCCCCCCTGGTGACCACGATCCACCACCCCATCACCGTCGACCGGCGGCTGGAGCTGGACGCCGCCGAGAACTGGCAGCGCCGCTACTCGGTGCGCCGCTGGTACGCGTTCACGCGGATGCAGAAGCGGGTCGCGCGCCGGCTGCCGTCCGTGCTCACCGTCTCCGGCAGCTCCCGCCAGGAGATCGTCGACGACCTCGGCGTACGGCAGGACCGGATCCACGTCGTCCATATCGGCGCCGACACCGGCCTGTTCGCCCCCGACCCCTCGGTCGCGGTCGTACCGGGCCGGATCGTCACCACGTCCAGCGCGGACGTGCCGCTCAAGGGGCTGGTCTTCCTCGTCGAGGCGCTGGCCAAGGTGCGCGCCGAACAGCCCGGGGCCCACCTCGTCGTGGTCGGCAAGCGGCCCGCCGAGGGGCCCGTCGCCCAGGCGATGGAGCGGTACGGCCTCGAGGGCGCCGTCGAGTTCGTCAAGGGCATCTCCGACGCCGAACTGGTCGACCTGGTGCGCTCCGCCCAGGTCGCCTGCGTGCCGTCGCTGTACGAGGGGTTCTCGCTGCCGGCCGCCGAGGCCATGGCCACGGGCACCCCGCTGGTCGCCACGACCGGCGGCGCGATCCCCGAGGTCGCCGGCCGCGACGGGGAGACGTGTCTCGCCGTGCCGCCCGGCGACGCGGGCGCGCTGGCCGCCGCGCTGACCCGGCTGCTGGGCGACCCGGAGCTGCGGGCGCGGCTCGGGGCGGCCGGACGGGAGCGGGTGTTGCGCCACTTCACCTGGGCGCGCGCCGCGGAGGGCACGGTGGCCCGCTACCGCGAGGCGATCGCCCACGCGGACGGCGGCACCGGCGGCGCCCCCGGTGGCACGCCCCCGCGCCGCCCGGCGTCCAGGACACCCGGCGGCTCCGCGGGGCAGCCCCCGGCCCCGTCCGCGTCCGGCGGTCCCGGCGCCGCGTCCCCGGGCCGTTCCGCGGTCCCGGCGGAGGACGCCACCGACACCCCCACGGGCCCGGCCGCCGCCGTGTCCGTGCGCGCAGCCGACACCTCCGACCGTGAAAGCAGGGCCTCGTGCTGACCGTCGACTTCTCCCGGTTCCCGCTCGCCCCGGGCGACCGCGTCCTGGACCTCGGCTGCGGGGCCGGACGGCACGCCTTCGAGTGCTACCGGCGCGGCGCCCAGGTGGTGGCGCTGGACCAGAACGGCGAGGAGATCCGCGAGGTCGCCAAGTGGTTCGCGGCGATGAGGGAGGCCGGGGAGGCGCCCGCCGGGGCCACCGCCACCGCCATGGAGGGCGACGCCCTGGCGCTGCCCTTCCCCGACGAGTCCTTCGACGTCGTCATCATCTCCGAGGTGATGGAGCACATCCCCGACGACAAGGGCGTACTCGCCGAGATGGTGCGGGTGCTCAAGCCCGGCGGCCGGATCGCGATCACCGTCCCGCGCTACGGCCCCGAGAAGGTGTGCTGGAGCCTGTCCGACGCCTACCACGAGGTCGAGGGCGGCCATATCCGCATCTACAAGGCCGACGAGCTGCTGGCGAAGATCCGTGAGGCGGGCCTGCGTCCCTACGGCACCCACCACGCGCACGCGCTGCACTCGCCGTACTGGTGGCTGAAGTGCGCGTTCGGCGTGGACAACGACAAGGCGCTGCCGGTGCGGGCGTACCACAAGCTGCTGGTCTGGGACATCATGAAGAAGCCGCTGGCCACCCGGGTGGCCGAGCAGGCGCTGAACCCGCTGATCGGCAAGAGCTTCGTGGCGTACGCGACCAAGCCGCACCTGCCGCGCGCCGAGGCGGACGCCGCGTGACGACCTCCCGGACTCCCCGGACGGAACATCTGGTCCTGCCCGGGGTGCTCACGGCCGGCCAGGCCGCCGCGACCGTCGCCGGCATCCTCGCGGTGCAGCGGGAGGACGGGGCGATCCCCTGGTTCCGGGGGCACCACCTCGACCCCTGGGACCACGTCGAGGCCGCGATGGCGCTGGACGCCGCGGGTGAGCACCAGGCCGCCGAGCGGGCCTATCTCTGGCTCGCCCGGCACCAGTTGGCCGACGGGTCCTGGTACGCGGCGTACGCCGACGGCGACCCCGGCGACATCACCGACCGGGGCCGGGAGACCAACTTCGTCGCCTACATCGCGGTCGGGGTGTGGCACCACTACCTGTCCACCGGCGACGACACGTTCCTGGACCGGATGTGGCCGGTGGTCCACTCGGCGGTGGAGTTCGTCCTGCGGCTGCAGCAGCCCGGCGGGCAGATCGGCTGGCGGCGCGACGACGACGGCACGCCCACCGCGGACGCGCTGCTCACCGGCTCCTCCTCCGTCCACCACGCGCTGCGCTGCGCGCTCGCCGTCGCCGAACAGCGCGAAGAGCCGCAGCCGGACTGGGAGTTGGCGGCGGGCGCGCTGCGCCACGCGATCCGCCGTCACCCGGAGCGGTTCCTGGACAAGGACCGCTACTCGATGGACTGGTACTACCCGGTGCTGGGCGGCGCGCTCACCGGCGTCGAGGCCAAGGCCCGCGTCGAGGAGGGCTGGGACCGCTTCGTCGTGCCCGGACTGGGGGTGCGGTGCGTGGTCCCCAACCCGTGGGTGACCGGCGGTGAATCGGCCGAACTCGCCCTGGCGCTCTGGGCGATGGGCGAGTCCGACCGTGCGCTGGAGGTGCTCCAGTCGATCCAGCACCTGCGCGATCCGGAGAGCGGCCTGTACTGGACCGGGTACGTCTTCGACGACGAGGCGATCTGGCCCCGCGAACTGACCACCTGGACCGCCGGCTCCCTGCTGCTGGCGGTCGCCGCCCTCGGCGGCCACGAGGCGACCTGCGCCGTCTTCGGCGGCGACCGCCTGCCCGCGGGCCTGGACCCGGACTGCTGCACCCTCACCTGACCCACCGGCCGCCCGGCCCGCGACGGACCGGGCGGCAGGGGGTCCGGTTCAGTGGCGGCCGAGGCGGCCTGCGATGGCGTGGCCGATGAAGAGGTAGACGACGGCGGCGAGTCCGTAGCCGGCCACGACCCGTGCCCACTCCTCGTCGAAGGTGAACAGATCACGCGACCAGGCTGCGAGCCAGTTGGCCGCGTCATGGACGAACTGGACCAGGTCGTTGGCCCGGTTGGCGTCCAGCAGGTACATCAGAATCCACAGTCCGAGGATGACGGCCATGATGTCCGCGATCACCGCGACGACCGTCCCCGCAGAGTTGGAACCAGTGCGATATCGGGGAGACATGCTTTCCGTCTGGCCCCGGAACCGTGGTTGAAACACACGGAGTTCCGCGGCGACGACAACGGCCCCCCGCCCGGAAGGGGCGGGAGGCCGTGACGAGGAAGGGCCCGGTGGGCCGCTCAGCCGCGCTGGATGCCCGAGGTGTCCTGGAGGACGCCGCGACGGCCGTCCTGGGTCTGCGCGACGAGCGAGGGACCACGCTGCTCGACCGCCAGGTACCAGGTGCCGGGCGCCAGTTCGGCGATCGGGGTGGGCGAGCCGTCCTCCGGGAACAGCGGCCGGGGCACCGGCACGGCGAACCAGAACGGCGAGAAGTCACCGGCCGGGGGCTGCGCCGGCTGACCGGGCTGCGGCTGGCCGCCCGGGAACGGCTGACCGGGCTGACCGGGCTGGCCCGGCTGCGGCTGGCCGCCGAACGAGGCCGGCTGCTGCGCGCCCGGGTAGCCGTAACCACCGGGCGGCTGCGCGCCGTACGGCTGCGGGGCGGCGGGACGGGCCGCCGGGAGCAGGGCGCCCTTGAGGGCCGGGACCAGGGGGGTGGCGACGGCGGCGGCGGCCATGACGAGCGTGGCGACCAGGGCCAGGATCAGACCGGCGCCGGCGTCGGGTCCGTCGCCGCTGCCGCCGAAGTTGTCGGCGCCGCCGGCCGGGTCGAAGATGTTGCCCAGCGCGCTCCACGCCGCGAACACGGTGAAGGCGACGCCGAACTGGCCGAGGTCGAGCCCCGCGACCTTCGGCACCTGCGGCAGGCCGTGGGCGACGACGACGAGCGCGGCGCCGATGATGCCCGCCAGCACCACTCCGAGCAGAACCGGCCCGCTGGCCCACAGGCTGGGAAGGTCGAGACTGTCGGGAGCGCCATCGACGGAGTACAGGTCGAGGAACGACGCGATGAACAGCAACACCGCTGCTCCGATCACCACGCCGTCGCCTCGAGTGAGGGAGCGGATATTCACTTCAGGTCCTTCGTAGGTCGTCTCGTCGTCGGAAGAGGCGTCGCTGTCACCATGTCGCCCGAAGGCCCCGGTGTGAAGCGCGGGGGTGGCCCCTGATCGTGGGGACGACACTATCGTCCGCACGATCGGGCTGTCCGCCCGGATCAGCGCGCTGACCCCTACCCGCGCAGGAAACCCACGATTCCGTCGGAAATTCCTTGCGCCGCTTTCTGCCGCCAGGCGCCGCTGGTCAGCAGCGCCGCGTCCTTGCTATCGCGCATGTTCCCGCACTCGATGAACACCTTCGGAACCGTTGACAGATTGAGACCGCCGAGGTCCTCACGCGTGACGAGACCGGTACCGTCGCCGATGTAGTTGGAGGGCGCGCTGCCCGTGACGCGGACGAAGTCGCCCGCGATCCGCTCGCCGAGGTCGCCGGACGGCTCGACGATGGCGCGGGTGTCGGCGGCGCCGGAGTGGACCGCGCCGGGCAGGATCACATGGAAGCCGCGGTTGCCGGTGCCCGAGCCGTCCGCGTGGATCGAGACGACGGCGTCCGCCTTCGCCTTGTTGCCGATCCGCGCCCGCTCGTCCACGCACGGCCCGAAGGGCCGGTCGGCGTCCTGGGTCAGCTTCACCGTGGCGCCCTGCCGTTCGAGGAGCGTCCGCATCCGGTGGGCGACGTCGAGGGTGAACTCGGCCTCGGCGTAACCGTCGTTGGTGGCGGTGCCGGTGGTGTCGCACTCCTTGCGGTTCGTCCCGATGTCCACCTGGCGGCTGATGTCGGCGGTGTGCCGGAAGTTGCCCGGGTTGTGCCCCGGGTCGATGACGACGACCTTTCCCTCCAGCGCACCGGACCCGGCGGGCGCGGAGGGGGACTTCGCGGAGGCCGAGGCGCCGACGACACGAAGCCCGGCGCCTGCGGAC
>Ga0247819_10002100_pt1 | contig 10469 bp, 5 predicted proteins | sample 13C_Xylose_Day6_FD_193428 | JGI IMG/M metagenome (GOLD analysis project Ga0247819, IMG submission 193428) | Soil microbial communities from agricultural site in Penn Yan, New York, United States - 13C_Xylose_Day6 | ecosystem: Environmental > Terrestrial > Soil > Agricultural land | place: USA... | reverse complement strand
CCGTCCTGCTCTCCGATGCCGCGCAGCGCGTTGAGCGCGGCGTCGAACAGCGAGGGGTGCAGCGTGAAGCGGGGGTACTCCTCCTCGAGGCCGTCTCCCAGCACGATCCTGGCCAGTGCCTCGGTCTCGCCGCAGTACAGCGTCTCCATGGCCTGGAAGGTCTCGCCGTAACCGAACCCCAGTTCGCGAAGGCTCGCGAAGATCTCGGGGTTTTCCCGGCGGGTGGTGCACCGCGCCTTGATCGCGGCGACGTCGATCGCGCCGCGCGGCGGCGTGGAAGGGTCGGCCGCGTAGTCGGCACGGCCCTGGGAGAAGACCGTGCGCCCTTCCTCGGCCCCGTCGTGGATGACGAACTCCAGCGCCTCCCGATCGAGCGGGGTGAGCTCGATGTGCACGCTCCGGGACGTGTCGTCCATGACGACCGGACGGCCCCAGATGATGCCGCGCAGGGTGACGCTGTCGGAGCCGGTCGCCAGCCGCGAGGCGTTGTACGCCATCTCCATATGGGCGACTCCGGGCAGCAGGATCTTCCCGTCCACGACGTGGTCGCGCAGGAAGAACTCGCTCGCCGACAGTCGCTTGGCGAAGCGCTGCGACCCGAGGGTGGAGACGTTGGCGTCCAGCAGCGGGTGGAGCACGGCGGACGCGGGAAGGTCGTGCGGAGACGGCGCGCGGCCGGCTGTCGCCGGGCCGGCCCAGTAGGTCTCGCGGGCGAAGGGGTAGCCGGGAAGCGAGACGCAGGTGAGCGGCCGGTCGCCGTAGAGGTTCTCCCAGGCGAGCTCGTACCCCTGGCAGTAGAGGTCGGCCAGGGCCCGGACCGCGTCCCGGTACCGGCTGTCCCGGTCTCCGTCGCGGGCGCGCCCTATCAGCTCGTTCCCGTATTCGGTGAGCGCGTTCTGCGGGCGGAAGTCCCTCCCGGTGAGCCCGCGGAACACATGCGGGTCCTTCTTGCCGTCGAGGACCTGCCGCAACAGCCGCTCGGCGTCCTCCGAGGTGTCCGCCACCAGCGCGCAGCGGTGTGCGAAGTGGTGCCTCCCCGCGAGCAGTGTGCTGCTGATCCGCCCGAGCCCGACGTCGTCGGCGCCACCGGCTCGGAGGAAGGCGAGCAGGTCCGCCACGCGCGTCCGCAGTGCCTCCTCGGTCTTCGCCGACAGTGCCAGCAGGTAGGAGGGCCGGGAGACGGCCGGACGGGCGGCCGATCCGTCGCCGTGACTCTCCACCACGACGTGGACGTTCGTCCCGCTGATGCCGAAGGAGCTGACGGCGCCCGTCCGTTCGCGCCCCGGCCGGACCGGCCAGGGCCGGGCCTCCTTGTTGACGCGGAACGGGCTGCGCGTCCAGTCGATGTACTCGCTCTCCTGCTCGGAGTGCAGGCTCGCGGGTATCGTCCGATGCCGCAGGGCCTGCACCAGTGCGATCAGACTGACCACGCCCGAGGCGGCCAGGGTGTGCCCCACGCTCGGCTTGACCGAGGTCAGGGCGCAGTACTGGGTCTTGTCGGTGTATCGGCCGAACGCCTCGGTGAGCGCGTTCACCTCGATGGGGTCGCCGAGCCGGGTTCCCGTGCCGTGGGCGATCACGTGCTCGATCTCGGCCGGGTCCACGCCGAACCGCCGGTACACGGAGTCGAGGAGGGCGACCTGCGCCGGCTGGCTGGGCGCGGTGATGCCGTTGGTCCGTCCGTCGTGGTTGAGACCGCTCGCCGTGATGACCGCGTGCACCCGGTCGCCGTCGGCGAGTGCCTTGGCCAGCGGCTTCAGTACGACGGCCGCGATCGCCTCGCCCATCACCATGCCGTTGGCACGTTTGTCGAAGGCGTAGCAGACCCCGTCGGGCGACAGCATCCCGGCCTGGGTGGCGTGCTCGTGGAACTGGGGACCGGCCAACAGGCTGACACCCGCGGCGACCGCGGTGTCGCACTCGCCGCTGCGCAGGCTCAGGCACGCCTGATGCACGGCTGCCAGCCCTGCCGAGCAGGCCGTGTTGACGGTCAGCACCGGACCGGAGAAGTTGAGGAAGTAGCTGAGGCGCGCGGCCATGATTCCGTCGTGCCCGGAGGTCAGGGTCTGTCCGTCGTCGGCCAGCCCCGGGTAGTCGCTCTGTTCGGCGCCGACGAACATGCCCATCGTGTTGTCGCCGAGCTGCTTCGCCCCGTATCCGGCGTCCTCCAGGGCCCGCCACGCCTCCTGCAGCAGCAGGCGCTGGCGGGGGTCCATCTGCTCGGCTTCCTTGGGGGATATCTCGAAGAAGAGCGGGTCGAACTCGGCTTCGCCGGGTAACCATCCGCCCCTGACCCGAGGGGCGTTGCCGACACCTGCCCAGTTGCCCAGTCGGTGCGCGGGGACCGGCGTCACCGCCTCGCGGCCCTCGGCGAGCACCTGCCAGAGTTCGTCTACCGTGCGGGCCTGCGGAAAGCGGCCGCTCATACCGATGACGGCTATGCGGTGGTCGCCGTCGTGAACGGCGTCGGTCGCGGAAGACGTCGCGGCGCCGGTCCCGGGGGCCGACTCGGCCCGGGGCACGGTGGGCGCCTCCGTCCCGGCGGGCACCGCCCGTTCGGCGGTGCTCTCCTCGGCGGCCGTGTACGTCCGCACCACTGCGTCGGCGTACGGTTCCTCGAGGAGACGATCCCTGACCATCTCCAGGGTGAAGTACCCGTAGAAGAACGACGGCGCCACGTCGATGCCGTAGTGCTCACCGAGCCGAAGGGCGAGGAGCGTGTTGCCGACCGAGTCGCACCCGAGGTCGGACAGCCGGTCCCGCGGGTGGATCTCGTCGGCCGCGAGCTTCAGCACGCCGCTGACGAGGCTCCGGAGATCGGCCTCGACCCGTTCCCGGACGTCGGTGTCCGCCCGTTCCCCTCGGCGTGTGCGCGCGGTCATGTCCGCCACGAGCCCCTCCTGCTCGATCGCGGGATCCGCCGCCTCGCCCGTCGCGGACAAGGGCGTCCGGCTGGGAGCGGTCTCGTCCGCGGTGTCCGGTGTGATCCAGAAACGCTGTCGGTCGAACGCGTAGCCTGGCAGGCCCAGCCGCCGTCCCGGTGAGGACGTGAACAGTGCTTCCCACGCGTGGTCGTGCCCTTCGGCGAAGGACTTCGCCAGGTTCAGCAGCCGCTCGTGGTACTCGGCGGCGGGAAGACCGGACCCGGCCTCGTCGCCGGCCCACGGGGCTCCGGCCGGCTCACCGTCCGGGGGTGTGCCCTCGGGCTCGTGGAAGCAGTCGTCGGCTCGCCCGGTGTCGAGCAGCAGGGTGAGCTTCGCCCGCAGATCGTCACGGTCGCGGACGACCAGCGCGGTCCGGCGGGCGAGGTGCTCCCGGCCCAGGAGCAGGGTGGCACTGAGGTCGTTCAGGGCCGCGTGGGCGCCGTCGCCGTCGAGCCATTCCCGCAGGTCGCGGATGCGCCGCCGGAGCGCGGTACTGGTTCTGGCGGACAGACAGAGGAGATGGGCGGGGAGGTTCGGTGGATCAGCCGGTGGCGTGGTCGGTGCCTCTTCCAGGACCACGTGGGCGTTCGTTCCGCCGATGCCGAAGGAGCTGACGCTCGCACGACGGGGCAGCGGTTCGCCGGCCCGCGACCGCAGGGGCTTCCACTCCCGCAGCCGGTCGGCGATGTGGAAGGGCGTGCCGTCCAGGTCGATGCGCGGGTTCAGCCGCTGGAAGTCCCGCAGGCCGGGCAACTGCCGCTGCTCCAGGGCGAGCAGGACTTTGATCAGGCCGGCGATCCCGGCGGCGGCTTCCAGGTGGCCGATGTTGGGTTTGACCGAACCCAGCCCGCAGTAGTTGTGCTCACCGGCGTCCGGCGCGCCGCTCGCCCTGCGGAAGCCCTCCACCAGCCCCTCGAACTCGACCGGATCGCCGGTCGGCGTCCCCGTGCCGTGTGCCTCGACGTAGGCGATGGTCTCGGGGGAGACGTCTGCGCGGGCCAGGGCCTCCGCTACGACCTGCGCCTGGGCGTCGTCGCTGGGATGGGTCAGGGTGCGTGTCCTGCCGCTGTGGTTCACGGCGCTGCCCCTGATGACGCCGTAGATGTGGTCACCGTCGCGCACGGCGTCCGCGAGGGGCTTGAGCAGGACGGTGCCGCCGCCCTCGCCCCGCACATAGCCGTCTGCTCGCTCGTCGAAGGGACGGCACGAACCCGTGGGCGACAGCATGCCGGCCTTGGCGAAGGAGGTGTACCGGGCCGGGGTGAGTACCAGGTTGATCCCGCCGGTGAGCGCGAGGGCGCACTCCCCCTGTTGCAGGGACTGGACCGCGAGGTGGAGGGCGTGCAGGGAGGCGGACGACGCGGTGTCGACGACGACACTGGGCCCCCGGAAGTCGAAGAAGTGGGAGATGCGGTTGGCGATGACGGCGCCGATCGTCCCCGTGGAGTGGTGCGCCGCGACCTCGCGCAGCTGCCTCTCCTGAAGCTCCTTGTAGTCCAGGTTGTACGAGCCGATGAACACTCCGACGTCGCGCCCGGCGAGCGCGCTGGGTGCGATGGCGGCGTCCTCGAGACAGGACCAGGCGAGTTCCAGCATGATCCGCTGCTGCGGGTCGGTGCTCTCCGCCTCCAGCGGGGAGAGGCGGAAGAACTGTGCGTCGAACGCGTCCACGTCGTCGATCAGGCCGGCCCATCTGCTGGGAGGGTGCCCCGCATGGTGGCCGGAAGCGTCTTCCGGCTCGGTTCCTCCCATGTCCCACCGCGCCTGCGGCACTTCACCGATGTGCGACCCGCCGTTCCTGATGAGGTTCCAGAACCGGCGGTGGTCGTCCGCCCCGGGGAACCGGCACGCGATGCCGACGACGGCGATGGGGACATGCTGCGACATCGGTGGAGACTCCCCTTATCGTTGGCAATGTTGCGGTGCGCCACCATTGCTGCCCCTGACCGGACCTGGGTACACGGAGCAGGCAGGAACATGTCATGTTGAGCGGTTCCGGTTGCGTTCCGCCCGGATGCTTCACGGCCGGCTGTGGGCTTTCGCAGCCGGTGTACCGCTGTCGGATGTCACGGACTTCGCGGGGCAGCTGTTGCTGCTGCCTCTCTCGGGTGCGCGCGTTCACTGACCGCAGCACGCTTCCCGACCGCGCAGGCTGGGGGCTGTTCGACACTCATGACGGTGGTGTCACACCAGAGGGGGAACCCGCGTCATCACGCCCTGCGGGCTCGCCGTTCCAAGAGCCTTCCGTGCGCCCGCCGGGCAGAGGCCGGGCGGGGCGTCCGGTCCGTCACCGGACGGGCGCCGGGGCACACGGGCGGCTCGCTTCGCCCTCGGGGCGGGCGCGCTAGCCCCGCCCCTTCGCGCTCATGACCTCCAGGCGCGCATCAAGGGCTTCGACGTCCGGAAGGAACCAGATATGACTTGACGCATTGGATTCATGCACCAGAGCGCGCAGTGCGGAACTGGCCTCCATATGACGAGAGATATCACCGACGACGGCCAGCCGCATGCGGTAGTTGACGAACTTCTGCATGATTTCGCCAGCAATACGGGTGCCGAGCGAGAAGAATTTCTCGTCGAGGCGATTCACAGGAACGGCCACGATCTCGGCGGCGAATAATGCCGAGCCGATCAGGTCCAGGGCATCCTGCTCGGTGACCACCGTGGGCCCCGCCGGATCGCACATCAATACCTGAATGCCGTGACGTTCCTGCAGTACGTCTGTCAATTCCCAGTCCCCCAGTGAAACAATCATGAGCGCATATCGCCGGAGGAAACTAACACGCACCTGTTCACCGGTCAACGCCACTCAGGCCCCGATAAGCTATTCAGCCATTGTGTGACGTGCAGGTTTACCGACCGGCCGGGCGCTCGCGGCGCAGCGGCGAGCGTCCCTCGGGCGGTCGGGCTCCACTGCCTTTCCCCCTGGTCGGGCGGGTGGCGAACGAGCCCGCGACGCCGCACCGGAAGGAGGGGCGGCACCCACACGTGCGGAAGAGTTCCGGCCGGCAGGGCGGGGAATCGAGCCAGACGACTGTGTGGCCGGAAATCGGCAGGCAGACGTTCAGGGGGCCGGATCACCCGGAGCCCAGCGGCAGAAACCATCTGCTCACCGGCCGGCGGCCCGAAATCCTGAAACGCCGTGTATCGTGGCGGCCGCAAGCCGTACCCATGCCTGAAACGCGCCTCTCCCGGTCTCGCGCGCAGTACCTCGACAAGCGCCCGTTGATCAGGACCACAGGCTTCTCATGTTTTCCCGGCCGCTCACCGGAGCACATTTCACGTGTACGAGCGAGGCCGGTTCCGCTCGCTGCAGATTCCTTGCAGAACCTGGCATTCAGTGCTCGACTACCCGCACCTCGCACGACCTGTTCATGTTCGCGTACCGACGCACGGGAGGAAGCATGTCCAGCAGCCACGACGGCGCGGCTCCGCTCCGGATCGACGAAAAGGAGTTCGAGCACGATCCGCATGCGTTGTACGACGTGCTCCGCTCCGAGGCACCGGTCCGCGAGATCATCGCGCCGGGCGGGACCAAGGTCTGGCTCGTCACGCGCTTCGACGACGCGAAGTCCGTGCTGACCGACAACCGGTTGTCCAAGAACATCGAAGCCGGCCAGAAGGTCATTCAGCGGCACACCGACGGTGAGACCGGCATGGTGTTCGCCAGCGAGTTGGCCGCGCACATGATGAACGCCGACCCGCCGGACCACACCCGGCTGCGCAAGCAGGTCAACAAGGTGTTCACGCAACGGGCGGTGGAGAAACTGGGCCCCCGGATCGAGAAGATCACCACCGACCTGCTCGATGCGATGGAGGGCCGGGACGCGGTGGACCTGATGCCCGCCCTCGCCTATCCGCTGCCCATGGCGGTGATCTGCGAGTTGCTGGGTGTCCCGGCCGGCGACCAGGAGCGTTTCAAGGGTTGGGTCCCCACCCAGCTCTCCGGCGGTGACCCGGAGAGCATGGCGCAGGCCACCACGGCACTGCTCGGGTATCTGCACGAGCTGATCGAGAGCAAGCGGTCGGAACCGTCGGACGACGTGCTCACCGGCCTGGTGCGCTCCAGCGACGACGGGAAGCTGAACACCCAGGAACTGGTGTCGATGGCGTTCCTGCTGCTGGTCGCGGGTAACGAGACGACGGTCAATCTCATCGGCAACGGTATGCACGCGCTGCTCCGCCATCCCGAGCAGCTCGCCGCTCTGCGCGCGGACCGCTCCTTGATGGCCGGGGCGGTCGACGAGCTTCTCCGCTACGAGAGTCCGGTCAACACGTCCTCGCTCCGCTTCACGACCGAGCCCATCGAGGTCGGCGGGGTGGTGATACCGGAGGGCGAGCTGGTGGTGGTCGCTCTCACGTCGGCCAACCGGGACGAGTCCCAGTTCCCGGACGCAAGCAGCTTGGACATCCATCGTCAGGCCGGCTCCGGGCTGTCCTTCGGCCACGGCATCCACTACTGCGTGGGAGCGCAGTTGGCCCGGCTGGAGGCACAGATAGCCTTCGACCAGCTCATCGACCGGTTCCCGCACATGCGGCTGGCGGCCGACCCGGCCGACCTCCGTTGGCAGCCCGGAACGGCGCTGCGCGGGCTGAGGTCTCTGCCGGTGTCGCTCGGCGCCGAACAGGGCTGACTGGGCCTGTGACCGGCTCCCTCCCGGTACTGACGTTCTCGGCCGGTGACCGTTGCGGCGGACGAGTTCGCCGGCCGGGAGCGCGGAAGTACGCTGCGGAGAAGGGACGGGATGGGCACCCTGCGGGAACATCGGGGTCCGGGCGGCTGTGAGCGCGGGGTGTCGTCGTGATCGACGAGTTGTTACCTTCCTCCGTCGCCACGGGCAGCACGTTCGTCGACCACGACGCAGCACTGACCGCCCTGTACCCGCAGGAAGCCGCCGCCGTCGCGAGCGCCTGGCCGAAGCGCCGGCGTGAGTACGCGAACGTCCGCATGTGCGCACGCCGCGCCATGAACGAGCTGGGCGTGCCGCCGGCGCCTGTTCTGTCGGGCCCCCGCGGTGAACCGCTGTGGCCCGACGGCATCGTCGGCAGCTTGACCCACTGCCCCGGGTTCCGGGCCGCCGCCCTGGGCCGCTCGTCGGCGTTGGCGGGACTCGGCATCGACGCCGAACCCAACCTCCCGCTGACACAGGACCTGCTGGATTTCGTCTCGCTTCCTCAGGAACGTGCTCAGGTGGACGCGTTGACGCGGGCCTCGCCCGACGTCTGCTGGGACCGTTTGCTGTTCAGCGCCAAGGAGACGGTGTTCAAGGCTTGGTTCCCGCTCGCAGCGAGCGAACTCGACTTCACCGAGGCGGACATCCGCATCGAACCCGGCTCCGGGACCTTCTCCGCGCGCCTGCTCGTCCCGGGCCCCGTCGTCGACGGGGAACGCATCCACGGGTTCGGCGGCCGGTGGCTCGCCCGCCGGGGCATCCTGCTCACCGCGATCGCCCTGTCGCGGACGGACCTGTCCGCCCGGCGGTACGCCGGCCGGGGCGGCGCAAGCCGTTGAGACGGTCTGCTCCACGGTCCGGCGTCTCGGCGGCGAGCCGCGTCGATGCCCAGGCTTCCGCGGGTGCGTCAGGGTGTTGAGCGCGCGACGCGGAACCCCACGTCGTCGATGCGGAAGGTCGGGTGGCTGCGCCGCCGCACCGACGCCCGGCAGCTCCAGTGCTCGTCGGCCCATCCACCGCCGCGGAGCACCCGGTAGGTGCCGTACACCTCGGCGTCGTAGACGTCCCAGCACCAGTCCCACGCGTTGCCCAGCATGTCGTACAGGCCCCATGCGTTGGGCTGCCTGCCACCGACGGCGTGGATGCGTCCCTCCGAATTGCCCTGGTACCAGGCGATGTCGTCGAGCCGTCCGTACCGAGGGCCAGTGGTGCCCGCACGGCAGGCGTGCTCCCATTCGGCCTCGGTAGGCAACCGGTACCCGTCCGCGGAGGTGTCCCATTCGGCCGTCTCGGCGTCACCGCTCAGGTGATAGGCGGGCGTCAGACCCTCGTTCCGTGACAAGGAGTTGCAGAACCGGACCGCGTCCCACCACGAAACACCCTCGACCGGCAGCCTGTCCCCCTGGGTGTCACTCGGCCGTCGGCCGGTGACTCGCGCGTACCAGGACTGCGTGACCGGGCACGCAGACATCCGGAACGGCGCGACCTCGACTCTCCAGCTCCTCTGCGTCCGTCGGTCCGACAGCGTCACCTGTCCGGACGGGATCGCGACCATCTCGCCTTCTGCCCCCGCTTCCACGAGGGCCACCCTACCGGCATCTTCTCTGCCGGCGGCCAAAGGTACGGGAGCACGGCCCTTCCCCTCGCCTGTCTGCGCGTCGTCTCCAGCGGTGCTCCACATGAACCGTGTCACGTGGAGCACCCCGAAGTGCGACCATCAGCCATTAGGGAGAAGACCTTGCCGGAGCCCCATTGCCTGCAGGTTCCGGCAAGTGCGGGTTTCAGCCTACGTTCCCTCACCTTTTCGTGACCGGGACGACCAGGTGGCGGGATCCGAAGCCCTACAGGGCAGCGGGCGGGGCTTTCGGGTCGACGACGTTCTGCCGGGCGCTCGGCCAGGAGGAGGATGTCCGGCGCATCACCTCTGCCAGATCGCGGTGTATCCGGTCGGCTTCCCCGCGGACCTGGACGGGGATGTCGCCGCGTTCGGCGACAAGACGGTCGTAGACGGGGGTCTGCTGGAACACGATGGGGCGGCTTCCCTTCAGCGAGCGGTTCCCGAACTGGCGCAGCATACGGGCCGGGGCGACACTCCGCTGAAGGCGGGCCATTCAGGCCACGAGGGCAGGGACAGCGGCCTCGGTGGTCCGGTCGCCGATCCTCGCCGGGAAGCGGTACCGCGCGTACGCGGAGCGGGGGGAGGATCGCTCAAAGCCGGCGGCCGGGCGAACAGGTTCAGGAAGCGCGCCGTACGGCGGTTGGCCCGATGACGCCCGGCTCGAACTCTTCGGCGGCGAGCGGACCTGCGGTGTGAATGGCGTACTCGTGCAGGGTGTCGGCCTGGCGGGGGTCGATGCCGTGCAGGGCTTCCACCGGCAGCGGAGTGAGCCAGTCGGCCACCTCACCTGGCGCGACGGCGAGGACACCGCCGGGCTCGGGGAGCCAGCCGGAGGCGGTAGCCGCGACGGTGATCGAGGGGCCGATCCCGATGCGGACGTCGACGACGAGCCGGGAGAGCGTACGGCCCGGGGCGGGATCGACACGGTGACGGGCCTGCCCGGCGCCGTTTCGCCGTGGGCCTCGTCGCGCACCGCTCGAAGACGCTCCGATGGCCCAGGTGCGCTGGTGATCTGCGGTGGGTGAGGCACATGGTCGACAGGGTGGCTTCTTCCCGAGAACGGAGCGATACCTTGCAGCGCACCGCACAGATCTCACCCCGGGCCATGGAGTCGATCTCGACTCCCGAGCGGGTCGAGACCCACCTGGGGACTCTGCGGTTCCCGCTGGGTGTGCCCACCGACGACACCGCGAACCGGGTCTACGACCATGTGGCCTACGTGCGCGCGGTCAGCGCCTTCCTCGACGCGTATTC
>Ga0247819_10002098_pt1 | contig 10474 bp, 12 predicted proteins | sample 13C_Xylose_Day6_FD_193428 | JGI IMG/M metagenome (GOLD analysis project Ga0247819, IMG submission 193428) | Soil microbial communities from agricultural site in Penn Yan, New York, United States - 13C_Xylose_Day6 | ecosystem: Environmental > Terrestrial > Soil > Agricultural land | place: USA... | reverse complement strand
CTCCGACGCCGGCGTGGACGCCGCGAGCAGGGTGGCGAGCTGCCCGCCTGCGGTGTCGTGGGTGTGCAGGTGCACCGGAACGTCGAACCGCTCCCGCAACGCGCCCACGAGGCGTGCCGCCGCCGCGGGACGCAGCAGCCCGGCCATGTCCTTGATCGCGAGCACGTGCGCGCCTGCACCGACGATCTCGTCGGCCAGTCGCAGATAGTAGTCGAGCGTGTAGAGGTCTTCGGCGGGGTCGAGCAGGTCCCCGGTGTAGCACAACGCGACCTCGGCGATGGAGTGGCCGGTCTCGAGCACTGACTCGATCGCCGGTCGCATCTGCTCGACGTCGTTCAGCGCGTCGAAGATGCGGAAGATATCGACACCCGTCGCGGATGCCTCACGCACGAACGCGTCGGTCACCTCGGTCGGGTACGGGGTGTAACCCACGGTGTTCCGGCCACGCAGCAGCATCTGGATGTTGATGTTCGGCAATGCCTCACGTAGCGACGCGAGCCGGTCCCACGGGTCCTCGCCGAGGAACCGGAGCGCGACGTCGTAGGTGGCACCGCCCCACGCTTCGACCGAGAGCAGCTGGGGCGTCATCCGCGCCACGTAGGGCGCGACCGCGACGAGGTCTTTCGTGCGCACCCGCGTCGCCAGCAGCGACTGGTGGGCGTCGCGGAACGTCGTCTCGGTGACCGCGAGCGGCGTCTGCGCCCGCAGCGCGGCGGCGAACCCGGCCGGGCCGAGCTCGAGCAGTCGCTGACGCGACCCTGCGGGCGCCGGTTGCGCGAGGTCGAGTGCCGGCAGCTTCTCGACCGGGCTCACGCTGATCGGTGCCGCACCGTTGGGCTGGTTCACGGTGACGTCGGCGAGCCAGTTCAGGATCTTCGTGCCGCGGTCCTTCGACACGCGGCCGCGCAGCAGTTGCGGGCGCTCGTCGATGAAGGAGGTGCTCAGGTCGCCCGCGATGAACGCCGCATCGTCGAGCACGCCCTGCAGGAACGGGATGTTGGTCGCGACACCCCGGATGCGGAACTCGGCGAGGGCGCGTTTGGCACGCGCGACTGCTGCCGGATAATCGCGGCCGCGGCAGGTGAGCTTCGCGAGCATGGAGTCGAAGTGCGGGCTGATCTGCGCACCCGGGTTGATCGTGCCGCCATCGAGACGGATGCCCGCGCCGCCGGGTGAACGGTAGGTGGTGATCTTGCCGGTGTCGGGGCGGAACCCGGCCGTGGGATCTTCGGTCGTGATCCGGCACTGCAGGGCGGCCCCGCGCAGCCGGATGGAATCCTGCGTGAGCCCGAGCTCGGCCAACGACTCCCCCGCAGCGATCCGCATCTGCGACACGACGAGGTCGACATCGGTGACCTCCTCGGTCACCGTGTGCTCGACCTGGATCCGCGGGTTCATCTCGATGAACACGTGCTGGCCGGCGCGTTCGCCCACCGTGTCGAGCAGGAACTCGACCGTGCCCGCGTTCACGTAGCCGATCGAGCGCGCGAACGCGATCGCGTCGCGATACAGGGCGGTACGCACCTCGTCGGAGAGGTTCGGCGCCGGTGCGATCTCGATCACCTTCTGGTGACGACGCTGCACCGAGCAGTCGCGCTCGAAGAGGTGCACCGTCTCTCCGGAGGTGTCGGCGAGCACCTGCACCTCGATGTGGCGGGGCCGCAACACCGCCTGCTCGAGGAACATCGTGGGATCGCCGAACGCGCTGTCGGCTTCACGCATGGCCTCTTCGAGGGAGGATCGCAGCGTGTCCTTCGAGTCCACCCGACGCATGCCGCGCCCGCCACCGCCCGCGACCGCCTTCGCGAAGATCGGGAACCCGATCTCCTCAGCTGCAGCAACAAGCACCTCGATGTCCCGCGACGGCGGTGTCGACTTCAGCACCGGCACTCCGGCTGCGATCGCGTGCTCTTTCGCCGTGACCTTGTTGCCGGCCATCTCGAGCACGTGCTTGGGCGGCCCGATGAACGCGATGCCGGCCTCGGCGGCCGCCTGGGCGAGCTCGGGGTTCTCCGAGAGGAAGCCGTAGCCCGGGTAGATGGCGTCGGCGCCGGACTCCTTCGCGACGCGGATGATCTCGCTCACGTCGAGGTAGGCACGAACCGGATGCCCCGGCTCGCCGATCTGGTACGCCTCGTCGGCCTTCAGCCGGTGCAGTGAGTTGCGGTCCTCGACCGGGTACACCGCGACCGTCTTCGCGCCGACTTCGACAGCGGCGCGGAACGCTCGGATTGCGATCTCACCACGATTGGCAACCAGGATCTTCGTGAACATGCAAGCCTTTCCGACCGGAATCCGCACAGCGAACGTTTAGGTATCGCCCGACTAGTAAAGGTAACGTATCTGTTCGTGCACGTTCTCTCCGTCAGCTCCCTCAAGGGCGGCGTCGGCAAGACCACCGTCACCCTCGGACTGGCGTCGGCGGCCTTCGCCCGCGGCGTCCGTACCCTCGTCGTCGACCTCGATCCACAGTCCGACGTGTCGACCGGCATGGACATCCAGGTTGCCGGCCACCTCAATGTCGCCGATGTGCTCGCCTCTCCCAAAGAGAAGATCGTGCGTTCGGCGATCGCGCCCAGCGGCTGGACCAGGTCGAACCCGAACTCCACGATCGACGTGATGATCGGCAGCCCCTCCGCCATCAACTTCGACGGCCCGCACCCGTCGATCCGCGACATCTGGAAGCTCGAGGAGGCACTCGCCAACGTCGAGGCCGACTACGAGCTCGTGCTCATCGACTGCGCACCGTCGCTGAACGCACTCACCCGAACCGCGTGGGCCGCGAGCGACCGTGTGGCCGTGGTCACCGAGCCCGGCCTGTTCTCGGTCGCCGCGGCCGATCGCGCCCTGCGTGCGATCGAAGAGATCCGCCGTGGCCTCTCCCCGCGCCTCCAGCCGCTCGGCATCATCGTCAACCGCGCGCGAGTGCAGTCGCTCGAGCACCAGTTCCGCATCAAAGAGCTGCGCGACATGTTCGGCCCGCTCGTGCTCTCGCCGCAGCTGCCCGAGCGCACGTCGCTGCAGCAGGCGCAGGGTGCGGCGAAGCCGCTGCACATGTGGCCGGGCGAGAGCGCCGAAGAGATGTCGGCGAACTTCGACCAGCTGCTCGACCGCGTGCTGCGCACGGCGCGCATCGGCGAGTACGCCGATCAGGCGCCGCTCGCGGTCGAATCCCACGTCATCTGAGCCTCGTCGTCGCACCGTTCAGAACCGAACGGATGACCCCTCCGGAAGCACGCGGGAATCGCACGCGAACATGACGTCATGTGACGGGAAGCCCTCGCGACGGCTGGTTCAGGAGATCTTGCGCGAATTCGCGCGACGCGCCGCCAGTTCGTCCATGGGGTCGGCGGGCTGGGTGTCGAGCTCGACGAGCGTCGACTCGACCTCGCGCAGCACCTTGCCGACCGCGATGCCGAAGACGCCCTGGCCGCGGTTGACGAGGTCGATGACCTCGTCGTCTGAGGTGCACAGGTAGACGCTGGCGCCATCGCTCATGAGGGTCGTCTGGGCGAGGTCTTCGACGCCCGACTCGCGCAACTGGGTGACCGCCGTGCGGATCTGCTGCAGGGAGATGCCGGTGTCGAGCAGGCGCTTGACGAGCTTCAGCACGAGGATGTCGCGGAAGCCGTAGAGCCGTTGCGACCCTGAACCCGCGGCACTGCGCACGGTCGGTTCGACCAACTGCGTGCGAGCCCAGTAGTCGAGTTGTCGATAGCTGATGCCGGCCGCTCGCGCGGCGATCGCACCGCGGTAGCCGGTGCCGTCTTCGTACTCGGGCATTCCATCGGTGAACAGGAGTCCGAGGTCGTAGCGTGAGGGTACGGTCTCACTCATGCGTTCGCCCCTCGCTCTCATACCGGCTCCCCGTCGGCATGCCCACAACGCTACCGACGACCCCGGCATCGGCCAAACACATCGGGCCGAACGTCACGGCGTGTCGCCCGATCAGCGTGCGAGTCGCGAAAGGGTGGCGCGAACCACGCTCGAGTGCACCGTATCGAGGTGCCCGGCGAGTTCGCGACCCTGCTCGGCGGCGCGGGCCTTGTCGGCCGCGTCGGTGCGTCTCGACGGGGCGATGGCGCGTTCGACGAGCGCCGCCTCGCGTTCGGCGGCGGCACGTACTCCGCGAAGGTGGCGCGGCTCGATGCCGACCCGGCGCAGCGCGACGAGCGAGCGCAGAATGCCGAGTGCCTCGTCGCCGTAGTGCTCTGCCGCAGGCAGCAGCGAGGCCGACACCGCGTCGTCGAGCAGCGCCGACGTGGCGCCGGCCTCGGCGAGGAGTTCGTCACGGCGCATGCGCCGGGCCGCCCCGAGGAACGCGGCGGCGCTCGTCGCGGCGGGCAGTGCTGGCGTCTCGCCCGCGTCGATCGCCTCGAGGTGCGCGCGGATGACCTTGAGCGGAAGGTAGTGGTCGCGTTGCATGGCGAGCACGACCGTGATGCGCTCGACGTCGGCCGCCGAGAACTTGCGGTAGCCCGCGGCGGTGCGCGCCGGTGAGACCAGCCGCTGCTCTTCGAGGAACCGCAGCTTCGAGGGCGTCAGGTCGGGGAACTCGGGCTGGAGCCTCGCGAGCACCTGGCCGATGCCGAGAAGTGGTTCATGGCCGCTCGCGCGCGACGACGCAGCGGTGCTCGCCACTACTCGCTCGCTACCGGAGCCAGGTCGCGTCGTGACGCGTAGAACGTGAGTCGGTACTTGCCGATCTGCACCTCTGCGCCGTCGCTCAACAGGGCGGTCTCGATGCGCACCCCGTCGAAGTACGTGCCGTTCAGCGAGCTGAGGTCTTTCACCTCGAAGGCGGTGCGATGACGCACGAACTCGGCGTGCTTGCGCGAAACGGTGACGTCGTCGAGGAAGATGTCGGCGTCGGGATGGCGGCCGACGACCGTGACGTCGGTGTCGAGCAGGAACCTCGCACCGCTGTTCGGCCCACGGCGGACGATGAGCAGGGCGGAGCCCGAGGGCAGCGCCGCGATCGCCTCCTGCTCTTCGGCGGTGGTGTCGGCGTCGAGCGCGCTCAGCTGCGCAGCCGCGTCGCGACTGAACCCGATCGTCGTGTCACCGGTGTCGTCGCTGACCGTGTGCTCTGAGGTAGGCGCAGACAACCCGTCTCCTGTCTCGTTCGAACGGTCGGGCCTTGTCATGTCGGATTCCGCCACGGCTAACCTCCTTCTTCCAGCGTATCGGATCGGGAGTCGTCTGCCACCCGCGGAATACGGATGACCCGTGCGGTCTCGATCGCGTAGATGATTCCCGCCCACCAGTAGAGGAACGCACCCCAGAGCGTGATCGCCCACCCGATCGGTTCGCTCACGGGTTCGATCGGCGGGAACGCGAGCCCGAGCATGATGACGGGCAGGCCGAAGAAGAGGGCGAAGGTCGCGACCTTGCCGAGTTGGTGCACCGGGAGCGGGCCGAATCCGTAGTTGGCGAGCACGACGCCGAGCGCCAGGAGGAACACGTCGCGGGCCACGATGATGACGACGATCCACCAGGGCACGAGTTGCTGTGCAGCGAGGCCGACGAGCGCGGCGAAGATGTAGAGGCGGTCGGCCGCTGGGTCGAGCAGCTGACCGAGACGGGTGATCTGGCCGAGCCGTCGCGCGAGGAACCCGTCGAGCAGGTCGGTGAGGCTCGCGACCACGAGCACCACGAGCGCGACGATGTAGTCGCCGAGTACGAGGTACACCAGGAAGACGGGCACGAGCGCGAGCCGGAGCATGCTCAGGATGTTCGGGATCGTCCAGACCTCCGAGCCGATCTCCCCCGAGCGTTCCGCTGCCACGTCCCGATCCTATCGAGCCGTACAATTCGGCCATGGGTCCGCTGCTCGTGTGTCTGGTCATCGGCGGCGCGATCACGCTCTGCACCTGGGTCGCCTCGCTCATCACCCGCGAGTACTCGTGGGTCGACCGCATCTGGTCGATCGCCCCGATCATCTACGTGTGGGTCTTCGCCGCCGCGGGCGGGCTCACGCCGCGATTGCTGCTCATGGCGATTCTCGTCACGCTCTGGGGCATCCGGTTGACGTTCAATTTCGCCCGCAAGGGCGGGTATCGACCGGGCGGCGAGGACTACCGTTGGGCGGTGCTGCGCGGTCGGATGTCGCCTCCGCAGTTCGCCGTGTTCAACCTGCTGTTCATCTCGCTCTTCCAGAACGCCGTCATCCTCGCGTTCACCCTCCCCGCATTCACGGTCGCAGAGGCCGGCACCCTGCCGCTGCACGGCTGGGACATCGCGATCGCGGCGTGCTTCCTCGTGTTCCTCGTGGGCGAGACCGTCGCCGACCAGCAGCAGTGGGAATTCCACCGGTGGAAAGCGAGCGAGCGAGCGGCCGGCCGCTCACCGCAGCCGGGTTTCCTCCAGACCGGGTTGTTCCGGTTCTCGCGGCATCCGAACTTCTTCTTCGAACAGGCGCAGTGGTGGGTCTTCTCGGGCTTCGCGATCGCGGCGACCGGCGTGTGGCTGCACTGGAGCATCGTCGGAGCGGTGCTGCTCACTGCACTGTTCATCGGCTCGACGATCTTCACCGAGGGCATCTCGCGGTCGAAGTATCCCGACTACGACGCGTACCGCGCGTGCACATCGCCGCTCGTCCCGTGGTTCCCGCGGCGCTCGACGGCAGCAGGCGAGCGAACCGTCTGAGCGCCGGTCAGACCTGCGAGGCGAGTGCGGGCCACGACTCGGCGAATCGCGGGTGCAGGTCGAGCTCCGCGACGCGGTCGACGGCCACCCACCTGAGCTCGATGCTCTCGGGGTCGCTGACCACCGGCTCGAATCGCTCGGTCACGTCGGCGACGACGGTGGTGTACGACCAGTAACCGAGGTCGAGCACCGAGGTGAAGCGCACGACGAGGAGGTCGGGCGGAACGCCCGCCTCTTCTCCGGCCTCGCGCACTGCCGCATCGACGGCGCTCTCGTGCTCGTGTCGGGCGCCGCCCGGCATGCCCCAGGTGCCGCCGAAGTGGCTCCAATGCGCCCGGTGCTGCAGCAGCACCTCGCGCTGCGGGCTCACGGCCAGCAGGCCGGCGGCGCCGAAACGCCCCCAGTAGCGCGCGCCACCGGGGCCCTCGACCCAGGCGTCGCCGCTCTTCGCTCTCATTCCTCCAGCATGGCGCACCCGGCTGGGATCTCGACATGAGTCGTAGGCTGGTGACATGAACGGCGAGGCCCCGGTGCGCATCGACGCGTGGTTGTGGGCGGTGCGACAGTTCAAGACCCGCTCGGCGGCGACTGCCGCATGCCGTGCGGGGCATGTACGGGTCAACGGCGAGCGCGCGAAGGCGGCTCAGCCGGTGCGGCCCGGCGACGAGGTGCGGGTGCGCATCTCGGGGTTCGACCGGCAGCTCATCGTTCGCCGCACGCTCGTCAAGCGCGTCTCGGCGGCGGTCGCGGCCGAGGCGGTCGACGATCGCACTCCCCCGCCGCCCCCGCGGGAGTCGGTTGCGGCGGTCGTGGCGCGCGACCGCGGAGCCGGCCGCCCCACCAAGCGCGAGCGACGCGACCTCGACCGCCTGCGCGGGCGCTGAACGCGAGCGGTTAGCCTGAGGTCGTGCGCAAGGAACTCAGTCACGAACCCGACGCCCGACGCTACGTCCTGCGGGTCGACGGCGGCATCGCGAGCGTGCTCGACTACCGCGTGCTCGGCGAGGCCGTCGCCTTCACCCGCACGTTCACGAATCCGACCTACCGCGGGGCCGGCCTCGCCGGAGATCTCGTCGAGTACGCGGTCAACGACGTCGAGGCGACCTCGTCGCGCCACATCGTGCCGAGCTGCTGGTATGTGGGCGAGTGGTTCGACCGGCATCCCGATCGGCAGTCGATGCTCGACGAACGCCTGAACTGATGGTCGCCGGATACACCGCAGCACAGGTGCGCGCTGCCGAGAGACCGCACCTCGAGCGCGGCGAGCCGCTCATGCGCATGGCTGCGTCGGCGCTGGCCGCGGTCGTTCGCGAGCAACTCGCGCGACACACGGGCAGCTCGCCTTCGGTGCTCGTGCTCGCCGGCAGCGGTGACAACGGCGGCGACGCCCTGTTCGCCGCCGCCGAGCTGTCGGGCGAAGGCACGCGGGTCGAGGTCGTGCCCACCGGCGCACGGCTGCACGCCGAGGCACGCGCGGCAGCCGAGCAGGCGGGTGTTCGCATCGTCGACGACGTCGAGCCCGAACAGGTCGCGCGGCTCGCGGGCGGGGCATCCGTGCTCGTCGACGGAATCCTCGGCACCGGAACGAGCGCCGACGCGGCGCTTCGCGGTCGCGCACGCGAGTTCGTCGCCGCCGTGCTCCCGACGCTGGCCGGGCCCGAGGGCCCGATCGTCGTCGCCGTCGACCTCCCGAGCGGGATCCATCCCGACGACGGCTCGGTGCCCGACCCGGTCGTGCTCCCCGCCGACGTCACGGTCACGTTCGGCGCGGCGAAGGCGGGACTGCTGCTCGAGCCCGGCGCCGACTACGCCGGCGAGCTGCGCGTCGTCGACCTCGGACTCGGCGCCGACCTCGAGCAGTTCACCCCGCTCGTCGAGCGCGGCTGACCCAGGTCGACGACTGGCAGATCAATACCAGTTGACGGCCTGCGAGTGCGACCAGGCGCCGCACGGCGAGCCGTATCCGCGCTTGATGTAATCGAGTCCCCACGCGACCTGCGTCGCGGCATTGGTCTGCCAGTCGGATCCGGCGGTCGCCATCTTGCTGCCGGGCAGCGCCTGCGGGATGCCGGTCGCACCGCTGGATGCGTTCATGGCCGTGTACGACCAGCCCGACTCCTTCTGCCACAGCGAGACGAGGCACTGGAATTCGCCCTCGCCCCAGCCGTACTTCGATGCGGCCATGTCGCGGGCGGTCGCCTTGGCGCCGTCAGGGGTGTTCGCGCGGGCGAGCGCATCGGCGGCTGCCTGCGCCTTCTCGGCCTGGATGCGGTCGTATTCGGCCGCGGCGATTCGCGCCTTCTCGGCCTCTGCCCGCGTCTGGGCGGCGAGGTCGACGACGTCGTCGATCGGGAGCGTCTTGTACTCTCCGAGCGATGCGACCGACGAGGCGAGGCCCGAGGCATCCACCTTGCCGTCGACGGCTGCGAGCGTCGCGTTGGCCGCAGTGAGCGTGTCCTCGGCATTCGCACGGGTGCGCTCGGCGGCGATCGTGGCGTAGGCGCCGAGCTGCTCGTGCTGCACGCCCGTCGACTCGGTGAGCGCGGTGGTCGCGTCGATGCTCGCCTGGGTCGAGATCGCGGACTGCACGGTGAAGCCGGTTCCGACGATGAGGCCGGTCGCGGCGATCGCGCCGGCGATGATGAGGCGCTTGCGATTCACGCGGCGGCGGCGTGCGCCGCGGCGGGGGTGGGTCGAGTCGAGTTCGGATTCGGGCGTGGCAGAGGTGTCGTTGCGCATAGGTTTCACTGAGTCGCTCGGATCAGATTCGGTTGGGAGGAAAGCCCCCGAGCGCGGGCACAAGTCCCCCACTTTGCACGGCCAGTCTGGACAGATCCTCAGTTTCACCTGTGCAGACCATGGGTACGGCACCCGATACTTGAGGCATGACCACTGTCGACGGGCCGCTCGCGCCATCGCCCGACGAGCGGTGTCCGTGCCTCAGCGGAGACGTGTTCGGTGCCTGCTGCCGGCGGTTCGTCAGCGGCGAGGCGCAGGCCCCGACCGCGGTGCAGCTCATGCGATCGCGCTACACGGCGTTCGCCACCGGCGCAGCCGAGTACCTGCTCGAGACGTGGCATCCGTCGACCCGGCCGCCGGCGCTGGATCTCGATGCTGCGCTGCGCTGGTACCGTCTCGACATCGTGCGCATCGAGCGCGGCGGCCCCCTCGACACGGCGGGTTCGGTGGAGTTCGTCGCCAGGTATCGCTCCGACGGCGACCGCGGCGAGTTGCACGAGACCAGTCGCTTCACCCGCGAACGGGGTCGCTGGTACTACATCGACGGCGACGTCTGATCGAGCTGGGTGTAGGCCCGTTCGACGGCACTCACGACGAAGTCGAGCGGGACCGGCCAGTCGTGATGGCGAGCGAGCGCCTCCGCCGCGGTGAGTCCCTCGTCGTGGGCGGAGCGGATGCGGTCGGCGACGAGCTGCAGTTCACCTGCCTGGTGTGCGACGAATCCGCGGTCGACGACAGTGCCGTGACCGGGTATGACGAGGTCGCGGGGCGCCATCGAAGCAGCGAGGGCGGCGAGCACCCGCGGCCACCGCAGCGGAAAGCTCCCCGACCCGTACATCGGCGGTCCGGACTGCTCGACGAGGTCGCCGAGGATCCACACCCGCTCTGCCGGGGCGAACACGACGAGGTCGGTATCGGTGTGCGCCGGCGGTTGCGGCAGGAGCTCGACGGTGCGGCCGCCGAGGTCGAGTGTCGTCGGCGATCCGACCGGATGAGTCGGGGGTGTCAGCCGCACGTCGCGCCAGTGCCGCCCCGGCTCACGCGCGGGGTCGACGCGCCACACGGCGAGCCGCGGCTCCTCGTACTC
>Ga0247819_10002097_pt1 | contig 10477 bp, 7 predicted proteins | sample 13C_Xylose_Day6_FD_193428 | JGI IMG/M metagenome (GOLD analysis project Ga0247819, IMG submission 193428) | Soil microbial communities from agricultural site in Penn Yan, New York, United States - 13C_Xylose_Day6 | ecosystem: Environmental > Terrestrial > Soil > Agricultural land | place: USA... | reverse complement strand
TCGAGCCGTAGCTGACGATGCCGGCGGACTTGTTGTTCCACTCGGCGTTGACGTAGTCGAGCGCGTTCTTCAGCGCGGCGGGGATCGAGTGGTTGTACTCGGCCGTGAGGAAGATGTAGCCGTCGAACTCCGCGACCTTGTGGGCCCAGGCGTTCGCACCGGCACCCTGGTAGTTGCCGGCGCCGGCGGGGAAGGGCTCCTCGAGCATCGGCAGCTTGAAGTCGTGCAGGTCGACGAGCTCGAACGAGACGCCCTGAGCCTTCGCGTTCTGCTGCACCCACTCGCCCACGAGGGGGCCGAGTCGGCCCGGACGAGTGCTTCCGACGATGATGCCGATCTTGAGGTCAGTCACGGATTATCCCTTTCATGAGAACCGATCACCGTATTGGTGACGTGTCAACTACTATCGCATAATAGTTGTCGGGACAACGACTCGGCGGGGCCAATTCACAGTTTCGCGTCTTCGACACTCCTCACTCGGGCTGATTGCCCGCTTCGCCGTTGATCGTGAACGGGGTCGTGACGCCGTCGTACATGACGTGCGCGATGAGCCCGTCGACCGCGTGGGGGAGCGTGTGGCAGTGGTCGCTCCAGATGCCGGGGTTGTCGGCGACGAACGCCACCTCGTAGGTCTCGCCGGGGTGCACGTCGAGCGAGTCGACGATCCATGGGCTGCCCGAGGCGGCGACGCCGTCGCGTGACAGCACGACGACGTGATGGCCGTGCAGGTGCATGGGGTGCACCTCGCCCGAGTCGTTGACGATGCGCATCGCGACGACGTCGCCCTCACGCACGTGGAACATCGGCACATCCGGGAAGAGGTTGCCGTTGATGGTCCAGAAGTTGCCCGGGCGGCCGTCGATGATGCCGAAGCGGCGCGCGATCACGTAGTCGAACGAGCGGTCGGGCGACGCCGGGTCGAAATCCAGGCGGGCCGGGTCGCCGTAGGCGAGCAGGTCGAGGGTCTCCGACGGCTGCGGTGCAGGCGGTGCGGATGTCCCGGGCTCGCCGATCTCGATGCTGCGAGCCCCGCCCACGTGCAGCCGCACTGCTCCTTCGGGCGGGGCCTGCACCGCGACATCCGCTCGCCCGCCCGCGGGGATGAGCAGGCGCTGCCCAGCGACGGCGGTCGGCGCGTTCACCTCGTGCCCGTCGGTCGCGACCACGCGGTACGGCGCCGCCGACCAGACGGCGGCCGTGCCCTGGTCGGTGTTGATGACGCGCACCCGCACGGTCGAGCCGGGCTCCGCGTCCACGCGGGAGTCCCCGACGCGTCCGTTGAGGGTGTGCTGGCCGCCGTACACGTGCAGGAGCGCCGTGACGTCGTGGTCGGCGGCGTCCGCCGGCGGCGTCGCGGGTTCGATGACGATCGCCCCGAGCAGGCCGCGCACGACCTGCTCATGCGACACCTGGTGCGAGTGGTACCAGTACGTTCCGGCGTCGGTCGCCTCGAAGCGGTAGGTGTGTCGGCCGCCGACGGGAACCGCGTCCTGGGTGATGCCTGCGACACCGTCGGCCGCGTTCGGCACGTCGATACCGTGCCAGTGCAGAGTCGCGCCGGCGGTGACCGACTCGTTCACCAGCGACACCTCGACGAGGTCGCCCTGCCGTGCCCTGATCTCGGGCCCGGGCGACGTGCCGTTGAGGGTGTACCCGTCGACCGACCGCCCGCCGGGCACGTCGATGGTCTGCTGCCGGGCGACGAGTTCGACGCGCACGTCGGCATGGCGGTCGGGGTCGGCGGTGAGCGACGTCACGCTCACCTCGCCGGTCGTGATTGCTCCGGATGCCCCGGTGCCGCCGCCCGCGGTCGCGCCGCGGTGCTCGTGGCCGGCGTCACCGTGCGCGCCCTCACCACCGTGCCCGTCGCCCATGTCCATCACCGAGTATTCGCCGAGCAGCGTGGAACTCCACGCGAGCGCGCCGGCGCCGAGCGCGGTGGCGACCGCGACACCGACGACGGCGCACCGCACGAGATCACGCCGCGATGGCATCGGACGTCGCCTCCTCGGTGGCTGCGCGGGTCAGGCGGGCGAGCCGCGACCGCCGCGCGAGCCGCGCGGCCACGACAGCCGAGACCACGACCGCGAGCGCGTTCGCACCGTGGATGAGGCCCAGGTAGGGCAGGTCGGTGATCGAGAAGCCGAGGGTCACCTGCAGCACGACCAGCCCAAGCACGATGGCGGCCCAGAGGCGCGCGCCCTTCGCGCGGGTGAAGAACGAGACGATGAGCAATGAGATCGCGAGCAGCGGGATGACCCCTGCGCCCACGATCCCGTGGATCCAGAAGCCGAGCTCGCCCGAGCCGCCGGCGCCGCCGCTCTCGAGCAAGGCCTTGTCGACGACTCCGCCCTCAGACACGTGGTTGAGCACCCCGCCGAACGCGAAGGCGATCGCCGACGCTTGCACGACGACGGCTGCGGCGATGGTCCAGGCCAGGCCGGCGTAGATCCTGTTCATGAGCTTCACTCCCTGTTCGTGCGGCGCAGTGGCGGCGCATCCGCTTGACGAAACGCTCGCCGAATGCCGCGACGGCCGGAACACGGCAGACCGGATGCCGCGTGGGGGAGTGCCGCACGATGAATGGAGGCCAGCCGCTAAGGGCAGTCGGGGGTCACCCCCTCCCGCGGACGGTCGCGGAGGAGGACGATGGAACCGTGGAGCGCAGGTGGGTGTGCCTTGCGACGCTCGGCCCGATCGGGCTCGCGTCACTGGTCTACATCGTCGTCGTCGTCGGGTTCATCGAGGCCGACGCGGGTGAAGCTCTCGCGTGGCCGCTGCTCGGTGCGCTGCCACTGTTCGTGTTCGGCATGTGGCTGCTCACGGTGTCGTCGTCGCGCACCGCGGTGCTCATCGCGCTCGCCGCGACCGCGATGATCGTCGGCTCCGCGTACGAGACGTTCGTGCACCGGAACATCGAGATCCTCACCGAACCGTGGTTCCCGTTCTTCAACGTGATCGGATTGACCGCGGATGCGGTGGCGACGTCGGCGTTCCTGATCGTCTTCGCCACGTTCCCCGACGGAGTGCCGGAGCGGCGTTGGCAGCGCATAGCGGTCGCATTCCTCTGGGTCCCGGTGCTCGTGGGCCCGCTCACCCTGCTCACGACCCCGCACGTGGTGATGTCGCCGTACATCGGCATCAGCGGTGACGCGATCGCCAACCCGTATGCGGTGCCCTGGCTCGAGTGGGCGGCCCCTGCCGTGCACTACTTCGTCTACCAGGGGTGGCTGGTCATCGCCCTCGGCCTCTGGGTGCTCGCATCCCGCGCGCTGTTCGGCCCGCCCGACGTGCGTGCCCGCACGCGTGTCATCGCGATCACCGTCGGCGCCTCGATGCTGGCGTTCATCCTCTTGACGTTCGTGCCCGACTTCTGGGGCGTTCAGCTCCTCGTCTACATCTCCTTGATCGCCCTGCCGGTCGCGGCGATCCACGGCATCTTCCGCTACGGCGCATTCGACATCGCACCCGGCGATCGCGGGCGGCTGGTCGCACGCTCGTCGAACCTCCTCATCACCGTCGTCTACGCGGCCGCCGTCGCCACGCCCGCCATCCTGCTCGCCAGTCGGCTCCGCGTCGTACCGGCGATCCTCATCACGACGCTGCTCGCAGTCTGCCTGCTTCCCCTGCGCACCTGGATGCAGCGATGGATCCATCGCGCCGTCTTCGGTGACCGCGAGCGCCAGCTGACGATGCTGAGCGAACTCGGCGCGCGACTCGAGGAGGCCGTCGAGCCTCGCGACCTGCTCACGCGCCTGGCCGAGGCGGTGCGCGACGGGCTGGATGCCTCGTGGGTGCGCATCCGTCTCATGGGACCCCACGGCGACCTCGCGTCCGCACCGGTGGGCGTCGCCGGCGAGACTGCCGGTACCCATGTCTCGGCCGTGGAGTCGAGCGACCTCGTGCGCAGCGACGAGATCCTCGGGCGGATCGAGCTCGGCCCTCGTCGCCGCGGCGAATACAGCGAGTCGGAGCGAACCCTGCTGCACACCGTCGCGGGCCAGGCCGCGGCATCCGTCGCCAACGTGCGCCTGACCGCGCAGCTCGCCGATCAACTCGACGAGCTGACCGCCTCGCGCGAGCGGCTCGTCGCGGCACAGGACGACGAGCGCAAGCGCCTCGAGCGCGACCTGCACGACGGCATCCAGCAGAACGTGGTGGCGCAGATCGCGGGCCTCCGCCTCGCCCGCAACCGGCTGCAGCGCGGCGAACTCGCCCCCGAGGAGCTCGCCGAACTGCAGGACCAGGCCCGCGAGACGCTCACCGACCTGCGCGAGCTCGCCCGGGGCATCCACCCGCCGGTGCTGAGTGACAACGGCCTGGTCGCCGCCGTCGAATCGGGGGTCGCTCGATTCCCGATCCCGCTCACCGTCGACGCCGACGCCGCGGTGCGGACCGAGCGCTACCCCGACGACGTCGAGACGACGGCGTACTACGTGGTGCGAGAGGCGCTCGCGAACACGGCGAAGCACGCGCACGCGACGCACGCGTCGGTCGCGCTGGCCCGAAGCAACGGCCACCTGCGCATCGTGATCACCGACGACGGCCGCGGCATCGGCACGCTCGAGCCCGCCGCCGCCTCCACCGGCGGCTTCGCGAACATCCGCGACCGGGTGGCGGCGCTGCGCGGCACGCTGCGGGTGTTCGCGGCCGAGCCGTCGGGCACGACGGTGCTCGTCGACCTTCCGATCGATCGTCCCGGCGCCGTCGCCGCCCAGCGCGAGGCGGACCACGTTGGATGAGTCGAGCAGGCTGCGGGTCGTGATCGCCGAGGACAACTACCTCGTGCGGGAGGGACTGCGCCGATTGCTCGAGGACTCCGGTGAGATCGACGTGGTCGCCTCCACGGGCAACGCCACCGAGCTGCTCGACGCGGTGCGCCGGCTCGCCCCCCATGCGGTGCTCACCGACATCCGCATGCCGCCCGGCCATCACATGGAGGGCATCGAGGCGGCCCGCGACATTCGTGCCGCCCACCCCGAGACCGGTGTCGTGGTGCTCTCGCAGCACGCCGACGAGAGTTATGCGCTCGCCCTGTTCGCCGACGGTTCGGCCGGCCTGGGCTACCTGCTGAAGGATCGCATCGGCGATCTCGAGGACCTGGTGCACGCGCTGCGCGAAGTGTGCACCGGCGGCTCGGTCATCGACCCGCAGATCGTCGACACCCTCGTGCGCCGCCGCAGCGCGGGGGCGACGAGCCCGCTCGGTGCGCTGTCGCCGCGCGAGCTCGAGGTGCTCCGTGAGATGGCGCAGGGCAAGACGAACGCGGGCATCGAGCAGGCGCTGTTCCTCTCGTCGTCGACCGTCGAGAAGCACGTCAACGCGATCTTCACCAAGCTGCGCCTGCCCGAGACCGGCGTGCACCGGCGGGTGGCCGCGGTGCTGGCGTTCCTGCAGAACGACGCCGCGTAGCGGCGGGCATTGCGTGTTCCCCCCGTCGCACGTGACCCTTGACGGCTGCCCGAGTCCAGAGGACGCTGATCGCATACGTCAACCGCAACGGCGCGGGATGCCGCGCGAGAGGGTAGGACTATGGATGTCACGACCGACCTCATCACCGAGAAGATCGCCCGCGCGTTCTCGAGCCACCGATTCGAGGTCGCGCTGCCGCACCTCGCCGACGACGTCGTCTGGACGCTCGTCGGCTCAGACCCGCTGATCGGGCGCAAGGCCGTGAAGAAGGCCTGCGAGCGCACCGCGAAGGACCTCGCCGGCGTGACGACCGAGTTCCAGCGATTCCGCACGGTCGTGGGCGAGGACAGCGTCGTGGTCGACAGCCTCGCCAGGTACACCGATGCCGCGGGCGACGTCTCGATCGTCGCGTCGTGCGACGTCTACGACTTCGACGACGAACGCATCACCGAGATCGTTTCGTACACCGTCGAGCTTCCGAGCTGAGGTCGCGCGGTCAGCGGGCGAGCACCGCGTCGAGGCTCTCGCGCACGATCGCGAGGCCGCGAGTGAGTTCGTCGTCGGTGATCGTGAGTGCCGGCAGGAACTTGAGCACCTCGTCGAAGGCGCCGGATGTCTCGATGATGAGCCCGCGGCGGAACGCCTCGGCCGAGATGCGCCCCGCGAGGCTGCGGTCGTCGTCGCAGGCGAGCCCGTACATGAGGCCGCGGCCCCGCGGCACGAGGCCCAGTTCGGGGTGGTCGGCGGCGATGCGGTCGAGCTCTGCGCGCAGCAGCGCCGACTTCGCGGCGACGCCGTCGGTGAACGTCGAGTCGGCCCAGTAGGTCTCGAGGGCGACGCGCGCCGACACGAACGCGAGGTTGTTGCCGCGGAAGGTGCCGGTGTGCGCGCCGGGCTTCCACACGTCGACCTCGGGACGCAGCAGCACGAGCGACATGGGCAGGCCCGACCCCGAGATCGACTTCGACACCGTCACGATGTCGGGCACGATGCCCGCGGCCTCGAAGGCGAAGAAGGTGCCGGTGCGGCCGACGCCCGCCTGGATCTCATCGAGGATGAGCAGGATGCCCCGTGCCTCGGTGAGCTCGCGCAGGCGCTGCAGCCACGACACGCTCGCGACGTTGATGCCGCCCTCGCCCTGCACCGCCTCGACGATGACGGCCGCGGGGAGGTCGAGCCCCGAGCCCGGGTCGTCGAGCATCTTCTCGAGCAGGTCGAGCGTGTCGACGTCGGCGCCGAGGTAGCCGTCGTAGGGCAGGCGGGTGACGTCACCGAGTGCGATGCCCGCGGCATCCCGATACGTGCTGTTCCCCGTCGCAGCCAGCGCGCCGATGCTGAGCCCGTGGAAGGCATTCGTGAATGCGACCACGTTCGAGCGGCCCGTTGCCTGGCGGGCGACCTTGAGCGCGGCCTCGACCGCGTTCGCACCGGTCGGGCCGGTGAACTGCAGCTTGTGATCGAGTCCGCGCGGCGTGAGCACGTACTGCTCGAATGCCTCGATGAACGCCTTCTTGGCCGAGGTGGCCATGTCGAGTCCATGGATGATGCCGCCGTGCTCGAGGTACTCGATGAGGGCACGCGTGAACGCCGGGTTGTTGTGCCCGTAGTTCAACACCCCCGCGCCCGCGAAGAAGTCGAGGTACTCGCGCCCGTCGACGTCGACGAGGGTCGAGCCGCTGGCTCGGTCGAAGACGGTCGGGAAAGCGCGGATGTACCCGCGCACCTCCGACTCGCGGCGGTCGAAGACGTCCAGGGCTGCGGCGTCGCTCATGGCGTGCGGGCTCCTTCTCGGGGGTGGTGGGGTGCTACGAGCCTAAATCGTCTGTCTGGGCGATCGGTGCGCGGGCGCGTTCGGGCGAGCGGATCTCCCGCCAACGCGTGGGCTGCGGCATCCGCTTGTGGGGGAGCGATCTGATGCCGTCAGCCGGGACGGCCGCCGAGCGCCTTCACGAGATCGTCGCGCGCCACATTGAATTGCCTGGTGCCGAGATAATTGCTGTGGGTGGCGATCCGCCACAGATAGCTCCCCGGCGCAGACTCCGTAGCCCCGCGGTCCACCGGATTGTCATCGTCGCGGTAGCTGTAGACGGGGAAACCGAGGAAGTCCGTGCGGCGCCAGAGGCTGCACCATCGCGGCACCTCCCGCCCCTTCGCGCCGAGGATCGCGGTGAGTGTCAGCTCGTCGCCCTGTGCCTTGGCTTGCTGCGGTAGCGGCAGGTGGTCACTCCTGAACTCGGCGCGCACCTCGTTCCGCCATGGATCTCCATACCAGAGCGACGGGCCCAGGACGCCGGGAACGCCGAGCACGGCCGGGCCGAACACCGATGGGAAGAACCGACTGAAATACGCCCGGAGTTGGGTGCCGTACGACAACAGCGCGGCGTGGTCGACGAGGTCCGTGATACCGGGCATATCCTTCATCGGCCCCGCCTTGATCTCCTCGCCCCGCATGGCGAGCAGCGTCGCGGCACAGATCGTCGAGCCCATGGAGTGCGCGGTGAAGACCACCGCACGTGGGCGGGAGGCCATGGGGTCGTTCAGCCACCTGCTGGTGCGCGCGGCGAGCTCGGGCACGACGCGCTCGCCGAAACATGGGGGTGCGAGCGGGTGTCCGGCACGGGGGAAGAAGGCCACGACATCCCAGAACACCCCGAGCGGCCGTTCGCTGCTCGAGGCAGCGTGGGCGACGATCGCTCCAACAGCTGCGAGGGCGATCGCGACGAGCACCGCGGTCGACACCGTTCGGATGTTGGCGGGCAGCTCGGGCGAGACTGATCTCGCCGTGTCCTTGAGCAGGTCGAAGACCGCCGCCGATGACAAGCTGAAGAATCCGACGGCGGCGAACACCGCGAGCCATCCGAAGAGCGGCTCGCCCCGATGCAGCATGTGCGAACTGCGTCGAACACTCACCCGTCGCCGCACCTGACCGTCGGGATATCTCAGGCGGGGAGCGTAGGTCTCCGGATCGAGGTCGGCGGACTCGATCCCCCCGCGCTCCTCGGCGCTCCTTCCATCGTCGTCATCCGGTCCCTCGCCGATGAGCGGTGGGAGTGAGAACCAGAGGAACCGCCGCAGATTCCATGCGACCACGGCCAGCAGCAGCAGCAGCAGGAGCAACGCGATGAGTGTGAGCAGCACTGCGAATCGCTCATACGCGTCGGGGATGTTCCACCGCGCCTGGTCGGCGGGAGGTGCATCGACGGGTCCTCCGAGCCACGATGCGGCGCCGAGCACGAGCAGACTCGAGAGTGCCATCGACGCGAACAGGGCCAGGAGCATCACCACCGCGGGGCCTTGGCCGCGCCACGCCTCGTACTTGTTATTGCCCGAGGTCGACCACGAGATGACGAGATGCGCGACGACCAACGCAGCAGCGCCCCCGACGAACACCCACCGCCAGGCCGCGAACACCTCGAGATGACTGAGCACGAGCGCGACCACTCCGAGCACGAGCAGGACTGCGCTGAGCCATCGCCAGCCACGCGATTCGCGGGCTTCGGGTCCGGACTTTGATCGGGGTTGCGCTCTCCATCCCGTGCCCGCCAGCGCGAGGAACAGCGCGAGCACGACGAGCACGATCGGCGTGGCGGTCAGACCCAGGTATCCGGGGCCGTCGATGGTGTCGGCTGTCGCTTTCGTGAACGCGAGAACCGTCCACGCAAGATATCCGGAGATCGCGAGGACGAGGCAGGTCATGGCAGCTCCGCGCTTCCACGCGGAGCGGATCTCGACCGAACCGGCGTCGGAGCGAGACATCCGCACAACGAAGCGGCCGCCTGCACCCGGCTCTTCCGGCGTATGCGACGCGAGCCAGACGAGAACGACGATCGCGGTCATGAGGACGAGGGCGCCGATCACGAACCACGCGGGCAACGGATATACCCAGGCGGCGTCGATGCAGTCCTGCGTGACCATCGACGACGACGTGCGGAAGCAGTCGGGGACCGCGACGTAAGCGGAGTCCAGTGCGAGGAGGAGCAACACCAGGTCGACGGATGCCGCGACGTGGAGCCACTCCGACGTCTGTCCGGTGCGCGAGACCGACCAGAACCCGCGCGTCGCGAGCAGCGGGCGGCCGGGCTCCTTCGCCGTATCGCCGAGACCTGCGGCGAAATCCTTGACCCGCTCTTCGAAGCGCACGCGACCGCTCCGCCCGATGACGTAGAGCACGAGGATCGTGATGATCGGAAGTGTGCCGAGCAACGCGGCACGGCTGTCGCGGTCGAACTGCCCGAGCCAGTCGAAGACACCCGGCAACGGTGCACACACCTTGACGTTCTCACGGAAGCACTGGATTGCGACGAGGTCGATGGCGACCGAGCAGAATGCGGCCACGGCGATCAGCGTCAACAGGAGGCCGAAGATGCGGACGGTTGCGGCGCCGGAGTCGCCCTTCCAGCTCTTGGACCTGGCGCGCTCCTGCGGTCGGATCCGCCGGGTCCAATAGGCGAGGTTCGCGAGTGCGTACGGGAGCAGGAGAAACCATCCGATATGCACGACGGCGCGACCGACGGCTGCCCCGGCACCGCCGCCTCCGGTCCGCGCCTGAGCACCCCACGAGAACGCCTCCGTCGTGCTGATGCCGTGAGCGGGCGTGTCGTCCACGCGCCGCCAGAAGGATCCGAGATCGTCCCCGAGCGAGCGCTCGACGTTCTCGTGGGTGGTCTCGAGCATCTCCGCCGGCGGAGTGTTCTGAACTCCGTGAACGCGTATTTCGAGGATCTCGGGCTCGGCCTGGGTAGGCCTCTTCGCGCGCAACATCGCGGCGCGGAACGTGGCGAGTATGACGGTCATGACCCCTCCCCGCAGGAGTCGGCCGCGATTAGCGCAGGCCTGACCAGATGCTATTCCTGAGCATTCCTCGCACTGCACCCCCCAAAGTGGGGTCAAGTCTCGATGGTGCGGGCCGTCTACCGGCTCGACTCGCCGGGTTCCGGCCAGGCGACTTCGAAGCGCTCGAACACGATCTCATGGTGTTCCGTCCACTCGAAATCGAGATGCGCGCCGACCCGCTGCCAGTACCGGCTGTGGTTCTCGCGCCACGACTCGACCGGTCGCCCACGGG
>Ga0247819_10002094_pt1 | contig 10490 bp, 8 predicted proteins | sample 13C_Xylose_Day6_FD_193428 | JGI IMG/M metagenome (GOLD analysis project Ga0247819, IMG submission 193428) | Soil microbial communities from agricultural site in Penn Yan, New York, United States - 13C_Xylose_Day6 | ecosystem: Environmental > Terrestrial > Soil > Agricultural land | place: USA... | reverse complement strand
GAAGGTGGCGATGCGGCGGGCCAGAGCATCGACGAAGCCATTCAGCTCGTTTTCGGGAAAGCTGCGGTTTACGTAACCATAACGCTCGGCCAGCTTGCCGTCGATGTCGTTACCGCTTAGCAGGACCTCTAATGCACGGCCGCGGCCGATAAGGCGTGGCAGGCGCGCCATTGGGCCTCCGCCTGGGACAAAGCCGGCGCCAATTTCAAATTGGGACAGCACTGCCTTGTCGCTGGCAAAACGCATATCGCTGGCCAGGGCCAGTTCGCTGCCCACGCCAGAGGCGCGGCCGTTGATCATCGCGATGGAAACCACTGGGGACTTACTCAGGCGTACCAACATGTCCGGAAGGGGCGGCAGGCCGGTCTTCCCGTTGGGCATTTCCAGGGTCCGCTCCAGGGGCTCCGCGAAGTCGTAGTGGGTCAGGAAAAAACCAGGCACCTTGCTTTCAAAAACCACCACCTTGAGTTTGGGGTCGCTTTCGATCGCGCTAATCACCTTCTCGAACTGAAAGGTAGAATCCGGGCCATATATGTTGAAAGGCGGGTTGTTGATCTGCACTCGCCAGTATTCGGGGCTGACCTTATCAATGAGAAACTGGTTGGGGGAGGAACTGGCGGATTTGGGGGGGCTGGCAGTGTCGGCGGCAAGGGCTTGACCAGCCATGGTGGTGCCACCCAGCAGCATAGTGAAAGCGAGAGCGGCGCTTACGATACGTCGTGATTTCATAATGAGGGAACTCCGATTTTATGGAATGAACAGCGATGTATTGACCTGAGTTCCGTTCAGGATCACGAGCACCAGTTGATGCTCGAATTAGCAGTACCGTTTTGGATGGGGTCACTATATTTATGATGACCATCAAGATAAACGGACGATCTTAAATATCAGTTAATACATGGTGTAACTAATCATCTGAAACTTCAGGAGGGATGGCTATCGAATCCGAAGTGGCGATTGGGGTATTGCCTAAGCGCAGCTGTTCTGCTCAGTGCTGCTGCCGCAATTCATAGAAAGCTGCCTGCGATGTGTGTCTACGAGTGTAGTGCGGTTCACGGAGCATGCTCGACAGGCCGCATTTGATCTTCAAGGCGATGCAGTGCATATGAACGGAGACCAAGAGGGAAAGTGCTCTGGTGCACGCCTTTGGATGGGCCATGCTCGTATGTACCAATGCTCGCGGTTTATTTCCTTGGTGAGCGTCCACTTAGGGTCGCTTTCTGCCTCTCACCACGGGCGGCAATCAGCCAGAAGCAGCCGGTGGACAGAGGACAGAGGAATAGCAAATGAATAGCTATGCTTGGTCTACTGCTGGAATACCCCACTGGGGATCAATTTAGAGTTAAACCCAAAGAGGACTCCGCCATGACCGTAGTCGATCGCCTCAGGTATTTGCGCGTCGTTCTGGTTCTGGCTGGCCTCGCGTGCCTTGCTCTCTACCCACTTATGTTGTTCTGGCCGTCCGGCTGGGCCTGGCACGTCGGTCACTCGGACTACCCGATGATGATCGTTGGCATCTACGCCACACTTGGCGTGTTCTTGATCCTGGCCGCACGTGATCCATTAGCCAATCTGAGCCTGATCTGGTTCACCGTGTGGTCTAGCGCCGTACACGGAGCAATCATGGCCGTCCAGGCGGTCACCCAGCCGGGGCAAATGGGGCACTTGGCAGGTGACGTGCCGGCGCTCTTCATCGTGACGGTTGCCTTGGCCATCTTGACGCCCCGCTCGCAATCGGCCGCTCGGCCCCGAACACACAATAGGGCCTAAGAGCAGGTTTGACTGGTCACGACTGACCCGGTTTCCAGGATCAGTTGACGTCCACAACCTCGCTGAACTGCATCACCGGCGTGATATCGGTATAATTTATGATGTCCTGGTATATCTTTTCTGCATGCGGCGCGAAACTTTGCTGGAAGGTTTCAAACGATTCACAGAAAAGGTGGCACATACCTATATAGGGTGGTTGGCTGCCTGGCAGACCTCCTGAAAAGCCCTTGTCAATCGTGTACTTTTTCAACCCCTCCCCCATCAGCGACCTCACCAGTGGCAGGTGTGTATCGCGATAGTAGTCATGGTCAAAACGGGCATTTTCCTGGTACGGGTACAGCACACTGACTTTTATCATCGAGTCCAACTCCATACGTTAAAACAGACATTCACTCAACGGTCTTGATCCTGCTTTCAATACGTCTGAGCTATGCGAAGCCCTAAGCTTACGATGACCATTTGCGTCCATGAAGTGTGCGAGAGGCTGGTGCCTGATTAACAGGTGCGCAAAGGACAACGTGGCGTCCAACAGATTTGATTGACCGAATCGCACCTGTTTACCGGCGGGAGCCGATGCCATATTCAGCCCTACAAACTTCTGATCGTTGTGCCAGCTTTACTCCAAGAGCCCGGCAACCCGGAAAGTTGAGCAGGAGGGTTTCGACATGACGACGTTGATCACGCCATATCAAGTACCTGAGTGGATTCAGGGCACGATGCTGAGCAGCAGCGACACTCAGGGTTGGCACGGGGTCATCCAGCGTTCCTATCAACTGGAGGCCTGGGAGGTGGCGGCACCAGCGATCGATCATTACGCCATCATGCTGCTACGCTCGAAAACGCCCGCAGCCCTGCAGCGTCGATGTACTGGAGGATGGCAGCGAAACACGTTCTCCCCGGGCGATATCTCGCTCTTGTCGATCGCTCAGCCTGCCCATTGGCGATGGCAGGAAAGCCTGGACGTCTCCCATATTTACCTGAGCCGGGAACTGCTGTTAAACGTCTCGCGAGAGGTGACGGGGCGTAACGTCAGTGAAGTCCGATTACACGATTTGTTGGCGATCCGCGATCCTGTCCTTACCTCGATTGCCTTGGCAATAACTTGCGAGGCGCAAAGTCCTGCAGCAGGGGGAGCCCTGTATGCCGAGGCCCTCGCGACTCAGATGGCCGTGCACTTGCTCAGGAACTACTCAAGCCTTGAGTTCCAGGCGGACCGTTCCTCGCTCAAGCTTGACGGTGCCCGAATGCGTAAACTCCACGCCTACATAGAGGCACATCTGGAGAGCTCTCTTTCCATCGCGAACCTTGCCGATCAGGTCAACATGGGCGTATGGGTATTTTCGCGTGCGTTCAAGGAGGCTACAGGCTGCCCTCCTCACTTGTACATTATGAACGAACGAGTCAAGCGAGCGCAGACTCTGCTGGGCAGCGTAGCCATGCCATTAAAGGAAATCGCCCTTCAATGCGGTTTTTCGGATCAGGCCCACATGTCACGACTGCTCAAGGCCAAGCTCGGTGTCACACCCGGGGAGTTGCAGCGAAGCGCCTTAAAGCCTGTGGCTGCAGATCGAACCACCTGAATATTCAAAAATCCCACCCTTCGCTTCAATACCTCGCCACTGGCCCTTTTGTAGGCTTCGATCAACCGGCCATCAGTCACTGAGCCGGCTGGTAGCGACATTTCGTCGATTATAAAAACAATAGCTGGAGGATGTATGGATAGCACCAATGCGCATAGCGCTTCTATTGATGCCACTCAAGACGTACAAGTTTATGACACCGTGATTATCGGTGCCGGGATTGGCGGCCTGTACCAACTACACAAACTGCGTGAGGCCGGGCTCAAGGTCATTGCCATCGATGCCGGCACCAGTGTGGGCGGCACCTGGTACTGGAACCGCTACCCCGGCGCGCGCGTAGACTCTCCGAGCCATGTCTACCAATACTGGTTTTCGGAAGAACTCAACAACGCCTGGAACTGGAGCGAACGTTTTCCCGCGCAGCCCGAGACCGAGCGTTACCTGAACTTCGTCGCGGACCGCTATGACTTGCGCAAGGACATTCATCTCAGTACCCAGGTGCTGTCCTGCGTATTTGACGAAAACAAAAGTCGTTGGCAGGTACGCACCGATCGCGGAGCAATCATCGACGCCAAATACGTCATCTCTTGCGCCGGAACCTTATCGACCCCCCTCAAGGATCTGTTCGAAGGCGAAAAGTCTTTCACTGGCGAGGTCTACCACACCTCTCGGTGGCCCAAGACCCCCGTGGACTTGAAAGGCAAGCGCGTGGGCGTAGTCGGTACAGGCGCCACCGGCATCCAGGTGGTCCAGACCATCGCGCCGCAAGTGGCGGCACTGAAAGTCTTTCAGCGCACGGCGCCGTACACGATCCCAATGAAAAATCAGACCTACAGCGACGCGGACCGTGCGCAACTCAAGGCGCGTTTTCATGAGATTAAGGCGCTGGCTCGCAACAGCTTCGTCGGCTTCGATTTCGACTTCACCTACGGCAGTTACCACGAAGCCTCTGCCCAGGACCGGCTCAAGGTGCTGGAAATGCTCTGGGACGATGGCTCGCTCGCACTTTGGGCAGGCTCCTATGGCGAAATCTTCACCGATGACGCGGTCAATAAAGAGGTCTCTGAATTTGTCCGGCGGAAAATGAGCGACCGCATCAAGGATCCGGAGCTCATCAAGAAACTGGTGCCGACGGATTATGGGTTCGGCACACGCCGGGTGCCTCTGGACACCCGCTATCTGGAAGCTTTTCTGCTGCCTCACGTGGAAATCATCGACATCAAATCCGCCCCCATCGAACGGATTGTTCCAACAGGCGTTCAAACCGCCGATGGCAAAATCCACGAACTGGACGTCTTGATTCTTGCTACCGGGTTCGACGCGTCCACGGGAGCCCTGACCCAGATCGATATTCGTGGCCGCAACAACCAGTCCCTGCGCGAGGAGTGGTCGCACGACATCAAGACCACGCTGGGGCTCATGGTTCACAAGTTCCCTAACCTGTTCATGACGGCCGCTCCGCTGTCTCCAGGCGCTGCGCTGTGCAATGCCCCAACTTGCCTGCAGCATCAGGTGGAGTGGATTACCGACTGCATTCTCTTCCTGGAAGAAAAGCAGCGTCATTCCATCGAGCCTACAAAAGCCCAGCAAGACCAATGGGTCGAACACCACGACGAGCTGGCGGCAAGTTCCCTGCTCTCCAAGACTCGCTCCTGGTACACGGGGGGCAATGTCGCCGGTAAACCGAAACGCCTGCTGGCTTATGCAGGTGGCGTCAACGTCTACCGCGAGCGTTGCGAGGCGGTCGCGGCACAAGCCTATGCAGATTTCCAGATCAAATAAAAAGTTGCCGGCCTGAGCGCCGGCTGCTCACCCACTGGTCATTACGGGTAGCCCAATGAGCATGCATCTCTATTACAATGCTGAAAACCACGGCCCTTATGAAATCATCAACATCGGTGATCTGGACCTGGCCTGCGGCAAGACTCTGCACAATTGTGAGCTGGCGGTAGCGATACACGGCCAGCTGAACGATAAAAAGGACAACGCCATACTGATTCCCACCTGGTACTCCGGCACCAGCAAAATCATCCAGGATGTCTTCATCGGAGCCGGTAGGGCCATCGACCCCGACAAGTACTTCGTGATCGTCGTCAATCAGATTGGCAACGGCCTCTCCAGCTCGCCTCACAACACCCTTGGGGCTTACGCAAAAGCCGGTTTCCCGACAATCTCCATTGCCGACGATGTCACCGCTCAACACCGATTGGTGACAGAACACCTGGGGCTGACATCGTTGGCCCTGGTGATGGGTGGCTCGATGGGCGCGCAACAGACCTACGAATGGGCTGCGCGCTACCCTTCGATGGTTGAACGCATGGCGGCCATCGCCGGTACAGCACGCACCTCGGACATCAACAAAATCATGGCCGACGCAATCATTCACGGGCTGCGCACCGATCCGTCGTTCAACAATGGCAACTATGTTGACGCGCAGGCTGTGAGCGCAGGGCTGGCCCAACACGCAAGGCTGATGACACTCTATGGCTTGAGCGCGGATTTCTTTGAACGGCAACACTACAAGCCACTGGGGTTCGACACCGTCGAGGCATTTTTTGAAGGGTTCATGAAACCCTACTTTTCAGCCATGGACCCGAATAACCTGATCACCATGCTTGAGAAATGGCGGGCTGCTGATGTCAGCATCCTTGAGGACGGAGATTTGAGGGCTGCATTGGGACGCATAACCGCCAAAGCGTTAATCATGCCGATCAGCCAAGACATGTTTTTTCCACCCTCTACGTGCCTTGCCGAAGCCCAAATGATTCAGGGCGCGGTGTTTCATGCGTCAAGCAGCCCCAGCGGCCACCTTGGTCTTTTCGGAATCGATGGCGACTGGGTGCAGGAGGTGGATAACCAGCTCGCAGAACTGCTCGGGCGAAAGTAAATCTGCCGGTGCCCAACCTCACGCAAGCTTCAATTGGCCACCGCGTCGCCACAAATGGCCGAGCTTCACCTACTCAACGCTGTACAACCCCGTAAAATTGCCGGACTCGCTCAATAGCGAGGCGGGACAGACTTTGCGCCTTACCAACGCTCCACTGGTTTGTTCAGCTCACCTGGCTTTGCCCCTCGGTTCAGGTGTATTTCAGGCGCCTTCGGGCGCCTTTTTTTTGCCTTCGTAAATGCCCCAGGCACCGACTTCGAGCTTCCGTCAGGCGTAAAAAAGGCAACCCGCGGGCTGCCCTTTTCAACGCTGACTCATTCAACTCGACAGGCTTACCCCACCAACCCAAGTGACTTGAGCACATCCTCAGACTCCAGGAACGTATGGGGACTGAGCATCTTGCCACCCCGCTCCACCCAGCCCATGAAGTTCTCGCCCGCATCCCAGCCGAGCAATCGTTGCACTTCGCTCGGTAGCCCCTTGAGCGTCTCGAAGGGGATGGACAGGTATTGGTTTTCTTCCTGACGCACACATCCCAGGTCGATCCCCATGGTCAGGCCCGTGCGGGGCGTGTCGCTGGTGTTGGTGCCGCCGCCATGGTAGGTCGAGCCAATGAACAACAGGGCCGAGCCTGCGGCCATTTCGGCGTTCACCGTTTCTTCAGGTTGCGGGCAACGTTCGTCGTCCCATTTGTGGCTGCCCGGGATGACCTTGGTAGCACCTGTAGCCTCGGTGAACTCTGTGATCGCCAGCATGATCTGCAAACGGGCTTCGCGACCATAGTTCGGATGACGCCAGAGAAAACTGGTGTCGTCCCGATGCAAAGGTTGCTTGCCCTGGCCAGGATGAATCTGGATGGCTTGAGTCATGCCGATCTGAATTTGCGGAGTGACCGTCGTGCGCTCCTGGCCGAACCACACATCCACAGGCTTTTGCAGGATTTTGCGTGCAGCCCCCAAATACAAGGGGTGCATCACGACATCGACCATGCGCGAGCATCGGGCAAACAAGCGACTGGCACGACGAGTCGATGTGCCGACGAAAAAGTTTTCATGACCAAAACTCGAGGTATCGAGTGCTGCATCAATCTGCGCTTTGAGCTCCACCAGTACATCGCTAGCCATGAAGTCAGCAATAATCACGCCGCCATCGCGCTCGATGATCTCAACGACCTGCTCCACGGATGCAGTACCGGGCAGGGTCACAAGGGAAGCATTAGTCATGTTTGGAGCCCTCTGGAAATGTAGGGTGCGCTGATGGTTTTCTCAAAAAAACCATCAGCAGGAATGAAATCGACTGTAGGGACGCGCGAGCGCGATTCACAGGTTCGCAACTGACAGAAAAGGGAGGAATGACGGCCATTCGAAGAAGCGGCCGCAGGCCTCCTCCAGTGGTCAGAAGCTCCAGGTGACGAGGGTTTCAAAAAGGCTGGAGCGGTCGTTGTCACCGTAGATCTGCTTGGCCGCGTCCCCCGGCAAGGCCACGCCGTACAAGGCACTGAGCGTCAAGGCTGGCGTAATGGTCCAGTTCACATACAGGTCGACTTCGTTGGCGAAGTCGCGACTGGTAACTCCCTCGGGGGCCTTCTCCAGGCGGAACCGGTAGCCCATCAACCCTACAGCGACGTCCTGACGTGGTTGCACGGCCAGCTTCAGCAAGTCGATGTCGACGTTGCTGTTGAACAACATGTATTCACCGACGATCTCCCCCTGGTACCAGGTCCCGTATTCCCCGCCGTAGCCATAGGTCATCGGGTCGTAGTCGTTGGAATACTGCGTGCGGCGATACGTCAGGGTCGGTGACCACGCCACGTCCGTAAAGGCATAGCTGGCTTGTGCGTACCAGCCATGGGCGGACTTGTTGGCTTCGCCACCCTTCTCCCAGACATACTCGCCTGCCAGGCTGACTTGCGGCAGTGCCGTGAACGGCGTGCCCTTGGCGCGCAGGTCATAGACATCAACCCCGTCACGCGCCGTGTTGTCGGCGTCCATGGTGTGGTAGTAAGTCGCCCCCAGGGTACCGAGTGTGTCGCGCCATTCGAGATTACCGCCACGCAGGCGCAGGTTTTCCTTGTAATCGGCGTAGTCGAGATCTTGAGTTGCGGTCAGGTCGAACAGGTCCGCATGAATTTTTCCCGTGTTCAACTGGGCGATCAGTGTATTGGTGAACGCGGTACGCGGACCAATCCAGGCGGCCGCATCCTTACCCTGGTCAGCATGACCGTCGCCGATCAAGAAGCCGTTATCGATCATGAAGTTCTGGCGGCCGCCGCTCAGGGTAATCGCATCCTGACCGAGCGAAGGGAACAGATCCGCGCTTTTCCAGCCGAGGTACGCGGTTTCCATTCCGATGGATTCCGGGTTGTCATGGGTAAAACCACCGGCATCGCTACCACCGCGTGTCATCGCGCCGACAGCCGAGGCACCACCGAACACCGTACCGTAGGCAGTCTGTGGACCCGTGACCTTCACCCCTGGCAAGACAAACCCTTCAAAGCGGCTGGAACTGCGATCCACCTCCAGTCCGATGCTGCTGGTGCGACCACCAAATGCCTGGTTCTTGTGGTAGAGGTACGCAGCCCCCACCGTCATTGAGGGTTCGACCAACACATCGCCGATCTGAAAGCTGTCGAATGCAAAACTGGACCCTGCGTACAGTGTTCCGATACATGCCGCCAAACTGCGAATCGACACTTTCATCACTACCCTTTCCTTTCAATCAATACGTTAAGCCAATAATGGCGACTTGCGATTGATTGTCTGGTTTAAGCGGGCGTGGCTAAAGGCGCAAACGGGTCAAAAAAGGGGATCGTAAGCGACACTTCAACGTCGCAGCGATCGCACTTTTTCAGTGTCTGACCTGCGAGCGATACTGCGAAGGTGTGCACCCGCTCCAACGTTGAAATGCCCTTCGGAAGGCGGCGGCCTCGCTGAAGCCCAATTGCTCGGCAATGCGTGCGATAGGCACTTGCTGTAGCAGCAGTTCCTGCGCGCGCTGGTAGCGTACCTCGCCGAGCAACTCATGAAAGCTGGTGCCCGCAGCTCGCAAATGACGCTGAAGGGTTTTGCTTGAACAGGCCATCTTCAAGGCAATGCTGTTGAGGGTGGGAACAGAATCAAACCCAGTACAGATGGCCGATTTCACATTGGCCAGAAAATCCCGCGGGCTCTCCAGGTGCGACTTGAGCTGAGAACAGTGCTTCTTCATCTGGGCATGAGAAACTGAATGCGCACAAGGTAGCGGTTGATCGAGCCAATGTGCATCGAAAGTCAGGCTATGAGTGCGCGACGGATCAAACGTCACCGGGCAGGCGAAATAACCTTTATACGTCTGTTCATCCGCCAACTCGGGAAAGCCGATATTGATGTTCAACATCGGCAAGGGCTGGTAAAGCAAGTCGGCCATGAGACTTTGCAATGCCGTCAGGCAGAACTCGATCGCCAACCCACGTAATTGATCCTCAACGTCAAACGTGTCGCTGACGGTCAACGTCGCCACCCCCTGGTCTTCCTTCAAGCCAAGCTCGAAGCCTGTACCCAGCGGCAACGGATATTCAAACAGCAGGCGCAGCGCTGATCGAAGATCGCAACTGGAAAGCAGGGTGAAGCCGAAGATGCCGTACGCCGCCAATCGACAACGATTGCCCAGTTCCAGGCCCAGATGTGCATTGCCGGTCATGGCAAGCGCGTTGCGCAGTATGGCGTATTCCTGAGAGGGGGCGATCAGTCGCAAACCCGCCTGAAGCTCCTCTGCACCAAGGTCAGTGCCCAGCAGCAACCCTTGCGTCGAGTGGCCCGCTTCAATCATCAGCGAATCGACCAGTGCGATGAAGTGCAGCGTTGCCAGTCGATCGATGTCATCCAAAGGTCCTCCCATGATATCCACTCCCCATGCTGATTCAGCGGGGAGCATAAACCTTGGTCGGAAATCAGAAACAGGTGCCAAAAGACCAAAAATCGGGGCGCAACAGCCTCGCTACAATTTAATGGCCGACGCGAATCATGTTGACCCACATAGTGCGCATCGTCTCTAGCGTTTCGTCCCAATGTCGCTGATCGGCGGCGATCTGTTTGTTGTAAAACAGCAACCCTTCGATTTGCGAAGCGATAAGCATCGCGTAGACATCAGCCTTGCTGGTGGTCAACTGCGGATTCACGTCCCTGATCAGGTTCGCCAGGATGCGGCAAAACTCACCGTAGATATGTTTGAGATGCTCATTGACGGCTTTGTCGTGTTCGGCCAGCGCCCAGGTC
>Ga0247819_10002092_pt1 | contig 10502 bp, 8 predicted proteins | sample 13C_Xylose_Day6_FD_193428 | JGI IMG/M metagenome (GOLD analysis project Ga0247819, IMG submission 193428) | Soil microbial communities from agricultural site in Penn Yan, New York, United States - 13C_Xylose_Day6 | ecosystem: Environmental > Terrestrial > Soil > Agricultural land | place: USA... | reverse complement strand
CTACATGCCGGAGATCATCGTGCGGTTTGCCAAGACGCATCCGAACGTCGAGCTCTACATCATCTGCGAACCTTCGGTGGATCTTGCGGAGAAGATGGCCAAGGGCGATCTCGACATCGCACTGGTCACGCACAATCCACGTGCCCGAGCCTCGGACGTGGTGCGCACAGAGCCGCTCTGTTGGGTAAGTTCGATCAACCATCCGCTGCCGGAAAATGCGCCAATCCCGCTTGCGGTCGGCCGACGCGACTGCCAGTGGCGGCAGGCGGCCTGCGCCGCGCTCGATGCGACCGGCAAGGAATACCAGATCCTGTTTACCAGTTGGTCCTCGACCGTGGTCGCGGCCGCCGTGCTTGCCGGCATGGCGGTTTCGGTCCTGCCGGAATCGGCGCTGCGTCCGGGCATGAAGGTGCTGACGCTTGCGGACGGCTTCCCGGCGCTGGCTCCAGTGCAGATCGGCATCATGAAGCGGCCGGGTCTGTCGCCATCGCTATCGAATGCGATCACCAACCACATCACCGCCTGCCTGGACAACATCACGCCGATCACCGTCAACGACGACATCGACGGCGATATCAAGGGTTTTCCGCGCTATCCGCGGCTGCGGCAAAGCCACATGCTGCCGGGCTGGTAAGCATTTTTCGACACTTAGCAAAAAGGCCGCGCTTCCCGTGGGAGGCGCGGCCTTTTTTATGCGAAACGAGACGGGAGGGAAGAGGCGGACCCAGTGCCCGCCTCTTCTCCCCGCTTACAAGGTAGCGCTGCTGATCGCGCCGCCTTCATAGGCGTGAGCGGCTAGATCATTTCACTGTTTCATCGAAACAGTGAAATGATCTAACTCGTTGAAATAACGCAATTCCGGACGGGAAACCGTTTCACACTCTTCCTGGAATTGCTCTAGCCGAGCTTCGCCTTCAGAAATTCGACAGTGCGGCTCCAGGCAAGATCGGCTGCGGCCTTGTCGTAGCGGGCGGCCGACGTGTCGTTGTTGAAGGCGTGGTTGACGCCGTCATAGACATAGATCGTCGCGTCCTTGCCATTGTCGGTCAGCGCCTTGCGATAGGCTTCGATACCCGCATTAATGCGTTCGTCGAGGCCGGCATAATGCAGCAACAGCGCCGCCTTGATCTTCGGCACGTTCTCGGCCTTGGGCTGCGCGCCATAATAGGCGACACCCGCCTTGAGATCGGGCGCATTGACCGCAAGCCGATTGACCAGTCCACCGCCCCAGCAAAAGCCGATGGCGCCGACCTTGCCGGTCGACTGCGCGTGCTCTTCGAGGAATGCGACGGTTGCCACAGCATCCGCATTGGTTTCGGCGGCATCGAGCGCGCCGATCATCTCGCGTGCCTTGTCCTCATCCGCCGGCGTGCCGCCCGATGGCGACAGAAAATCCGGGGCGAGCGCGATGAAGCCCTCGAGCGCCATGCGGCGGGCGACATCGCGAATATGTGGATTGAGCCCGCGGTTCTCGTGGATGACGATGACGGCCGGCAGCTTTCCGGTCATGTTTGCCGGGCGGACCAGATAGCCCTTCATGTCGCCGTCGGCGCCGGGATAGGAAATGTCCTCGCCGATGATGCGATTGTCGGTATCTGCGATCATTTCGGCCTTGGCGCTGCTAGCAGCAAGCAAGGGGGCAATTGATGCTGCGGCCGCGGCAGAGCCGGCAAGTGCGGTCAGCGTTTCCATGAAACGGCGGCGATCAAGACTGAGATGGGTGTACTCGTCGTAAGCGTCGATCATTGCCTGCGTGATGACGGGTTTGTTCATGACGGCCTCCTTCGGTTTCTTCTCCTCAACAGCGCCGCGCGTTAGATATGGTGCGCCAAGGGCGCTGTAAGGCTTTAAACTCGCTGCATGATTTCTCCCACAAATCGGTTCCGATTTAAGGAATTATGCAGTGGCGGCAGCGCGAAAGATTACCGCCCGCGACAGAATAGGTCAGCGGGCGGCATCGAACATACAAACTTGCGTTACCGCTTGGCGGAAAGGCACACTTCGCAGCAGGCGGATCAGCCGGCGAGATCAAGCACAATGCGGCCATCGATCTTGCCCTCTTCCATGCGCTGGAAGATGGCGTTGATGTTCTCGATCTTGTCCCAGGTGAAGTGGGAGGCGACCTTGCCCTCGCCCGCAAACTCCAGTGACTCCTCGAGGTCCTGGCGGGTGCCGACGATAGAGCCGCGGATGGTGATGCGCTTCAGGACCGTATCGAAGATCGGCACGCACATCTGGCCAGGCGGCAGACCGACCAACGCCATCGTTCCCTTGGAGCGCAGCATGTTGAAGGCCTGCTCCATCGCCTTGGGTGCCACGGCCGTCACCAGCGCGCCGTGCACGCCGCCGGTCGCCTTCTGCACCTGCTCGACCGCATCCTTGTCGCGCGCATCGACGACGAGATCGGCGCCCAGCTTTCCCGCCAGCGCCAGCTTGTCGGGGAAGATATCGACGGCTGCGACATGCATGCCCATGGCCTTGGCGTATTGAACCGCCATGTGACCGAGACCGCCGATGCCGGAGATCAGCGCCCATTCGCCGGGGCGCACTTCCGTTTCCTTGAGACCCTTGTAAACCGTGACGCCGGCGCAAAGGACGGGCGCCGCCGGGCCGAACTCGAGCTTATCAGGCAGCCGGCCGACAAAGTCCGGATCGGCCAGGCCATACTCCGCGAACGTGCCGTTGACCGAATAGCCGGTGTTCTGCTGGCTGCCGCAGAGCGTCTCCCATCCGGTCCGGCATGGCGTGCAACCACCGCAGGCGGTGTGCAGCCACGGCACGCCGACGCGGTCGCCTTCCTTCAGCCGCTTGACGCCGGAGCCGAGCTTGGCGACATAACCGACGCCCTCGTGGCCGGGGATGAATGGTGGATTGGGTTTTACCGGCCAGTCACCGTTCACCGCATGCAGGTCGGTATGGCAGACGCCGGTCGCCTGAAACTTGATCAGCACCTGGCCGGGACCGGGCACTGGTATCGGCATTTCCTCGATCACGAGCGGCTTGCGGAATTCGCGCACCACGGCGGCTTTCATCGTTGCGGTCATATCGATCTCCGATGCTGTCTTGTTCGACGTCGGCGCAAAGGCCTTTGCCGGGCACGCGAGGCGCCAGCGACAAAGCTACGCTAACGACAGCCAGACTATCCGCAAAGTCGTGACGGGTACTTGATACGCATCAAGGCGCGAAGTTCATGTCGGAAAGTGTCGCAGATTTGCGTCAGTCGTGCCGGAGCGGCACCCGACCCAAAGCGCCGCGCGTCTTACCAGACGCGCAGAGGTCGCTGTAGCGTTTTGAATTGCTGCCTGTTTTGTCCTGAAACCGGCTGCGATTTAAGGAAACACGCAGCCATCAGTTCATCGCCATCCAGACGGAAAGCCAGATCCACATCCCACCGAGTGCAGCCACGCCGACCATGAACAGCGGTCGGCGGTAGCGGATGCGGTTGCTGGTGACATGGACGAAGGCATGCAGATAGCGCGAAGCAATGAACACCCAGGCGAGCGCCAGCGAGACGATATTGTCAGCCTCGGTGATGTAGAGAAGCACGCAGCAGACGTGGAAAAGCACCGGCAGTTCGAACTGGTTGGCGATGCTGTTGCGGACGACCAGGCTCTCGCCCGGCTCGTCGCGGTTCTCGCGAAACTGCGAAACCGAAACCTTGCCGGCCCGCACGAGACCGACGCGGCGGATCGACAGCAGGGCATAGAGGACGAAAACGAGCAGCACATGCGCCACCATCGGCCGGAAGATCTCGAAGCCCGTCACCGCTCTTACTCCACTCGACACAACCAAACAGGAAAACGGGGGCGCCGGATGGCACCCCCCATCAGGAAAAACGGGGGCGCCGGCCGGCGCCCCCGGGAGGACTCTTAGTGCGAGCCCGGATAGTTCGGGCTTTCGCGGGTGATGGTGACATCATGCGCATGGCTTTCCCGAAGGCCGGCGCCGGAGATGCGCACGAAGGTGGCGCGCTCCTGATAGTCCTTGATCGTCGCGCCGCCGACATAACCCATCGACGCCTTGAGGCCGCCGGCGAGCTGATGCAGAACGCCGGACACAGGGCCCTTGTAGGGAACCTGGCCTTCGATGCCTTCCGGTACGAGCTTCAGCGTGTCGCGCACTTCGGCCTGGAAATAGCGGTCGGCCGAGCCCCGCGCCATCGCGCCAACGGAACCCATGCCACGATAGGCCTTGAACGAGCGGCCCTGGTAGAGGAACACTTCACCTGGGCTTTCGTCGGTACCGGCAAGCAGCGAACCGACCATGACGGCGGAAGCGCCGGCGGCGATCGCCTTGGCCAGGTCGCCCGAGAACTTGATACCGCCGTCGGCGATGACGGGAATGTCCGCGGCCTGAGCGGCTTCGACAGCAGCCATGATCGCGGCCAGCTGCGGAACGCCGACGCCGGCCACGATACGCGTGGTGCAGATCGAGCCCGGACCGATACCCACCTTGACCGCATCGGCACCGGCGTCGATCAACGCCTTGGTGCCATCAGCGGTGGCGACGTTGCCGGCCATGATGCGAACCGAGTTCGACAGCGTCTTGACGCGGGTGACCGCATCGAGAACGCGCTGCGAATGGCCGTGCGCGGTATCGACAACAATAAGGTCGACGCCGGCGTCGATCAGACGTTCGGCGCGCTCGAAGCCATCATCGCCGACGGAGATGGCGGCGGCGGCGCGAAGACGGCCCTGCGCATCCTTGGAGGCGTTGGGGTTCAACTGCGACTTCTCGATGTCCTTGACGGTGATGAGGCCGACGCAACGGCCGTCGCCGTCGACGACCAGAAGCTTTTCGATGCGGTGCATGTGCAGCAGGCGCTTGGCCTCCTGCTGGTCGACGCTTTCCTTGACGGTGATGAGGTTTTCACGCGTCATCAACTCGTAGATCTTCTGGTTCGGATCGGAGGCGAAACGCACGTCGCGATTGGTGAGGATACCGACGAGACGGCCCTGCTTCTGGCCACCGTTGCCGCCGTTTTCAACGACCGGGATACCGGAAATGCCATGGATCTTCATCAGGCCGAGGGCGTCCGCCAGGGTGCCATCGGGACCGATCGTCACCGGATTGACGACCATGCCGCTTTCGAACTTCTTGACCTGGCGGACCTCTTCGGCCTGCTCGACCGGCGTCAGGTTGCGGTGGATGACGCCGATGCCGCCGGCCTGTGCCATGGCGATCGCCAGGCGTCCTTCGGTCACGGTATCCATGGCCGAGGAAAGGATCGGGAGGTTGAGGTCGATATCCTGCGCGATGCGGGTAGAGATGTTCGTCTGTCCCGGCATGACTTCGGAATGCCCGGGCTGGAGCAGAACGTCGTCGAAGGTCAGAGCCTCCAGACCGGTTGCCGTTTCGATGATACGCGCCATGGCCAATTCCCTTCAATAAACGAAAATCCCCGGGAAACGGGCTGCGATTTGCCCACCGGGTGACTTCAAAGCTTTTCTTGGAAGTTGGCGAGGGCTCGTAACACGGATATGTCAGGATGAAAATAGCAAAGCCCGGGAAATGTCCCGGGCTCGACCCATTGTTGTTGCATGGCAACATTTTTGCCCGTCCGCAAAGCTCAGATATCGAGCTGGTAGCTCGCCGGCACGAAGCGATAGCCCTGGTCGTGCACTTCCACGAAACCGACGGCCGGGAATGGCATGTGGTAGCCGATGAAGGGCAGTCTTTCGTTCGCAATCATGTCGAAGACCTTGCGGCGCGAGACGGCAGCCGCTGCCTTGTCCATGTCGAAGCGCACCTCCCAGTCCGGCCGCTGCAGCGACAGGACATAATGATTGGCGGTATCGGCCGTCAGCATCATCGCCTTGCCGTCCGATTCGAGACGGAACACCATGTGTCCGGGGGAATGGCCGAAGGCAGCCATCGCCGAAATGCCCGGCGCCACGTCGGCGCCGTCGCCGATGAACGTCGCCTTCTCGGCGAGCGGCACGACCTTTTCCAGCACACCCTTATGGCCACCCTCGGCCGGCGTGCCGACCCGGGCCGGGTCCTTCCAGAAGGCATATTCGGCCTCGCCGATGATATAACGGGCATTGGCAAAGGCCGGCTTGCCGCCCTCCATCAGGCCGCCGATATGGTCGCCGTGCATATGCGTCAGCACCACCACGGAGACGCGCTCGGGCGCGTAGCCAGCCGCGCGGATGCCGTCGATGAGGCGGCCGGAACCCGCTTCCCGTCCGGCTTCGCCCAGGCCGGTGTCGAACAGGATCACCTCGCTCCCGGTATCGACGAGAACAGGCGAATAGCTGTTGAGCAGCGCGTCGGTTGGAAGAAAATTCTTGGCCAGCAATTCGGATACGGCCTGTTCCGACTGGTTCGTGCCGTAGGTCTCATGCGGCCTGGCAGAGACGCGCGTGCCGTCGCTGATGACAACAACCTTGAGCGCGCCGAGTTTGAGAGCCCGGATGGGCGTTTGTGCTGATTGCATGTTCCGGTTGTCCGCTTTTTCCTGCGCTGCGGCAGATCCCACCATGATTGAGGGTGCCGCCAATACACCCGTTGTCCCCGCCGTCATCAAGGTGCGGCGGTTCATCGACATGTCGCTCGTCATCATTTTCTCCCGAAATCGCAGCTTCGGTTCCATCACCCGGCCAGAACTAGCGTCTTGACAGCAACGGACAGGCGGGATCACAGGCTTTTGATCCACAATCGTCGGTTTGGTCCCGACAAAGCCATCGCAAGCGCTAGCTTGGAGCCGAGCTGACGCTGACCACGCCCAAGGCAAATTCGCATGAACCGTATCGTCCCGATGATCCTAGCCGTCGCGCTCTTCATGGAGCAGATGGATTCCACCGTCATTTCGACATCGCTGCCGGCTATCGCCCGCGACATCGGCGTCGGGCCGATCACGCTCAAGCTGGCGCTGACCGCCTATATGGTGTCGCTGGCGATCTTCATCCCCTTGAGCGGCTGGATGGCCGACCGTTTCGGCGCCAAGAAGATCTTTCGCGCGGCGATCCTCGTCTTCATCGCTGGTTCAATCCTTTGCGCCATCTCCGACAGCCTGCTCGCCTTCGTGCTGTCACGGTTCCTGCAGGGCATGGGCGGTGCGATGATGACGCCCGTCGCCCGCCTCGTCTTGGTGCGCAGCGCACCGCGCAGCGAGCTCGTCTCGGCCATGGCGCTGCTCACGATCCCGGCGCTGGTGGGGCCGCTTGCCGGGCCGCCGCTCGGCGGCTTCATCACCACCTATTTCTCCTGGCACTGGATCTTCCTGATCAACGTGCCTGTCGGCATCGCCGGCTATATCCTCTCCGGCATCTACCTGCCCCACATGGAACCCCGCAATCCGCCGCCGGTCGACATTGTCGGCTTCCTGCTCGGCGGCATCGCCGCATCCGGCGTCGTCTTCGGCCTGTCGGTCATCAGCCTGCCGGCGCTGCCGCCGATCATCGGTATCGGCTCGGTCATCACGGGTGTGATCGCCACCCTGCTTTACATCGTCCATGCCCGAAGCCATCCGCACCCGATCCTCGACCTCAAACTGTTTCAGGACAGCGCGTTTCGCGCCGCCCAGATCGGCGGCACGGTATTCCGCATTTCCGTCGGCGCGGTGCCCTTCCTGATGCCGCTGATGCTGCAGGTCGGTTTCGGCCTCAACCCGTTCCAGTCCGGGATGATCACCTTCATCGGCGCGGTCGGCGCGATCACCACCAAATTCTATGCGCGCCGCGTGCTCGCCTTCGCCGGCTTCCGCACGACGCTGATCATCGCCGCCATCATTGCAGCGGTCACCACCTTCGCCAACGGCTTCTTCACGCCGGCAACGCCCTATCTGGTGATGGTCACCATTCTCTTGATCGCCGGTTTTGCCCGCTCGTTCTTCTTCACCAGCGTCAACGCACTGTCGTTTGCCGATATCGACGATGCGGATGCCAGCAAGGCGACATCGATGAGCGCGGTTCTGCAGCAGATCAGCCTGGCGCTCGGCGTGGCCGTTGCCGGCGCGATCCTCGAAATCGAGACCTCGCTCAGCGGCGGGCCGCTGCAACTCGACAACTTCCATACTGCCTTCATGATCATCGCCATCGCCAACCTTCTGGCGGCAATCCCGTTCCTGACAATGGCGAAGAATGCCGGCGCATCCGTTTCCGGCCACAGGCTGCCCGTGCGGGAAATCGAAACGACGGCAGGAAAGTGAAAGATTATTCCGGCCGTTCGCAGACGGCAGACAGCTTGTTGCCATCCCGGTCGCGCACGAAGGCCGCGTAGAAATGCGCGTGGAACGGCCTGAGGCCGGGGGCGCCCTCGTCCGTGCCGCCGTTGGCAAGTGCTGCCGCATGGAAGGCATCGACCGCCGCGCGCGTTTCGGCTTCAAGCGCGATGGTCGCTCCATTGCCAAAGGTCGCAGGCTTGCCATTGAACGGTGTCACCACCCAGAAGCGGCACCTGATATCGCCATCGGCGCTGTAGCCGATTTCGGTCTCGTCCTGGCGCTGACGGCGGTATCCGAGCGTCGCCAGAACCGGGTCGTAAAACACGCCCGCGCCGTCGAGATCGTTGGTGCCGACCGTCACATAAAGCAGCATGATTTAGTCCGCAGCCTCGTCTTCCATCGGTTCGTCCGTGTCGGTGACGCGGCGTCCCTTGAAGCCCTTGGCGAGCAGGAACATTTCCACCGATTCGGCACGCGAAGACGCCGGCTTGATGTGGATGACCTGGCGGAAATTCTGTTTGAGCATGTTGAGCAGATCGCGCTCGGTGCCGCCCTGGAAGGTTTTTGCCAGGAAATGCCCACCTTCTGCGAGAACGTCGACGGCGAAATGGGCTGCGACTTCGCAGAGATGCATGGTACGGAAATGGTCCGTCTGGCGGTGTCCCGTCGTCGGCGCCGCCATGTCGGAGATGACCAGATCCGGCGTGCCGCCGATCGCTTCCATCAGCTTCTCAGGCGCCTGCGGGTCGAGGAAGTCCATCTGCAGGATGCGAACGCCCGGCAGCGGATCCATCTCCAGGAAGTCGATCGCTGCCACACGCGGATCGCCATCCGTCGAATTGGTCACCTTGGCGGCGATCTGCGACCAGCTGCCGGGAGCGGCACCCAGGTCGATGATGCGACGGGTGCCATTGAGGATCTTGTGCTTCTCGTCGATCTCCAAGAGCTTGAAGGCCGCGCGCGCCCGGTAGCCTTCGAGCTGGGCGCGCTGGACATAGGGATCGTTGATATGGCGCTCGATCCAGCGGCGGGACGAAGCCTTGAGCTTGCCCTTCTTGACCTTCTGACCAAGCTTTCGACCGCTGCGGTTGCCGCCAACAGGAGGTTTCGTCATGTCTTGTTTCCTTCGTGGCGGCGACTGCCGCACATCCCTTCGGACGCACCGGGCCTGCCGTATCTGCAGAAGTTATCGCACAATTGCCTAAATCGTTGTCCGATTGAAGGAATTATGTGGTTGAGCTGCGCTGATGCCGGCGCGGTCGCGAGCGCCGCCAGGCGCCATCATCCGCCATCATGTCGGTCAGCAAGCCTTCGCGCAGCCCGCGATCGGCAACACGCATGCGCGTCGATGGCCAGCGGCGACGGATCGCTTCGAGGATTGCGCAGCCTGCCAGCACCAGATCGGCGCGATCGGGGCCGATGCAAGGGTTTGCCGCCCGCGCATCAAAATCCCACGAAAGCAGCCGCGCTTGCATGGCGGACACCTCGTCATCGGAAAGCCAGAGACCATCGACGCGGCGGCGGTCGTAGCGCGGAAGATCCAGATGAACGCCGGCAAGCGTGGTCACCGTGCCCGACGTGCCGATCAGGTGGAAGCCGCTGCCGGCAATGCCCGTTGCCAGCGCTTCGACCGGCGGGCTGTCGAAACGCGACAGCATGCCCTCGACTTCCTGGACCATGGCTTCGAAGTTTGCCGGGGTGACATGTTGGCCGCCATGGCGTTCGGAAAGGGTCACGACGCCGACCGGCAGCGAGGTCCAGTGGGTGATGTGATTGGCGAGCCGATTAGACCTGCTATCGCCGATGCGGATGACGGCGATCTCCGAGGAGCCTCCGCCGATATCGAAGAGAACGACCGACCTTGTCTCGCGATCGACCAGCGACGAGCAGCCCGACACGGCAAGCCGCGCCTCGGTCTCGCGGTTGATGATCTCAAGCTCGAGCCCGGTTTCCTTGGCCACGCGCTCGAGGAAGCTTTCGCCGTTTTCGGCGGCGCGCGCAGCTTCGGTGGCGATCAGCCGGCGGCGGCGAATCATCCGCGCACCCAGTTTGGTAGCGCAGACTTTCAGCGCCTCGACGGCGCGGTCCATCGCGTCCTCGGACAACCGGCCGCTGGCACCCAGCCCTTCACCCAGCCTGACGATGCGCGAGAAGGCATCCACCACCCGGAACTGGCCGGGGCGGGTCGGCTGCGCAATCAGCAGACGGCAATTGTTGGTACCGAGATCCAGCGCCGCATAAAGCGGCGCCGGCGGCTCGCTGGCGGCAACGAACGGCGCGCGCGGCTGGTCGCCCCGCGGGGCAGCCTGCCCGCCGGACTGAGGCGCTCCGGGCC
>Ga0247819_10002089_pt1 | contig 10506 bp, 11 predicted proteins | sample 13C_Xylose_Day6_FD_193428 | JGI IMG/M metagenome (GOLD analysis project Ga0247819, IMG submission 193428) | Soil microbial communities from agricultural site in Penn Yan, New York, United States - 13C_Xylose_Day6 | ecosystem: Environmental > Terrestrial > Soil > Agricultural land | place: USA... | reverse complement strand
CGCGATGACGAGCCCCGCACGGGCCACCAGCTCGCCGACGCATGCGCGCACGCGCCCCTCGCCGTCGGGGCCGTCGGGGTCGGTGACATCGCCCGCGTCCGCGATCGTGAGCGCTGCGCCGAGATCGACGGACGGCGGTCCCATGAGCGTCGCGCTGAAGCGTGCGAGCGCGTCGCGCACAGCACCCGGCGTCGCGTGGGCGCCCGTCGGGGAGAGCGACGTCTGCCAGGCCGGCACGCCCAGGAGGACAGCATCCGCTCGCCCCTCGACGTCGTCGAACGACGGCCAGCCGCCCGCGCGGGGCCAGAGCGGATCGTGGGGGAGCGTCATCAGGCCGACACGTAGACCCACGCCGTGCGGCCGCTCGCGAGCGTGACGGCAGCACGGCGGTAGATCTCGACCTCGTACTCGTCGGCGGCCTCGAGCTCGTCCTCGGTCACATGGAGCGCCTTGCCGACGACCTTGTCGCGAGCGTTGCCCGTCTCGCGCAGGATCGGATGGACCGACAGGCCCGAGAGCTCGACGACGCGCGGGTCGTCGATCTCCGCGTAGTCGATGGTGTAGCCCGGCAGCACGTCGTCATGGGCGTCGATCAGGCGCCCGAACGTGTCGAGCTGGACCTCGGGCTGCTGGAGCGTCCCGTAACTGAAGAGGAGCTGGTCGGCGGCCTCTGGCATGGGCCCAGGTTAGCCGAGCACGGCGTGCGCGACAGAGAAGATCGTGAGACCCGCGAGGGCGCCGACGATGGTGCCGTTGAGGCGGATGTACTGCAGGTCGCGCCCGACCATGAGCTCGATCTTCTCGGTGGTCTCGGCGGGGTCCCATCGTTCGACCGTCTCGGTGATGATCGAGGCGATGTCGTGCCGGTACCGGTCCACGACGAAGACGGCGGCGTCGGTCACCCACGTGTCGACGCGATGCTGAAGCGCGGCATCCGTCGTCAGCCGGTCGCCGATCTCTGCGATGGCTGTCGCGGCACGGCGGCGCAGGCCGCTCTCGGGATCAGCGAGTGAGGTGAGGAGTCCCGATTTCGCCGTGTTCCACACCTCCGCGGCGAGCTCGCGCACGCGAGGGCTGTCGAACACCTTGACCTTCGCGTCCTCGAGTCGCCCGATCGTCGCGGGATCGTGCTGCAGATTGTCCGCAAGGCGGACCAGGTAGCCGTCGATGGCCTTGCGGGCAGGATGCTCCGGATCGGCCCTGACGGCTGCCACGAACTTCAGGGCCTCGTTGTAGACCGTGTCGTCGACAAGCCGCTGCGCCACGGAGGGAAGCCAGGCCGGCAGTCGGCGCGAGACCAGTCCCGAGAAGGCGGCCTGATTGCCCGCCAGCCAGGTGCCGACGTTGTCGACGCCGAGATCGACCGCTCCGTGATGCGCGCCGGAATCCACGAGCCGGTCCAGCCATGCGCCCAGCGGCGGACCCCACTCCGGGGTGATGAGGTGCTCGCGGGCGAGTTCCTCGATGACGTCCTGCACGTCGTCGTCGCTCAGAGCCTTCAGGATGCCCGCCGCGATCGCCGACCCTTCAGCCGCGACCCGCTCGGCGTGCGCGGGAACGCGGAGCCACTCTCCGCCGCGTGCGGCGACAGCGGTCGCCTCGAGCTTCGTGCGCACGACGTCGCCCCGGAGGAACTCGGTCTCGACGAACTCGCCGAGGGTGCGGCCGATCTCGTCCTTGCGGCTCGGGATGATCGCCGTGTGGGGAATGGGGATGCCGAGCGGATGCCGGAACAGCGCCGTCACGGCGAACCAGTCCGCCAGCGCGCCCACCATGCCGCCTTCGGCGGCCGCGCGCACGTACGCGAGGGCGGGCACCTGCTGCTGGAAGGCGAACGAGATCGCGAACACGACGGCCATGCCGACCAGCGCGCCGAGGGCGACGCCCTTCATGAAGCGCAGGCCGCGTCGGCGCTCCTGATCGGCAGGACTCAGCAGATGGGTGGGCGTGGACGCCATGACGGCATCCTCGCACGCTCCCGCGCGGGCGGTCGCAGGGCGTGCGGTGTCGGCTCAGCCGGCAGCGCGCTTGACGAGTTCGGCGATGCGCTTCTCGTCGGCCTTCGTGAGCGAGAGCAGCGCGTACGACGTCGGCCACATCTCGCCCTCGTCGAGCTGCGCGGCGGTGTCGAAGCCGAGCGTCGCGTAGCGGTCCTTGAACTTCGCGGCGGGCTTGAAGAACAGGACGACCTTGCCTCCGCGCGTGTACGCAGGGAAGCCGTACCAGGTCTTCGACGCGAGGTGAGAGGCGACGGAGGTCACGATGTCGTCGATGCCCTGCGCGATCGCGCGGTCGTTGTCCTCCATGCCGGCGATGGCGTCGAGGAGGTCCTGACGGTCGATCGCGGCCTTCTCCTCGGCCGTCTTGCCCTTGCGCTCCTGCGCCTTGAGCTCGGCTGCGCGATTGCGCATCGCCGCGCGCTCTTCGGCGGTGAATCCGGACTTCGTGCTTCTTTCGGTAGCCATGACGGCAACGATACGGATGCCGCGTTCCCGTCGCTTCTCGAATCCTGCTCGATTCCGGGTCAGCCGTCGTCGGGCTCCGGGGTCAGCCCTCCAGGGGCCCGAGCCACGCCGTCGCGACGGTCGAATGCGCCGATTCGGGGTCGGACGGGTGGAAGAGCCCGGCGAGCACGTCGCGGTAGAGACGGCCGAGCTCGGAGCCTGCGAAGTACGACGAACCGCCCGCGACGAGGACGGCGTCGTCGACGATCGCCTTCGCCGCCGTCACGGCACGGTGCTTGACGCCGGCCATGTACGAGAACCAGCGCGCGTCCGTCGGCGCGACATCGTCGACCGCGCGCGTGAGCGCCTCGAGCTGCGGCGGGAGCGCGTCGTAGGCGAGTGCCATGTCGGCGATGCGCCACCGGATGTCGGGGTCCTGGCTGTACGCCGCGCCCGTCCGCTTCGACGTGCGCGTGCGCGCCGTCGCCACCGCGAGGTCGAGCGCGCGGCGTGCGATGCCCGTGTAGACCGACGCGAGCAGCAGCTCGAAGACCGAGAAGATCCCGAACACGATCGGGTCGGGGTTCGGGCCCGGGGCGATCCTCCGCACGACGCGATCGGCAGGAGCGGTGGCGCCGTGCAGCTCGGTCGTCCGGCTCTGCGTCGCGCGCATGCCGACGGTGTCCCAGTCGTCGCGCGTCACGACGGCGTCCGAGCGCTCGACGAACGCGTAGACGAGCTTCGGCGCGTCGGGTGACGTCGTGTCGAGGCCGTGGAGCCCCAGCTGCGACCAGACCGGCGCGAGCGAGGTGAAGATCTTCGTGCCGGTGAACCGGTATGAACCGTCGGGCTGCGGCGCGGCATCCGTCCCGCTCCCGAACAGCACGAGATCGTTCCCCGCCTCGCTGATGCCGAACGCGAAGACCTCGCCCGCGACGGCGCCTTCGTGCACGAACCGCAGGCTGTCGATGCCCCGGTCGGCCAAGACTTTCGCCACGCCCGTCCACACCAGGTGCATGTTGACGGCGAGAGCGGTGGCTGGTGCGGCGCCCGCGAGCCGCTGCTGGAGGACGGATGCCTCGGCAAGGCCGAGCCCGCCTCCGCCGAGGTGCTCCGGCGCGAGGATCGCGAGGTAGCCCGTGGCCTTCAGCTCAGCGAGATCAGCCTCGGGGAACGTGTTCTCGCGATCGTGCACGGCCGCGCGCTCGCGGAAGCGCTCGAGGAGTTCGTCGGGCAGCAGGGTGGTCGGGTCGAACGGCTTCTCGGTCACGCCCTCATTCTGCCGCCGGGCGGGGTGCAGGAGGCGCCGCGCCGGCTGACCCGCCCCGCGGTCAGGTCTTCAGCGCGTGGTGCAGGTGCCGGATGGTGTCGTCGGGCAGATCGCGGTGGGGAGAGTGCCCGGCGCCCTTCACGACCGAGACTGTGACGCGCGGGTTCGCGCGGACCTCGTCGACGAGGCGCCCTGTGAAGATCGAGTAGACCTCGGGGTCGGACGCGATGACGTGCGTCGGCACGAGGAGGCGAGCCGCGGCCTCCCGGACGTCCCACTCGGGGTTCTGCAGGCTTGTCTGCTCGACGGCCCAGCGGCTCGCCTGCTGCGCCGAGAGGGCCTTGAGCTCGACATCCTGAGCGTGCCAATGGGGATGCTCGGCGCGCACGGCCGCGACGGTCGGGTCGTCGAAGGAACGTTCCTGGGACGCGCGCACGACGTCGCGGTCGTGCGGCTTGAGGTGGATCGCGGGGTCGACGAGGATGAGCCGGCGCGTCCAGTCGAGGTGCTCTGCGGCGGTGAGAGTCGAGGCTGCTCCGCCCAGAGAGTGGCCGATGACGAGCTCCCAGTGGTCGCGGTCGTTCGGGCGCGTGCCGGCGAGATCGGCGGCGTAGGCCTCGAGGGTGTAGTCGAGGGCGCGCGGCGCAGTCCCATGCCCGCGCAGGTCGATCGCCACGGCGTGCCAGCCGGCGTCGGCGAGCGCCGTTCCGTAGCGCCACATGAGGGCGCCGTTCGAGCCGAGTCCGTGGACGAGCAGGGCGTGGCGCGTCGAGGCGGGGTCACCCCACGCGAGACGGGGGAGGGTCACGGGAGCACGCATGCGCCCAGCCTATGGGCGGCCCCGGGGGTGCTTCGTCCGCGAGAAGATGGCCACATGATCTCGACTGAACTGGCAATATCGCTGCGCGCAGCCGGGCTCGTGTGGCATCCGCGGTCGGGCGACCGGTTCCAGCTCGACGAGCCCGAGTTCGAGGCCGATGTGTTCACGGTGAGCGAGATGACGATCGAGCCGCGCGAATACCCGACAGGCCGGATCCTGAGCTTCAACGGCACGACGGAATGGGCGCTCGACTCCGTCGCGCTCGAGGACGCACTGTGGCTTCCGCGCGAGGATCAGCTGCGCGAGCTCCTGCGCGGGGCGTTCCGGGTGCTGCGGCGGCTGCCCGACACGTACGAGGTCGAGATCGCCGTGCGCCGCGAACAGGCGAGCGGGGCGGGCGGCGCCGAATCGCCCGAAGTGCTCGTGTTCGAGCATCCCGAACCCGCCGATGCGTACGCGCTCGCGGTGCTCGCGCTCCTCGAACGGATCGCGTGACGCGACTCAGGTGACGGTCTGGACGGGCTCCGTGTCGGGGATGGGGCTCGCGTCGCGGCCGCGCAGGTCGGGGAAGCCGCGAACGAAGACGGCCGACACGAGGAAGCCGACGACCGCGAAGCCCGTCGCCGCCCAGTACGCCCCGTGCGGGCCGACGCCGTCGATGAGGAAGCCCGCGATCGCGGAGCCCGAGGCCGCGCCGATGAGCTGACCGGTCGCGACCCACCCGAACGCCTCGGCCGTGTCACTGAACTTGACGCTCGCCGACGTCATGGCGAACATGACCGCGAGGGCGGGTGCGATGCCGATGCCCGCGACGACGAGCGACCCGCCGAGCCAGAACACATTGAGCGAGAACGTCGTGAGCGCAAGGCCGCCCGCCACCACGGCGAATCGCCGCGCCATCGCCCACGGTCCGATCGGGATGTGCCCGAACGCGAGGCCGCCCGCGAGGCTTCCGACCGAGAAGACGGCGAGGACGAGTCCGGCCTCGAGCCCGCCGTGGCCGAAGGTCGCGACGACTCCCGCCTCGACGGCGGCGCACGCGCCGATGAGGAGGAAGCCCGTGACCGTCGCGAGCAGGACGGGAGGCTTCGCGACCACCTTGCCGAAGCTCCGTCGGCTGCGCGGGATGCGCACGCGTCCGACTTCGGGGGACAGGATGAACCACGCGCCGCCGCCCACGAGGATCACGACGATGAGCAGCAGGGCCGGAACCGTGCCCACCTGCGTCGCCACGAACGTGGTGAGCACGGGCGCGATGATCCAGATGATCTCCTGCAGCGACGCGTCGAGCGAGAAGAGCGGCGTCAGCTGCCGCGAGTTGACCATCTTGGGGTAGATGGTGCGGACGGCGGACTGGACCGGCGGCGTCGACAGGCCCGCGACGAGGCCGAGGACCATGTAGCCGGGCAAGGGGAGCTGCGCGAGCGCGAGCGCCGTGATGGCGAGCGCGCAGACCACGAGCGTCGTCGTGAGCACGCGTCGCATGCCCCACACGCCCATCCAGCGGCTCGTGACGGGCCCGGCGACGGCCTGGCCGACGGAGGTCGCGGCCAGCACCAGGCCAGCGGCACCGTACGACCCCGTCACCTGCTCGATGTGCAGGAGGATCGCGAGGCTCGTCATGCCGTTCGGGAACCGAGCGGTGAGCTGCGCCGCGATGATGCGGGCTATGCCGGGCGTCCGCAGCAGATCGCGATACCCGGCCATCCCACAACGCTATCGCGGAGGCCTCGGCGGGCGCACACGGCGGACGCGCGACGGACTGCGACACGCCCGGCCCTGCGATCGGATCCCGAATCCGACACGCGGGCCCGGTTCTCCACAGAGAAGTGGATGTCGGACCCCCGGCGTACCGTCGGAATCTGTGGAGAGATGCGGCCGCGGCCTGCGAAATCCGCACGATCCAGGCGTTTTCCCAGGCTTTCCGCAATCTCGTCGATTGTGGATGAAACGGTGGAGAACCTGTGTTGTACATGGGGAGAACGGTGGAAAACTACACGGATGTAACTACTAGCCCTTGTGGTGCTATCCAATGTCCGTACCCATATGTAGTATTGGACTCCCGGTGGGGGGACCGCCGGTCAAAACACCGGATGTGAGGGGAGAACGATCTATATGGCGATCACGGTTTACACGAAGCCCGCGTGCGTTCAGTGCAACGCGACGTACCGCGCACTCGACTCGAAGGGCATCGAATACGAGGTCCTGGACGTCTCGCAGGACCCGGCAGCGCTCGAGCAGGTCAAGGCTCTCGGCTACCTGCAGGCGCCCGTCGTCATCACCGACGAGGACCACTGGTCGGGCTTCCGTCCCGACAAGATCGACGAGCTCGCCGCGCGGCTCGCCTAGGCCATGGCAACCGCAACCGCGCCGGCGAGCCGCGCGGTTGTCGACACGGCCGCGCCGCTCCTGGTCTACTTCTCCAGCGTCTCGGGCAACACCGCGCGCTTCATCGAGAAGCTCGGCCTTGCCGCCCTGCGGATCCCACTCCACCCCTCTGAACCGCCGCTCGTCGTGGACGAGCCGTTCGTCCTGGTCACACCCACCTACGGGGGCGGTCAAGGCCGCGGCGAGGAGAAGGGCGCAGTGCCCCGACAGGTCATCCGGTTCCTCAACGACGAGCGCAACCGGTCCTTCCTTCGCGGAGTCATCTCGGCGGGGAACACGAATTTCGGCGATGCGTTCTGCCTCGCCGGCGACGTCATCAGCCGCAAGTGCAACGTGCCGCACTTGTATCGGCTCGAGCTTTTCGGCACGCCAGAAGATGTGGATCGCGTGAGCGACGGATTGGAACGATGGTGGAACCTGCACTGAAAGAGACGAGCTTCAAGTCGGATCCGCGCTTCGAGGGCCTCGACTACCACGCCCTCAACGCGATGCTGAATCTCTACGGCCCGGACGGGGAGATCCAGTTCGACGCCGACAAGCGCGCTGCGCGCGAGTACTTCCTGCAGCACGTGAACCAGAACACGGTGTTCTTCCACTCGCTCAAGGAGCGCCTCGACTACCTCGTCGAGAAGGAGTACTACGAGCCCGAGGTGCTCGCGAAGTACCCGTTCGAGTTCATCCAGAGCCTCAACGACCGCGCGTACGGCAAGAAGTTCCGCTTCGACACGTTCCTCGGCGCGTTCAAGTACTACACGAGCTACACGCTCAAGACCTTCGACGGCAAGCGATTCCTCGAGCGCTTCGAAGACCGCGTCGTCATGACGGCGCTCGGTCTCGCCGACGGCGACCAGGACCTCGCGAACGCTCTCGTCGACGAGATCATCGCGGGCCGCTTCCAGCCAGCGACGCCCACGTTCCTCAACACGGGCAAGGCCCAGCGCGGCGAGCTCGTCTCGTGCTTCCTCCTGCGCATCGAAGACAACATGGAGTCGATCGCGCGCGGCATCAACTCGGCGCTGCAGCTCTCGAAGCGCGGCGGCGGCGTCGCGCTCCTGCTCTCGAACATCCGCGAGGCGGGTGCGCCGATCAAGCAGATCGAGAACCAGTCGAGCGGCATCATCCCCGTCATGAAGCTCCTCGAAGACAGCTTCAGCTACGCCAACCAGCTCGGTGCGCGCCAGGGCGCCGGCGCCGTGTACCTCTCGGCCCACCACCCCGACATCCTGCGATTCCTCGACACGAAGCGCGAGAACGCCGACGAGAAGATCCGCATCAAGACGCTGTCGCTCGGCGTCGTCATCCCCGACATCACGTTCGAGCTGGCGAAGAACGGCGAGGACATGTACCTCTTCTCGCCGTACGACGTCGAGAAGGTCTACGGCGTGCCGTTCGGCGACATCTCGGTCACGGAGAAGTACCGCGAGATGGTCGACGACGCCCGCATCAAGAAGACGAAGATCAACGCGCGCGAGTTCTTCCAGACGCTCGCCGAGATCCAGTTCGAGTCGGGCTACCCGTACATCATGTTCGAAGACACCGTGAACCGGGCGAACCCCATCAAGGGCCGGATCAACATGTCGAACCTGTGCAGCGAGATCCTGCAGGTCAACACGCCGACGACCTACAACGAAGACCTCTCGTACGCCGAGATCGGCAAGGACATCTCGTGCAACCTCGGCTCGATGAACATCGCGCTCGCGATGGACGGGGGCGACCTCGGCCGGACGGTCGAGACGTCGATCCGCGCCCTCACAGCGGTGAGCGACCAGAGCCACATCACTTCGGTCCGCTCGATCGAGGACGGCAACGACCGCTCGCACGCCATCGGCCTCGGCCAGATGAACCTGCACGGCTACCTCGCTCGCGAGCACGTGCACTACGGCTCGGAAGAGGGCCTCGACTTCACGAACATCTACTTCTACACGGTGCTCTTCCACGCGCTGCGCGCCTCGAACGCCATCTCGATCGAGCGCGGGCAGTCGTTCGACGGCTTCGCCGACTCGACGTACGCCTCGGGCGAGTTCTTCGACAAGTACATCGACCAGACGTGGGAGCCGCAGACCGAGAAGGCCAAGGAGCTCTTCGCCGGCATCCCGATCCCGACGCAGGAGGACTGGCGCGCGCTCAAGGCGTCCATCCAGCAGCACGGCATCTACAACCAGAACCTGCAGGCCGTCCCGCCGACGGGCTCGATCTCGTACATCAACAACTCGACGTCGTCGATCCACCCGATCGCGTCGAAGATCGAGATCCGCAAGGAAGGCAAGATCGGCCGCGTCTACTACCCGGCGCCGTTCATGACGAACGAGAACCTGGAGTACTACCAGGACGCGTACGAGATCGGCTACGAGAAGGTCATCGACACGTACGCCGCCGCGACGCAGCACGTCGACCAGGGGCTCTCGCTCACGCTGTTCTTCAAGGACACCGCGACGACGCGCGACATCAACAAGGCGCAGATCTACGCGTGGCGCAAGGGCATCAAGACGATCTACTACATCCGCCTGCGCCAGATGGCCCTCGAGGGCACCGAGCTCGACCAGTGCGTCAGCTGCATGCTCTGAGCGTGTGACCCAAGATCTTCACTCGACAAGGACAGAAATGACCGCACCCAAGCTCCAGCTCCTGGACAGCGTCCAGGCGATCAACTGGAACCGCATTCAGGACGACAAGGACCTCGAGGTCTGGAACCGCCTCGTCAACAACTTCTGGCTGCCCGAGAAGGTTCCGCTGTCGAACGACGTGCAGTCGTGGGCCACGCTGACCCCGGGGGAGCAGCAGACGACGATGCGCGTCTTCACCGGGCTCACGCTCCTCGACACGATCCAGGGAACCGTGGGCGCCGTCTCGCTCATCCCCGACGCCATCACGCCGCACGAAGAGGCGGTGTACACGAACATCGCGTTCATGGAGTCGGTGCACGCCAAGAGCTACTCGTCGATCTTCTCGACGCTGTGCTCGACGACCGAGATCGACGACGCCTTCCGCTGGTCGGTCGAGAACGAGAACCTGCAGCGCAAGGCGCACATCGTCATGGAGTACTACCGCGGCGACGAGCCCCTCAAGCGCAAGGTCGCCTCGACGCTCCTCGAGTCGTTCCTGTTCTACTCGGGCTTCTACCTGCCGCTGTACTGGTCTTCGAAGGCCAAGCTCACGAACACGGCCGACATCATCCGCCTCATCATCCGCGACGAGGCCGTGCACGGCTACTACATCGGCTACAAGTTCCAGAAGGGGCTCGAGAAGCTCGACCAGGCCAAGCGCGACGAGCTCAAGGACTACACCTTCTCGCTGCTCTACGAGCTCTACGACAACGAGGTGCAGTACACGCAGGACCTCTACGACGAGATCGGTCTGACCGAGGACGTCAAGAAGTTCCTGCACTACAACGCCAACAAGGCGCTCATGAACCTCGGCTACGAGGCGATGTTCCCGTCGACGGTCACCAATGTGAACCCCGCGATCCTCTCGGCGCTCTCACCGAACGCGGACGAGAACCACGACTTCTTCTCGGGATCGGGCTCGTCGTACGTCATCGGCAAGGCCGTCGCGACCGAGGACGAGGACTGGGAGTTCTAGAGTCC
>Ga0247819_10002088_pt1 | contig 10506 bp, 12 predicted proteins | sample 13C_Xylose_Day6_FD_193428 | JGI IMG/M metagenome (GOLD analysis project Ga0247819, IMG submission 193428) | Soil microbial communities from agricultural site in Penn Yan, New York, United States - 13C_Xylose_Day6 | ecosystem: Environmental > Terrestrial > Soil > Agricultural land | place: USA... | reverse complement strand
CAGGTTGACCGTGACCTGGTCCACACGATACTCCCGGGAAATGTCGATACCCAGGTAGCGCGCCCCTTCCCCGCCGCTCTTCACGTTGGTGTCGTAGGCAATGATCCCGCCCTCGAGCATCATGTTCGCCGCTTGCAGCGGAGGCAATTCAGCCTGGATGTTCACCGGGGTGTTGGGCTTTTTCTGCGAGGCGCGGATGATCTTGCGCTCGGTCAGCAGGTTCTGCAGCCCTTCGCGTTCCAGCACCACGAACCAGCCGCTGGCCTGCAATGCGTCCATCAACATGCTCGCCGCCCCCTGGGTCACGCTGGTGGAGAACGAGCTGGCCGGCGTCGGTTTGTACTGCCCGGTCTGGTCGCGAAAGCCGTACACCACCGCCATCAACCGGCCCTTGGGGCGCGGCATGTTGATCAAGTCGTAGTAAGTCGAAGCCCTTGGGGTCAGCGTCGGGGTTTCGCTGTCCTGCTCGGCGCCGACCGGCTCGCGCAGACTGCACCCTTGTAACGCGGCCAACATCAGCCCCAGCACCATTATTTTTTTCATGACCTTACTCCCCATCAAACCGCATCCCTGGACCCAAAGCCCTTCAAGGGGCCAGGCCACTCACCTGGATTTCCGAAATCTCACCCGTCGCCCGGTCCGTCACGACGATGGTCAATTGGCCGGAGTCGTCGACGACGTTGACGATAAAAGCGTCGGTGGTCAGGCTCCCCGTGTTGCCGGCGGAGATGTTGTCCAGCAACTGCCCGAGCAAGCGTGATTGCAACTGGCTGGTGAAGCGCTCCAGCGCCGAGGTGCCGGCCACCGACGTGCGTTTTTTCAGATCGGGATCGTCGTAGTCGTTCTGCGCCTGCGCATTGTTGAGCAGCCAGGTGCCGTTCAACGGGTTGCCGCCGAACGATGGGTTGATCGGCGTGTAGACCAGTTCCGTGGCGTGCACCAGGCTGCAACTGCCAAGCCCGAGCAGGCACAGGCCGGCCCGCGAAAGCGCTGAACGTTGCGAGAAGTTTGTTGTTTTCATAATTCGTCCCTCTCAAGGTCCGTTGTGTCCTGCAACATGGCTTCCAGCTTGCGCTGGACGATCTGCCCGCGTACCCAGTCGGCGGCGTCGTACGCCTCGTCCTTGAGTTCCACGGTGTTTGGCGGCAGGAACCGCCGGTAAACCAGGCGCTGCTGATATTCCACGGTGACCAGGGCGCCCCAGCGCGCCGAAGGCCGTTCACGTACCACCAGGTTGAAATCCATCGGGCTGGTGGCACGCAGGCGTTCACTGAACGAGTAATAAAAGTCGTGGCCGATGTGCGAAATCGTGTCATCGACGATGAAACCCATCATTTCGTCCTCTTCGCCGGCTGCTGCGGCAGCGGACGCCAACATCAGGATCAGGGCCAGGCAGCAGCGGTTCATGGCTGCAACCCCTGGGGCGATCTGGACGGTCCCTTGCCGGCACCCGGCGCGCCGTCGAGGAACGCCCTCTCGGCCACGAACTGCCAGTCCTTGTAGCTCGCCATGCCGGCAAAATCCGACCACTGGGTGGGGAAGTCCGCCTGCTTCAACGGCTTGTCCGTGGAGGCGCTGGTGAGGCCGGTGATGCGCCCGTCGAACCCACGCATCAAGGCCCATTCGCCGCCGGTGATCGGGTCCGGGTACAGCTGACGCAAATGGTGCTTGGGGTTGGGAAAACGCTCGTCCTGCAACAGGTCCTCCAGGGCCTTGGGGTACTGCGCCAGCCCGGGCGAACTGCGGTAGTAGCTGCGCAGGGCCTGGGCGTATTGCGTACCGACCCACAGCAACTGGCGCTCGCGGTCACGGCGTGCCGCAGTGGCCCACAACTCGCCGGCACTGGCCAGCCCCATGGCCATGACCAGGATCAGCAGCAGCACGCCCAGGTAGGTGAAGCCGTCTTCGCCTGCGGGCCTACCATTCGGAAAAAAGGCTGCCATCACGCGCCCTCCCTGTGGCTCCGCTCTTGATGTCGGCGACCGCGCCCGGTACGCCGTCCGGCGGTGCGACCATCACCCAGAGGTCCTTGCGCTCGGCAATCGGGTCCATCGGCGCATTGCGCAGGTAACGCTGCTCCACCAGTTGCTCGAGCGAATCGGGATAACGCCCGGTGTCGCCGTAATAGTGATCCAGGGCTTCGCGCATCGATGCCAGGCTTTGGCGCAGGGTGGTCTCTTTCGAGGATTCCAGGCTTTCGAAATAACGGGGCATGGCGATGGTCATGAGGGTCGCGATGATTGCCATGACCACCATCAGTTCCAGCAGGGTAAAGCCCTTTTGCCGATGCATGATTCACCACTCCCGATACGCAATGCCGTTGAGGCCCTTGCCCCGCGCCTTCGAATACACATCGAAGATGTCTTCACCTTCGCGCGGGTTCTGCGCCGAACTGTCGTAGGCACGCAGGCCCCAGCCGCCTTCATCGTCGCGCTTGACCGGGACCAGCGGGTCCCGGGGCACGCGGCGCAGGAAATAGAACTTGGCGCCCTTGGCGCTGCGCACGTCGCGCACGCCGTCCACCAGCACCTTGAGGCTGGGCGGATAGCCGCTGCTGTTCAGCGACTTCTCGATGTAACCGGCGTCGAACGCGCGTTTGTAGGCGTCGATCGCATCGCGGATCTGATACAGCGCGGTGCGCAGTTCCTGCTCCTTGCCCCGGCGCACCACTGTCTCGGTCAGCGGTGCGGCCATGCTGGCCAGCAGGCCGATCAGCGCCAGCGTCACCACCACTTCGACCAGGGTAAAACCACGTTGCGAGGCGTTCATGATCAAGGCTTCTCGATAAAGACCTGGGTGGTGGTCGCGGCCACCGGGCGGTCGATGCGATCAGTGGTCACGGACATTGGCAGGCTGCGATCCGGCGCCTGGATGTGCATGCTGGTTTCGGTGCCAGTGGTGAACTCCATGTCGGACGGGCTCTGGTACGGCAGGTTGCGCACCACCCGCGGGGTGATCGACAGCACCAGCTCCGACTTGCTGACCGAGTCCTTGTTGCTGCCGAACAACCGGCCCAGCCCCGGGATGTCACCCAGGCCGGGAATCTTGTTGCCGGTGGCGCCATGGTCGTTGCGCATCAGCCCCGCCAGGATCTGCGTTTCGCCGTCATGCAGGCGCAGGGTGGTCTGGGCGTTGCGGGTATCGACCTGAACCGGAATCGTGCCCTGGCGGGTCGGTTCCAGCGGCGTGGCGTTACTGACTTCGAGGGCGATCTTGATCGCCACTTCGTTGTTCAGGTGCACGGTCGGCTGCACTTCCAGTTTCAGGCCGACGTCCAGGTAGGTCACGCTTTCGGTGATCACCGGACCCTGGGTGGACGGCACCGAGGTGGCGCTGATGATCGGCACGCGCTGACCGATGTGGATGCGCGCCTGTTCGCGGTTGCTGACGCGAATGGTCGGGCTGGCCAGGGTATTGATGTCGTTGTCCTGGGCGTTGATCTTGGCCTGGGGCGACGGCGAGATGGTAATCCGGCTGGAGTCGATGCCCTTGAGCTGGTTGAGCAGCGTCACCGGCGAACCGTCGCTGTTGATCACGCCGAAGGTATTGGGCCATTGCAGGCCGAGGTCGAGAATCCGTTGGGTGGCGACTTCCATCACCTCCACTTCCAGCACCACTTCCGGGTTGGACTGGTCTTGCGATTGCAGGAGCTTTTCGGCCATGCGGATCGCGTCTTCGGTGTCGCGCATGGTCAGTGTGTTGAGGCGTTCGTCGACGAACACATCGCGGGTCTTGAGCATGGTCTTGACCATGTTCAACGCCGTGTTGGCGTCGATGCTGGTCAGGTAGAACGTGCGCATCACCAGTTCCTGGTAATCCTTGAGCTTCTGCGGCGAATCCGGGTAGATCAGCAGGGTGTTTTCGTTCACCACCTTCTGGTGCAGCTGGTTTTGTTGCAGCAACAGATCCACCGCGTCTTCGATGCGCACGTCGCGCACGAAGATCGTCGCCTTCATGTCCGGGCGCAGGTCCTTGTCGAAGATGAAGTTCAGGCCGGCGACCTGGGACAGCACTTCGAAAATGGTCTTCAGGTTGGCGTCGCGAAATTCCAGAGTGACCGGCCGATCCAGGCGGGTGCGCAGTTGCGGGTAGGGGATGACGTTGCGGCTCTGTACCAGGCGGATACTGCCTTGCAGTTCCAGGGCGCCGGCATTTTGCGGGTCCAGTTCAAGGATCTGCTTGACCTGGCGGTCGGCGCCGTAGAGGTCACCGCGACGCAGGTCGCCCCGGGCCAGTTCGAGTTTTTCATCCATGCTGCGCAGGTATTCGAGCTGACGCAGGGCGTCCTGGGCACGGCGGTTGTTCGGCTCGATGGTCAACACGCGGCTGTAGTTGATCCGGGCAGCCGCGAAGTCGCGACGGGAGCGGTCGATATCGCCCTCGGTCAGCAGCGCGGTGATGGCCCGGGTCCGGGCGGTATTGAGCGCCAGGTGCAGTTCGGTGTCGCGAGGGTTTTCCCGCAGCCCTTCCTGGATACGTGCCAGCCCCGCTTCGTATTGCCCCTGCTCGATCAACTCGGCAGCTTCCTGGTTGGCCACTTGCGCGGAACTGCACGCGGCCAGCGCAACGCAGAGGCAAAGGCTCATCGACAAACGGATCGGGTTCATGGCGCGCTCCCCACAGACAAGGTCTGGGACAAATGCATAGGCAGGTAGACCAGGCTCAACTCCCTGTCGGAGATGCCCTCGATCCGCCAGGTTTCGTCGATCACATCCCCTTTGCGTACGACGTATATTTTTTCGCCGTTCTGCAAAAACACCTGCAGGTCGGAACGGTCATCCAGCCGGCCAACGAACTGGAACGGCATCGGCGGTGCAGTGGGGGCCTGCACCACCGGGGTCACATTGACGGGTTGCTCGGTGACGCTGGCCAGGGTCGGCGCGGCTTTCCAGCTGCGGGCGGCAAACAGGTCGCCCGCCGGGCTCAAGTCCCTGATCGCCGCCGGTTTGCCCGCTGCGGGCGTGGCCGGCAAGGCACCCTTGGCCTTGGCCTTGGCCTTGGCCGGGGTGGCGACCGCCGCCAGCGAGAGATCGCCCTCTCCGGCCGGCGTCCAGTACTCGGGTAACCAGGCCAGCGCCGCCGCGACGCCGAAGAAGCCCACCCATCCTGCTACGCGCTTGGTGTTCATCATGACCTCGACAGGTAAAGGGTCAGGCGGATGCGCCCGGTCAGGTCGGTGTCGGCGATTTTCTTGCGCTGGAACTCCACGTCTTCCACCACCACCGCTGGCAACTGGCCGAGCAAGGCATGCAGGAAGCGCCGCAGTTGCGGGTAGCTGCCGCGCACCGGCAGCAGGATCTGATAACGCGCCAGGTGGGTTTTGGGGTCGATGCCCAGGGCGTATTCACCCCGTGCCAGGGTGATGCGCTCCTTCGCCGCGAGGGCGTAGATCTTGTCGATGGCCACCGTGGCCTGGGGTTGCGCCGGCAGTTTGCTGCGAAAGTCATCGAGTTGCCGTTGCGGTACCACGGGGGCGGCGACGCTGCCCTCCTCGACCCTGGCCAGGTAGTCGCGGGCGTCCCGGGTCTGCTGGCTGAGCTGTTGCAGCGAGTGCCAGTGCGGCATCAGGCCTGCCAGGCCATACACCAGCGCCAACACCAGCATCGCCGCCCCCGCCAGGCCGGGAACGCCCAGGCCCTGCAGGTATTCGTGGACGATCAGTCTAGGGATTCGCATCGCCAATCTCCCAGGTAGCCGACAGGTTGAATTGCACCGGGTGCTCCGGCACGTTGGCCACGATCTCGTGGCTGAGCAGCGACACATCGGACAGCTCGTCGCTGGCCTCGAGGTTGCGGTGGAAATCGAGCATGGCTTCCAGGTCCTTCGCTTCCGCACTGATCCGCACCTGCCCTTTGCGGGCATCGGGGGTCAGGGTCAGCAAGGCGATGTCGTCGCGAGGCATGGCTTCGAGCATGGCGAACAGGCTTTCCCAGGGCCGGCGCAGTTGCTGCGAGACCTTGCGCATCTCGGCAAGGTTTTGTGCCTGTTCGCGGACCTGGGCCGGGGTCAGTTCGACTTTGGCACCGCTGTCGCCGGTCAGTACGCGCTGGGTGGTCTGCAGGTGCCCCTGCTGTTGCTCGACCTGTTCGCCCAGGTGCAGCGACATCACCAGGCAGCCCAGCGCCAGTCCCCCGCCCATGGCCAGCAGGCTCCAGCCCAGCGGGCCCGAACGTCGACGGGGCTGAAAATCCAGGTTGAGGGCGCGCATCTCAGGCCACCGCCCGGGACATGACGTACAGGCAATCGCGTACGGGTGTGCGGCCTTCTTCGAGGGTGCGCAAGTGCACATCGGGCAGATCGGGCTGCACGTCGACGCGCGCCGGGGCATGCAGGTAGACGTTCAGCGGGCGCTCGCTGGTGGACGCCTGCAACTGGCATTCGCGGGCGATCAATGCGCTCAGCGCGGCGTCGCTGTCGCTGCTGCCCACCGAGCGCACCGAGGTCCAGCGCTGTTCACGGGCCAGCAGCAACACGCTGCGCACCGGTTCCGCCACCACGAACAGGAAGTCGCCGCCTGCCAGGCTCTTGTCGAAGTGATTGAACGCCGCCATCAGGTACGGCTGCACCGAACGCAGGCGCAGGCCACGGGCACGGGTCAGGGTGCGCAGGCGGGTCAGCAGGTCCTCGGGCAATGCGCTGGCGACGCGGTCATGGCCCGCCGGTTCCGCCGAGAGCACCAGGCTCCAGGGTTGGCTCGGCACGCCGTACAGGTCTTCGAAGCACAGTTGCGCGAAGCCGTGCAATTCGCCGGGGCTGCTGATCTGCTCGCTCCAGGGCACCAGGCAGAAGCGGCTGAAGTGCCCGGAAATCACCACGCTCAACTCGGCACCGGCACGGGTGTGGTCGGCCAGCAGGTGGTCGAGGGTGTCCAGGGCCACGGCCCAGGCATGGAAGCCTTCGTCGATGAAACCGACGCTGCCCAGCCACAGGGTTTCGCTGCCACGGCGCTGGCCGAGGCCGACGCCGCTGGCGCCGATGACGGCGATATAACGCTCACGAGATAAAAGTGACACGATTGATCTCCTCGAGAGTGGTCCGGCCCTGTTGCACCAGTTCCAGGGCCGATTCGCGCAGCAGGCGCAGGCCACGCTTGCAGGCGTGGGCCTTGATTTTCGCAATCGGTTGGCGCTCGACGATCATTTGCCGCAGCTCATCGTCCAGGTGCAGCAGCTCGGCAATGGCGCTGCGCCCGCGGTAGCCGGTGCCGCGACAATGCCCGCAGCCCTTGCCATGGACGAAGTGGTAGCGGGCGGCCTGTTGCGCATCCAGGCCGGAAGCCTCCAGCTCTTCTTCGCTGGGGAGGTACGGGCTGCTGCAACTGGTGCAGACCAGGCGAATCAGGCGCTGGGCCAGCACCGCATTGAGTGCCGACACCAGGCTGTAGGGGTCGATTTCCATCTGAGTGAAACGGCCGATCACGTCGAATACGTTGTTGGCGTGGATGGTGGTGAACACCAGGTGCCCGGTGAGCGCCGATTGCACGGCAATCTGTGCGGTGTCGGGGTCGCGGATTTCCCCGACCATGATCTTGTCCGGGTCATGACGCAGGATCGAGCGCAGGCCACGGGCGAAAGTCAGGCCCTTCTTCTCGTTGACCGGGATCTGCAGCACCCCCGGCAACTGGTACTCCACCGGGTCTTCGATGGTGATGATCTTGTCCACGCCGTGGTTGATCTCGGTGATCATCGCGTACAGCGTGGTGGTTTTGCCGCTGCCGGTGGGGCCGGTGACCAGCACCATGCCGTAGGGTTCGGCGGCCAGGCGACGCAGCTGGCGCAGGGTTTCCTCTTCGAAGCCCAGGGCCTGCAATTGCACGCCGCAGACCTTGTCGGCCAAGTCCTGCTTGTCGAGCACCCGCAGCACTGCGTCTTCACCGAAGATGCTCGGCATGATCGACACCCGGAAGTCGATCTGCCGGCCGCTGATGCCGATCTTGAAGCGCCCGTCCTGGGGCACGCGCTTCTCGCCGATGTCCAGCTCTGCCATGACCTTGACCCGCGAAATCACCTGCTCGGCAAACTCGCTGCCCTGGATCTTGCTGATGTTGTTGAGCACGCCGTCGATCCGGTACTTGATCACCAGGCCGCTGCCGGTGGTGCCCAGGTGGATGTCGCTGGCGTGCATTTTCAAGGCGTCGTAGAGGGTCGAGTTGACCAGCTTGACCACGACGCTGGCGTCCTCGCTGATGCTGGTCAGCGACAGGCTTTGCAGGGTGTCGACTTCGGTATTGGCGTCGGCCTGGGCGTTGAGCGATTCCACCGCGTGAAAGCTCTCTTCGTGACGCGCCAGATACGCCTTCAAGTCGTCGGCATGCACCAGGTACAACGGCGCGCCGTGCAGACAGTCGTCGATCCAGGCCAGGCGTGCGGTGTCGAAGGGGTCGGCGAACACGCCGATGACCGCGTCCTCGTGACGCAGTAGGATGAATTCACGTTTCAGGCATTGGGCCAGGGTGACCCGGTCGAACACCGGGGTGGCCTTGAACAGCGTGTCGGTGTCGAGCACCGGGTAATGCAGGGTCGCGCCGAGGCACTGGATGAAGGGCATGGGCGCCAGTTCGCACAACACCCCGAGGGCTTCGAGCATCCGTTCGCCGGAACGGCCGGCCAGCGCCCGGGCCTGGGCCAGTTGCTCACTGGAAAAGCGCGATGGGGGACATTCCAACTGCGCCGGTTCAACGGCAAGGGATAGACGGTCCATGGCTTGCTCTCCAACGCCGGGGGCTTTGAGCCCTGTCGACGCGGCGAGCGATTACGGTGGAGACCGCAGCGGCTTGTCGCGCCTTTACTCCCCGGTGAGCAATTGTTCGTCGTCTGGTGCCTTGGAGGTCGAACTTCGTCGGCGATCCGCCAGCACCCAACTGCCGTCGTACAACTGCAGCGGGAAACTCTCATTCCTGCTCTGGCGTCGTTCGACAAAACCTTCGGCGGTGCCCATGCCGGTGAGGGGTTCACGCTTCATCCCCAGAAGGTCGCACACGGCTCGGGCCAGTTCCGCCATTGGAAACGGTTTGAACAGGATATGGCTGACACCCAGCTGGTGGGCCCTTTCGCAGACTTCAGCGGTCGGGTGCCCGGTGATCAGCACAAAGTGGCAGTTCCTGTTCTGGCGGATAGCTTCGAGCACCTCAAAACCTTCCATATCAGGCAAGCGGTAATCGAACACCATCACATCGGGTGCGAACTGTTCGGCTTCACCGATACCCGTCGCACCGTCATGTGCAATCCGAACGTCCAGTTCCTGCGCCTGAAGGTAATCCTTGAGGTTTTCTGCAAGAAGCTGTTCGTCTTCAACAACCAGTACTTTGTTTAACAAGGTGGACTCCTTGAAACCGCAGGTCCGATTTCCGAGCCTGGTGGAGTGCGCGCCTTGATAGGGCTAACGCACACTTCATGCCAGGCTGAGCGCCGGTAATTTCACCACTGCATCCCATTGAATTGCTTCGAATCACCTGTTCGTCCAGGCACCCTTTTCCCCAAAGACGGGGAAGCGCACGAAAGGTCGCCGAAGCTTTTCCCCCACTATTGGGGGGGCAATCCTCAGTCGCCGTCAATCCTTTGAATTCGATTGCTGGAGCGCAACTGCGCAAGCACCTGCTGACGAACCTGGACTTGTTGCTGTCGGGCAAGGTACGCCCTGACACTTTCCAGTCCCTGTGTTTCTGAGACATCGACCGCCTCCAAGTGGTTCTGTTGAAAGATCAGATGCCAGCCCAGCGGTGTGCGGACCGGCCCGCTGACCTCACCGGGCTGCAAGGCAAACGCTGCCGCTTCGAACGTGGGCAGCATCCGTCCTCGGGGAAAATAGCCCAGGTCCCCGCCCGCGCTGGCGGATGCATCTTCGGACCCGGTCCGGGCTACGCTGGCAAAATCCTCGCCCTGGGCGATCCTGACCTGCATCTGTACCAGGCGCAGCCGCGCCGCTTCGACGCTGGCCGCGTCGGCGTCCTGCGCCACCTTGATCAGGATGTGCCGGGCCTGCACAGTTTCCGGCTGGTTCATGTCGGCGCGGTGTTGCTCATAGAAAGCCCGGACCTGCTGTTCGTCCGGGCCGTCCACCTGGGTCAATTGCGCGAACATTTGCCGGGCCGCGAGCTCGCGGCGGGTGTACTCGGCAAAACCGGCCTCGTCGAAACCGGCATCCTCCAGGCGCTGCGCGAACTTCTCGGCACCGCCCAGGGCGGCGCGCATCCGTTCCACCTGGTCTTGCACCGCAACATCACTGATGACCACACCGCGCTTGACCGATTCCTGCCACAGCAACTCACGGTCGATCAGCGCATCCAGGGCCTGCTGGCGCAATTGCTTGTACGCCTTGGGGTTGCGAATGCTGCCCAGCGCCCGGCCCTGATCTTCCAGGTATTCGGCAAAATACCGTTCGAAGCGCAACGCCGATATCTCTTGATCGTTGACCCGCGCAACCGCCGGGCCATTGCTGGCCAATGCCCCGGGCAACCACAGGGTCAGCAGTATCAGTAACGTGTTGAATGTCATGATCGAGGCCTCC
>Ga0247819_10002087_pt1 | contig 10508 bp, 9 predicted proteins | sample 13C_Xylose_Day6_FD_193428 | JGI IMG/M metagenome (GOLD analysis project Ga0247819, IMG submission 193428) | Soil microbial communities from agricultural site in Penn Yan, New York, United States - 13C_Xylose_Day6 | ecosystem: Environmental > Terrestrial > Soil > Agricultural land | place: USA... | reverse complement strand
GCGGGTGCTGCGCGCCCCAGGGGGACGGCTCCGGGGCGCCCCACTGGCCGTCCGCCTGCGGCTGCCAGTCCTGGCCGTGCGGCGGCGGGGCGGGGTTCTGCTGCTCCGGGCCCCAGGGCGTGCCCCAGGTCTGGCCGCCGGGCGGGGCCGAGGCGGGGTACCCGCCGCCGGAGTTCCGGCCGTCCGCGCCGCCGCCGGGCGCGACCGGTCCGGTCGTCATGCCCGGCAGCAGGGGTTCACCACCGTCGGAGGGCAGCACGATGCCTTCGCGCGCGGGGCGCGCCGAGGGCTCCTCGCCCTGTCCACTCTGCGTCACCGGGACTCCTACTAATGGGGGACCTTGTGAATCGTCGGCTCACGCTACCGGGTCCCCGGAGCCCGGTGCCACGCAGCACAGAGCCCGACCTCCTGCCCTGTGAGCGCGGTAACAAAACCGGGTCACCGCACGCTGGTTACTCCACCTCCGTTTCCGGCCCGTCCCCGCGCGGCCGGCTCACGCCGCCGCCTGGAGCTCCATGCGCGCCCCGAACTCCCGTACCACGGACTCCTCCCGGTACGGCTCGAGGCGCTGCTGGAGGTCCTCCAGGTACTCCGCGCCCCGGTTGGACCGGAGCCCGTTGAGCAGTTCCATCGCCTTCAGGCCCGTACTGCAGGCCTGCTCGATTTCACGTTGCTGCACCTGGGCCGTGGCCAGCAGCACGAGGCCGATCGCCCGCCGCCGCGCCCGGGACGGGGGGTGCCCGTCCAGCGACTCGCGGGCGCACCGCGCGGCGGCCTCCGCCTGACCGAGGTCCCGGTGGCAGTGCGCCAACTCGTCGGCCAGATAGGCCTCGTCGAAGTGCGCGATCCACACCGGGTCGTCGCCGGCCGCCGGGTCGGCCGCCTCCATGGCGGTCACCGCGCGCCCGGCCGTCGTGAGCGCGGCGCTCGCGTCCCCCATGAGGGCGTGCCCGCGCGCCTCCGCCGCGAGGAACATCGCCTCCGCGCGGGGGGTCACGCGCCCCCGCGCGCCCTCCTGCGCGGCGCGCGCCAACTGCGCGATCTCACGCGGGTTTCCGAGCTGCGCGGCCAGATGGCTCATGGAGGCGGCGAGCACATAGCCGCCGTATCCGCGGTCCCCGGCGGCCTGCGCCAGCCGCAGCGCCTGGATGTAGTAGCGCTGGGCGAGGCCCGGCTGCCCGGTGTCGACGGCCATGTACCCGGCGAGTTCGGTGAGCCGGGCGACCGCCGCGAACAGGTCGCGCCCCACGGCCTCACGGTAGGAGCCCGCCAGCAGCCCCGAGACGACGCTGTTGAGGTAGTGGACCACGACCGGGCGGACGTGCCCGCTGCCGAACTGGTGGTCCAGGTCGACCAGCGCCTGCGTCATGGACCGTACGGCCGCCACGTCGGACTGTCCGACGCGCGGCCCGGCGGAGCGTGCCACCTGCCCGTCGGGCGCGGAGATCAGCCAGTCGCGGCTCGGCTCCACCAGCGCGGAGGCGGCGACGGAGGAGCCGGACAGGAAGTCCCGCCGGCCCACGTCGCTGCGCCACAGCTCGCAGACCTGCTCGATGGCCCCCAGTACCGTCGGCGAGAACTGGAGACCGACGCCCGAGGCGAGGTTCTTGCCGTTGGCCATGCCGATCTCGTCGATCGTGACCGTACGGCCCAGTTTGCGGCCCAGCGCCTCCGCGATGGTCGCCGGCGCCCGGCCCCGCGGCTGCTGTCCGCGCAGCCAGCGGGCCACCGACGTCTTGTCGTAGCGCAGGTCGAGGCCGTGCTCCGCGCCGCACATGTTGACCCTTCGGGCCAGCCCGGCGTTGGAGCATCCGGCTTCCTGGATGAGCGCCTGCAGCCGTTCGTTCGGCTGCCGGGCGACGAGCGGCCTTGCGGCCATGGCGTACCCCCTGAGGCTGCGGTGCCCTGCCCACGCACCGGGTTGACGTGTCTTCCGCGGCCGTACGTCTCGCGTCCCGGCGAGAAAATCCGGCCGGGAAGATCAATGCCCCGGCGAAGTGCCTACAATGCGGGACATATGAGGTTTGCCGGGGTAACGGCAGTTGCCGGCCCCACTCCTGGTTACCCCACCCCGGGCGGGGATCCTCCCGCGCGCCCCCATGGATGCACCCATGCGCCCCGAACGGGGGGCCGGTGCTCCTCCCCCGCGCATGTGCGGGGGCGTAACCCCTGGTGACGGCCGTAGTTGTGTTCATCGTGGAAGAGACGATCGCGGGCGCCGACGCCGTACAGATCCCGACGCAGCGCGGGGAATCGCTGCTGGACACCGCAGTGCGGTACGCCGAGGAGCGGCACTGGGACGTGGTCCCGGGGACCTGGCTGGAGTCCGCCGGCGGGGTGCGGCGCTGCTCGTGCGGTGACGCCGCGTGTCCCGCGCCCGGCGCGCACCCGGACCGTCCGGACTGGGCGGCGCGGGCGACCGGCAGCGGCACCGCCGCCCGCCGTATGTGGCGGACGCGCCCCGACGCCTCGATCCTGCTGCCCACCGGCCGGACGTTCGACACGGTCTCCGTGCCGGAGACGGCGGGGTTCCTGGCGCTCGCCCGGATGGAGCGGATGCGGCTGACGCCGGGTCCCGTCATGGTGACGCCGGACCGGCGGACGGAGTTCCTCGTGCTGCCGGGGGCTTCCGCGAAGGTGCCGGAGCTGCTGCGCCGGCTGGGGTGGGAGCCGTCGGCGATCGACCTGGCGGTGCGCGGGCAGGGCGACTTCGTCGCCGGGCCGCCCACCCGGGTCGGGTGCCGGGGGGCCGTGCAGTGGGTCCGCCGGCCCACGGCTGCGAACCGGTGGCTGCCCGATGTGGAGGAGCTGGTCCCGTCGTTGGCGTACGCCTGCGGTCTCGACCGGTAGGGCTCCTCTCGATGTGCGCGGTCGCTGTTCGTGGGCGACCGCGGCCGGGCTGTGGCCGGTCGCGCGGTTCCCCGCGCCCCTCCGGGGCCTCCCCGTAGGCTTCGTCGCCGACGGAGGGAGACCCGACTGGGCGCGGCTGCCGGAGGCGCTGGGACTGTCCTTCGCGCTGCTGGGCGCGATGCTCGCGACGGGCGCGTGGGCCTCGGCCAGGTTCCCCTACTCCGTCCCGCAGGAGGGCTACAAGAACGTCGCCCCCGGGCAGGCGGGGCCGGCCTGGATCTCCCTGGTCGGCGGCATGGTCGTGGCGGCGGCCCTGTGCGTCCCGGTCATCGCCCTCACGGTCCGGGTGAACGCCGGCGAGGGCGGCGAGCAGTGGCGGTGGCCGCTGCTGCCGGCGGGCACGGCGTACGGGGCGGCGCTGACGCTCCTCGGCCTGCGGCCGGCCACCCCGCGCACGGCCGGCCGCCTCCCGGAGATCCTGACGTCGGTCAGCAAGGGCTGAGCTTCCCGGACCCCGCGCGGGCCCGCGGAAGCGGGGTCAGGGGGTGCCGAGCGAGTCGAGGAAGGGTTCGATCGCCGCCAGCCAGGTCTCCGGCTGGTCGTAGTGGACCAGGTGGCCGGCGTCGGCGACCTCCGCGTACTGGCCGCGCGGGAGGACGCGGACCATCTCCTGGGCCTCCGCGCGGCCCAGTTCGCCGTCGAGGCCGCGGACCACCAGGGCGGGGCAGCGCACCTGGGCCAGCTCCTCCCAGTGGGCGTCGAACACCCAGGTCTCGCGGGAGCGGAGCATCTGCTCGGGGTCGAAGACGGGGCGCCAGCCGTCGGGCGACTCGGCCATCACCTCGGCGTAGAACTCGCCGCGGGCCGGGTTGGGCCGCTCCACCCAGGGGTCGTCCTCGCCGAACCACTTGCGCACGTCGGCGAGCGTGGCGAACGGGACCGGCCAGGCCTTGAACCACTCGGCCCACTCGCGCTGCGAGGCGGCGCCGAGGGCGGAGGCCCGCATGTCGCAGACGATCAGCCCGCGCACCAGGTCGGGGCGTTTCGCGGCCAGCTGCCAGGCGGTCAGCGCGCCCATCGCGTGGCCGATGAGGACGGTGGGGCCGAGGCCGAGCTGTTCCAGCGCCGCCTCGGCGTCGTCGACGTAGGCGCCGCGGGTGAAGGAGGCCTGTGGGGGCTTGTCGCTGCGGCCGTGGCCGCGCTGGTCGAGGGCGACCGCCCGGTACCGCCCGGAGAGCCGGCGGGCGGTGGACGCCCAGTGCGAGGCGCGTCCCATCAGGCCGTGCAGTAAGAACACTCCGGGGGCGTGCTGCGCGGCGCTCTCCGCCGGGTCGGCCCCGTCCTTGGGCGGGTCCCCGAACTCCCAGGCGGCGAGCCGTACGCCGTCCGCCCCCGTCACGTCGATGCGTCGCGCCATGCCCTGGCACCCCCCAAGCTCGCTGCCTGCCCGCTGCCCGTTGTGCTGGCCCTGCCTGTTGCTACCGACCGCAGATTATCGAATGCGCATTCGAACACGCCTTCTTGCCCGGTAACACCCCTCGTTCGAGTGACCCCCGGCGGGGATTGATCGCCGTGGCCCGGGGGAGATCTTCAGCGGGAGGCGGGCCGCTCGGGGAAAACGGTCCGAGGGGATTGACCCTGGGAGCTCGGGGCTCCGGGTCAGCACAGGGGAGGACAGGCCCCGGCGCCGTGCGGCGCCGGGGCTCCTCACGTGGTCACGGCACATCGTCCCGCCCCTCCTCCGCCGGGATGACATCGCTGTCGGGCCCGGCCAGAGCCCTCAGGTCATATGCCTCACGCGACAGCCTCGCACGCGAACCCCGCGGGCGCTGCCCTTCCACAGACCGGATCCGGAAATCGGCGCGTTCACACCCGCTCAGGGCTTGGCGACGAAGACGTGCGACGCCACCTCCGACTCCAGCTCGGCCGCCTCGCCGCTGCTGCCCACCAGCACCCCGCCCGCCGACTCGGTCACGCTGACCACCGAACCGGGCTGCACGCCGGCCCGGCGCAGCGTGTACATCAGCTGCGCGTCCGTCTGGATCGGCTCGCCGATCCGGCGCACCACGACCGTCTTGCCCCCGGCGCCCGGGTCGAGGTCGGCGAGGGAGACCATGCCCTCGTCCAGGAACGGATCGGCGCCGTCCTTCTCGCCCAGCTCCTCCAGGCCCGGGATCGGGTTCCCGTACGGCGACTCGGTCGGGTGCCGCAGCAGCTCCAGGACACGGCGCTCGACGGCCTCGCTCATCACGTGCTCCCAGCGGCACGCCTCGGCGTGGACCTGCTCCCACTCCAGGCCGATCACGTCGACCAGGAGACACTCGGCGAGGCGGTGCTTGCGCATCACGCGCGTCGCCAGCCGGCGGCCCTCGTCCGTGAGCTCCAGGTGCCGGTCGGGGGCGACGGAGACCAGGCCGTCACGCTCCATGCGGGCCACCGTCTGGCTGACGGTCGGCCCGCTCTGGTCGAGCCGCTCGGCGATCCGGGCACGCATGGGGACCACACCTTCCTCTTCCAGCTCGAGGATGGTGCGGAGGTACATCTCCGTGGTGTCGATCAGTCCGGACATACATGCCCCTTGATGAGATCTGCGGATGGCTCTGCCGGAGGCCGGCCGGCTCACCGGCGCGTGCGCCGGCCCGGGACTCAATTCTTGCGCATGGGACCGACAAGCGGGCCGCGCCATGGAAACGGAGGGCTTCCGGGCGTGGAAACCACGCCATCGGGCGCCGTATTGACACGGCACTGGTCCAGACCGCACGGTGATCCGCAACACTCCTCCGCGAAGGGATGCCGCATGAGCGACCGCACGCCGGCCGGTCAGTTCCTGGACGCCGCGATCGACCTGCTGCAGCGGATCCGCGACGAGGAGGCCGGGCCCGTCGCGGCCGCCGGCACGCTGCTGGCCGACACGGTCGCGGACGGCGGCCGTCTCTTCGCCTTCGGCGCGGGGCACTCCTCGCTCGCGGCGCAGGACCTCGTCTACCGGGCGGGCGGGCTCGCCCTGATGAACCTGCTCACCGTGCCGGGGGTCGTCGGCGTCGACGTACGGCCGGCCACGCTGGGCTCCGCCCTGGAGCGGGTCGACGGGCTCGCGGGCGTCGTGCTGGAGTCCTCACCGCTGCGCGCCGGCGACGCGCTGATCGTCGTCTCCCTGTCCGGGCGCAACGCGCTGCCCGTGGAGATGGCGGTGAAGGCCCGCGAGCTGGGCGTGAAGGTGATCGGCGTGACCTCGGTGGCGTACGCGGCGCAGACCACGTCCCGGCACTCGTCGGGGACCTTCCTCAAGGACCACTGCGATGTCGTCCTGGACTCCCGGATCGCGGTCGGCGACGCGGAGCTGACGCTCGACAGCGTCCCGGCGCCGTTCGCCCCCGCCTCCACGGTGGCCACCACGGCGCTGCTGCAGGCCGTCGTGGCCACGGCGGCGGCCGTCCTCGCCGACCGGGGCATCGAGCCGCCGCTGCTGCGCTCCGGCAACGTGGACGGCGGCCACGAGTGGAACACCCGCGTCATGGACCGCTACGCGGACCGGATCTTCTACCGCCACTGACCCGGAGGCCCGGAAGGGCTGGAATCAGCCCCTCCGGCGGGTGAGGAGCGGGGTCCCGGGGCAGCGCTCCCGGTCGGGTTCAGTGGTCCCGGGGCACCAGGGCCGACAGGTCGAGGGCCGACGCGATGAGGGCCGCCACATCCTCCGCGTACATAGCGTCGGACCGTTCGAACGCGTTCCGCCCCGCCGCCCGCAGAAACGTCACGGCACCCAGCGTGCGCCCCCGGCTCCGCAGCACCGTGCACAGCGCGTGCACCGCGTCCGCCGGCCACTGCCGGGACAGCGCCCACGCCCGCGCCGACTCCGCCCCCATGGAGCCGACACCGGCCCGCACCGTCCCGGCGCGCTCCACGCACTGCACCGCCGGATGCCCCTCGCCGTACCGCACCGGCAGCCCCGCGCGGCCGGCCAGCCTGCTCGGGCCCGGCGCGCCGGACGGGGTGGCCGCGATCCGCACCAGCCGGACCCGGTCGGCGTCCTCCCCGCCGTCGGCCACCCGGTCGATCAGCGCGTGGTCGGCGAACCCGGCGAGCGCGAAGTCCAGGTGCACCGTCGCCGCCTCGGCCGGGTCCTCGCACTCCGCCGCCGCGCGCGCCGCGCGGTGCAGCTGCTGCGCGCGGAACCGCAGCAGCGCCGCCTCCTGCTCGCCCTGCCGGGACTCGGTCACGTCCTGGAACAGCCAGCCGACGCCGAGCGGCACCGGCTCCTCCGCGAGCGGCGACGCCAGCCGTACGAACCCGCTGCGCCAGCACCGGCGCCGCTCGCCCTCCGGCGTGCGCACGCTCACCCACAGCTCGGCGGGCGCGGGCGGCGCGCCCTCCGCGAGGACGTGGGTGAGCGCGCTCTCCAGTTCCTCCACGCCCTGCGCGAGCAGCTCCCCCAGCGGCCGCCCCAGTACGGACGTCCGCCCCGCGCCCAGCGCCCGCGCGGCGTGCGCGTTCACCACGGCGGGCCGCAGATCGGCGTCGACCAGGACGACGCCCCAGCTGGCGTCCTCCAGCAGCGCCTCGCTCAGCGCGATCGACCGCTCCAGGTCGATCTGGGCGTGCACCTCGCTGAACGCGCAGTAGATCCCCGCCGGCTTGCCGTCCGGCCCGCGCACCGCCGCGGACTGGGTCCGCACCAGCACCCGGCCGCCGTCCTTGGTCAGCAGCGCGAACTCGTTGACCTGCCGGCCCGGCGCGTCCATGGCCGCCATCAGCCGGGTCTCGACCTCCTCGGCGTCCGCGCTGCGCACCGCCCAGCCGGCGAACCCGGCCCTGCCGACCGCCTCGGCCGCGGTCCAGCCGAGGATCCGCTCCGCCTCGCGGTTCCAGTGCGTGACCGTCCCGTCCGCGTCCAGCGCGCACAGGGCGGCGTCCATGCCGTCGAGCAGCGCGGCGAGCAGATCGGAGCCGTCGGAGCCCTCCCGCCCGGGCTCGGGCTCGTCCGGCCCCAGCTCGTCGGTGGTCCCACTACGCCGGGAAGCACTCACCTGGAACCCCCTGCAGGCCGCGTCCGCACGTACGGCACGGCGGTACGCTCACTTGCAATCATTCAACTTGAACGTGACTCAGCGCACATCGGGTTCCCGCAAGATTGAGTGAATCGTTGCGCGCCGGGGCTCAGCCGCCTTCCAACCGCGTCCAGAAGTGGTGGACGATCTCGTCGAGGTAGCGCTTCCCGTTCTCGGCGGCGTCGACGCCGCCGGCCCGGCTGAGGGTGGCCGCCATGAGCGTCTGGTACTCGTCGTGCATGGCGCGCAGCGTGCTCTTGAGCTCCTTCTTGTCGAGGGAGACGAGGTTCGCGATCTCGCGGATGTGCGCCTGCCACCGGGTGGAGACGGCCTCGGTGAGCAGCCGGGCGAGTTCCTCCTCGCCGCCGGTGATGGAGAGCAGGGCCCGCGGGGGGAGCTCGAGGGCGGCTCCGAGGAGGGCCGACTCCCGTCGGCCGCCGGTCCAGCGGCTGTGCTCCTCCATGGCGAGGTAGTCGTGGAGGGGGATGCCGGTGGCGCGGGCGACGTCCTCCGGGGCGATGCCGCGGGCGATGCGGTGTTCCCGCAGGGTGCGGGGGGCGCCCATGAGGTCGCGGGGGGCGCACCACAGCGCGCCGGCCAGGGCGGTCAGTTCATGGGCGCCGGGGACGGCCAGGCCGCGTTCCCAGGCCGTGATGTGGTCGGGGGTGATGTGGGACATTCCGTAGGAGGCGCGCATGCCGTAGGCGACGTGGCCGGGAGCCATCCCGACTTTCTCGCGCAGGATGCGTGCGGCGCGTGCGCTGAAGGGGAGTGGAGGATGCACGCTGCGAGAGTAGGGAGCGACACAGGGTGAGCACCATGGCCGCTGTCGCCTGCATCCCGTTATGGCGGGAAGGTCGCCGCTGATTCTGTAGGAAGCAACGGAGATCATTGCGCTCGCAACTTCCTTTTCCTGCAGTGCTATTGACCTTCCGGCACGGCTCCGTAGGATCTCCGCTCGCAGGCCGCCGCGCGTGTGACCGCGTACCGATTGCCAAGCTCTCCGGCGGCATCGTCGTGCACCCTCCCCCGCGTATGCCCAGGAGACACCCCTTGCAGACCAAGACGACCGGCCAGGCCGACCCCGCACCCCCCAGAGCCGGCGGCCTCGACAAGTTCTTCCGTATCAGTGAACGCGGCTCGACCTACGCTCGTGAGATACGCGGTGGATTCGCGACGTTCTTCACCATGGCGTACATCCTGGTGCTGAACCCGATCATCCTGGGCAACACCGAGGACAAGTTCGGCGACAAGCTCGACGCCGCCCAGCTGGCGACCGCCACGACGCTGGTGGCCGCCGTGATGACCATCATCATGGGCGTGGCCGGCAACCTCCCGCTCGCCCTGGCCGCGGGCCTGGGCCTGAACGCCGTCGTCGCCTTCCAGATCGCCCCCCAGATGGGCTGGGACGACGCGATGGGGCTGGTCGTCCTCGAGGGTCTGCTGATCTGCGTCCTGGTGCTGACCGGTCTGCGCGAGGCCGTCATGCACGCCATCCCGCAGCCGCTGAAACAGGCGATCAGCGTCGGCATCGGCATGTTCATCGCGTTCATCGGCTTCGTGGACTCCGGGTTCGTCACCCGCATCCCGGACGCGGCCAACACCACGGTGCCCGTCCAGCTCGGCACCGGCAGCCTCACCGGCTGGCCGATGCTGGTGTTCTGCCTCGGTGTGCTGCTGACGGTCGTCCTCATGGCCCGCCAGGTGCAGGGCGCCATCCTGATCAGCATCGTGGCGATGACCGTCCTCTCCGTCATCATCAACCAGCTCGCCGACGTCGAGTCCTGGGGCCTGACCGCGCCGGAACTGCCCGACACGGCCGTCGCGGCCCCCGACTTCGGGCTGCTCGGACAGTTCGACCTGTTCGGCTCGTTCGGCCAGATCAGCGTGCTCACCGTGGTCCTGCTGGTCTTCACGCTCATCCTGTCGGACTTCTTCGACACCATGGGCACCGTCGTCGGCGTCACCGCCGAGGCCGGTCTGCTCGACGAGCGCGGCCAGGTTCCCGGTCTCGGGCGCGTCCTGTTCATCGACAGCGCCGCGGCCGTCGCGGGCGGCGCGGCCTCCTCCTCGTCCGCCACGACCTACATCGAGTCCGCCGCCGGTGTCGGCGAGGGCGCCCGGACCGGCTTCGCCAACCTCGTCACCGGCGGTCTGTTCACGCTCGCCCTCTTCTTCACCCCGGTGCTGACCATCGTGCCGATGCAGGCCGCCTCCCCCGCCCTGATCGCGGTGGGCTTCCTGATGATGACGCAGGTCAGGCACATCGACTGGAACCGCTACGACCTCGCCGTCCCCGCGTTCCTGACCATCGTCGTCATGCCGTTCACCTACTCCATCAGCAACGGCATCGGCGCCGGCTTCATCGCCTACGTGGTCATCAAGGCCTGCCTGGGCAAGGCCCGGGAGGTGCACTGGCTGCTCTGGGGCACCGCGGCGCTCTTCCTCGCCTACTTCGCGATCGAGCCGGTGAAGGAGCTCCTGGGCATCTGACCCGGGCGGATCTCCTCCCGGAGGGGCCGTCCGGAAAAAAGTGGTTGATCCGGCGGCGATCGCTTCCTAGGGTGGCGGTACTTCGGAAAGGAGGTGGTTCGGCAGATGTATGCACAC
>Ga0247819_10002086_pt1 | contig 10510 bp, 9 predicted proteins | sample 13C_Xylose_Day6_FD_193428 | JGI IMG/M metagenome (GOLD analysis project Ga0247819, IMG submission 193428) | Soil microbial communities from agricultural site in Penn Yan, New York, United States - 13C_Xylose_Day6 | ecosystem: Environmental > Terrestrial > Soil > Agricultural land | place: USA... | reverse complement strand
CACCCCCACCCTGCATTACATCTTTGACCCGCTCTGCGGCTGGTGCTATGGCGCCGCCCCGCTGGTGGACGCCGCGCGCGGCGTTGCCGGCCTGCATGTGGCGCCCCATGGCGGCGGCATGATGACAGGCAGCAACCGCCAGCCCGTCACCGACGCGCTGCGCCGCTACGTCATGGCGCATGACGAACGCATCGCCAGCATGACCGGCCAAGTCTTCGGCAAGGGCTACTTCGACGGCTTGCTGCGCGATACCGGCGCCGTCTTCGATTCCGAGCCTCCCACCACTGCCATCCTGGCCGCCGAACAACTCGCCGGCCGTGGGCTGGACCTGCTCAAGCGCCTGCAACGCGCGCACTATGAGGAAGGCCGCCGCATCGCCGACCCCGCCGTCCTGAAGGAACTGGCCCGCGAGATCGGCCTGGACGGCGTCGCGTTTGATGCCGCCTACGATGCCGCCCAGGGCGCGGACACCGCCGCGCATATCGCGGCCAGCCGTCGCCTGCTTGCGCAAGTGGGCGGCAGCGGTTTCCCCACGCTGGTGCTCGAACAAGACGGTGCCTACACCCTGCTGGAACCGGGCCGCTACCTGGGTCGCCCGGAGCAATGGCAGGCTGATCTGCGCAGCCGCATCCAGGCCGGCGGCTGACCCATCAGGATTCTTCGATGTCGCCGTCGCGCTGCAAGGCCCGGTGCATGGCCGGGCGCGCGCCCAACCGTTCGAAGTAGGCGTTGAACACGGGCGATTCGGGTATCACCTTCACCTGCACCATGTATTGCAGTGACCCGCCCAACACAATGTCGACGGCCGAAAACGTGTCGCCCAGAAAATACGGCCGGGCCTGCAACACCCGGGTCAGCACCTGTTCAACCTCGTCGGCCGACCCCCAACCCGGCGCGCCGTCCTGGTGCGGGCGCTTGAAGGCGCGTTCCACCATGGCCGGCTCGAACACGCCGGTGGAATACGCCAGCCAGGTCAGATAGGGCCCGCGCTGTGCGTCGCCCACCAAGGGCCCCAGCCCTTTTTCGGGGAAAAGGTCCGTCAGGTACAGCGCAATGGCGGGGGTTTCGAAGATGGGCACGCCGTCGTGCACCAGGGCGGGCACCTTGCGGTGGGGATGGATGTCGATGTAGTCGGCGGGCATATGCCCCGCGCTGTCGGTGCCGCGAATGGACACCATTTCGGTGTCGTAGGGCACGCCCAATTCCTCAAGCAGCCACAACACCCTGAACGACCGCGAGCGCGGCGCATGGTAAAGCGTAAGCATGGTCGGCCTCCTCTGCCTTGGACACCGACCATTTTGCCTTGCGCCGCGCGCGGACGAAAGCCGACGAAGTGACTACTGATCCCCCTCGCCCAGGGCGCGCAATTGCGCTTTCAGGCGACGCACCTCTTGGCTCAGGTCCAGGATCAGCGCCACCGCGTCCAGGCTCGCGCCAAAGTCGTGTTCCAACCTGCGCGCGTGCAGGGCACGCTGCAAGTCCATGCTGTAGAAGCACCATTCCGCGGGTTGACGGCCCCGGGCATTGACGATGCCGACCTCAACCAGTTGGGCCACCCATTCCACTTCCGCGTGGCAGGCGCGGGCCAGGTCATCCGCGCTAAGCGGCTGCGATTTGCCCACGACGGTGGCGCTGGTGATGACAAGTTTGCTCATGATCAGACCCCCATGTGGCGTCGCGGGTTGAACGGCGCGTCTTGTTGCAGCTTCCGGTAGGCCGCCTTGGCCGCTTCGCTATCAGCGGGCGGCAGCACCAGGTCCAGCACCAGGTACAGATCACCCGGCGGATCGCCCGGTATCCCGCGCCCACGCAGCCGCAGCTTGCGGCCGTTGCCCGACCCCGGTGGAATCGACACTTCGACCGTGCCGCCCGGCGTGGGTGCATTCACCTTTGAGCCCAGCGCGGCTTCCCAGGGCGCCACCGGCAGCGTCATATACAGGTCGCGCCCTTCGGCGCGGTAGCGGGGATGCGGCTTGAAGCGCACCTCAAGATAAAGGTCGCCGTTTTCGCCGCCGCCATAGCCGGGCATGCCCTGCCCGGACAGCCGGATGAATTGTCCTTCGCGCACGCCCGCCGGGATGCGCACGCTGAGCGTGCGTGTTTGCAGGTGCGGGCGGCCTTGTGCGTCCGTCTCCATGGCGCGCAGGCTGATGTCGCGCGTGGCGCCATGGATGGCGTCTTCCAGGTCAACCTCGATGGCGGCGTGATGGTCGTCGCCGCGCACGCGGAAATCCTGCTGGCTGGCGCCGCCTGGGCCGGCGCGATGGCCACGTTGGCCACGGCCCCCGAACAGCGACGAGAAGAATTCGCTGAACTGCGCTTCGTCGCCGGACGCCGCGCCCCGGTGGAATTCGAAGCCCTCGTCCCAGCCGGGAGGCGGCTGGAAGCCGCCCTCGGGTGACACGCCCGCCGCCAGGTTGTCGTAGGCCACGCGCTTTTCCTGATCGCGCAGCACGTCATAGGCTTCATTGACGTCGCGCATGCGAACTTCGGCGTCGCTTTCCTTGCTGACGTCGGGGTGGTATTTGCGGGCGAGCTTGCGGTAGGCGCGCCGGATTTCGTCTTCCGACGCGCTGCGCTCCACCCCGAGAATGCTGTAGTAGTCCTTGAACTCCATATGCCAGCCCACCTTAAAGGTTTCGGCCGCCTGGGGCAGTGCCGCATCCGGCCTTGAATATCAACAAGATAGGGGTTGCGGACCGATTTTTCAATGCGCAATATCAGACCAAGCCGTGGATGCGGCATGTCATGCGAGTGGCGTAGTATCTGTTTCGCCGTATCTATTCTTTACCGGCGGCCAAACTTGCCGCCACCTACCTAAACGCAGGATCCACGATGAAGATGAGCAACATCCCCTTCGGCACCACGGATTGGTCCGAAGTCGAACGCACCGAACACGCCGGCGACACGGGCATGGCCTATTGGCGCACGCGCCAATTCGGCGACCTGCGCGTACGCATGGTGGAATACACGGCGGGCTACCTGGCCGACCACTGGTGTACCAAGGGACACATCCTCTTCTGTCTGGAAGGCGAGCTCCACACCGAGCTTGAAGACGGCCGCCAATTTGTCTTGACCCCCGGCATGAGCTACCAGGTGGCCGACCAGGCCGAACCGCACCGTTCGTCCACCACCACGGGCGCCAAGCTCTTCATTGTTGACTGATGCGCCTGCGCCACACGGAAAATTGCCGTTGCGTTACGCTTTGCAAATCATGCGGCCCGGTGCCGCATGTCGATGCATTGCCGCATTGCCAGACCCCCGCCTGACCGGAGACTACATTGGGCGCCCCGATTACCCTATACGTCGATTCCCAGTTCCTTAGCCCCTACGCCATGTCGGTGTATGTGGCGCTGACCGAAAAGCAATTGCCTTTCGAAGTGCGCCCCATCGACCTCAGCGCGGGCGAGCAGCGGATGCAGCCCTACCAGTGCCGCGCGCTGACCGCGCGTGTGCCGGCGCTGACGCACGAGGACTTCAACCTGACGGAATCCAGCGTCATCACGGAATACCTGGAAGAGGTTTTTCCCGCCCCGCAACACACCGCCCTGTATCCGCAAGCGATCCGCCCCCGTGCCCGCGCGCGCCAATTGCAGGCCTGGTTGCGCAGTGACCTGGCGGCGCTGCGCCAGGAACGTCCCACCGAAACCGTGTTCTACGGCGTAGCGGGCGAGCCCCTGTCCGATGCGGGGCACGCGGCCTCGGCCAAGCTGATTCGGGTGGCCAGCTACCTGATTCCCGTGGGCCAGGCCACGCTGTTCGACACCTGGAGCATTGCCGACCTGGATTTGGCGGTCATGCTCAAGCGCCTGGCCCTGGACGACCTGCCCGACCCGTTGCGCGCTTATGCCGACGCCCAATGGCAACGCCCGTCCGTTCAGAAATGGTTGGAACACAACGCCGCCGCGCGCGACTGACACCACGCCATGACCAGCCTGTCGACAACAATAAAAAGGGACGGCTGGATTCACTGCGGATTACCGAGTTTTAATCGCTGAAATGTTGCGGCGCAGCATTCGTTGCGGTGTAATGGTGAGGTCAACTTAGCCGGCTCCACTTGGGGCCGGTCCGACGGTCTTTCGCCGTCGGGCGCCACTCACAGGAGATCGCCATGGCCGATTCCGGCAACGATCGCGTCCCCACCCCGTCCTTCAATCCCTGGACGGCCGCCTACGAATATGCCGTGGATGCCTGGCAACGTGGCGTGCTCTACGCCGACGTGCTGCGCCAACGCGGCAACCAGTATCACGAACACATGGCCAAGCGCGCACCCAACGTGCTCAGCATGGAGTTCGAACTGGTGATGGATGGCCGCGAGCTGCCCCGCCCCGTCAACTACGGGCTGTTGCGCATCCAGCCGCCCGAAGGCGTGGAAACCGACCCGATCAAGCGCCCCTTCCTGGTGGTGGACCCGCGCGCCGGGCACGGTCCGGGCATCGGCGGCTTCAAGCCGGAAAGCGAGATCGGCGTGGCGGTCCGTGCGGGGCACCCCTGCTACTTCGCCACCTTCCTGCCGCAGCCCATGCCGGAACAGACCGTCGAAGACGTGATGATGGCCGAGGCGCGCTTCCTGGAAGAGATCATCGCGCTGCATCCCGACGCGGAAGGCAAGCCCGTGGTAGTGGCCAACTGCCAGGCCGGGTGGCAGATCATGATGACCGCAGCCATCCGCCCCGAATTGTTCGGCCCCATCATCGTGGCCGGCGCCCCGCTGTCGTACTGGGCGGGCTGGCGCGGCATGAATCCCATGCGTTATTCCGGCGGCCTGTTGGGCGGTAGCTGGTTGACGGCGATGACCAGCGACCTGGGCAACGGCAAATTCGACGGCGCCTGGCTGGTGCAGAACTTCGAAAACCTGAATCCCGCCAACACCTTGTGGTCCAAGCAGTACAACCTGTATTCCAAGGTGGACACCGAGGCCGACCGCTACCTGAGCTTTGAAAAATGGTGGGGCGGCCACGTTTTCCTGAACGGCCCCGAAATCCAGTACATCGTCGACAACCTGTTCGTGGGCAACCGCCTGGCCACCGCCGGCCTGGTCACGTCTGACGGCATCCGTATCGACTTGCGCAATATCCGCTCGCCCATCGTGGTGTTCTGCTCCAAGGGCGACAACATCACGCCCCCGCCGCAGGCGCTGGGCTGGATCCCGGATCTGTACCAGAACGAAGCCGAAGTGCTGGCGCACGGCCAGACCATTGTCTATGCCGTGCACGAAAGCATCGGCCACCTGGGCATCTTCGTGTCGGGCAGCGTGGCCCGCAAGGAGCATCAGGAATTCACGTCGAACATCGACATGATCGACGTGTTGCCGCCCGGCATCTACGAGGCTGAAATCGCCGACAAGACGCCCGACACGCCCAATGCCGACCTGGCGTTTGGCAACTACGTGCTGTCGTTCGAGCAGCGCACGCTGGACGATGTGCGCACCATTGTCGACCGCAAGGAAGAAGACGATAAGCGCTTTGCCGCCGTGGCCCGTATTTCGGACATCAACCTGGGCATGTACCGCAGCTTCATGCAGCCATGGCTGCGCGCGCTGGTCACGCCGCAATCGGCGGAATGGTCGCAGCGCCTGCATCCGCTGCGCTTGCCTTACGAGCTGATCTCGGACCGCAACCCCGCCATCGCCCCCATCGCGGCGGTTGCCGAACAGGTGCGCGAACACCGCCAGCCGGTGTCCGAGTCCAACCCGTTCCTGATCGCCCAGGAAATGTTCTCGAACTGGGTCGAGAGCAGCCTGAACATCTGGCAGGAAATGCGCGATTCAGCGGACGAACGCACGTTCATGGGTGTCTACGGATCGCCGCTGGTGCAGGACCTGGCCGGCCTGGGCGCCCGTTCCGGCCCGCCGCGCAAGCACCCCGGCGTGTCGCCCGAACACCGCCGCTTCATGGAAGAACGCACCGCCGATCTGCGTTCGCTGTTGCAGGAAGGCGGCTTGCGCGTGGCCGCCATCCGCATGCTGCTGTATGTGTCCGGCGCCGAAGGTGGCCTGGACGAACGCAGCTTTGCGCTGATCCGCAAGGTGCGCGCCGAGTCCGACAACGCCATGACGTTGCAGGAATTCAAGGACACCATCCGCGACCAGGCCTTGATCCTGACGCTGGATTCCGACGCCGCCATCCAGGCCATGCCGCGCCTGTTGGAAAAGTCGTCCCCCGACGCCATCCGCAGCGCGCTGAAAACGATGAAGCACGTGTTGGAAGCCGCCGAACCGCTTAGCCCGGCCGCTCGCGAAAGCCTGACCGAAATGGAGCGCATCTTCGAGGCCGCCGAACGCCGTGCCCAGAAGCGCGCCCAGGCGCATGCGCCCGCCAGGCTGGAAGCCACGCCCGCTTCCACGGCCCCCGCGCTGAACCTGATCGACGCGGCCGCGCAAGTGCCGTCCAAGGTTGCCCGTCCGCACCCGGCCGCGGCAAAATCAGCGGCGAAGGTGGCGACGAAGGCAGCAACGGACGCAGCACCGAAGACCGCAACGAAGACCGCACCGAAGGCGGCTAAGAAAGCAGCCAAGCCCGCCACGAAGCGCAGCACGAAAGCCGCTGCGCAACCCGCTGCACAACCCGCCAAGGCCAAGCGCGCATGACACTGCCCACGTCCACGCATTACGACACGCTGATCGCCCGCGCGCAGACGCTGGAGCCGGCCTTCTGCGCCATCGCCCACCCCTGCGACGAACCGTCCTTGTCCGCCGCGCTGGAAGCCCGCGACCTGGGCCTCTTGCATCCCATCCTGGTGGGCCCGGAAAAGAAGATCCGCGACACGGCGACCCAGTTCAATCTGAATCTGGGCGATGCGCGCATTGTTGACGTGCCGCATAGCCACGCCGCCGCCGAAACCGCCGTGGCGCTGGTGCGCAACGGCGAGGCCACGCTGCTGATGAAGGGCAGCCTGCATACCGATGAACTGATGCACGAAGTCGTCGCGCGCACCACCGGTTTGCGCAGCGGCCGGCGCATCAGCCATGTGTTCATCATGGAAGTGCCCACCTATGCCGGCCCGCTGTTCATCACGGACGCGGCCATCAACATCTTCCCCGACCTGGAAACCAAGGCCGACATCATCCGCAACGTGATCGACCTGCATCACGGGCTGGGCTTGGGCGAGCCGCGCGTGGCCATCCTGTCGGCGGTGGAACAGGTCACGCCCAGCATACCCAGCACCATCGAAGCGGCGGCCTTGTGCAAGATGGCCGACCGGGGCCAGATCACGGGCGGCCTGCTGGACGGCCCGCTGGCGCTGGACAACGCCATCAGCCCGGACGCGGCGCGCATCAAGGGCATCCGCTCGCCCGTCGCGGGCGTGGCGCAGGTGCTGGTGGTGCCCGACCTGGAAGCGGGCAACATGCTGGCCAAGAACCTGACGTTCCTGGCCAACGCCGAAGCAGCCGGCATCGTGCTGGGCGCGCGCGTGCCCATCATCCTGACCAGCCGCGCCGACAGCCCGCGTTCGCGCCTGGCGTCGTGCGCGGTGGCGGCCATCTACGCGCACCATCTCAGCCAGTTGGCGGCCCGCCCCCTGGTCTGACGCGCGCCTCTCACCGCTACCGGATCCCAGAGCCATGAGCGAACCCCGCGACACCCGAGATACCAGCGACACCATCCTCGTCATCAACGCCGGCAGTTCCAGCATCAAGTTCTACCTGTACGACATCGACGGCAAGCAGGAACTGGCGCCGCGCCTGGGCGGCCAGTTGGAAGGCATCGGCACCTCGCATCCCAAGCTGCGGGTACGCGACGCAGCGGGAAAGACCTTGCTGGAACGCGATGTGGCGCCCAGCCACGCACCGGACGTGCGCGACGCCCAGGAAGTGGTCGGCACCTGGTTAAGCGGCCACCTGGGCGGCGCGCCGCTGGCGGTGGGGCACCGGGTGGTGCATGGCGGGCCGGACCTGTCCGAACCGGTGCTGGTGGACGATGCCGTGCTGGCCAAGCTGGATACGTTCACGCCGTTGGCGCCGCTGCATCAACCCAACAACCTGGCGCCCATCCGCGTGATTCGTGAACGCCGCCCCTGGATACCGCAGGTGGCGTGCTTCGACACCGCGTTTCACCGCAGCCATTCCGACGTGGCCGACCGCTACGCGCTGCCGGAATCGCTGTACCAGGAAGGCGTGCGCCGCTACGGCTTTCATGGGCTGTCCTATGAGTACATCGCGCAGCGCTTGAAGCAGGCGCTGCCCGAACTGGCAATGGGCAAGATCATCGCCGCGCACCTGGGCTCGGGCGTGTCCGCCTGCGCCATGCACGAAGGCAAGAGCGTGGACAGCACGATGGGCTTCACCGCGCTGGAAGGCTTGCCCATGGGCACGCGCCCCGGCCGGCTGGATGCGGGCGTGGTGCTGTGGATGATGGAGCGCGGCATGGACCACGACCAGATCGAGCACCTGCTCTATCACGACTGCGGCATGAAGGGCCTGTCGGGCATCAGCAACGACATGCGCGAACTGCTGGCCAGCGACGCGCCATCGGCCAAGCTGGCGCTGAAGTATTTCGCGTGGCGCGTGGCCGAAGGCATGATCGGCCTGGGCTGCGCCATGAACGGCATCGACGGCATTGTGTTCACCGCCGGCGTGGGCGAGAACTCGCCGCAGATCCGTCAGATGATCGCTGACCATTGGGGCTGGCTGGGCATCAAGCTGGACCCCGAACGCAACGCCCATCAAGGGCCGCGCATCTCCAGCGACGACAGCCGCATCGGCGTGTACGTGGTCCGCACGAACGAAGAGCTGATCATTGCCCAACACACGCTGGCCCTGGTTCGCCAACAATGAATGCGCCAAGAATGCCCCAACCGCGAGTGAGCCCACGATGAACGCCCCTACCCACAACGCGGCGCTGCCGCTGGCCGGCAAGCGCGGCCTGGTGACCGGCATCGCCAACGCCGATTCCATTGCCTGGGGCTGCGCCAAGGCGTTTCGCGCCATGGGCGCCGAACTGGCGGTGACCTATCTGAACGACAAGGCCCTGCCCCACGTCGAGCCGCTTGCGCGCCAAGTGGATGCGCCATTGCTGATGCCGCTGAATCTATTGAACGACGGCGAACTGGAAGCGGTGTTCGACCGCATCACGGCCGAATGGGGCCACCTGGACTTCGTGCTGCACTCCATCGCGTTTGCCCCGCGCGACGACTTGCATGGCCGCGTGACGGACTGCTCGCGCGAGGGCTTCCTGCAAGCCATGGACGTGTCGTGCTGGTCGTTCATCCGCATGGCGAAGCTGGCCGAACCGCTGATGACCAAGGGCGGCGCCCTGTTCTGCATGAGCTATTACGGCTCGCAGATGGTGGTGGAGCACTACAACATGATGGGGCCGGTGAAGGCGGCGCTGGAATCAGCCACGCGCTATCTGGCCGCCGAACTCGGCCCGCAAGGCATCCGCGTACATGCCATTTCACCCGGGCCGCTGAAGACGCGCGCCGCGTCCGGCATTGCGGAATTCGACGCGCTGCTGGACCGCGCGCAATCCAAGGCGCCCGCGCGCAGCCTGGTGTCCATCGACGATGTGGGCGAAGCCACCGCGTGGCTGGCCACCGACGCCGCACGGCTCATGACCGGGCAGACGCTGTACATCGACGGCGGCTATCACATCATCGATTAGGCTCAGGCAAGAGTGTCCGGCGGCCCCTGGCGCCATCGCTCTATTGCCTCGACCGCTTGTTCGGCGCTGCCGAAAATCTTGTCGCGGCCAATTTTCTTGACCAGCCCCGAACGTTCAAGCGCCATGCGGAACTGGCCGTGGCCGCCCGCCACCAGCAAGCTGATGTGGCGCGCATCCAGTTCGCGCTTCAACTCATACAGTGCTTCGACCGCGTCGGCGTCGGCCTGCGTCATGGCTTCGGCGTCCAGCACGAACCAGGTGGCGTCACCCGCCTGATCCATGACTTCGCGCGCGCGGCGCCGGAAGGCATCGGCGTTGAAGAACCAGACTGACGATTCAAACAGCCAGATCACCACGCCCGGCACGGGCTGCGCATCGGGGTTCAGATGCAGCTTGCCCAGCACGTATTCGCCGGGCAGCCGGCCCAGCAGCGCGTCGCGCGGGTTGCCCGATACATACATGGCGTACAGCAAAGTCGCGCCCACCGACACCGCCACGCCTTGCAACACGCCGAAGCCCACCACACCTACCGCCGCCAAAATGCCGAAAGCCAGTTCGATGCGTGAAATGCGTGCCAGGCGCATGAAGGCCTTGGCATCGAAAAGGCTGGCCGCCGCCAGCAGCAAGATGGCCGACAGCACGGCTTGCGGCAGCCAGTACAGCGGCGCGCTCAACAAGCCCACGACGATCGCCAACGCAACGGCCGCGCTGACGCTGACCAGCGGCGACGAGCCCCCGGCCACCAGCCCCACCGCCGTGCGCGAATCGGCCCCCGTCACGACAAAGCCCTGAAACAGGCCCGCCGCCACGTTGGCCGCGCCAAAGCCCACCAGTTCGCGATTGGGGTCCACGTGTTCGCCGGTGCGAGCGGCAAAACTGCGCGCCGTGACGATGCCGCTGGAAAAACT
>Ga0247819_10002085_pt1 | contig 10512 bp, 7 predicted proteins | sample 13C_Xylose_Day6_FD_193428 | JGI IMG/M metagenome (GOLD analysis project Ga0247819, IMG submission 193428) | Soil microbial communities from agricultural site in Penn Yan, New York, United States - 13C_Xylose_Day6 | ecosystem: Environmental > Terrestrial > Soil > Agricultural land | place: USA... | reverse complement strand
GGACGGGAGGGTTCCGCTGGGACATCCGTCGGCCTTTCTCAACTGGGCTGCAGGGGCACCGGTTCGGTGTCGGGGATCGGGCTCGCGTCGCGGCCGCGAAGATCGGGATGCCACGGGCGCCCGACCACCCCTGCGATCAAGCTGAGCAGCGCCAGCCCGGCGGCCGCCCAGAACGCGCCCTGCGCAGTATAGGCATCGATGAGGAACCCGGCCACGGCCGACCCGAGCGCGGCACCGATGAGCTGGCCGGTGCCGACCCAGCCGTACGCCTCGGCCGTGTCGCTGAACTTCACGCTCGCCGACACGATCGCGAACAGCACCGCGAGCGCCGGTGCGATGCCGATGCCCGCGACGAACAGCGTGACCGACAGCCACCAGAAGTCCATGACGAACGCGGCGAGCGCCATGCCCGCGAAGACGATGAACAGGCGGCGCGCGGTCGACCACGGCCCGATCGGCACGTGTCCGAGGAACAGGCCTCCCGCGAGCGAGCCGACCGAGAAGATCGCGAGCACGATGCCCGCCTCAGCGCCGTCGTGGCCGAACACCGCGACGACGCCCGCCTCGAGCGCAGCGCACGCGCCGATGAGCAGGAAGCCGACGATCGTCGCCAGCATGACCGCCGGACGACCGAGCACGGTACCGAACCGGCGCTTGGATCGCGGGATGCGCACCCGGCCGAGTTCCGGCGAGGAGATGAACCAGATGCCCCCGCCGACCATCATCACCGCGGCGAGCAGGATCGCCCAGACCGTGCCGACCTGCGTCGCGACGAACGTCGTGACGACCGGGCCGACGACCCAGATGATCTCCTGCGCCGACGCGTCGAGCGAGAAGAGCGGGGTGAGCTGGCGCGAGTTCACCATCTTCGGGTAGATCGTGCGCACCGCGGGCTGCACCGGCGGCGTGGCGAGGCCCGCGACCAAGCCGACGGCCATGTACAGCGGGACGGTGAGGGGGAGGACGCCGATGCCGACCACTGCCGCCGCACAGATGACGAGCGTGACGATCAGCACCGGACGCATGCCGAAACGCCCCATGAGCCGGCTCGTCATCGGGCCGGCGACCGCCTGGCCGATCGAGGTGGCGGCGAGCACCAGGCCGGCGGCGCCGTAGGAACCCGTCTGCTGTTCGACGTGCAGCAGGAAGGCGAGCGAGAGCATGCCCGACGGGAACCGCGCGGTGAGCTGCGCGGCGATGATGCGAGCGACGCCCGAGGTCTTGAGGAGTTCGGAGTAGCTGCCCACGGTTCGTCCACTCTAGCGATCGCGGCGCATGTCGCGGCAGTCGCCGCCCGGGCGAATACGGCACCACGCACTCGCCGCGACGGCACCCCGCGTTGCGAGTAGGCTCGGGGTCGGCGACGCGGCCTCCGAGGCCCTGCCGTCGACCGTCTCATCGCGAACGACAGAGGTATCAACATGCAACCCCGAAGCCTGCTCCTTCCCGCGGCCCTCGCCGCGGCGACCGCACTCCTGTTCACCGGCTGCGTCGACAACACGAGCGGCGGCGGCTCGTCCGAAGAGCCGTCCGCGTCGACTGAGATCGCCGAGGACGAGGCGGCGGCGGCCCTGCTGCCCGACGCCGTCGCCGAAGCCGGCGTGCTCATCGTGGGCACCGACGCCGCCTACCCGCCCAATGAGTTCAAGGACGCCTCGGGCCAGCCCGTCGGCTGGGAGATCGAGCTCACCGACGCGATGGCCGCGAAGCTCGGCATCACCGCCGAGTACCAGATCGCCACCTTCGACAACATCATCCCCTCGATCACGGGCGGCAAGGCCGACATGGGCATGTCATCCTTCACCGACAACGCCGAGCGCCAGCAGCAGGTCGACTTCGTCGACTACTTCGAAGCGGGCATCCAGTGGGCACAGCTCGCCGGCGGCGACGTGAACCCCGATGACGCGTGCGGCCTCAAGGTCGCCGTGCAGGCGACCACCTACGAGCACACCGACGAGCTGCCCGGCAAGAACCAGGCATGCCTCGACGCCGGCAAGCCCGCGATCGAGATCCTGCCGTTCGACTCGCAGGACGCCGCGGCCAACGCCGTCGTGCTGGGCCAGGCCGACGCGATGAGCGCGGACTCGCCCGTGACGCTCTACGCGATCGAGCAGACCGACGGCAAGCTCGAGCCTGCGGGCGACACGTTCGACTCGGCCCCCTACGGAATCCCGATCGCGAAGGGTTCCGAGCTCGGCGCGGCGCTGCAGGCGGCACTGCAGTCGCTCATCGACGACGGCACGTACGAGGAGATCCTCACCGCGTGGGGCGTCCAGTCGGGCGGCGTCGACACCATCGAGATCAACGCGGGCTCGTAGGCGATCGTGACCGACAACTCGAGCCAGGCGGTGGGGACGACCCCGCCGCCTGGCGGGTCGCCTGTGCGCCCGCCTGCCAAGGTCGTCAAGCTGCGGCATCCGTGGCGCACGGTCTTCGCGATCGTCCTGCTCCTGATCGTCGCTCTGTTCGTCATCGACGCGGCGCAGCGGACCGCCTACGACTGGCCTGCCGTCGGCAAGTACCTCTTCGATCGGCGCATCTCCGAGGCCGCGGTGTTCACGCTGCTGCTGACGGTGATCTCGATGGTGATCGCGATCATCCTGGGTGTCGTGCTGGCCGTCATGCGGCAGTCCGAGAACCCGGTCGTGAAGTCGGTCGCGTGGGTCTACCTGTGGATCTTCCGCGGTACCCCGGTCTACGTGCAGCTCGTGTTCTGGGGCCTCATCGCGATCATCTACCAGTCGATCGACCTCGGCATCCCGTTCACCGATCCCTGGGTCTCGATTCCGACGACCACGGCGCTGAACGCCTTCTGGATCGCCGTCATCGGCCTCTCGCTCAACGAGGCGGCGTACATGGCCGAGATCGTGCGCGCCGGCCTGCTGTCGGTCGACCCCGGGCAGAACGAAGCCGCCACGGCGCTCGGCATGAGCTGGGGCAAGACCATGCGCCGGGTCGTCCTGCCGCAGGCGATGCGCGTCATCATCCCGCCGACCGGCAACGAGGTCATCTCGATGCTGAAGACGACCTCGCTGGTCTCAGCCGTGCCGTTCACGCTCGAGCTCTACTCGAGGTCGCGGGACATCTCGGTCGAGATCTTCAACCCCATCCCGCTGCTCATAGTGGCGTCGCTCTGGTACCTCGCGGTCACCTCGGTGCTCATGGTCGGGCAGTACTTCCTCGAGAAGCGCTACGCCCGCGGCGTCGGAGTCCGACCCGACAGGCCGACGGGAACGGTGCCCACCGCGGCGGTGCCGGCCGTCGACCTCGACCTCGAAGCCGAGGCCGATCCCGGTTCGATGCGACACGGAGGTGACGCGCGATGACCGACCACGAGACATCCGCCGACCACGCGGCCAACGGCGCTGACACGACACCGATGGTGCTCGCCGAGGCGGTCTCGAAGAGCTTCGGCTCCAACGAGGTGCTGAAGGACATCTCGCTCGAGGTCAGGCGCGGTGAGGTGCTCTGCCTCGTCGGGCCGTCGGGCTCGGGCAAGTCGACGTTCCTGCGGTGCATCAACCACCTCGAACGGGTCTCGTCGGGCCGGCTCTCGGTCGACGGGCAGCTCGTCGGCTACCGCGACGGCGGCGACAAGATCTACGAGATGCACCCGAAGGACGCCGCGAAGCAGCGCCGTGACATCGGCATGGTGTTCCAGCGTTTCAACCTGTTCCCGCACATGACCGCGCTCGAGAACGTCATGGAGGCGCCCGTGCAGGTCAAGGGCGTGCCGAGGGCGCAGGCGAAGGCCCGCGCCCACGAGTTGCTCGCCCGCGTCGGGCTCGCCGACCGCTCCGACTACTACCCGGCGCACCTGTCGGGCGGTCAGCAGCAGCGCGTCGCGATCGCCCGGGCCCTCGCAATGGACCCGAAGCTCATGCTCTTCGACGAGCCGACCTCGGCGCTCGACCCCGAGCTCGTCGGCGAGGTGCTCGACGTCATGAAGAACCTCGCGGCATCGGGCATGACGATGATCGTCGTCACGCACGAGATGGGCTTCGCCCGCGAGGTCGCCGACACGCTCGTGTTCATGGACGGCGGCGTCGTCGTCGAGACGGGTGACCCGCGCGAGGTGCTCGCGAACCCCCAGCGGGAGCGCACCAAGGCGTTCCTCTCGAAGGTGCTCTAGCTCGTCGAGGGCGCTCGCGGGATCAGTCCGCGAGCGCCTTCGCGATGCGCTGCGGCGAGACGGTCTCCGCCGTGCGCAGCTCCTGCGCGAAGAGGCCGACGCGCAGCTCCTCGAGCATCCACCGCACCCGGATCAGGCGCTCGGGTGCCTCGGTGTCGATCGGGATGCGGCCTCCGGCCGCCTCGAATGCCGCGACCGAGCCCTCGAGCTGGTTCATCGACTGCCGGTCGCGGCCGGGGTTCTCGACGAGCTTGCGCACGCGGAGCGCGATGCCCTCGAGGTAGCGGGGCAGGTGGCGCAGACGCTCGAGCCCCGTCGCCGAGACGAACCCGGCGGGCACGAGCCCATCGAGCTGCGCGCGGGCGTCGCCGAGCGCCGCCATCAGGTGCATGCTCGACGCCTTCGCGATCGCCCGGTCGGCGTCGCGCGACGCCTTCACGATGCGCGCGACGAGCGAGACCGTCTCGAACATCCGGTCCATGATGTCGGCGCCGATCGCGTCACGCACCAGGTCGAATTCGGCGCGCGTGCGCAGCAGCCCGTCGAGGTGCCGCGTGCGCAGCCCGGCGTCGACGCAGGCGGCGAGGCAGTCGTCGAGCAGCGCGCGGGTGCCGGCGTAGTTGCTGGCGGCGAGCTGCAGCTTCTCGTCGTTCGAGAGGTGTTCCTGCACGTACGCGACGGGCGACGGGGTCGCGAGCACGAGCAGGCGACGGATGCCCCGCCGCGAGGCCCGATCACGCTCCTCGGCCGTTGCGACCAGACGCAGGGCGACCGATGGCCCCTCGTCGACGAGCGCCGGATAGGCGCGGATGACGTTGCCCGCCTGGCGCGTGTCGAGGTGCGCGGGAAGCTCGTCCCACTCCCAGGTCGTGATGCCGGTGCGCTCGGCGAGCGCCGGATCCACGGGCCGAGCCGGTGCCGAAGGGGTCTCGCGCGCCGGTCGCGAGAGTGCCTCGCCACGAGGAGTCCGATGGCCTCGTCCGCCGCCGTCGCGTCCGGCGGCGAAGGTCGACGCGACCGCGCTCGCGGCCTTGTCGGCCAGCCGGGCCTGCAATTCGGCGAGGTCCTTCGATGAGCCGAGCTCACGCCCGCGATCGTCGACGGCGCGGAAGGTCACGCGCAGGTGGGGCGGCACGCGCTCGACGTCGAAGTCGCCGGGGTCGACGGGGGCGAAGGTGAGCCGCCGGATCGTCTGCCCGAGGGTCGCGGCGAACGGTTCACGGTCGACACCGCGCTCAGGGCCGTCGGGCAACTCGGCCGAGATCTTCGCCGCCCATTCCGCGGCGGGAACCACCTGTCGGCGCAGCACCTTCGGCAGCGTGCGCAGCATCGCCGTGATGAGCTCATCACGCAGGCCGGGCACCTGCCAGTCGAAGCCGGCGGGAGCGAGCCGGGGGAGGAGTACGAGCGGTACCTGCACGGTCACGCCGTCGTCGGCGGCGCCCGGCTCGAACCGGTACCGCAGCGAGAGCGTCTGGTCGCCCTGCCGCCAGCGGTCGGGGAACCCGTCGTCCCTCACCGTCTCCTCGTCGTCGCCCACGAGGTCGCTCGCCCGCATCGAGAGCAGCTCGGGGCTCGTGCGGTGCGCGCCGCGCCACCAGCGTTCGAACGAGCGCGTGTCCGAGACATCCGCCGGCACTCGCGCCTCGTAGAACGCGACGACCGCTTCGTCGCCCGCGAGGATGTCGCGTCTGCGGGTGCGCTCCTCGACCTCGCTCAGTTCGCGACGCAGGGCGCGATTCGCGCGCACGAACGCGAAGAGCCCCTTGTCGAGTCGGGTCGTGTCCCAATCCTCGTCGACGAGCGCATGCCGGATGAACAGCTCGCGCGCGAGCGGCAGGTCGACCCGCGCGAGCTGGATGCGCCGCTTCGCGACGATCGGCACGCCGAACAGGGTGACCTTCTCGTCGGCGACCGCGGAACCCTGCCGGCGTTCCCAGCGGGGTTCGCTGTAACTCCGCTTGGCGAGCGGGCCGGCGAGCTGCTCGGCCCATGCGGGGTCGATTGCGGCGTTCGTGCGAGCGAACAGGCGGCTGGTCTCGACGAGTTCGGCGCTCATCAGTGCCGACGGCGGCTTCTTCGCGAGCGCCGAGCCCGGGAACACGACGAACCTCGTGTTGCGGGCGCCGACGAATTCGGCCAGCGGTCGACGGCCCTTGCGTTCGCCCTCGCGGGCGGTGCCCGCGCCGCCGCGACCGCTCGACGTCTTCGCGTCGTCGCGGAGTCCGAGCTGCGAGAGGAGCCCGGCGAGCAGGGCGCGGTGGATGCCGTCGGCGTTCGGTTCGGCCGCCCGTTGGGCGATGTGCAGGCCGAGCGGCTTCGCGAGTCGCACGAGCTGGCGGTAGAGGTCCTGCCACTCGCGGACGCGCAGGTAGTTCAGGTACTCGGCGCGGCACATGCGGCGGAATGCGCTGCCCGAGAGCTCACGCTGCTGGGCCTCGAGGTGGTTCCAGAGGTTCAGCAGCGACAGGAAGTCGCTCGTCGGGTCGACGAAGCGGGCGTGGAACCCGTCGGCCTGCTCGCGCTTCTCGAGCGGCCGTTCGCGCGGATCCTGGATGGTGAGCCCCGCGACGATCGCGAGCACCTCCCGCGAGACGCCCTGCGCCTTCGACTCGAGCACCATGCGGGCGAACCGCGGCTCGATCGGCAGCCGCGACAGCTGGCGGCCGACGCGGGTGAGCTGCGGGCCGTCACCATGTGCACCGTCGTCGAGCGCGCCGAGCTCGCGCAGCAGCTCGAGTCCATCGCGGATTCCGCGCGGGTCGGGCGGCGTGAGGAACGGGAACTCCTCGATCGCGCCGAGCCCGAGCGACGCCATCTGCAGGATGACGGCCGCGAGGTTCGTGCGCAGGATCTCGGGGTCGGTGAACTCCGACCTGCGCTCGAAGTCGTCTTCGGCGTAGAGCCGGATGGCGATGCCGTCGCTCGTGCGTCCGGACCGGCCCGATCGTTGGTTCGCCGAGGCCTGCGAGATCGGCTCGATCGGCAGCCGCTGCACCTTCGACCGCACCGAGTATCGGCTGATGCGCGCGGTGCCGGCGTCGACGACATAGCGGATGCCCGGCACGGTGAGGCTCGTCTCGGCGACGTTCGTCGCGAGTACCACGCGGCGCTTCAGGCCCGGGACCTTCGACGGTTCGAACACCTTGTGCTGGTCGACCGACGAGAGCCGGCCGTAGAGCGGCAGCACCTCGGTCACGCCTGCTCCGCCCCGCCGCGTCGCGTGCGCCCTCACGGCCGTCTCTGCGTCTCGGATCTCGCTCTCGCCCGAGAGGAAGACCAGCACGTCTCCGGATGACTCGCGCTCGAGCTCGTCGAGCGCGTCGAGGATGCCCTGCTGCACGTCCTTGTCGTCGGCGGCCGCCCCCTCGTCGTCGCTGTCTTCACCGGCGCCGCCCGCGCCGGACTCCGCGACCAACGGCCGGTAGCGGACCTCGACCGGATACGTGCGCCCCGACACCTCGATGACGGGCGCCGGCGCGCCCGAGGCATCAGCGAAGTGCTTCGCGAAGCTCTCGGGGTCGATCGTCGCGCTCGTGACGATGACCTTGAGGTCGGGTCGCCGGGGGAGCAGGCGCTTGAGGTATCCGAGCAGGAAGTCGACGTTGAGGCTGCGCTCATGCGCCTCGTCGATGATGATCGTGTCGTAGCGGCGCAGCTCGCGGTCGCGATGGATCTCGTTGAGCAGGATGCCGTCGGTCATGACCTTGATGCGCGTCGACTCGCTCACCTTGTCGGTGAAGCGCACCTGGTACCCCACGAGTCCGCCGAGGTCGACGCCGAGCTCCTCCGAGATGCGCTCGGCGATCGTGCGGGCGGCGATGCGGCGCGGCTGCGTGTGCGCGATCGACTCGCGGCCCAGCTCGAGGCAGATCTTGGGCAGCTGCGTGGTCTTGCCCGAACCCGTCGCGCCCGCGACGATCACGACCTGGTGATCTCGCAGGGCGCGCGCGATCTCCTCGCGCTGCCCGGAGACGGGCAGCTCGGCGGGATAGGCGATCGCGGGAAGCACAGCCCTCCATCGTAGGCGCTGGCAGGCCGTCGGAGCGCGCGGGCCGGTCAGCGATACCCGCCCCGAGGTCGACGGATCGCGCCGCGCCGTGCGACGATGCCCGCATGTCGACGGATGCCGCTCCCCGCGCCACGTCGTCAGCGAGCCGGGTTCCGCCGCTCGGTTGGGTTCTCGGCCTGCCGTTGCTGCGCGTCGTGCTCGTCGGGCTCGCCGCCGCCATCACCTGGCTGGTGCTCGCGGGTGACGACGGCCCCGGCGCCTTCCCGCCGGAGTTCACCTACGCGGCGCTCACGATCCTGCCGATCAACCTGATCTCGCTGTGGCTCGTGCGACGCGCCCTGCACCGAGAGGGATCCCGCGCACGCGACCTCATCGACTTCTCGTGGCGGCGTCTCGGCCCCGACGTGCTGTGGGGACTCCTCTGGCTCGCCGCGCTGTCGGTGCCGTTCGCGCTCACGATGGTCGGGGTGCTCGTGGGGCTCGAGGGCGTCGGCGTGTTCGAGCGGTTCGACACGATCTTCGTCCCCGCGGCGTCGGGTGCGATGCCCGACCGCACCGTGCTCACGGTCACCGCGGTCGTCACGGTGCTGACGTTCGCGCCGCTGAACGCCCCAACCGAGGAGCTGGTGTACCGCGGGTACTCGCAGGGCGGCCTGCACCGGCATCGCTGGCCGGCGTTCTGGGCGATCGTCGTGCCCGCGGCGATCTTCGGCCTGCAGCACGTGTTCTTCGCACCCGCCGGCCCGCTCACCCTCGCCTACGTCGCCGCGTTCTTCGTGTGGGGAGCGGGTGCCGGTGTCATCGTGTGGTGGCAACGGCGCCTGATGCCGATCATCGTGGCGCACTTCCTCACCAACCTGTTCACGAGCGCGCCCGTGCTGGTGCTGGTGTTCCTCCCCGACTCGGTGTTCACCGACTGACTCGCGGGCCTTCGCGCGCAGCGAACCACCCTGTCGGATGTCCCACCTCGCGTGGTGGGATGAAGCCATGACTTCGGTTCCCCGCATCCAGCTCAACGACGGCTACTCGATCCCGCAGCTCGGCTTCGGCGTGTTCAAGGTCGACCCGAACGAGACCGAGCGCATCGTCACCGATGCCCTCGAGGTCGGGTACCGGCACTTCGACACCGCCCGCATCTACGGCAACGAAGCGGGTGTCGGCCGGGCGGTCGCCGCCTCTGGCGTCTCCCGTGAAGAGCTCTTCATCACGACGAAGATCTGGAACGACGACCACGGCACCCAGTCGGCGTTCGACGCATTCGACGCGAGCCTCGAGCGTCTCGGGCTCGACTACGTCGACCTCTACCTGATCCACTGGCCGACGCCGGCGCAGGACCGCTACGTCGAGACATGGCGGGCCCTCGAGGCGATCCGCGAGTCGGGCCGTGTTCGCTCGATCGGCGTCTCGAACTTCCTCGTGCCGCACCTCGAGCGGCTGCTCGACGAGACCGCCGTCGTGCCGGCGGTCGACCAGATCGAGCTGCACCCGGCGCACCAGCAGGCGGCGACCGCGGCGTTCGCGGCCGACCACGGCATCGCCGTCGAAGCGTGGGGGCCGCTCGGGCAGGGCAAGTACCCGCTCCTCGAGCTGCCCGAGATCGTCGGCCCCGCAGCGGCGCACGGCAAGTCCGCGGCGCAGGTCGTGCTGCGCTGGCACCTGCAGCGTGGATACATCGTGTTCCCGAAGACGACGAGTCGCGCCCGCATGGCGCAGAACTTCGACGTGTTCGACTTCGAGCTCGGCGACGACGAGATGCAGGCGATCACCGCGCTCGAGCGCGAGGGCCGCGGCGGGTCGCACCCGGATTCGGTGGAATGAACCGCCCGCACGGCCTGGTCCATCGGCGATCGGCCGCGATTTCGGCCGCGATCAGGTCTCGGATGTCGCGGGGGTGGAGCCGCAGTCAGCGCGACACGCCCGGGATGCGCGGCTGATTTGGCGCTCTGGCGCTGTTCCACGTAGATTTTCTCTTGTCGCCACGGCGGTGCGGAGGGCCGAGAGCCAGCCGGCCGCGAAGAACGACGATCTTAGCCAAATAGCCTCGAAGTCGCATTGCGACTCGGTGATTTCAAGCCTAAGATAGAACCTCCACTTCAGTACGAGCCATGGCCTTCGAGTCGTGGCTTGGTCGTGAGAACGGCTGGCGGAGTTCAGGCATGTGCCTGATTCCAAGCGTGAAGTGGTACGGTAGATAGGTTGCCCTGGGGGCAGGCCGCGAGGCCGCAACCCGGGTGCGTCCGTTCCTTGAGAACTCAACAGCGTGCACTATGTTCAATGCCAATTTTTGAACCCTGTCCTTCACTTTTTTGGTGGGGGTGGGATTCCTTTGATTGATGGACAATTTGATTTTTTTAGTCAGTTGTTTCTC
>Ga0247819_10002084_pt1 | contig 10515 bp, 11 predicted proteins | sample 13C_Xylose_Day6_FD_193428 | JGI IMG/M metagenome (GOLD analysis project Ga0247819, IMG submission 193428) | Soil microbial communities from agricultural site in Penn Yan, New York, United States - 13C_Xylose_Day6 | ecosystem: Environmental > Terrestrial > Soil > Agricultural land | place: USA... | reverse complement strand
GGTTACAAGTTCAGCACCTACGCCACCTGGTGGATCCGGCAGGCGATCACCCGGTCGATCGCCGACCAGGCGCGGACCATCCGTATCCCGGTCCACATGATCGAGACGATCAACAAGCTGGTCCGCACGTCCCGCCAGTTCCTCCACGAAACGGGCCGCGAGCCGACCCCGGAAGAGCTGGCCGAGCGCCTCTCCATGCCGTTGGAGAAGGTCCGCAAGGTGATGAAGATCGCCAAGGAGCCGATCAGCCTGGAGACGCCGATCGGCGACGAGGAAGACAGCCACCTGGGCGATTTCATCGAGGACAAGAACGCCGTCATCCCGGTCGACGCCGCGATCCAGGCGAACCTCAAGGAAACCGTGACGCGGGTCCTGGCGAGCCTAACCCCGCGCGAAGAACGCGTGCTGCGAATGCGTTTCGGCATCGGCATGAACACCGATCACACGCTTGAGGAAGTCGGGCAGCAGTTCTCAGTGACGCGCGAGCGTATTCGGCAGATTGAGGCTAAGGCGCTGAGGAAGCTGAAGCATCCGTCACGGTCGCGGAAGATGAGGTCGTTCCTCGACCAGTAATTCTGACCACTGTTTAGAAATTGACAGTGTAATTCATTAACTCATCTGATGCGATAGGCACCTTGTACCGTAATTCTTCGGCAAGGTGTCTATCACTATGAAGATTCTGCTTACTTCGCTTTGCATCGCGCTCGCGACATCGACGGTTTCCGCTGCGGAGCCTGCCAAGACTGACGCAGTAGTCGCTGCGCCGACGTCAGCGCGGATCGAGCTGGCTCGCCAGTTCACCAGTCTGATCAATCCCGCAGACAAGATGACAGAAAGCCTTCGCGAGGTCATGTTGCTCGGTGCATCGGCTGACTTGGACAAAATCGAAGATGAGGCGGAAAGGACTGCCGCAGAAGGCAAGCTGGACGAGCTCCTGACCCGCCTCGAGCCAAGGCTCCGCGAGCTAATGCCCGCCATGTTGGAAGCCTACGCCCAGGTCTATTCACGCGAATTTTCCGACGACGAGTTGGAGCAGCTTATCGCTTTTGCGAAAACGCCCACGGGTTATCATTACTTGTCCAGGGCCGATTTTCTGGATCTCGATCCAGCCATACTCGGAGCGCAGGAAGAATTGAGGACCGGAATTGCGCCGATCGTGGAGGATTTCCAAAAGCAGGCGTGCGCCGAAAAGGCCGCGAAGCGGCTGGCGGCTGGCGAGGACGATGCGAAGTGCAGCATGGGCTAAAGCGGCGGCGCCGCCGGAAGATGCGGCGTCCGGTGCTCGCCATGCTCCCAGCATGGCTCCGCGCTTCGTCTTGGATCAGTAAGTCTTGAGCGCCCGAGCATAAGTGCGAGCACGGGCAGCATGCTGATTTTCCCCCGGGAAGCTTGATCGGCGCGAATTTCCTCCCGAAATGTCACCAACGAGTTGGCACAGCAGACGAGATCATCTCACTACGAGATATAGATGAGCTCGATGATATCCTGACCTACGCTAACCGGTTTCATCACGATTCAAATCCTGCGTATGAAACCGAGGCGATAATGATCAGGAGCTGATGCAGTTTGCAACGCGGACGCTGCGTTTGATTGCCCGCAGATAGGTTTGCTTTTGTTCCCCTTATGTTCCACAATAGAGCATGCACAGAATCGCCCGCGCCGACCTGGAAGCCCTTGTCTATGTCGCCCTCACCTGCGCGCCGGACTCCATCAAGCGCGGGTTGAAATCGAAGCTACTGGAAGAACGCGACAAGGCGCGCGGCACGCTGGCGCAAAGCATCTGCGACAAGATCGACAATGGCAGCGCGATGGTGATCGTCACCGAGCTGATCGGCGAGGCGCAGGAGCGCCACCGCGGCAAATGGGGCGTTGACGAGCCTGTGCCTGCGACCGTGCCGGAGCCGCCGCCTCCGGGTGGCGATTGGAAGTTGTAGGGGGCGTTGCGCTGAGGTTGAAAGAATGGTGGATCCCGGATCAAGTCCGGGATGACGAAGGGGCAAGCGGATCCCGGATCGGGTCCGGGAAGACGAATAATGGAAGAGAGGGGTGAAGAGCGGACTCTCCACCCCTACCCTGTTTACATGGCCTGGGCGCGGGCGCGGTTCGCGCTGTGGCCGCCGTTGCGATAGAGGATCTCGCGGACCTTCTCGGACGAGATGCTGACGTCGTCGACGACAGTCAGGACATAGCCGCCGCTCCGCAGACGCTCGTCGTAATAGGTCACATCGTCATCGTCGACGCCATGGTCCTTGAGGAGGCCGGTGACTCCGCCAGCCGCCATTCCTGCGCCGCCACCGATGAGGGCGGCGGTGGGGATTGCGGAGCTGGCGATCGCGCCGGCGGCCGCAAGCGGCCCGACGCCGGGGATGGCCAACGCCGCTACGCCCAGCAGTGCACCGGCGCCCGCGCCGATTGCGGCACCCTGGACGACATCCTCCTTCGCTTCATGATCATTGTCGCCGACACGGCCATCGCCGATGTCGTCCGAGAATTCTCCGCCTTCCCCACGACCGAGGATCGAAATCGAGCCTTCCGGCACACCAGCAGAACGGAGCTCCGAGAGGGCGCGTTCGGCCTCTTCGCGGCTATCGAACACGGCGGATGAAATACGCTCACTCATCAAATATCTCCTTGGTTTTGGCTTATCGGGGCAACGATGCCCTTGGGGTCTCAACCATCGGTCAGGCGATGCCGTTCCTCGGCCTGGCGCTTCGGTGAAGCGCTTGCGGCTGCGGGGCGGCTAATCGACGAACGCGTGAAATGGGACGGGAACGCTTGCGTTAGTTCGCGCTTTGTTCTTATCAGGAACTTTATGTTTGGAACCTGCTTCAAGGGGCCGTCACGGAGTAAATCCGTGACGTCAGTCGACACCGCCTTGCGGGCCGCTGGCCGGCCTGCGCCCTCTCTTCGACATCAGTTCGCGGATCGTTCCCGATCCGCTCCCTTATGCTCGGGAGCTTAGGCAAATGGTCGGCCGGCTCCCCGACTCCCTTCAGGAACTGACCCATCTCGGCGGCCTGGTGCGGGTCAAGTGCAAGAAATGCGGGCGGGAGGCGCGGTTCAGTACCTATGACCTTTCGCGCTGGTTCCGGGTCAACGGGATCCGCGACGACTGGAAGACCATCCGGCGCAAGTTCCGATGCGACGGCTTTGGCGAGGGCTGCGGGAGCCGGGAGGTCGAGGTGACCTATGAGCTGGCCGCGCCCGAACCGCCACGCCGACCGCCGGAGCCTCGGGAAGTCGACTGCCCGCCGGGGATCGATCCGGAGGAATGGGCGAAGGCGGATCGGTATGAGAAGAAGAGATTGGTGCGAAGATTACGAAGCTGAGGCCGTCATGCGCGTAAATCGGATGACGTCAGCTGGGCTTGGCATCTCCGCGCGGCGCCAACCACGTAACCAAATCCCACTCGTTGCGGATGCTGACCACCAGGATGGCGTTGATGACCACCGCGACGCCGTTGGGCGCCCAAGGCTGTCCAGTCCAGAAAGCCACGGCGACCGCGGCCAGCGCGATATAGATGGTAGCCGGGATGGCTCCGTAGAACCAGGCATCCGTCCAGTTCGGCGGCTCCTCGTCCCAGACGAGCGTACGGATGCCGTTGAAGGACATGGCGCTTCGGGCGAAACCCCAGACGGATATGGCGGCGCACACGATGGCCATGGCGGCCGGCGTGATATCCGCGACCAGCGCGGCCGCGCTCAGCACCAGGACGAAGCTGACGTTCAGGACGACCGGGCCCATATAATATCGGGAGCCGCTGAGCATTGTGGAGCGCGGCTTGTCCTGCATCAGGGTGACGACGACGAAGATAAGGCCGATCAGGACGGCGGCCGCCGATCCGACCAGCAGGTAGAATTCGCCCCAATGCTCGAACATTGCTTGAGCTCCCTCGAGGCCAGCCTAATGCGAGCGCGCAATCGGCGGCAAGAGGTTCGAATTTGAGGACGAACGCGAACGGCGGGCCCTTTATCGAAAAAAGCGCGACATCTCGCGCCGCGACCGCTAACTCCTCGCTCGATCAATCTCCAATATTTGCAACCCCTTGAGCGCGACGCACTATCTTTCACCATCGGCACGCGACCGCCCTTCGGCGGGCCGCCGGGCGCTGTCTTTCCTGCTTGCGCTGGCGATCGAGCTGGCGCTGCTGCTTGCGCTGCTGACGCTCGACTGGCGGGAGAAGCGAATCCCGGAATTCGCAGGCGACCGTCTGACGACCTTCGACGTAAATGCAGAGATGGAGCAGGACCGGAGCCGTGCGGTGCAGAAGCAGCCGGAGGTGGTCGCCAACCCGAAGCCGCCCCGCCCTGCCCCGCCGATCCCCAAGCCGGTCGTCGAGCTGCCGCCGCGTCCGCTGCAGATGATCGAGATCACGCGCGAGGAATTCAAGGCCGCCGACATCGCCAAGCTGGGCACGGCCGGCGGGGGGCAGAGCCAGGGGTCCCAGGTCGCCGAGGGCCCGCGCCGCGGCGACAGTGCGCGCGTCGGCACCGCGCCAAACGGCGAGCCGCTGTACCGCGCCGAATGGTATCGAGAGCCGACCAATGCCGAGCTCCACGCCTATCTGCCCAAGCGGATGCCCGAAGGCGGCGGCTGGGGAATGATCGCTTGCAAAACGGCGCCGAGGTTCCGGGTCGAGGATTGTGTTGAGCTGGGCCAAGGCCCGTCGGGGTCGCACCTGGCCGGGGCGGTCCGTCAGGCGGCGTGGCAGTTCCTCGTCCGGCCCCCTCGGGTCGGAGGCAAGCCGATGATCGGCGAATGGGTCAGCATCCGCATCGACTATATGGTCGAGCGAGGCAGCGAACTGCGGGTGCAATAATGCCGCCGTTAAATATTGGTTAAACTATTAACCTGTGATAACTCGCTTGCCGGACGACTCGATCACGGGGGAAACCGGGCCGCCTGACTGCCCGACCGTGACCTTCAGCCACCAATGATGTGGCAACGCGGTCCTGCAGCCCATGTGAAATCGCTTTTTACAGGGGGCCGTCATGGTGCGCATTTCCAAATTTGCATTGACGCTACTTTCTGCGACGGCCGTCGCGGTACCTGCCGGGGCCGCGGGACCGCCGATCGCCTACGCCAAGGAAGTCGGGTCGGGCTTCTCCATTTTCGTCACCAACCCGAACGCTACGGGTACGCTCAAGCTCTATTCCGGGCCGGCGAAGAACTCGCTCATCGTGGATATGAACCCGAATTTGTCGGGGGGCTTCAATGAGCTGGCCGTCGTCGCAAGCCGAACGACGGGCTTCAAGATCGTCCGCTATAGCGATGCGGGGGTAGTGCAGCCGATCCAGACTTTCGATGACGGCTGCTATGTCGACAGCCTTGATTATCATCCGGCGAACGGGTCGCTGCTGGTCGTCCGGCGATGCACAAACCCGCAGCTGGTCGAGGTCGTGGTCTGGACGAATGGCACATATGGGTCGCCCATCGCTTCGACCGACGGAATGAACAGCAGCTATCGCTCGGCCCGCTGGCTAGGCGACGGCAGCGGTTTCCTGGTGCGATATGGCGAAGTCGGCGTTGGGACGGTGATACAGCGACGCAATGTGAGTAACTTCGCCGCGCCAAGCACGGTCTGGTCCAGCACCGATCTTAGTGCGGCCCTCAATCTCGACACGGCGCGCTGTGCAGGCGACCTCGACGCCACCTGCATGAAATTCCTCTACGGCGACGGGTCGGACCGTGTTCGCGAGGTCCACTTCGACGACATGGGCACGATCTCGGACACAGTGGTGGTCGCGAATGGATGGGGCGGCCGCTATTCCCCGAACAACGGCCGAATTCTCTATCGAGTGCGGGTGAAGGGCGGGTTTACGCTGAACGTCACCAATCCGGAGCAGCAGACCGCCGCGAAGGCCGTCTACAACGACGCGGACTGGCGGCCCTAGAAGCTCATCCGAGCGCTCACGACCAGGCGATCTTCCAGGAATTCGCCCAGGTCGCTCCGGTTGGTGCCGTAATAGCGGGCGTCGAGCGTCATGCCTTTGAACAGAGTGTGGGCGACACCTGCGTTGAACGCGGTGTAGTCGTCGCCATTGACGCGGTCGCGGCGGCCGATTGCACCCGAAATTCGAGTGGTCTTGCTGATCTCATAGGTCGGGCCGCCCTCGACGAACAGGGAGCGCTCGGCGCCGCCAAGGTCGTCGGGGCTGTAAATGGCGGCGACGCGCAGGCTGAGCTTTCCAAACTTGCGGGTGACGTTGCCCGCAAATTCCCAGCTCTTGTTGTCGGTGGGTCCGCGGACGCCGGTCAGCAGCTTGTACGCAACACTTCCGTTCAACTGGAATTGGCCCAGCTTCGGCGCGACGCTTAGGACGGTGGATGCTTCCCCGCCGGCCACTGGCGAGGACAGGTTCTTCCATTGCACAGCGAGCTGAACCGGGCCCATCTGGACATAGGGCCGAACGAGCGCTTGCGGCCCCTCGGTCTGGGCAACGCCCTTGGACATGCCGCGGCTGGCGACGACGAATTCAATGCCGGGGTCGGGCGGTGGAAGGTCGAATATCATGATCTCACGCGAACAAGGTGGTCAGCCAGTAGAAGAATGCGGCGACAGCGGCCGAGCAGGGAATGGTGATGACCCACGCGGTGACGACGTTGCGGGCCACGCCCCACCGGACTGCCGAAGCGCGGCGAGCGACGCCGGCGCCGATGACGCAGCCTGTGATGGTGTGGGTGGTCGAAACCGGAATACCGAGCGCGCTGGCGGTGAAGATGATGATCGATCCGCCGAGCGATGCGCTGAAGCCCTGGTGCTGCGACAGCTTGGTTATCCGGCTGCCCATCGTTTCGATGATCTTCCAGCCGCCCATCAACGTGCCGCAGCCGATGGCGATGTAACAGCTGATCGCGACCCAGTGGGGAACTTCGAAATCGCCGGTCAGATAGCCGGTCGAATAGAGGAGTACGGTGATGATCCCCATGGTCTTCTGCGCGTCGTTGAGGCCGTGGCTGAGCGAATAGGCAGCGGATGACACGAGGTGCAGCGAACGGAACGTCCGCTCAGCCATGGAGGCGCTGGAGCGGACCAGCAGCCAGCTTGACGCCAGCATGATCAGCATCGACAGGATCATGCCGAGCGTCGGAGACAGGACGATCGCGATGAGGGTCTTGTTGAGGCCGGTCCATTGCACGCCGGTGAGCCCGGCATGGGCGACGCCGGCGCCGATAATCCCGCCGACAAGCGCGTGGCTGGACGAGGAAGGAATGCCCTTCAGCCAGGTCACGATGTTCCAGAACATGGCGCCGACCAGCGCCCCGAATACGACGGAGGGCGTCACCAGATCCTTGTCGATCAGCCCCTTTCCGATCGTGTCGGCGACGGCGTGCAGCTGCGGCCAGGCCAGCGTCAGGAAGTAGGCGGCGAAGTTGAAGAAGGCGGCGAACGCCACCGCCTGGACCGGGCCGAGTAGCTTGGTCGCGACCACGGTGGCGATCGAGTTGGCCGCGTCGTGAAGGCCGTTCAAAAAGTCGAATGCCAGCGCCAGGACGATGAGGCCAATGAGCAGCGGCAGTGCCAGTTCGTGCATCGGTCGGGTGCCGATCAGCTATGGTCGATGACGATGCCGTCGATGACGTTGGCGACGTCTTCGAAAGCGTCGACGATCCGTTCGAGATGCTTGAAGATCTCCCTGCGGACGATGAAATCGATGGCGTTGCCGTTGCGGTGCGCCTGGAAAGCAGCCTTGAGGCCCGCCGAGTGGATTTCGTCGGCATGTCCTTCCATGCGCACCAGGCGCTCAGTCAACTCGTGCAGCCGTTCCCCATTGGCGCCGACGTTGCGGAGCAGGGGCATGGCTTCGGAAACGACGCGTGCAGAATCGACGATGATCGCTGCCATGTCAGTCATTTCGCTGCCGAACTCGGTGAACTCATAAAGCTGGATCGCCGAGGCGGCGGCCTGCATCTCGTCGATCGCATCATCCATCGCACCGATGAGTGCAGTGATCGCACTGCGGTCGAACGGCGTGAGGAACGTCTGGCGGACGGTCTTCAGAACGTCGCGGATGATCATGTCGGCGTCATGCTCGCGTTCAAAGATCTCGCGGGCATTTTCGTGCATGTCGGCGTCGCCGCGCACCAACCTGCCCATGGCGTCGGCGGCAGCCGTGATCGCTACAGCATGCGCTTCGAACAGTTCGAAGAATCCGCCGGTTTTAGGCAACAGGCGTTGGAACCAGGCAAACATCGGCCCTACTTTCGATTTTTCGGCGACAATGCTGAGAACACTGGTCCCCCGCGCCGCCTGGTTGAATTCGGAGGAGTTGAAGGAGCGAATGAGGTCACGCAGGTCCGGCTCGTCGACCGCGTTGGCGGCATCCTTGAGGGAGAACCAGCGGCGGTCGCGCTGCTTCTTCTCCTTCCAGTCCGGCAACTCGCGGTTCACGGCAAGCGGGAAGACTTCAACGTCGGCCATTAAGGACGCACCACTGCCCTTGCGCTTGCGGTATCGGTAAGTGCCAAGCGCAGTCGGGCAAACGACACCGACGACGCCAGCCTCTTCCTCCGCTTCCTGGGCGGCAGCGAGGTGAGGCGAAACGGCATTGGCGAAATTGCCCTTCGGAATTACCCAACGCCGGGATTCCCGCGACGTAACCAGCAACACCTGAACGGGCGCGTTTAGTCCCCTCCCGACGTTGCGGTAAGGCAATGCTGCAATCTGACGAATGGTACTGGTCCCTGTTCAAATGCGGTTCCGAACGGCCCGCGTTACCAGCCTCGCGCACTAGTGTGGAGCGGGTTTGCTCGCAAGGAAAATGACGGATTTGTTACATGCGGGATCGGCTGTCGAATGCAGGCAACGATCCCGAAAATATCGGTTGATTACCCGATACCCCGCCAGGTGAGGCTGTGATTGGCTGCGTTGCTTCTTCCCGCGGAGAGTTCGCATGAACATTCACAAGCCCGGATCATTCAACCGAACCGCCCCTGCCCCGGCAAAGGCCAAGAAAAAAGGGAAGGAGAAAAAGGCGGACGCGCCCGAGAAGCTGTCTCGCAAGGACTATGAGAAGGAAATGCAGAAGCTGCAGGTCGAGCTATGCTACCTGCAGGACTGGGTTCGCGAAACCGGCGCCCGTATCATCATTGTGTGCGAAGGGCGCGATACCGCCGGCAAGGGCGGCCTCATCAAGCGGCTGACCGAGCGGGTGAGTCCCCGAACCTTTCAAGTCGTGGCGCTGAACGCCCCCACGGAACGCGAGAAGTCGATGCTCTATTTCCAGCGCTATGTGGAGCATTTCCCCGCGGGTGGCGAAGTCGTGATCTTCGACCGCAGCTGGTACAACCGCGCCGGCGTCGAGCGCGTGATGGGCTACACGAGCAAGCAGGATGTCGAGAATTTCCTGAAGAATGTACCGGGATTCGAGCGGTGGCTGGTCGAACAGGGCATCATCCTGCTCAAGCTGTGGCTCGAGGTCGGCAAGAAGGAACAGGACCGGCGCTTCAGTCAACGGATCGAGGATCCGCTGCGGCAGTGGAAGCTTAGCCCGATGGACCTCAAATCCTATTCGCGCTGGTACGATTATTCGCGTGCGAGAGATGAGATGTTCAAGGCGACGAGCCATGACGCGGCGCCCTGGTTTGTGGTCCGGAGCGACGACAAGAAGCGGGCCCGGCTCAACGGCATCAAGCACATACTGTCGCAAATCCCCTACAAGAGGGTCAAACGGGACAAGATCAAACTGCCCCCGCGATCGAACAAGGATCGCTATAACGACGAGCTCAATCTGAAGTATGCGAAGCTGGTGAAGGAGGTCTATTGATTTGGCAGCGAGCGCGCTGGAGTGGATACCGGGCCTAAAGGTCCTGCGCGAATATCAGGCTGCCTGGCTCCGTAACGACATCATCGCCGGCATCGTCCTGTCGACCATGCTGGTGCCCGTCGGCATCGCCTATGCCGTAGCATCGGGCGTTCCGGCCATTTACGGCCTTTACGCCACCATCGTGCCCCTTCTCGTCTATGCGGTGCTGGGACCAAGCCGTATCCTGGTGCTTGGCCCAGACTCCTCGCTTGCCCCCATCATCCTCGGTGTCGTCCTGCCGCTGTCCGCTGGCGATCCCATGCGCGCGATCACCATCGCCAGCGCGATGGCGGTGGTTTCTGGAGCGGTTTGCATCCTGGCCGGCCTGTTTCGGCTGGGCTTCATCACCGAGCTGCTCTCGAAGCCGATCCGCTACGGCTATATGAACGGTATCGCGCTCGCAGTGCTGATCAGCCAGCTGCCCAAGCTGTTCGGCTTTTCGATCGAGAGTGACGGACCGCTTCGGGACCTGCTGCAGATCTGGCAGGCGCTGCGCGAGGGCGATGCCAATTGGGTCGCTGCCGGCCTCGGCCTCGGAACCTTGGCGCTGATCATGTTGGCAAAGAGGTTAACCCGTTTCCCGGGAATTCTCGTGGCCGTCATATTGGCCACCGTCATCGCCGGGGTTTTTCAGCTGGGCGCGACCGCGGGCGTGAAGGTCCTGGGGCCGGTACCACAGGGACTTCCCGCCTTTTCGATCCCGTGGATC
>Ga0247819_10002082_pt1 | contig 10519 bp, 10 predicted proteins | sample 13C_Xylose_Day6_FD_193428 | JGI IMG/M metagenome (GOLD analysis project Ga0247819, IMG submission 193428) | Soil microbial communities from agricultural site in Penn Yan, New York, United States - 13C_Xylose_Day6 | ecosystem: Environmental > Terrestrial > Soil > Agricultural land | place: USA... | reverse complement strand
GGACAACTGCATGGATGCGGCTGCCTGGGGACGAGGCAGGTCTCCCCGACCGCTACTCACAGTGGCGACCGCGCCTGTGGGGCCAGCAGCGCTCGTCACCGTGAGTAGCGGTCGGTGGATTCAGAGGGGCCGTAGACTTGTCGGCACAATGGACGACCCCCCCAGTTGCAGACCCTCGCCCCATCGACCCGCACCCGCCATGGCGGGGGGTGATGCGTGATGGAGTTCATCATGCTGGGCGTGGGGCTTCTGCTCACGGTCGGAACCGGCCTGTTCGTGGCGAGCGAGTTCGCGCTCGTCAACCTGGATCGCGCGGACCTCGAGGCGCGCCGCGCAGCGGGGGAGTCCCGGCTCTCCATCACCATCAACGCTCTGCGCATCACCTCGACGCACCTCTCGAGCGCCCAGCTCGGCATCACCCTCACCACGCTGCTCACCGGCTACGCGATGGAGCCGGCGATCTCCAGCCTGCTGCGACCCGTCTTCGCGGCGTGGGGCTGGCCCGAGAGCATCGCATCGCCGCTCGCCGTCATCATCGCGGTGACCTTCGCCACGATCCTGTCCATGATCCTCGGTGAGCTGATCCCGAAGAACTTCGCCCTCGCGATCCCGCGCCAGACCGCCAAGCTCGTGATGCCGTTCCAAGTCGGGTTCACCATGGTCTTCCGGCCGGCGATCGTCGTGCTCAACGGCAGCGCCAACGGGGTGCTGCGGCTGATCGGAATCGAACCGAAGGAAGAGCTCTCCGGTGCGCGAACGGCCGAAGAGCTGTCGAGTCTGGTCCGCCGCTCGGCGCTGGCCGGCGTGCTCGAGGAAGACACCGCATCCCTTCTCGACCGCAGCCTCACCTTCGCCCGGCTGAGCGCGGCCGACGTCCTGACACCGCGGCCCAGCATCCACGCGCTCGCCGTCGACGACTCGGCTGACGACGTGATCCAGCTCGCGCGCCGCACCGGCCACAGCCGCTTCCCGGTCTATGAGGACTCGATGGACGACATCGTCGGCATCGTCCACCTGAAGGCGGCCGTCGGCGTCCCGCGCGAGCGTCGGTCCGACGTCCCGGCGGCCGCACTCGCGACCGAGCCGCTGCGTGTGCCCGAGGCCGTGCACCTGGACACCCTCGTCTCCGAGCTGCGCGCCCGGGGCTACCAGATGGCCATCGTCGTCGACGAGTACGGCGGCACCGCCGGCGTCGTCACCCTCGAGGACCTCGTGGAGGAGATCGTGGGCGAGGTGCTCGACGAGCACGACCGCCGCCGCGCCGGCATCGTCCGCAGCGAGGGCTCTCTCACATTTCCCGGCGACCTGCGACCCGATGAGGTGCTCGATCGCACCGGCATCCGCATCCCCGAAGGCGACGTGTACGACACGGTCGGCGGCTACATCATGAGCGTCCTCGAACGCATCCCGGCCGTCGGCGACGCGCTCGAGGTCGAGGACGGCACGCTCGACGTGCAGCGCATGGACGGTCGCCGGGTCGACCGCGTGCGGTTCACACCGACGCCCATGCCGGAAGGCGCGCACACCGAGGGGGGTGATCGGTCATGAGCGACTGGGCAGGAATCGCGTGGCTGGTCGTTCTGCTCGCCTTCAACGCGTTCTTCGTCGGCGCCGAGTTCGCCGTGATCTCGGCACGCCGCTCGCAGATCGAGCCGCTCGCCGAGAAGGGCTCCCGCGCAGCGAAGACCGCGCTGTATGCCATGGAGCACGCGACGCTCATGCTGGCCACGAGCCAACTGGGCATCACGATCTGCTCGCTGCTGATCCTGAACGTCTCAGAGCCTGCCATCCACCATCTGCTCGCCGGACCGCTCGGGTTGACCAACCTCGCCGAGGGCACGGTCGACCTCATCGCGTTCCTCATCGCACTCCTTCTCGTCTCGTACCTGCACGTCGTGTTCGGTGAGATGGTGCCGAAGAACCTCGCGTTCTCGGTGCCCGATCGCGCCGTCCTCATGCTCGCGACTCCGCTCGTCTGGGTCTCGAAGCTGTTCCACCCGGTCATCGTGAGCCTGAACTGGATCTCGAACCATGCGGTGCGCCTGTTCGGAGTGGAGCCCAAGGACGAGGCCGCGTCGACGTTCACGCTCGAAGAGGTGACGACGATCGTGAACCAGTCGCGAATCGAGGGCATCCTCCACGACGCGGCCGGCACGGTCTCGGCGGCGCTCGAGTTCACCGACAAGAAGGCCGCCGACATCGCGGTTCCTCTGACGCAGCTCGTCACCCTCCCCGAGTCGGTGACGCCCGCCGAGATCGAACGCGCGGTCGCCAAATACGGTTTCTCGCGATACGTGATCGTGGATGCCGACGCCATGCCCGTCGGGTACGTCCACCTCAAAGACATCCTGCGCGCGGCCGAAGGACCGGATGCTGCGACCGATGTCGTGCGGCCGATTCCAGGCAAGCGCATCCACCAGATGGTGCCGGTGCTGGAGAGCACCGACCTGGAGGACGCGCTCGCGCTCATGCGGCGCGCGGGCCGTCACCTGGCGCGCGTGCGCGACGAGAACGGCGACACGACCGCGGTGCTGTTCCTCGAGGACATCATCGAGGAGCTCATCGGAGAAGTGCAGGACGCGACCCGCCGGCGCGCCTGATCGAGCGCATGGCCGGCAGAGCGCGCGGCCGGCCCGGGGGACGCCTCAGGCCGGGCGGGCGCGCACGTACTGCTTCGGCCAGTAATCGACGTCAGCGCCGAGCTCCGAGGCGGCACGCAGGGCGAAGTGCGGGTCGCGCAGCCACTCGCGGCCCGCGAAGACGGCATCCGCGTCGCCCGCGGCGAGCAGCTGCTCGGCCTGGGCGGCATCCGTGATCAGACCGACCGCGCTCACGGGCACGCCCGCTTCGCGCCGGACGGCGGCCGCGAATCCGACCTGATAACCCGGCCCGGCGACGATGTTCTGGTGCGCGACGAGGCCGCCGCTGGAGATGTCGAAGAAGTCGGCGCCGCGCTCGGAGGCCCAGCGCGCGACCGTCGCGGTCTCCTCGACGTCCCATCCGCCTTCGGCCCAGTCGGATGCCGAGAACCGGACGAACACAGGCGCGTCGGGTGCGGCATCCCGGACGGCGTCGACGATGCGCAGCAGCAGTCGCGCACGGTTCTCGAGCGACCCGCCATACTCGTCGTCGCGGAGGTTCGACAGCGGCGAGAGGAACTGGTGCAGCAGGTAGCCGTGCGCGGCGTGGATCTCGAGCAGCTGGAAGCCCGCCGCGGTCGCGCGGACCGCGGCTGAGGCGAAGTCCTGCACGATCGCGTCGATCGCCGCCGCATCCAGCTCGATCGGCTCGGCGAATCCGTCGAAGGCGAGCGCGGAAGGCGCGACGGTCGTCCATCCGCCCTGATCCGCAGGCACGGAGCCTCGGTGGCCCGAGAACGGCGACCACGTCGAGGCTTTGCGTCCCGCGTGGGCGAGCTGCACGCCGGCGAGCGCGCCGCGCGCGCGGATCGCCGCGACGATCGGCGCCCATGCCGCCGCCTGCGCGTCGTTCCAGAGCCCGGTGTCGTCGGGCGAGATGCGCGCGTCTGGCGAGACCGCCGTCGCCTCGGCGATCACGATCCCCGCCCCACCCGACGCGAACTGCGCCAGGTGCGTGTGGTGCCACTCCTGCGCCACTCCGTCCACTGCGCTGTACTGGCACATCGGCGCGACCCACAGCCGGTTGCGTGCGGTCAGCCCGCGCAGGTTCAGGGGGGACAACAGGATGCTCATCGATACGCTCCAGCGCGGGTAGGGTGGCGCCATGTCGGGCTCATGGACGGTGCAGGACGCCGCGCGCGTCCTCCGGAGGCCAACCGCCCCGGACGACAAGTATTCCCGCGGCGTGCTGGGCATCCGGACCGGGTCGGATCAGTATCCGGGCGCCGCGGTGCTCGGTGTCGAGGCCGCGTGGCGCACCGGCCTCGGCATGGTCCGCTACCTCGGGCCGTCCGTGCCGACCTCGCTCGTCCTGCAGCGACGCCCCGAGACCGTGACCGCCGACGGGCGCGTGCAGGCGTGGCTGATCGGCTCGGGAACAGATGCGGCGAGCCGATCGGATGCCGAGACCGGGGCACTGCGCAGCATCCTGGCAGCACCGTTGCCGGTGGTCGTGGACGCGGGTGCGCTCGACCTCGCACCCAATTCGACGGCACCGCGGATCGTCACGCCGCACGATCGGGAGCACACGCGCCTGCGGGCCGGCCTCGGCCTGGCGGAGGCTCGGCCGACGACGGATGCCGAGAGGGCGGCGTCCGCGATCGAGACGGCGGCAGCGCTCGGTGCGACGGTCGTCCTGAAGGGAGCCGTCACGATCGTGGCATCGCCGAGCGGCTGGGCGACCACGGTGTCGGCCGGGACGCCGTGGTTGGCGACGGCCGGAACGGGGGACGTGCTGGCGGGCGCGATCGGAGCGGTGGTCGCCGGTGCGGCGCCCGATGCCGACCTCGCACACCTCGCGGCGACCGGGGTATGGCTCCATGGGCGCGCGGCGAGCCTCGCCGCGGCAGACCTCGGTGCCGACGGTGGTCCGATCACCGCGCTGGATGTGGCAGGGGCACTCCCGCGCGCCGTCGCCGAGGCCCTCGAGGCTCGCTGACTCCCCGCCTCCGGTCGGCAGCCGTCTCGAAACCGGGCGCCCTAGAATCAACGGGTGTCGAAGCGGGGAGTGCTGTGGATCGCGTTCGCGGTCGTGCACGTCCTGGTCGCCTTCCTGGGGTTCGTGCAGCCCAATCAGCCGATGGGCGACGTGTACCTCGTCTACGAACCGTGGTCGACGTGGGCGATCGAGGGTCGCGCCGTCGTCGGAGTCACCGAGTCGTGGGTGTACCCCCAGCTTGCCCTCGTGCCGATGGTCCTCGCCCACGGCTTCGCCTGGATCGCGGGGTACGAAGTCGCGTGGGCGATCCTGATCACGCTGTGCGACGCCGCGGCCTTCGCGATGCTGGTGGGTCGCGGCCGGTCGCACGGGCGGATCAACGCCGCGTGGTTCTGGCTCGCGTTCATCGCGCTCCTCGGTCCGGTGGGAATGTACCGGCTCGACGGGATCACGGTTCCGCTCGCGGTCGCGGGCTGTCTGTGGCTCGTCGGCCGACCGTGGCTGGGTTCGATCCTCCTGGCCGTCGCAACCTGGATCAAGGTCTGGCCGGCAGCGCTGCTCGTGGCGGCGGTGATCGCCGTCCGGCGCCGCTTCACGCTGATCGCGGGCGCTGCGCTGGTCTCTGTGCTCACTCTCGCGGCGGTGTTCGCGGGCGGCGGCTTCGCCCACGCGTTCGGCTTCGTCACAGACCAGACCGGCCGTGGTCTTCAGCTCGAAGCTCCAATCAGTGCGTGGTACCTCTGGGGCGCCGTGCTCGGCATCCCCGGTTCGTCCATCTACTACGACCGCGACATCCTGACGTTCCAGGTGGCGGGACCCGGGGCGCAGGTGGTCGTGGCCGTCATGACACCCCTGCTCGTCGCCGCCGTGGCGGCCGTCGCCGGGCTCGGTGCGTTCAAAGCGTGGCGGGGCGCGAGCTTCGTGCGCCTGTTTCCGCCCCTCGCCCTTGCCCTGGTGCTCGCGTTCATCGTGTTCAACAAGGTGGGGTCGCCGCAGTACATGACCTGGATCATCGCCCCGCTGGTCGTCGGGCTGGTGGTCGATCGCCGCCGCTGGTGGCGTCCTGGCGCCCTGGGCCTGGTGATCGCCGCGATCACGCAGGTGGTCTACCCGCTGACGTACTGGGGTCTGCTCAGCGCGGAGGCGCTGCCGGCGGCGGTGCTCACGCTGCGGAACGTCCTCGTCGCGGTGCTCCTCGTGTGGGCGATCCTCAGAGTCGCCCAGGTGCCCGGTCGCACCACGACCAGGCACCGGCCCGCCGTCCTCGATCGATCAGCCAGCACCATCGGCTCCTGACCTGGAGGTCACCATGCTCATCGCCTTCTCCGTCGCCCCGAGCGGCGCACCCCGCGATGGGGCGCCGGACCGCGACGCCTCCGTGCACGACGCGGTCGCCGCGGCCGTGCGCGTGGTGCGCGAGTCGGGGCTGCCGCACCGCACCACCTCGATGTTCACCGAAGTGGAGGGGGAGTGGGACGAGGTGTTCGACGTGGTCAAGCGCGCGACCGAGGCCGTGCTGCCGTTCGGATCGCGCGTGTCGCTCGTGCTGAAGGCCGACATCCGCCCAGGTTGGACGGGGGAGCTCGACGGCAAGGTCGAACGGCTCGAACGAGCACTCGAAACCCCGCCCGAATCCCTCTGAAGACTGCCGACCAGGTCGCTCGAATCGATTCGACAGGATGCCGCGCGGCGGGCTAGCATGACCGGGTGACCTCCTCGAATCCCACGAGGGGTGCGGCGATGTGGGCGCTCCTCTCCCTCGCGATCGGCAGCTTCGGCATCGGCATGACCGAGTTCGTCGTCATGGGCCTGCTCCCGAACATCGCCGCCGACGTGCTGCCGAGTCAGTGGGCGGCGAGTCAGGGCGACGCGATCGCCCAGGCCGGCTGGCTCATCACGCTGTACGCCCTCGGCGTCGTGGTCGGCGCCCCGCTGATCGCGGGTTCGGTCGCGAAGTACCCGCGGCACCGCGTGATGATCGGCCTCGCTCTCGCCCTCACCGTCTTCAACGGGCTGACCATCGTGCTGCCGACCTTCGAGCTGGTCGCCGCATCCCGCTTCCTCGCGGGACTGCCGCACGGGGCGTACTTCGGCATCGGCGCGCTCGTGGCCGCCGATGTGCTGGGTCCGGGCAACCGCGCGAAGGGCGTCGCGTTCGTCCTGACCGGACTCACGCTCGCGAACGTCGTCGGCGTGCCGCTCGGCACCTTCCTCGGCCAGCAGGTCGGCTGGCGAGTGGCGTTCATGGTCGTCACCGCGATCTTCGCGGTCGCGACGGTCTTCATCGCCCTCTTCGTGCCGCCGCACCCCGGCGAGCCCGGACGCACGCTGCGCGCCGAACTGGGCGTCTTCCGGATCGGGCAGGTGTGGTTCGCGCTCGGAATCGGGGCGATCGGCTTCGGCGGATTCTTCGCCGTGTACAGCTACGTCGCGCCGCTCGTCACGGAAGTCGCCGGCTCACCGGAGTGGGTCGTTCCGATCGTGCTGGTCCTGATGGGAGTGGGGATGACCATCGGCAACCTCGTCGGCGGCCACTTGGCCGACGTCGATCTGAAGCGCACGCTGGTCGGTGCTCTCATCGGCCTCGCTGTCGTGCTCGTGCTGCTGGCGCTGACCGCGCACTGGATCTTCGCGCTCGGCTTCTTCGTCCTTGCGACGGGGTTCGTCTCCTCGGTGCTGAGCCCGACGATCCAGACCCGCATGATGGACGTGGCCGAGGACAACCAGTCCATCGCCGCGGCCCTGAACCACTCGGCGCTGAACATGGGCAATGCACTGGGGGCGTTCCTGGGCGGCGTCGCGATCGGACTCGGTTTCGGGTTCCTTGCCCCCGCGTGGGTCGGCGTGCTGCTGGCGCTCGTCGGCCTCGTGATCGCCCTCGTGAGCCTGCGGCTGGAACGATCGAGGGCTTTGGTCGCGGCCTAGAGTGGGGGCGTGTCAGAACGCCCGTCCACGCCGTCGCCCGCCGACACGGCATTTCGCGCCGTCGCCGATGCGGTTCTGGAGTCGCGTCCGCGCCGGCCCGAAGACGGCATCGATCCGGACGTGCCCGTCGCGGCGACGGTCGTGATCGTGCGTGACCGCGCCGGCGGCCCGGAGGTGCTCATGATCGAGCGTCCCGACCGCGGCTCCTTCGCCGGCGCCTGGGTCTTTCCCGGCGGCAAGCTCGAACCCGACGACGGCGACCCCACCGACGAGCCGGCGACCGCCCTCCGGGCGGGCACGCGCGAGACCTGGGAAGAGACGGGCGTGCGCCTGGATGCCGATGCCCTTGTCCCGCTTTCGTGCTGGGATCCGCCCCCGGGCACTCCGCACCGCATCCGCACGTGGTTCTTCCTCGCGCCCGACCCGGGCGGCCCGCTCGTGCCGGCGCCCGACGAGGTCATCGCCGCCGAGTGGGTTCGTCCTGCGGACATGCTCGCCCGCCACGGCCGCGGCGAGATCACGCTGTACCCGCCGACCTGGATCACCCTGCACGACCTCTCGGAGCAGCCGGACGCCGGGGCGCTGATCGACGTCGCGCGCGTCGGCGGGCTCCGCCGGTTCGAGACGGTCGCTCGTGGCGGCGCGACCGGACCGATGCTGCTCTGGCACGGCGACGCCGCCTTCGACGCGGTCGCAGACGGCGATGCGGACGCGAGGGATGCGGCATCCCGCCACCGTCTCGAGCTCGCGAGCCTGCCCTGGGTCTACACCCGCACGGCGTAGGACCTCAGGGGGTGGGACCTCAGCGCGGCGGGGAGTCCAGCAGGCGTCGCAGGTGGGCGCCGACAGCGCTGCTCTCGATCAGGAATCCATCGTGACCGAAGTCGCTCGAGAGCACGACAGCGCCGTCTTCGAGGGTCGTGCGGATGCTGCGTGCGATGCGGTGCTGGCCCTCGACGGGGAAGAGGCGGTCGCTGTCGATGCCGAGGACGAGCGTCGTCGCGGTCACCCGCGCGAGCGCGTCCTCGACGCCTCCCCGATCGCGGCCGACGTCATGCGAATTCATCGCCTCCACCAGCGTGATGTAGGTGTTGGCGTCGAAGCGTCGGGTGAAGCGATTGCCATGGAAGTCGAGGTACGAAGCGACGGCGAAACGGCCACCGTGTCCGAGGGGGCTCACGCCCGACTGCCACGACCGCTGGAAGCGCTGGTTGAGCTCGGTCGGCGATCGGTAGTTCAGCAGGGCCATGCGACGAGCCAGAGCGAGTCCGCGATGCGGTCCGTCGCCGTCGCCGGAGTCGTAGTATTCGCCGCCCTGGAAGCGGGGATCGATATGGATGGCCTCGAGCTGCACCGAGTTCAGGGCGATCTGGTCGGCGGTGTTGACCGGCGGGGCGGACAGGATGCCGACGCGCTCGACGCGCTCCGGAAAGCCGACGGCCCACTCCAGGGCGTGCATGCCGCCCATCGAGCCGCCGATGACCGCGGCCCATACATCGATTCCGAGCGCATCCGCCAGCCTCACCTGCGCGGCGACCTGGTCTCGGATCGTGAGGTACGGGAAGCGCGATGCCCACTCGTAGCCGTCCGGCGCGATGCTGGAGGGTCCCGTCGAACCCTGACAGCCGCCGAGCATGTTGGGCGCGATGACGAACCAGGTGTCGGTGTCGATCGCTGCGCCCGGGCCGACGATGTCGTGCCACCAGCCCTCGGTCGGATGACCCGGTCCGGCCGAGCCGCGCACGTGGCTGTCGCCGGTGAGCGCGTGCAGGATCAGCACGGCATTGTCGCGCGCGGGGGAGAGCTCCCCCCATGTCTCGTACGCGAGGCGGTAGCCGGGGAGCTCTCGGCCCCCCTCTGTGCGGAACGCGCCGAAGCCGGCGAAGTGCCGATCGCCGACCGGATCGCCATCGCGCCACGCGCCGGTCGAGGGTGGCCGGCCCAGCAGCAGGCGCGCGTCGGCCTCCGTGATCGGTGCGCTCGGCACCGTGTCCTCGGAGGTCTGCCAGTCCATGCGAACACCTTTCGCGGCGGGATTCCAGGCTACGGGTGCCTCACCGACGGGGATGCCGTGTTACAACCTCGCGCGCAAAGCTGCGGGCGGCGGTGTCACCCGAAGTCGCGACCGCCCTGGAGTTCGATCGTGGGCTCTCCGACGGTTCCACCCGCGACGCAGATCGATTCTGCACCGGAACCCTCGCCCGAGCTCGGCGCGAAGGGAACGAGCACCTCGAAGGTGCCGTCGCCGTTGTCGGTGACCCTGTCGGCGCTGTAGGGGAAGAGCGTGGACGTCTCGCTGTACAGGCCGTACGTGGCGCCGTAGCAGACGAGCCACGCATCCAGTGCCGAGAGCGCGTCGTCGGCCGAGCGGGTCACTGGTGTGGGGGTCGGCTCCGCGGTCACCGTCGTGGTGACGGTCACGGTCGGTGCGGCAGCCGGCGTGTCGGGCGCGGTGCAGCCGGTCAGCGCGAGGGCGGTCAGGGCGGTGGCGATGATCGCAGCGATGGCACGGGGCTTCACCTCAACAGCCTATGTCGCGTGTTCGCCGTGCCCGTCACCGCGAGAAGCGCTGTCCGAGACAGCGAGTACGGTGCTCGGCATGGACGTGACCGCATATCTGCTCGATTCAGACCCGGCGATCCGGTGGCAGGTGATGCGCGACCTCACCGATGCGCCCGCCCCCGACGTCGCCGCTGAGCGCGCCAAGGTCACCACCGAAGGCTGGGGTGCGCGGCTCCTGGCCGAGCAGGCCGAGGACGGCCTCTGGGACGGCGGTGTGTACCGGCCGGGGTGGGTTGATGAGAACAGGCCGTTCTACGACGCGTGGACCGGCACGCATCCCTCACTCGAGCTGCTGAGGGCGTTCGGAGTCGATCCCGCCGACCCCGTCGTGACGCGCGCGATCGCCCGCGTGCGCGAGAACGTCCGATGGGATTACGCCGGCGAACCGTACTTCGAGGGGGAGGTGGAGCCGTGCATCAACGGCGGGGCTCTCGCGAACGCCGCGTATTTCGAG
>Ga0247819_10002079_pt1 | contig 10532 bp, 10 predicted proteins | sample 13C_Xylose_Day6_FD_193428 | JGI IMG/M metagenome (GOLD analysis project Ga0247819, IMG submission 193428) | Soil microbial communities from agricultural site in Penn Yan, New York, United States - 13C_Xylose_Day6 | ecosystem: Environmental > Terrestrial > Soil > Agricultural land | place: USA... | reverse complement strand
ACTTTCCTCGACAAGAGCAAGCTCTCGCCGCGACCGCCCGGCCGTCTGGCGGGGGCTAAGTGCGCGCGAACGGCCCGCGCGTCAATCCAGAACGCCGGTAACGCTCTCGGCCGAGGCCAGCTGAAGCAGGCCGACCAGGCGGGCGCGGGTCTCGCCGTCGGCGACGCCGTCCACGCGATCAGGCCGCCAATGACGCTGGAAGGCCTCGACGGTCAGGCGGGTCTCGTCGTCATAGTCGCCGCCCGGCTTCAATCCATAGCCCAGCCGATGCAGGCCCGAACGCAGGACGATGACGCCCAGCCCCTCGTCGCCCGGCGACAGGTCGGCGCCCAGGGCGGCGACGCGTTCGGACGCGGGATCGAACCAGAGGCCATGCCCGGCCTCGGCCAGACGTTTCCACGGGAAGAGTTCGCCGGGGTCCTGCTTGCGGTCGGGAGCGACGTCGGAATGGCCGATGATACGGGCGTCGGGGATGGTCCAGCGTGAGCGGATGTCGGCGATCAGGGCGATCACCGCAGCGATCTGCGCCTCTGGAAAGGCGCGATAGCCGAACTCGTGCCCCGGATTGACGATCTCGACGCCGATGGAGGCCGCGTTGACGTCGGTCTCGCCCTGCCAGACGCCGCGGCCCGCGTGCCAGGCGCGGCGCTCCTCCGGCGCCAGACGCAGGATCACGCCGTTCTCGTTAACGACATAGTGGGCCGAAACCTCGGCCGCCGGATCGCGCAGCCGGGCGACGGCTTCGTCCGCCGTCTTCATGCCGGTGTAGTGCAGAACCAGCATGTCCGGCGGACCACGCCGGGCGTTGAAATTGGGCGATGGGGCGTCGATGAAGCTGAGCATGGCGCCCGATCAGCGCCCTTCGCGTTCCCAGCCGTAGGCGACCCAGGTGTCGCCCACCTTCTGGGCGTCGATCACGCCCTCGTCGCGACGGGCCGTGGCCGCGCGCGCGCGACGGGCGCGGAAGGCGAAACCGGCGAAGAAGACCACCACCCCGGCGATCAGGGCGATCACGGCCACAGCGGCGGCCGTCAGCACGGCCAGAACCGCGCCCACGGTCACGGCCAGGGCCGTGGCGATCAGACCGCCAAGCCAGACGAAGGGCGCCAGCAAGCCGCCGCCGGTGCGGCGTCGGGCGTTGAAGCCGATCTGGGCGAAGGGGTCGGACTGGATCATGGAACTGCCTCTCATGGCGCACCGCTCAGGGAACGCCTGAAACCCAATGTCGGTCCATCGACCTGAACGGTCAATGGACTGCGACATCACGCATCAGTCAGGGTTCTTGCCTTTAAAAAGCCAGCTGGTCGGCCAGCACCACCGCGCCACGACTGCGCAGCCGCTCGGCCTCGACCTGATTCAGCATGGCCTGGGCCGCCGGATCGCCCATGACGCGGCCGACCGAAACCATGGCGTCGGCCGCCTGGCCCGAAGCGCCGAAGGCTGAGGCCAGAGCCTCCCACGGCGACTGCGGCGTGGGGAAGCGCTTGAATCGCACCGACTCGCTGCTCGGGATATTGGCCAGCTTGCGGGCCTTGATGACGGCTTCGTTCAGACCGCCCAGCTCGTCGACCAGACCCAGGGCCTTGGCCTGTGCGCCGGTCCAGACCCGGCCCTTGGCGATCTCGCGCACCCGTTCGACCGGCAGCTTGCGGCCCGTGGAAACGCGAGCGACGAACTCCTCATAGACCCGGTCCATCGAGGCGGCGAAGGCCGCGCGCTGGCCCTGATCGAAGCCTTGAACGGGCGAGAAGGCGTCGGCGTAGTCGCCGCCGACCGACAGGCCGCGCATGTCCAGGCCGAAACGACCCAGGGCGTCGGCCAGCACGAACTTGCCGCCGAAGACGCCGATGGAGCCGGTCAGGGTCGAGGGCTGGGCCACGATCCAGTCCGCTTCCGAACTGATCCAGTAACCACCCGAGGCCGCATAGGCGCCCATGGACACCACCACCGGCTTGCCCGCCGCCTTGGCCGCGCGCACGGCGGCCAGGATCTGCTCGGAGGCTTCCGGCGAGCCGCCCGGCGAGGAGACGCGGAAGACGATGGCCTTCACCGCCTTGTCCTCGATGGCGTCATAGATGGCCTTGGCGGTGTCGTCCGAGCGGATGTCCGAGCCCGAACCGAAGGGCGAGGCGCTCTGGCCGCGTCCCGTGGTGATCGCGCCCTCGCCGCCGACGATGGCGATGGCGGACTTGCCCGAGCCGTTGCGCGCGCCCTGCATGGAGGCATAGTCGCCGAACTTGATGATCCTGGCGTCCTTGCCCGCCTTGGTCTTGGCGGCGGCCTCGGCTTCCTCGACCTGGCCGATCTTGTCGATCAGCTTCAGGGACAGGGCCTGTTCGGCGGAATAGGGACCAGCCTCGATGGTCGCCTTCAGCGCCTCGGACGTGGTCTTGCGGTCGCGCGCCGTATTAGCCAGGGCGCTGTCGTAGATGGAGGTCATCCAGGCGACCATCGCCTCGCGGTGCGGGCCGGTGTAGTCGCTCTGCGTGTATTCGTTGACGGCGTTCTTGTACTCGTAGCGCTGCTCGAACTCGGGCTTGACGCCGTATTTCTGGAAGGCGCGACCCAGGAAAAGACTGTCGCTGGACAGGCCGACCGCCTGGAAGTTGGCGGTGTTCTGCATCCACAGCTGATCGGCGCTGGCCGCGACCATGTAGCTGGAGATCACCGCGCCGATCGGCATGAAGCCCTGACTGTGGGCGATGACGGTCTTGCCCGAGGCGCGGAAGCGGTTGATCGCCTGACGCACCTCGTCGGCGGCGGCCGGATTCATGCCGCCCTCGGGCGCGCGAACCAGCAGAACCTTGACGCTGTCGTCCTTCTCGGCCTGGGCCAGGGTGTCGACGATGTGGACCACCGACAGGCCCGACCCGCTGAAGGCGGCGAAGGGATTGGTCGGCTGCTGGTCGGTCAGCCCCTCGCGCAGGTCCAGCTCCAGCACGGAGTTGGCGGGCGTGGTCGGCTTGGAGGCGCCGGCGGCGGCGGCGAAGAACAGAAGCGCCGCGATCGGCAGAACGATGAAGAAGGCCACGAGCCCGGCGAAGACGCCGAGCATGGTCAGGAAGAACTGTTTCATGAAAAAGGCGGCCGTCCCGTCAGTGGCCAAGCGCGGCCTGCCGCGAGCATAGGGCGCGCGCCGACAGCGTCAAATGAAGGCGCGGTAATGAATGCGAAAAGGGCCCGCCGTCACCGGCAGGCCCTTCCCTCTTGATCGTGTCAGCCGATCAACGGTCGATGTCGTAGGTCCCGCTGATGTCGATGCGGACCGTCAGCTCGCCCGCCGAGACCGGGGTCGAGGCGCCGCCGGCGTCCATGGCCATGGCGCGGGCGTACATCGGACGCGGCGGTTCCGGCGTGAAGCCGCCGCCCTCGGTCAGGGAGCGAACCCCGCCCAGCTGAACCCCCAGGGCCTGGGCGTAGAGCCGCGCCTTGTCCTGCAGGGCGCGCACGGCCAGCTGACGCGCCTGGTCCTCGGCCGCCTTGGCGTCCTTCAGGCCGAAAGCGATGCCGTCGATCTGATTGACCCCGGCCGTCACCACCGCGTCGGCGGTCGCGCCGACCTTCGACAGATCATTGATGACCACGGTGACGCGGTTCTGGGCCTGATAGCCGCGCAGCTTGGGCGGTTCGTTCTGCTGATAGTCGTACTGCGCCGACAGGTTCAGGCCCGAGGTCTGGATGTCGCGCTCGGCGATGCCGGCGCGGCGCAGGGCGGCGACGACGCGGGTCATCTGCTGGGCGTTCTGGGTCATGGCCTCCTGGGCCGTGGCGGCCTCGGTGACGACGCCGAAGTTGATCGTCGCCTGATCCGGGGCGACCTTGACCTCGCCATAGGCCGACAGGTTGAGGGCGGGTTGTTGCGCCATGGCGTGCACCTGCATCGGAGAAGCGCCCGTAGCCTGGGCGGAGGCGACGGCGGGAACCGCCAGGGTCATCAGGGCCGTGCCCAGCATCAGGGCGCGTGCGGTGCGGGTCATCATAGTCTCCGTCGAAATCCATCGGCCGGGCGTCTTCGCCAGCCACGACCCTACCTTGGCCGTTTCAAGCTGAACGAACGCAAAAGCCCCCCGTGCAGGTTCCGTTCATCGACGTGAAAAGCACGACAGGTCAGCGGCGTCTTTGCAGCGAGCCCATCCCCTGCTAGGCACGTCCTCCCTGCTTCGGGGGCCTGTAGCTCAATGGTTAGAGCCGACCGCTCATAACGGTCTGGTTGGGGGTTCGAGTCCCTCCGGGCCTACCACCCTCCCTCGCCGCCGCGCGGGGGCTGCGAGGGAATCTCGGCTATCCTCGCCGGGTGTTGCGGATGGTCGCGCCCTTGAAGAACATGCCGGCGCAGACGACGCCCTCGACCTTGCGTCCCGTCGGGCCTGTCGCCTTGAACTTGGTTCTCAGGGCGTCGTCCTCGCTGCATCCGAACCAGTCGTATCCGCCGACCTCGATATTGCTGTAACCCGCGTCCAGCAGCACTTCGCGGGACTGATTCGGCGCGGTGCAGGCGGACAGGGCCAGAGCAAGGGCCAGAGCGGCGGCCGCGACAATGATCGTGCGTTTCATGGTCTGGTCTCTCGATCAGCAGGGCCAGGACGGTGATCGCCGCCGCTGCAGCTCCCGACCGCCCGCCTAAAGCTCAGCCTTTACAACGTCAGTCTGGACGCGCCAATGGCTACGCTTGAGCCGTCAGACGCCGTCGGTCTGCAACGGAGCGGCTGCCCTCGCAGCGTCGCCTGAACCGCGCCTTCAGCCAGCCGGTGCAATTCCCGCCCCGAACAACGGGACCAGTCGACGCCGTCCAGAAGACGCGCCAGCTCCGTCGAGGCCGGCCGCGCCCTGCTCACGACGGAGCCGTTCCGCCGCGCGCCATGCCCGCGACCAGACCGATCAGCAGACCCACGGCCAGGGCGCGATTGCCGGGATCGCCGGCGCGCGCCTCTTCGACCCTCAGCGCCAGTTCGCGATCCAGCCACGCCATCTGTCGTGCAAAGTCCTCATCCGCCCGCGACGCGCTCATCTTCGCCTCCTCCACTGATTGAAGGCGATGCTAACGCGGGGTCGAACTGCGCCTCAAGTCAATTGTTCTTATTTTGTTCCAAATCTCGCACTACACCGTCGCCCCTTTGTGCGACGGGACCTGAACCTATATGGCGGTCTCGAGAAGGAGAGCCGTCATGTCCTATGTCGCCCGCGACGACCGCCCCGCCGACAAGGCCGAACGCTATGCCGAGGTCGAGGCCGAGATTCTGGCCGTGCTGGACGGCGAGTCCAACCGGACGGCGCGCATGGCCACCGTCGCCTCCATGCTGGCCGACGCCTTCCCCGCCTTCTTCTGGACCGGCTTCTACGTCGTGGACGAGATGAAGCCCGAGGAGCTGGTGGTCGGTCCCTATCAGGGCACCCTGGGCTGTCTGCGGATTCCCTTCGGGCGCGGCGTCTGCGGGGCGGCGGCGAAAACGCGCCAGACCCAGGTGGTCGAGGACGTCCACGCCTTCCCCGGCCACATCGCCTGCGACAGCCGTTCGGCCAGCGAGATCGTGGTTCCCGTGCTGGACGCGGCGGGGGAACTGATCGCCGTCCTGGACGTGGACGCGACCGAAAAGACCGCCTTCGACGCCGTGGACGCCGAAGCGTTGGAACGGCTGATGGCCAGGGTCTTCTCCGCCTGATGCGGATCGGGGTCGATTTCGGCGGCACCAAGATCGAGGCGGCCGCCATCGCCGACGACGGCGCCTTCGCCGCCCGCATCCGCGAACCCAATCCGGGCGGTTATGACAGCGCCCTCGCCCTCGTCGCGGAACTGATCGCACGCGTCGAGGCCGAGGCGGGCCCTGCACGGTCCGTAGGCGTGGCCATTCCGGGATCGCCCTCGCCGCGCACCGGCCTGATCCGCAACGCCAACTCGACCTATCTGAACGGCCGCCCTCTCGGCGAGGATCTGGCGACGGTGCTGAAGCGCCCTGTGCGGCTGGCCAACGACGCCAACTGCCTGGCCCTGTCGGAGGCCGTGGACGGGGCGGGCGCGGGCGTCGCCAACCTGTTCGGCGTCATTCTGGGCACCGGCTGCGGCGGCGGGCTGGTGGTCGACGGCAAGCTGATCGAGGGCGCGCATGGCGTGGCGGCCGAGATCGGCCACATCTCCCTGCCCTGGCCTTCCGCCGACGAAGCGCCCGGCCCGGCCTGCTGGTGCGGTCTCAACGGCTGTCTGGAGACCTGGGTCTCCGGCACCGGGTTTCAGCGCGATCACGAGGCGACGACCGGACACGCGTGGAAGGCCCAGGCCGTGGTCGAGGCCGCGCGGGCGGGCGACACGGGCGCGGCCGCCGCTCTGGACCGCTATATCGACCGGCTGGGCCGCGCTCTGGCCATGGTGGTCAACCTGGCCGATCCCGAGGTCTTTGTCCTTGGCGGCGGCATGTCGAACGTGGGCGAACTTTATGAACGCCTGCCCGACATCGTGACGCGTTACGCCTTCTCCGATCACTGGCAGGGACGGATCGCGCCTGCGCAATGGGGGGATTCCTCGGGCGTGCGCGGCGCGGCGAGACTCTGGGCCGATTGATCACGCCCCGGCGCCCGCTATGGTCCGCGCCGAGCAGCCTGGAAGCCGACCATGAGCCATCTGACCAAGACGCGCGCCCGCAGCGTCCTCTACCTGCCCGCCTCCAATGCGCGGGCGGTCGAGAAGGCCCGCACCCTGCCCTGCGACGTGGCGGTGCTGGACCTTGAGGACGCCGTTGCGCCCGAAATGAAGGCGGAGGCCCGCGCGGCCGCCGTCGCGGCGGCGCGCGAAGGCGGCTTCGGCCCGCGTCTCGGCGTGCGGATCAACGCTTTGGACACGCCGTGGGGCGCCGACGACCTGAAGGCTCTGAAAGACGCCCCCGTCGAACTGATCGTCGCGCCCAAGGTCGAGAGCGCGGCCATGGTCCACGCCCTGTCGGCGGCGCTGCGCCCCGGCGCCGATCTGTGGGCCATGATCGAGACGCCGCGCGCTCTTTTGGACCTGCGCGACATCGCCGAAGCGGACGGCGCCTTGAGCGGCCTGATGCTGGGCGTCAACGATCTGGCCAAGGATCTGAAGACTGGCGCGTCGCCCGACCGCGAACCGCTGAAGCCGTGGCTGGCGGCCGTCGTGGCCCATGCGCGGGCCAACGGCCTGAGCGTCATCGACGGCGTGTTCAACCGCATCAAGGACGAGGCCGGGTTCGCAGCTGAATGCGCGCAAGGGCGGCTGTATGGCTTCGACGGCAAGAGCCTGATCCATCCCTCGCAGATCGAGGGCGCGAACGCGGCGTTCGGAGCCTCAGCCGATGAAGTCGAATGGGCGCGCAAGGTCGTCGCCGCCTTCGCCGCGCCCGAGGCGGCAGGTCTGGGCGTCATCCGCGTCGAGAGCGAGATGGTGGAGCGGTTGCACCTGCACGCAGCCGAAACACTTCTGGCCAACCTCTGACCCTTCTCCCCTTGTGGGAGAAGGTGGCAGGCGGAGCCTGACGGATGAGGGGTGTCAGCGCGCCCTACCCGAAATGCGCTCCGCGCGCAGTGGCCGATCATCCGCCGTCGCGCCGACACCCCTCATCCGAGCGCCTCCGGCGCCCACCTTCTCCCACAAGGGGAGAAGGAAGCATGGGGTGGCGCCCTGACTCTACAAACCGTAGACACGACCCCATGACCGCACCGCTTACACTGTCGAAAACCCGCGCCTGGGCCTGCGCGCCGGGGGTGCTGAAGGTCCCCTTCCTGTCGGCTTTCCTGCCCGAATACGACCTGTCGGCTCTGCCGGGTTCACAGACCGAGGCCGTCCTCGGCTGGGGCATGAAGCCGACGGCGGCGGCGGGGCGGCGCTGGGCGGCCAGACGCGGCAAACCCTATGTCGCCCTGGAGGACGGCTTCCTGCGCTCGGTCGGTCTGGGCGAAAGCGGGGCGACCAGCCTCAGCCTGATCGTCGATGACCTGGGCGTCTATTACGACGCGACCCGGCCCAGCAGGTTGGAGCAACTGATCCAGACCGCGCCCGACTGGTGCGACGCCGCCATGAAGGCCCGCGCGCGCGGCCTGATCGACCGCATCGTCGCCTCCGGCCTGTCCAAGACCAATATGGGCGGGCCGCTGAACGCCAGCCTGCTGAAACCCGGCCGCCGGGTGCTGATCGTGGACCAGACCTTCGGCGACGCCTCCATCGGCTATGGGCTGGCGAGCGAGACCAGCTTCTCCGACATGCTGGCGACAGCGCGGCGCGACGAGCCGGACGCCCAGTTGATCGTCAAGCGTCACCCGGCCGTGGCGGCGGGGCGCAAGCAGGGCTGCATCCCGGCGGACCAGCTTCAGGGCGTCACTCTGATCGACACCGACGTGCGGCCCGCCGATCTGCTGGCGGCGGTGGATGCGGTCTATGTCGTGACTTCGGCGCTGGGGTTCGAGGCCCTGCTCCGCAGCCTGCCCGTGCGCTCCTTCGGCGCGCCCTTCTATTCGGGCTGGGGTCTGACGACGGATGCGGTCCAGACCGGGCGGCGCGGCGTCGCGCGTGATCTGGAGCAGATCGCGGCGGCGGCCCTGATCGCCTACACTCGCTATGTCGATCCCGTCACCGGCCAGCGGTGCGAGGCGGAAGCGGCTCTGGATCGACTGATCGCCCTGCGCGACCGGGCCGATCGGCTGGCGGGGGACTGGGCGGCCGTCGGCTTCGCCCCGGCCAAGCGGCCGCCGGTGCGCCGCCTGCTGAACAGCCCCAAGGGGCGCGTCCGTTATTTCTGGCGCTCCTCCGCCGCCGTCGCCCATGCGCGGGCGACGGGCGGCAGGCTGATCTGGTGGGCCGGTAAGGAGACGCCGCAGATCCGCGCCGCCGCCGACGCCTTCGAAGGGCCGCTCGTGCGCATGGAGGACGGCTTCATCCGCTCGCGCGGGCTGGGGTCCGACTTCTTCGGCGCCCTGTCGGTCGCGCTGGACGATCAGGGCGTCTATTACGACCCGACCCGGCCCAGCCGTCTGGAAAGCCTGATCGAGGCGGGCGAGCCGTCGCCGGATCAGGCGGCGCGCGCCGAGGCCCTTCGCGCCCGCGTGGTCGAAGCGGGCCTGTCGAAATACAATCTGAAGGGCGCGAGCGTCCCGGCGCACTGGCCCCAAGACAAGCCCATCCTGCTGGTCGTCGGTCAGGTCGAAAACGACCGCTCGATCATGATGGGCTGCGGCCCCGACCTGCGCACCAACTCGGGTCTGGTGAAGGCGGCGCGGGCGGATCATCCGGGCGCCTTCCTGATCTATCGCAACCACCCGGACGTGACGGCGGGCAACCGGCCCGGCCTGCTGGACCATGCGGCGATGGAGGAGGTCGACGCCTCGGCCGACGATCTGGACATCATCGACTGCCTGAACGCCTGCGACCGGCTGGCGACCCTGACCTCGCTGACCGGGTTCGAGGCCCTGATGCGGGGCAAGCCGGTCAGCGTCTATGGCCGCCCCTTCTATGCCGGTTGGGGCCTGACCGACGACCGCCTGACGTTTGAGCGCCGCACCCGCCGAGCCAGCTTGCAGAGCGTCATCCACGCCGCCCTGATCGGCTATCCGGTCTATGTCACGCCGGACGGCTGGCCGTGCGAGGCCGAGGACCTGGTCGAGGCCCTGATCGCCGCGCGCGATCACCCTTTGCCCGCCCCGCCGCGCGGCCGCATCAATCGCTGGTGGCGCGGTATCAAGGCCAGTCTCGACCGCAGCCTTCCCCCGGCCTATTGAGGACGTTCGTCATCGCAACGGACTGAGTCCGGCCCGCGAGGCGCCCGAACTTCGCCGCGAGGCGCCGACATAAGGCTTGTCGAGCGCCGGGGACTCCATGTTCCCTCATGCAGCGAGGCGCCGCGCGCCGAGCGTCAGGGAACTACACAGTGCAAAAAGCCGTCATCTCCGCCACCGGCCTGTTCACGCCCGAACAGTCGATCTCGAATGAGGAACTGGTCGGCGCCTACAACGCCTGGGCGGAAGGCTGGAACGCGACCAACGCCGAGGCCATCGCCGCCGGAGAGCTGGAGGCCAAGACGCCCTCGTCCGAAGCCTTCATCGAAAAGGCCTCGGGCATCAAGGCGCGCTTCGTCATGGACAAGTCGGGCATCATCGACCCCGAGCGGATGCTGCCGCACCTGCCGGCGCGCGGCGACGACGAGCTGTCGATCCTGGCCGAGATGGCCGTGAAGGCCGCTGAGAACGCCATCCGGGCCTGGGGCAAGCCGGTCAGCGAGATCGGCGCCGTCATCTGCGCCGCGTCGAACATGCAGCGTCCCTATCCCGCCATGGCCATCGAGGTGCAGCAGGCGCTGGGGATCGAGGGCTTCGCCTTCGACATGAACGTGGCCTGTTCCTCGGCCACCTTCGGCATCAAGACGGCGGCGGACTTCGTGGCCTCGGGCTCGGTCAAGGCGGTGCTGATGGTGAACCCGGAGATCTGCTCGGCGCACCTGAACTTCAAGGATCGCGACAGCCACTTCATCTTCGGCGACGTCGCCACCGCTGTCATCATCGAGGCCGAGGATCAGGCCGGGCCGGGCGGCGGGGAC
>Ga0247819_10002078_pt1 | contig 10532 bp, 9 predicted proteins | sample 13C_Xylose_Day6_FD_193428 | JGI IMG/M metagenome (GOLD analysis project Ga0247819, IMG submission 193428) | Soil microbial communities from agricultural site in Penn Yan, New York, United States - 13C_Xylose_Day6 | ecosystem: Environmental > Terrestrial > Soil > Agricultural land | place: USA... | reverse complement strand
GCAGCGCCAGAAGAATTTCCTTGGCGCCCGACTCATCGATCATCTGCTGGATGTGCTTGGGTTTATAAACCTGAAGACCCGCGATGACCCGATCCGCGATGCTTGGATCATCATCGATAAACGCGACGGGCCGCATGACCCGGCCCATGCGTAACGCGGCAACGAGCTGGTTACCGGCCACACCGGCACCGTAGATGGCGACTTTGGTGAGGCCGTCATCGCGGTTGGTAAAAGGTACATGGTGAGCACCGGAGAACCAATCGCCCATGAAGTATTGGCGCATGCATAGGCGTAGGCCGCCAATGATGACGAGGCTGAGCCACCAATAGTTGAAGACGATAGAGCGAGGTACGACGGTCTCGTGATTGCTGTACCAATAAACCACAACAGCGAGAATTAGCGAAGAAAGGCTAACCGCTTTGATAATGGCAATAAGCGCGTCATTGCCAAAATAGCGCATGACGGCCCGGTACATGCCGAAACGAATAAACAAGGGGATGGCAACTATCGGCGCACAAACGAAAAGCCAGAAATGCACCCTGATAGGGTTATACATATCGTCCAGACCCAGGCGCACAATAAAGGCCAGCCATAAGGCAGCCCAGACCAGAACAATGTCGGTGGCAACCTGAATCAACCTTTTTCGGCGTCGGGGGAGCCCTACCAGGTACCCTCTGATTTTATCCATAAATTCTTCAAACACCTCAATTACTCCTTTCAGCGGCCCCAGCCGTGATGATGTCTCAAGGGCGCTTCGCGGTGACTCTAAACCTAAATGACATATTAGTTACGGATTAGATCTTGGCCACTGGAACTTCCAGATTTCCGGCGCGGAACTTTATCGCCAATACGATCAACGGTACGTATGCCACTATTACCCCGATCGTCCCGTCCAGTCCATATTGTGTGACGCCCACCGCTATCGGCAGCAACCAGAAAAAATTGATCACACCAACCGCAAGAGTCACCGGCAAGTGCCTGCCGAAGCGACGTGAAGCGAACTGGTAGGCATGACTACAATGCGCTTCATAGACTTTGTCACCTCTGAGCAAGCGACGAAACAGCGTAAAGGTAGCGTCGACAATGAAAACCCCAAGCAAAATCAGCCATGCCCATAGCATCGGCCCACTATCCCACACGGCCTGTATGGACATTCCTCCAAGGATTATGCCGAGAAACCCGCTCCCGGCGTCTCCCATGAATATACGAGCGGGAGGGAAATTCCAGTACAAAAACCCGGCCACAGACGCAGCGAGTAGCAGCGGTTCCCAGATCAAGTTGTTCAGGTCGGACAACCAATAAAGCAAACAAACCCCAAGGCAGGCACAAATGGCCTCGACACTGGCGATGCCATCAATGCCATCCATGAAATTATAGAGATTGAGCAGCCACACCAGATAAAAAACTGCCAGCATATGACCAGCCCAGCCCAGATCTACGGAGGTACCAAACAGCTCTATTGGAGGCAACCCACCGATCCAGCCCAGTAACCAGATTGCAGCAGCAAAATGCCCCAACAATCGCCAGCGTGCGGCGATGTGGCCGTGGTCATCCATGAAACCAATCAGCGCAATCGCGAGACCGGCCCCGGCGTTGGCAAAGAAAGTGGCAGTAGTCATCAAACCGGCGGCATACAGAAAGACCATCGACATGACGTACGCCACAACTATTGCGACACCGCCTCCGCGTGGTGTCGCAACCGTATGCGAGCTGCGGGCGTTGGGTACGTCGATCAGGCTTCGTGAAATGGCATACCTACGTAATGCTTCCGTCAGCAAAAAGGAAACACCAACAGCCGCCGGAATGAACCACACGTAATTCATTGTTTGCGAGACTCCAGAAAATGCGCTGTCGTCGACTTTAACCCGTCTTCCAACCTGACTGGCGGACGCCAGCCCAGTAACTCCTGGTTTTTTTTGATATCGACCTGTAATGAGCCGAAAAGACGCTGCGCTACCGCGCCACGACCGAGCAATCTTGCTAAGAAAGTCAGTACTTTAGTAGGAATGGGCATGAGCCAGGATTTCGTCCCCAGATAGGCGACAAGTCGCTTCATCAACTGAGTTGTTGAAACATCCTCACCATCGCTGACCAAGAATATTTGATTTGCTGCCCGAGGATGGTCAATGCAGGTAACTACCAGATCGACAACGTTCTCCAGAAATACAAGGCTTCGTTGATTGGTGACCGCACCGAATGGCAGAGGGATTCCCTTCGAAAGCCAACGCATCATCTGTTGAAAATTCGCTCCTACGCCCGGACCATAAATAAGGACAGGTCGGATAATAACAACTTCCATTGATCCCTCTTCAGCAAGTTCAAGGAGTTGTTGTTCTGCTTCGTACTTAGAAACCCCGTAGGCATCCGAAGGTAGCGGCGTATCATCTGCGGAAAATGGATGACCCAATTCAGTAGCTTCACCGTTAACTTTAATTGAACTGATAAAAATGAATCTTTTTACTCCGGCCTCGACGGCCTGATGAGCAAGACGAAGTGTGCCTTGAACATTGACAGCACGGAATTTCTCAATTGATTGCTCCGAGGATTCGCGCATGACATGCACGCGTGCTGCCGCATGTACGATTGTATCAACACCGGCGAGAGAGGCGCTCCAATCGGTAGTTTGATCAATATCGGGAATATATGTTTTTTCTATTCCGATAGGCAGATTACAATTGATATTTCTTAGGGGAGCTACTATAGACGTATCGGGAAAAGTGCAAATACGCTCTACCAAGGCGTTTCCAAGAAACCCAGTCGCCCCAGTAACAAGTAATTTTTTTGACATTTCAAACCGACTTATAAATAGAGAACTAGGACAATTTATCATGAAAACTGCCGCGCACAAAAATCTCACACCATCGGAAAAGCTTAAAAATAACCCGCTCATTTGGAGTTGGGTATGTGGAAACATACAGTCGGGGAGCAATCACCTTTCAATGTTTAAGCGTCGTAACAAACCATGGAAGCTCCAAGCTTGATAACAGTAGAAGAAATGCTAAAAGCTAAAACTTGTACTATCGAACACCGCCGGGGTCCTCTTTAGGCAAGACAGCGCTCAATAGCAATCCAACTCAAACTTAGTCATCTAGAAAATCAAGAAGACCGATAAAACACATAGTATTTATTCAAGAAAAATGAGAAAAAAACATAAACCGCACCAGCGCCGATCTGGTTGATGACTTCATGAAAGATCCCAACCCTGATCAATATCATGAGAACGGCTAAATTGGCAAAATACGCTATCAAAAACACTGCCAAAAACCGCACTAATTCCGTTTTTGACTTAGAGGTACTCTGGAAGGTAACCTTCCGATTCAACGTATACGACAACATAAGACCAATCAAATAACCGATTACATTACTGATTACCGGGTCCATACCCAAAAGATACATACAGCCAAAAATAACCCCATAACCCAATATAGTATTTAAAACGCCAACTATTACAAACTTGATAAGCTGCTTCATTTATTATTACACATAGTATCGACTCCACCCCTCCAAACCCGCACTTAAATCATGCAACCCGGAAAGCTTGTAAAATCAGAACAAGAAAGAGCCTCGCCTCACGACTAGCTCTTCCATTTACGCAAAGATTATTTCATTTACGGAGTGAGATTTCCTCTTCAAGAATGTATCTTGGACGGGACTTTACTTCTTCATAAATACCCCCGAGATAAACCCCCAGCACCCCAATGACAAAAAGCTGAATACCATTGAATAGCAAAAGGAGCATCACAATTGTCGTCCATCCGCTGGGAAGCGAACGATCGAACAGGAACGTAAAAAGTGTAAGAACCATCAGTAGACACGCCACTACCGAAAAAGACACCCCGACAAATATCCCTATCTGCAAGGGCTTTGTACTAAAAGAAAGAATTCCTGAAATTGCGAGTTGAACCATTCGCGACAAGGAGTATTTAGATACTCCCGCAGCACGCTTTTCAGCGACATATTCAACGCCAACCTGCTTGAAGCCAATCCAGGAAAATAATCCTCTGAGGAACATATTCCTCTCTGCAAAACCCTCCGCTAGTATTTTTGCGACCCGTTGGGAAATAAGCCGAAAATCAGCAGCGTTGGGGTTTATTGCAACGTCAGAAAGGCGATTCAAAAACCTGTAAAATAGATTCCCCATCGCCTTACGAATAGGATTGACATCTTCAGTATCTGTTCGCACTGTATAAACAACATCCGCGCCCTCATGAAAATTTTTCAACAAAACAGGGATTAACTCTGGTGGATGCTGTAAATCACTATCCATCATTACAATGGCATCTGCATCCAAAGCTTGCTCTATGCCTGCCAGCAAAGACATTTGATGCCCAAAACGAGAAGACATTGCCAAAACTTTTACTTTGTCGTCACTTTCGGCGATACCGCGAAGTACTTCTAGCGTGTTGTCGGTACACTTATCCACAACATAAATAATTTTCGAGTCCACATTTTGCAGACCAGATAATGTCTCGGAAACTCGAGTATGAAATTGCGCGATAACAGCTTCTTCATTGAAGACGGGAGCAACAATAGTAAGTTTTGTTACAGTCATTTTTTACTCATCCAAGAGTGCAACGGTTCGGCTGATATCGGCATAGATGACCGGAACATCGTAGCCAACACGAAAACTGAGATCGGGCGCCTCATCAACAATGCTGAAGTCCAACCCAGATTTTCCAAGCCGCTGCTTCAGAAAGTCTCGCATTTTAATCGGAATCCCACTTGCCACATGATAAATCTGACCAGACTGACCTCTCTCGCTGATAGCAATCAGTTGCAGTGCAGCGTCTTTCATAGAAATGTAATCTCGGACAGCTGAAAGCGATCCCACTTCAATCCGTTGTCGCAAACCGGACTCAACATCTTGGACTTGCTCGTTGATACGACCTACAAAAAGCCGATTCGACAGGCCTTCACCATCAAGATTGAAAATCCTGGCGATAACCACGTCCATGCCCTGATAGGAACACATTAGTCCATAATTTGTTTGCCATGATTTTGTTAAGCCATAAACTGAAACTGGGCGAAGGATCCGATCCTCTCTGACCGGATTCTCCTCTGGAGTTACCAATCCATACTCAGCAGCAGAGCCAGCCAAAACTACGCGTATTGGCTGACCCGATTCCTTTACTGCCAAGAGGATATTTTTTGCACCAACAACATTTGTCGAATAAGCAATGTCGTAATCATTTACAAAGGTAGCAGCCAGATGAACGATCACAGTAGGCTTGATCGAATGTATGACAGCACTCACGTTAACGTTATCAGTGACGTCCAAAACGCACCCTGAAACAAACGAAGCCGCATGTCGCGAGCCACAGACAACGTCATACCCGCGCGAACGGAAGCTTTCCGCCACCCGCTTTCCGAGCGCACCATCACCACCGGTCAATAGTACTGTTGCCATCCGTTCAAAGCCCCAGTTTAGCTGACAACTCTTCGAAATTTTCATCAGCATACTGATAATCGTCGGGTCGACCAATATCAAGCCAATACCCTGAAAACGGGCGAATAGTTGCTGGTTTATTTGCTGCAAGTCCATCGATCATTAGATGATCGAACCCGTACGATTCGCCTTTAATCAGAGAATCAATGACGGACTTATGAATGCAGTAGATACCCATGCTTACATCAAAGTCATATACAGGCTTCTCAACGAAAGCAGTAAGACTACCAGCTTCATCATACTTGAGCACACCGAAGTCGACTTTTACATTACGGCGATATGCTGAGACGGACACCTTACTATTGCTTTGCACGTGCAGGTCAAAAAACTTTCGATAGTCCAAATCCGAAAGAATATCACCATTCATCACCAGGAAATTTTCTGGAAGATCAGGGATTAGGGTCAGAGGACCTATCGTGCTTAATTCCGTTTCCTCGATGGAATAATCAATCTTCAAGCCAAATCGAGAACCATCACCGAAGTAGGCCATAATGAGATGTGAAAGATGATTCACGGCCAAAGTAATGTGGGTAAAACCACCTTTGCGCAACTGTAAGATGATTATTTCTAAAATCGAGTACTTCCCACCCAACGGCACAAGTGGCTTGGGAATCAAAGTAGTATAGGGACGAAGCCGAGTGCCTTTGCCGCCTGCTAGAATTATTGCTCTCATGTCCACCTCAAATATTGTAAAGCCAAGCCTTATAACGAGCTAGATTTTCGGGATTTTTAAACCATTGAACAGTATCTTGCAATCCGAGACGCAAGTCGTATTTAGGCGCCCAGTCAGTCAGCGACTTAATAAGGGTGTTATCACCTATCAATCTAAACACTTCTGAAGCATCTGGGCGAAGCCGATCATCCTCAGTCACAATTTTCGCATTCGGATTTAGCTCATCGATCAACACTTGTGCTATATCACCCACAGAAACTTCGGAGTTGGTCGCAATATTTACTTCTTGCCCGACAGCCCTATCGGAGCTCGCTAGCGAAATAAATCCCTGAACAGTATCTTTAACATAGTTAAAGTCACGTGTCGGTGCCAGACTGCCTAACTTGAGTTCGGTGGTGCCCAAAAGAAGCTGCGTAATTATTGTAGGTATAACCGCTCGAGCAGATTGACGCGGGCCGTAAGTATTGAAGGGGCGCACAATCGTGACCGGAGTTTGAAACGAGCGATAAAACGACTCCGCAAGGCGATCAGCTCCAATTTTTGTTGCGCTGTATGGTGACTGGCCTTGGAACGGATGCTTTTCATCAATAGGAGCGTACTGTGCAGTACCGTACACCTCGGATGTGGAAGTTACCAAAACACGTTCAACGTTCAATTTCTTTGCTGCTTGCAAAACGTTAAGCGTACCCTTGATATTTGTGTCGACATAAGAGTCAGGAGAATGGTACGAGAACGGGATCGCAATAAGCGCCGCAAGGTGGAATACCACGTCACAGCCCTGCATGGCTTGTTCTACGCCATGGGGATCCCGAATATCGCCTGCAAAAACATCAAGCCCCTTTACAACATCCAGAGGTAACGAGTCCAGCCAGCCCCAGCTGTTAAAAGAGTTGTAGAAAACAAATGAACGCACGTCGCAACCGTGCGCAATCAGCGCTTCGACAAGGTGACTGCCGATAAAGCCATCGGCTCCTGTCACCAGTACTTTTTTCCCTACAAGATTCAATTGATTCACCTATGAGAAAATGAATAGTTAATAATGTATATTGAAAGCTTATCGCAAAATAACGACTAAAATCTCAATATGCTCCTTGACCACTCTACGCCAGTGTTCAAGTCATGGCGTAACCACGAGAACACCATCGAGCCAGCGCGCGGTAAGTACGAGCGTAGATTCGGGTACAGGCGGCAAGTCTTCACAATTTGGAGTAGTCGCGATTGGAAACCTCTGAGCAACCGGATGCAATCGATCAACGGCTATCGGTGTACATATATCAGCGGTAAGCTTTCGGCCAAGTACGGTACTAGCATCACCAAGAGTCGAACTCAAAAAAGTATATACATCGCCAAGAGTGCCGGTGGTATCGCGGACTAATACTGTGCTTGCGTTCTTCACGTCAAGTGCTGCCCACGTTTGACTTATCACGCTTCTTTGAAGCTGAACATAGTGCCGGACGCCATGAGCTACTACCACACTTGAAACCAGCACAACTGCGACCACTATCGAGGAATTGAACAAGCCGTCGTTAATGGGACAGCGATTACGGAACCTTGCCAGCAATGAAACGCAGACGAGGACGAACCCGACAGAAAGAGGATAGAAAACCCGATCCAAATCACGAATGTGCAAGACATTGACGTAGATCATCGACAACATGGGTAGGAGGCATACAAAAAGAATAATCAGTATGGCGCCCGAAAGTTTAGCCGTCAAAGTTTCAAACCTTTGCAGCGCATCCCAGGATATAAAGAATGCCAGCGCGAGCAGAAACGGTAGCAGGTAAATTTCTTGTCCAAACGCAGTTACATAAGCTGCCTTAATATGCGCCATCAACCCTGCCACAGTGAGCAATCGAGCACTATCTGAAGCCAACGCCCCTTCATAACCAGAACTTCCAAACGTACTTGAAATAATGATCCAATATATACCATAAAGTAAAAATCCAGCACCAATAGCAACAGATATACGTGCCGCACTGAATATTCTCGACTTACGTGCAACATTACCGACGATATCTTCACGATTCCAAAATAACGACAAAACCGGAATAGCAAGCAAACATAGGGTCAGTCCTTGATAGATAGCCAACAATAGCGCAACACTCACGGCGCTTCCTACAACCCATTTAATGGACCATCGATTGTAAAGTCGAATTGAAAATCCGAGGGTGACGAAAAGTAGAATGGCCGACAATTGCGCCGAGCCGTAACGCCCCATCCAGGTACCGGGCCAGAATACAAGTGTCGCCGCCAACACAGCCAACAACCAGCGCTCGTAGCCTCCAAAAAATGGTGAAACTGCCCATCTTGCAACAAAGTAGCGAACTACCATCAACAACGCAGTACCAAGAGCCACGCCAATCGGATGCCCCCCGCCTACTACCCACTGAAATGCATATGCAACTAGATGTAGTGGTCGCATCGGGATTGATGGCGCAAATGCTTGAAAGTATGCAAGACCGTTTTCATTGAATGCACGGAACAAGCCCCATTCTTCGATCAATGGCCCTACTGACCAAAAAGTCAACGCCAATAAAATCACAATAGTTAGGAGTTCTATAACTACCAGATTCCGCTTGTTCACAGCTTCAAAAGGCGATGGCACCGGGATCAGTTTTTCCGGTTTAGCTGCAACATCGATCATTCGAAATCCCTTTAAAAATCAATCACCCCCGGGGGGCGTAGAGGCACGCGATTGCGCATAGCCGCACCACTTTAATATACAAGGGATGCGATGTCACATTTTTCCTCCCGTCATCAGCCCTTTGGCAGACGTTAGGGCACTGCATTCGTCTGTTGACGCGCAGGTTGCTTCGATTCAGGGGGACAAGGCTTCTGTGCTCCATTTATGAAAACGACAGGGTGTATACGCGCTTTGTAGGCAACTAAGACCTATCCTTTCTACAGATATTTTTAAAAACCCGACAAAATTGGCCTAGGCGACCAGCAGTTTACGCTATCTCAAGATTTCTGAGTCGCATACGCCAACAGCATATAGGGTTAACACGAATAAAAATCTTTCGAAGTAAAAAAATAAATATCCTGCCACCGCTTTCCGCAACAGGATTCCCCCTTCCCAAGAACGCAAACTTAGCAATCTTTACATACTAGTCTTATGCCCCTTTAACTTGGATAAGTTCGACGTCGTATCACTCTCTACAAATGAATCATCCGACAAAACAATAGGCTTTTTTACATAAGACGTTCGCAGACCGAAAAACGGCCTTTCAATTATGTAATAAGAAAGACTGCTTACTGCAACGATTGTTGGCAGCACAAAAAACAGAAACAGCCAGTACCAGGACACCCCTAAATCAGCAGTAAATCGCCCAAAGATCTGGACGATTGGGAAGTGCCATGCATACATAGAAAAACTGATACCTCCCAAATAGCACAATACGCTATTGAGAACACGGGGAATTTGCCACCTCTGTTGTAGATAAGCGAGAGCGAGACCAGCCCATGCTATCGCCTCAATAGTCGGTGAAATTATCCATATCGGGTTGTAAGCTGATGCATCACCATAATAACCGCCGCGAGTAATACTAGAAAACAATACAAACCATAAATAGACAGCAACGGCTGATAAAACCAAAGCAATGGGTGAGGAGAGCAGGCGGCTTCTTGTTTTAAAGATCATTGCCATCAACATGCCGATACAGAACTGATCGATGCGCCCAACGATAGTGGAGTACGCAGCATCAATCACCGTAGTGTCGCGAAGAAATAGCATTGCTCTGACAGACAAGGCTAGAAGAACCACACCCAAAACATACCGAGCGCCATACCTAAATAAAAATCCAATAACAAGTGGAAATATCAGATAAAACTGAAATTCGACAGCAATAGTCCACAGATGTGGAAACTTTATCGAACCCATAAAATGACCAACATTTGCAAGCGGTGATATGAGTTGCAAAAACTGTAGAAAATCAACAGTCCTATTGCTAGCATACGCCGCAATAAAGATCATTGTTAAGTACAGCGGATAAATCCTAATAAAGCGATTATAAACAAACTTCCTGTAATCAAGCTCCTTTCCATATGCGATTATGGTAAGAATAAATCCGCTGAGCACCATAAACAAACTGACCCCCGCCTCACCTTCCTTCACGAATACAGTCGGGACCTCCATGAAAATGATATGCGGCAACAAGTAGCGCGGCAAAAAAACGCAAATGATCAAGGCGTGAGAGATATGCCGTATTTTTTGATATCACTGTCTTATCCCTAGGGCTTAACTAATGTATATTTATTAGATCTATCTCAAAACTGCCACATGCATACTAGAAAAACGATTCGCCGTAGACCTACCTAACAAGTGGGCTCTTGTTTCGATAGTGTGGTGCAGAAACGTGGCTATCGCTATAGATGTTACCATCGCAAGCAGAATACACAACCACGCTGGCACGC
>Ga0247819_10002077_pt1 | contig 10533 bp, 12 predicted proteins | sample 13C_Xylose_Day6_FD_193428 | JGI IMG/M metagenome (GOLD analysis project Ga0247819, IMG submission 193428) | Soil microbial communities from agricultural site in Penn Yan, New York, United States - 13C_Xylose_Day6 | ecosystem: Environmental > Terrestrial > Soil > Agricultural land | place: USA... | reverse complement strand
CGCCGGGCTCAGGCCTTGCGCGACATCAGCATCATCGCAACGCCGAGCTTCTCGTTGGCCAGGCGGCGCAGCCGGGCCACCTCGATCATCAGGTCCTCGGAGGGCGGGACGTCGCGGCGCACCTCGTACGCGTCCCAGGCCGCCTTGAGGCGCAGCTCGGCGTCCCGCGCCTGCGCATCGGCCTTTTTCCAGGCCTCCACGGCCAGCTGCTCTCGGGTACTCACATCTCGGATGGTAATGAGATGTGAACTCATCCATGAGCTGCCCGGCCGTGGGTTTACGTAAAGCCCAGCGCTGGGAAGCACCGGCCCTTACGCATCTGGCTTACAGGCGCACGCGCGCATCCCTAATGTCGAGCGGCGCAGGAGGCACACACTCTGTTACGCAGTACGGATGAGGTAACAAGCAATGAGCATGTTCCAGACGATCACCGAATGGGCGAAGCGCACCAGTTCTTCGTTCGGCGGCTCGCGTCCGCAACTGCTGGAGTCGGCTTTTCCCGAGACGGTGCTCGACGAGCCGGACCTTCCCGGCGACCTGATCTACCGCCTGAAGCACTGGCCCGAGCTGCCGGGCAACCTGCGCACCGCCGATGTGCTGCGGCTGATGTCGCTCATGAGCAGCCGCCCGCTTCGGCGCAGCTGGATCCTCGATCGCACCCGGATGGACGAGCAGCGCCTGGACCTGCTGCTCAAGCGCCTGTCGGCGCAGAAGGCGCTGGACGTGCTGGACCCGTCGCGCCTGCCGGAGCGGCCGGCTTACTGAGCCGGCGGCCTGGCGGCCGCGCCCGTGACGGCCTTGGAAGAAGCCGCCACCGACGACCCCGCGCGCTTGGCCATCCGATCGATGAGCCGCGACAGGTTGGACAGCGACAGCAGGTGCATCGAGATCAGGTGCAGCTCGCCCGCGCGGAACAGCGCCATCGCCTTGTCGTCGGGCAGCGCATTGAGCTTTTTCTCGTCCACCACCAGCAGGCCGGCCACGGTGAAGGTGCGGCCGTCCACCAGGTCGGCCTTGGCGCTCATCTCGGTCAGCAGGCCGGCTTCGGACAGGTGCCGGCAGAACGCCTCGGTGCGCAGGTACTCGGCCTGGTAGCGCTGCAGGAAGTCCAGCGCGTTCTGCAGGAAAGGCGTGCTGCCGCCGTTCTCGTCGAAGAGCGCCTCGCCTTCCGTGTCGTTGAGCCCGCTGAACGCCTCGTCGATGCACACGCCCATCTGCTGGCCCGGCAGCTCGGCCAGCACGAACGGATAGCGCCGCACGAAGGCCGGCACGTAGCCCGCCGTCCAGCGGTCCTCGCCGTCGACGAACAGGTTCTCCTGCTTGCGCAGGCCGAGCATCACCACGGGCGCGACCTTGCCGTCCTTCTGGCGGATGAACACGATCGCGTATTCCTTGCAGGCCTCGGAGAACTCGACGCCGGCCAGGTAGAGCGAGTTGGCGTTGCGTGCGAAGGCGAAGCCGGGCGTGGCGCGGATCCTGCGATGGCGGTGCTTGTCGCGGTTGAGCAGCACCGGCTTGTCGTAGTACAGCGTGTCCGACATCGTCACTCCTTGTCCGCCTGCGGATGGGGGATCGCCATCACCTTGTCGATGCGACGGCCGTCCAGGTCCACCACTTCGAAGATCCAGTCCCCGCACTCTATTCGTTCGCCGACCGTCGGCAGATGCCCGGACAGCGCGAGCAGCAGCCCGGCCACGGTGTTGTAGCGGCCGCGGTCCTCCTCGGGCAGGTCGCGGATGAAAAGGCGCGCCTTCAGCTCGGCCACGGGCATCAGGCCGTCGAGCAGCCACGAGCCGTCGTCGCGCGGCGTGGCCCATTCCTCGCCCTGCACGTCCGGCCGCAGTTCGCCGGTGATGGCCTCCAGCACGTCGCGCGGCGTCACCAGGCCCTGCACCACGCCGTATTCGTCGACCACGAACACCACGCGCTGCGACTGCCGCCGGAACTGCTCGAGCAGTTCCATGCCGCTGAGCGTCTCGGGCACGAAGGCCGCCGGAACGGCCTGCGGCTCCACTGCGCCCTGGTGGTCGGGGCCGAGCGAGAGGAGGCGCGCGACGCTGACGATGCCCACCACGTCGTCGAGCGAGCCACGGCACACCGGGTACCAGGAGTGCGCGCCGCCCTGCCCCGCCAGCCGCAGCGCGTCGGCCACCGTGGCCGTGGCCTCCAGCCATTCGATGTCGGAGCGCGGCACCATCATCGAGGTGAGAGCGCGGTCGTCCAGGTGGAACAGGTTGCGCACCATCTGGTGCTCCTGCGCCTCGATCACGCCGGCGTCCACGCCTTCTTCCAGGCTGTGGGCGATCTCCTCCTCGGTCATGCCGCGGGTCTGGGTGGTGTCGATGCGCAGCAGCTTGAGCGTGGCCTGCGTGGTGGCCGACAGCAGCTTGACGAAAGGACCGGCCGCGCGCGCCAGCCAGGCCATCGGCCGGGCGACCAGGCGCGAGACCTGCTCGGGATAGAGCTGGCCGATGCGCTTGGGCACCAGCTCGCCGAAGATGATCGTGACGAACGTGATGAGGGCCACCACGATCGCGGTGGCGGCGACCGAGGCCACGCCTTCGGGTGCGCCGTAGCTCGCCAGCCAGCGGCTCAGGCCGCCGCTGAATGCCGCCTCGCCCACGATGCCATTGAGCATGCCGATCGAGGTGATGCCCACCTGCACGGTGGAGAGGAACTGGGTCGGGTTCTCGAACATCCGCAGCGCCACGGAAGCGCCGCTGTCGCCTTCATTGGCCAGGGCCTGCAGCCGCGCCTGGCGGCTGGACGCCAGGGCCATCTCGGACATCGCGAACACGCCATTGAGCAGCGTCAACAGCGCGATCAGCAGAAAATCCATGGCTCACGGGGGACGTCGGACACCATGGGACTTTATCTGATCGGGGATGTGCAAGGCTGCGACGCGGCGCTGGGGCGGCTTCTGGCCAAGGTGGGCTTCTCGCCCAGCCGCGACCACGCCATCCTGCTCGGCGACCTGGTGAACCGCGGGCCGGAGTCGGCCGCGGTGCTGCGCCGGCTGATGGCTTTGGGCGGAAGCGCCACCTGCCTGCTGGGGAACCACGACCTCAGCCTGCTGGCGGTGGCGCACGGGCTGCGCGCGCCGCACGGCAACGACACCATGGACTCGGTGCTGCTCGCGCCCGACCGCGAGGCCCTGCTGCACTGGCTGCGGCACCAGCGCATGGCGCTGCACGAGCACGGTCTCCTGATGGTGCATGGCGGCGTGCTGCCGCAGTGGGACGTCGCGAAGACGATGGCGCTGGCCGCGGAGGTCGAAGCGGTGCTGCGTGCGCAAGAGCCCGAGCTCATCGCCTTCCTGGCCAACATGTACGGCAACCAGCCCGATCGCTGGGACGAGGGCCTGCAAGGCCACGACCGGCTGCGCGTGATCGTCAACGCGCTCACGCGGCTGCGCTTTTGCACGCCGGAAGGCGAGATGCAATTGAAGGCTTCGGGTGGCCTGCACGAAGGGCCGCCGGGAACGCTGCCCTGGTTCGAGGTGCCGGACCGGCGAACGGCCGGCACGACCATCGCGTTCGGCCACTGGTCGCAGCTGGGGCTGCTGCTGCGCGACGACGTCATCGCGCTGGACACGGGCTGCGTGTGGGGCGGCTGCCTGAGCGCCCTGCGGTGGGACCCGGCGACCGGCACGCGCGAGGTCGTGCAGGTCGACTGCGAGCAGGCGCAGGTGCCGGGGGAGTGACCGTTACTGCGACGGCTGCCTGAACAGCGCCGCCACCTTGCGGCCGCGCGCCTTGATGTTGGCCGAGACGCGGTTGACCGCCGGCTTGGCGGCGTTCTCCCAGGCAGGCTTGGCATCGCCTTCGGGCGCTTCGTACGGCTGGTCGAAGAACGGGTCCTTGGGTGCCGACGCCGGACGCAGGTCGCGCGGGGGGCGCGCCGCGCGCTCACGCTCCATCGCGTCGCGCGGGTCGCCCAGTTCGCCGCGCTCGCGCCAGGTGCGGCGGCCGTCGTTGATGCGGCCGCGCGGACGGTCCTCGTCGAACTCCAGCGGCTCCAGGTCGATCTTCTTCTTCAGCAGCTTCTCGAGGTCGGCCACCAGCCGGCCGTCGCTGTTCGACACCAGCGTCACCGCCAGGCCCGAAGCCCCGGCACGGCCCGTGCGGCCGATGCGGTGCACATAGTCCTCGGGATTGAACGGCACGTCGAAGTTGAAGACCGCCGGCACGTCCTTGATGTCCAGGCCGCGCGCGGCCACGTCGGTGGCCACCAGCAGGTCGACCTCGCCGGCCTTGAAGGCGGCCAGCGCCTTCAGGCGCTCGTCCTGGCTCTTGTCGCCGTGCATCGCCACGGCCTTCAGGCCGTCGCGCTCCAGCGACCGCGCCAGGCGCGCGCAGCCGAGCTTGCTGTTGACGAACACGAACGCCTGGCTGATGCCGCGCTGGCGCACCACCTGCCGCAGCGCGTGGCGCTTGTCGTCGTCGGCCACGCTGTAGAAATGCTGCTCCACGGTGGAGGCCGTGGTGTTGGGCCGCGAGACCTCGATGGTCACCGGGTCGTGCAGGTAGCTGTTGGCCAGCCGCTTGATCTCGGGCGAGAAGGTGGCCGAGAACAGCAGCGTGGTGCGCTGCTTGGGCAGGTACGACAGGATGCGCTGCAGGTCCGGCAGGAAACCGATGTCCAGCATGCGGTCGGCCTCGTCCAGCACCACGTACTCGACCTGGTTGAGCACCGCGTTCTTGGCCTCGATGTGGTCCAGCAGGCGGCCCGGCGTGGCCACCAGCACTTCCACGCCCTTCTTCAGCTCGGCCGTCTGCGGCTTCATGTCGATGCCGCCGAACACCACCGCGCTGCGCAGGTTGGTGTGCTTGGCGTAGAGCTTGATCTGCTGCGCGACCTGGTCGGCCAGCTCGCGCGTGGGCAGCAGCACCAGCGCCCGCACCGGGTGGCGCGCCGGCGAGGTGGAGGAGTTCTCGTGCTTGAGCAGGCGCTGCAGCAGCGGCAGCGAGAACGCCGCCGTCTTGCCGGTGCCGGTCTGGGCCGCGCCCATGACGTCCTTGCCGGTCAGCACCACGGGAATCGCCTGCGCCTGGATCGGCGTCATCTGCTCGTAGCCCATGTCGGCCACGGCGCGGGCCAGCGGCTCAGCCAGGGAAAGGTTGGAGAAGGAGGCAGCAGTCATCAACCGGAGATTGTCTCACCCGGGGCCCAACCCGGCAGGAACGGGCTTTTCCGCGCGGCTGAGCCAGCCGCCGCGGCTCAGAGCGTGCGCGCGCTGAAGGTGTCGCAGGACCGCACGCTGCCGGTCTGCAGGCCGGTGCGGAACCAGCGCTGGCGCTGCGCGCTGGTGCCGTGCGTGAAGCTCTCGGGCACCACGGCGCGGCCGGCAGACTTCTGCAGCGCGTCGTCGCCGATGCGTGCGGCCGCGTTCATCGCCTCCTCGACGTCGCCCTGCTCCAGGATCTGCCGGGCGTTCTGCGCGTGGTGCGCCCACACACCGGCGAAGCAGTCGGCCTGCAGCTCCAGCCGCACGCTCGCGGCGTTCTGCTCCGCGGCCCCCACGCGGCCGCGCAGGCCGTGCACCCGCTCGGTGATGCCCAGCTGGTGCTGCACGTGGTGGCCCACCTCGTGGGCGATGACGTAGGCCTGGGCGAAGTCGCCCGGCGCGCCCAGGCGGCTCTTGAGCGTCTCGTAGAAATCGAGGTCGATGTAGACCTTCTCGTCGGACGGGCAGTAGAACGGCCCCATGGCCGACTGGCCCTGGCCGCAGGCGGTGCCGATCGCGCCGCGGAACAGCACCAGCTTGGGCTCGCGGTACTGCGCGCCGCCGGCCCGGAACTGCTCCTTCCACACGTCCTCGGTGTCGGCCAGCACGGTGGAGACGAAGCGCGCCATCTGGTCATTGGCGGGGACGGGCCGGGGCTGCCCCTGCTGCTGCTGCACCTGCGGAGCCGGGCCGCCCGAGAGGATGCTGAGGATGGTCAGCGGGTTGATGCCGAAGATGGCGCCGCCCACCAGCGCGATGACGATGGTGCCGATGCCGATGCTGCGGCCACCCAGGTGGAAGCCGCCCCCGCCACCGCCCGATTCGCGGTAGTCCTCGACGTTGTCCGACTCACGGTTTCCTTCCCAGCGCATCGCAAGACCCCTGAGGTACAGTGATCCGATGCTAAGCCCGGCCCGCCCCGCACCTGTCGGCGATCGCCGCATCCTGGTCACCGGTTTCGACCCGTTCGGCGGCCAGCCCATCAATCCCAGCTGGATCGCCGTGCAGGCGCTCGACGGCCTCGAACTCGACGGCCACCGCGTCGTCGCGGCCCAGCTGCCCACCCAGTTCGACCATTCGCTGCGCGCGCTGGACGAGCTGATCGAGCGGCACCGTCCCGTCCTCGTGGTCTGCACGGGCCAGGCCGGCGGGCGCTCGGCCCTTTCGCTGGAGCGCGTCGCGATCAACGTGAACGACGCCCGCATCCCCGACAACCTGGGCCTGCAGCCCGTCGACACGCCCGTCGTCGAGGACGCCCCGGTGGGCTACTTCAGCACGCTGCCGATCAAGGCCATGCTCGCCGCGGTGCTGTCCGAAGGCATCCGGGCCGAGGTGTCGCAGACGGCCGGCACCTTCGTGTGCAACCACGTGTTCTACGGCCTGATGCACAAGCTGGCCACCGATCCCGCTTGCCGCGGCGTGCGCGGCGGGATGATCCACGTGCCGTGGCTGCCGCAGCAGGGCCATCCCTCGATGACGCCGCAGCAGGTCTCGCTCGGGCTCGAAGTGGCGCTGCGGTGCGCGGTCCATACCCACCGCGACGTGCGGATACAGGCCGGCGCGCTCAACTGAGCACGGCCGCCACTTAAAATCCGGGGGTGCCGACCTTGAATGCCGACCTCCACTGCCACTCCGTGGTTTCTGACGGCACCCTGACACCGGAGGCCCTGGCCGCGCGAGCCAAGGCCAACGGCGTCGAGTTGTGGGCCCTGACCGACCACGACGAGATCGGCGGCCAGAACCGCGCCGCCGCGGCGGCCCGCGACAACGGCCTGCAGTACCTCACCGGCACCGAGATCTCCGTCACCTTCGCGGGCGAGACGGTGCACATCGTCGGCCTGGGCTTCGACGCCGACGATCCCCGCATGCACCAGGGCCTGTTCGCCACCCGCGGCGGGCGCGGCGCCCGCGCCCGCGAGATGTCCGACCAGCTGGCGCAGGTGGGCATCCACGGCGCCTACGAGGGCGCGCTCAAGTACGTGGGCAATCCCGAGCTGATCTCGCGCACGCATTTCGCCCGCTTCCTGGTCGAGGTCGGCGCCTGCAAGGACACGTCCGAGGTGTTCCGCCGCTACCTCACCGAGGGCAAGCCCGGCTTCGTGCCGCATCGCTGGGCCGGCCTGAGGGACGCGGTGCAGTGGATCACCCAGTCGGGCGGCGTGGCCGTCATCGCCCATCCGGCGCGGTACCGCTTCAACGCCACCGAGGAATACGCGCTGTTCACCGAGTTCAAGGCCCACGGCGGCCGCGGCGTTGAAGTCGTCACCGGCAGCCACACGGCGGCCGAGGCCGTGCGCTACGCCGAGACGGCGCGCGAGTTCGGCCTGGCCGCCTCGCGCGGCAGCGACTTCCACAGCCCGGACGAGAGCCACACCGACCTGGGGCGCCTGCCGCCCCTGCCGGCCGACCTCACCCCCGTGTGGGAACTGCTCGCGGATCGCATCCGGTGACCGGCTCGGCGCCGTTACGGCCGTCCGGGTCCCGCACCGAGCTGGCCGGCATCGCGCTGGTGCTCGCCGCCTGCGCCTGCTTCTCGGCGCTGGACACCACCACCAAGGCCGTGAGTGCGGTCGTCCCGGTGCTGATGGCGCTGTGGGTGCGCTACGCGTTCCAGGCCGTCGCCACCACCGCCATCGTGCTGCCCTGGCGCGGTTGGGGCGTGCTGCGCACCCGCCACCTGGCCTTCCAGTGCCTGCGCGGCGTGCTGCTGCTGACCAGCAGCATGCTGTCGTTCCTGAGCCTGCGTTACCTGCCCGTGGGCGAGTTCACGGCGATCGTGATGATGTCGCCGCTGGCCGTCACGCTGCTGGCCGCCACCGTGCTCAAGGAGAAGGTGTCGGCGCTGCGCTGGACGCTGGTGGCCGGCGGCTTCGCGGGCACGGTGGTGATCATCCGGCCCGGCGGCGACAGCTTCAGCTGGGCCATGCTGCTGCCGCTCGGCCTGGTGGCCAGCAACGCCTGGTTCCAGGTGCTGACCAGCCGCATGGCGCGCACCGAGGACCCGATGACCATGCACCTGTACACCGGCTGGGTGGGCACGCTGCTCGCGTCGCTGGCGCTGCCCTTCGTCTGGACGCAGGTGTCCAATCCCTGGCTGTGGGCCGGCATGGCCTTCATGGGCCTCATGGGCACCGTCGGGCATTTCATGTTGATCCTCGCCTACCGCAACGCGCCGGCGTCCACGCTGACGCCCTACCTCTACTCGCAGATCGCGTTCGCGATGGTGGGCGGCTGGCTGGTGTTCGAGCACCTGCCCGACGGCTGGTCGCTGATCGGCATGGCGCTGATCGCCGCCTGCGGCGCGCTGGGCGCCTGGCTGACGGTGCGCGAATCGCGCGTGCCCATGCTGCGGGAAGCCAAGGCCTGAAGCGATGGCCCAGTACTTCGAACTCCATCCCGAGAACCCGCAGGTGCGGCTGCTGAAGCAGGCCGCGGCGCTGCTGCGCGAAGGCGGCGTGCTCGCCGTGCCCACCGACTCCAGCTACGCACTGGCCTGCCACCTGGACGACAAGGCCGCGGCCGACCGGCTGCGCCAGCTGCGCGGCGTGGACGAGCGGCACCACCTCACCATCCTGTGCCGCGACCTGTCGGAGCTGTCCAACTACGCGCGGGTCGACAACCGCCAGTACCGGCTGCTCAAGCAGGCCACGCCCGGGCCCTACACCTTCATCCTCGAGGCCACGCGCGAGGTCCCGCGCCGGGTCAGCCATCCGCAGCGCAAGACGATCGGCCTGCGCGTGCCCGACCATCACGTGCTGCGCCAGCTGCTGGACGCGCACGCCGAACCGCTGCTGGCCACCACGCTGATCCCGCCCAACGAGACCGAGCCGCTCAACGACGCGCAGGAGATCCGCCGCCGCCTGCAAGCGCAGCTGGCCGGCGTGGTCGATGCCGGCCCCTGCCCGCAGGAGCCGACCACGGTGGTCGACATGACCGCCATGGGCACGGGCGGCGATCCGGTGATCACGCGCCAGGGGCGCGGCGACGCCGACCGCCTGGGCCTTTGAAGAGCCTCTGAGACAATTCCCGTTGCTCATGGAAAACATCGTCCAGACGGTCCTCATCTACGCGCTGCCGGTGCTGTTCGCCATCACCATCCACGAGGCGGCGCACGGCTACGTGGCGCGCCACTTCGGCGACAACACGGCCTACATGCTGGGGCGCGTGACGCTCAACCCGATCAAGCACATCGACCCGATCGGCACCATCGCGATGCCGCTGCTGCTGTACTTCGCGACCTCGGGCGCCTTCCTCTTCGGCTACGCCAAGCCGGTGCCGGTGAACTTCGGGCACCTGCGCCATCCACGCGTGCACTCGATCTGGGTGGCGCTGGCGGGCCCCGCGTCCAACTTCCTCCAGGCCATCCTGTGGGCCGCCCTTTTCACCGTGCTGGTGGCGTTCGACGTCCAGGAGCGCTTCTTCCTCGAGATGGCCAAGGCCGGCGTGCTGGTCAACCTGGTGATGTGGGCGTTCAACCTGTTCCCGCTGCCGCCGCTGGACGGCGGCCGCATCCTCACCAGCCTGCTGCCGCCGCGCCTGGCGTACTCGTTCAGCCGCATCGAGCCGTTCGGCTTCTTCATCGTGCTGGCCCTGGTGGTCGCCGGCATCGTGGGGTCGGTCTGGCTGCGCCCGCTGATCTCGTTCGGCTACTCGGTGCTCGGCGTGCTGCTGGTGCCGCTGAACGCGCTGCTCTCCTGATCCCGCCTGCTTCTTCATGAACGCTCCCGTCGTCCGTTACCTCACCGGCATCACCACCACCGGCACGCCGCACCTCGGCAACTACGTGGGCGCCATCCGGCCCACCGTGCAGGCCAGCCGCCGGCCCGGCACCCAGAATTTCTATTTCCTGGCCGACTACCACGCGCTGATCAAGTGCGACGAGCCGGCGCGCATCCAGCGGTCCACCCTGGAGATCGCCGCCTGCTGGCTGGCCGCGGGGCTGGACCCGGAGCACGTCTACTTCTATCGGCAGTCGGACATCCCCGAGATCCCGGAGCTGACCTGGTTCCTCACCTGCGTCACGGGCAAGGGCCTGCTCAACCGCGCCCACGCCTACAAGGCGCAGGTGGACAAGAACACCGCCGCCGGACAGGACCCCGACACCGACGTCACCGCGGGCCTGTTCATGTACCCGGTGCTGATGGCCGCGGACATCGTGATGTTCAACGCCCACAAGGTGCCGGTGGGCCGCGACCAGGTGCAGCACCTGGAGATGGCGCGCGACATGGCGTCCAGCTTCAACCACCTGTACGGCGAGCACTTCACCCTGCCCGAGGCGCAGATCGACGAAACCGTGGCCACCCTGC
>Ga0247819_10002072_pt1 | contig 10550 bp, 8 predicted proteins | sample 13C_Xylose_Day6_FD_193428 | JGI IMG/M metagenome (GOLD analysis project Ga0247819, IMG submission 193428) | Soil microbial communities from agricultural site in Penn Yan, New York, United States - 13C_Xylose_Day6 | ecosystem: Environmental > Terrestrial > Soil > Agricultural land | place: USA... | reverse complement strand
GTGTGGAAAATCTCGGAACCCATGCGCACGGCTTCGCGGATGCTCGATGCCGAAATCGGCATGATCATGAATTCCTGGATGTCGATCGGGTTGTCGGCATGCTCGCCGCCATTGATGATGTTCATCATCGGCACCGGCAGGATGCGCGCGCCCGTGCCGCCGACATAGCGGTAAAGCGGCTGGGCGCTGGTCTCGGCTGCGGCCTTGGCCACTGCCAGCGACACGCCGAGGATGGCATTCGCGCCCAGGCGCGACTTGTTCGGGGTGCCGTCCAGTTCGATCATCAGGCGGTCGATGCCGATCTGGTCGGTGACGTCCTCGCCGATCAGGTTCTCGGCGATCTCGCCGTTCACGGCGGCGACGGCTTCCAGCACGCCCTTGCCCATGTAGCGCGACTTGTCGCCATCGCGCTTCTCGACGGCCTCATGCGCGCCGGTCGAGGCACCCGAGGGCACCGCAGCGCGGCCCATCGTGCCGTCTTCCAGCGTGACATCGACCTCGACGGTCGGGTTGCCGCGGCTGTCCAGGATCTCGCGCGCGAAAATGTCGATGATGGCGGTCATGTTCCGTCCCTCTCGTGACAATGGTTGCAGGCTGTTTAGCGGCCTTCGCAGATGCAGAAAAGCGTCATTCAGCGGGGTTATCGCTCACACGGCCGGAAATCCCCGGCTCGGGTGCGGCGGACCAGGGTTCCAGCACCAGATCGGCCCAGATCGGCAGGTGATCCGAGGCGAGCCGCGCCGTCTCATTGTCCCAGACCCCGGAATCAAGCACTTCGATCCCGCGCGACACTGCGATGCGGTCGTAACGCAGGCGTGGAAAGGGCGCGGGCCAGCTGGGACCGGGGGCCAGCACATGCATCGGTGCCAGTGCCTCCAACCCGCGATTGTCGTGCCATTCGTTGAAATCGCCGGTCAGGATCAACCGGTCATGGCCGAAACGTCCGGCCTGCGCCACGATCCGGCGCAATTGCGCGCGGCGCGAGGACCGGATCAGCCCCAGATGCACGGCGATCACCGTGACGCCGGGCAGGCGCAACGCCAATGCCCCACGCGGCTCGAATCCGGGCAAGGGCAGGCGGCGGATGGTCGCCTGCTCAGCCAGTTCCGGGCGCATCAGGATGGTCTGGCCATGCCAGCCCAGCGAGCTTTCCCCGGTCGAGACGAAATCGGCCGGAACCAGCCCGGTCGCTTCCTTGATCTGGGCGCGGGGCAGGGCCTCGGGGCGGCGGCCAAGGCGGAAATCGACCTCTTGCAGGGCGATCACATCGGCCTTGATGCCGGCAATGACCTCAAGGTTTCGCTCGGGAGCGTGCGGGCCGGTCATGCCGCGGCATTTATGCAGGTTGTAGCTGGCCAGTCTCAGCCGATCCGTGCGTTGGGGCATGGAACCTTTCTTCTCAGGTGCCGCAGAAGGTGCGCTGGACGACCTCGTCGGGCTGGGGAGGAAGGGCGAGTTTGTCCCATTCCGGGCGATCCGTAAACGGGTCTCGCAAGGCGGCGTCGAGCAGATGGAACGGGCTGTAATCGCCGGAGTCGCGGGCCTGTGCGATGGCTTCCTCGATCCGGTGGTTGCGCGGGATGCGGCGGGGATTGGCCCGTGCCATGACCTGCGCGGCGTCCGGCAGATCTTTGATACGCGCCTGCCAGTCTACGGCCCATTGGTCGAAGGAATCACGGTTCAGGAACTCGTCGCGGGCCTTGCCGTTGGACAGGCCGGCAAAGACGCGGGTGAAATCGGCCTGCCCCTCGGCCATCAGGCCCAGCAGGCGTTCGATCAGCGCGCGGTCGGTGTCGCGCGGGGATGTGATGCCCAGCTTGGCCGCGAAACGGCGCAGCCATTCGCGCTGGTAAAGCGCCGGGAAAGAATGGACGATCCGCGTCGCTTCGGCCACGGCCTCGTCGCTGTCGCCCATCAGCGGCACTAGGCAACTGGCCAGCTGCGCAAGGTTCCAGACGGCGATATTGGGCTGTTCGTTCCAGGCATAGCGGCCATAAGCGTCAATCGAGGAAAACACCTTGTCCGGCCGATAGCCGTCCATGAAGGCGCAGGGGCCGTAATCGATGGTCTCGCCCGAGACCGACATGTTGTCGGTGTTCATCACGCCATGGATAAAGCCCAGACCCATCCAGCAGGAAATCGTATAGGCCTGCGCTTCGACCACGCGCTGCAGCAGGTCCGCCGCACCCGAGGCGTCTGGGTAATGCCGCGCGATGACATGTTCGGCCAGCAGACGCAGCCGGTCACGGTCGCCGCGTGCGGCGTAGAATTCAAACGTGCCGACCCGGATATGGCTGGACGCCACGCGGGTCAGGACCGCGCCGGGCAGCAGGGTTTCGCGAATGACCTGCTCGCCCGTGGTGACGGCGGCCAAGGCCCGCGTGGTCGGCACGCCAAAGGCGGCCATGAACTCACTGACCAGATATTCGCGCAGAACCGGACCCAGCCAAGCCCGCCCGTCGCCCCGGCGCGAGAAGGGCGTCGGCCCCGAGCCTTTCAGCTGGATGTCGAAACGCGCACCGTCGGGGGCCACGACTTCGCCCAGCAGCACCGCGCGACCATCGCCCAGCTGCGGGGAAAAGCCGCCGAACTGGTGACCGGCATAGGCCTGCGCGATCGGTTCCGCCCCTTCGGGCAGGGTATTCCCGGCCAGCATTAGCAGGCCTTCGGGGCTTTGCAGCCATGCGGGATCAAGGCCCAGACGCGCGGCCAGTGGCAGGTTCAGGGCGACAAGCTTGGGGTCGCGCACTGGGGTCGGCGCAGTGCGGGTGAAGAACCCTTGGGGCAGGCGGGCGTAGCTGTTGTCGAAGTGGATCATTGTGACCCTCCTTTCGACCTTATCTAGCCTTCATTGGCGAAATGTTAAGGGCGGCACGGCCACCTTGCGCGTCAATGTGACACAGTTGAGGAAAAGACATTGACCACGACCACGCCCGCCACGATCAGCCCAAGGCCGATGACTGCGGGCAGGTCCAGTCGCTGCCCGAACACCACCAGCCCGATGGTCGAGACCAGCACGATGCCAAGCGCGCTCCAGATCGCATAAGCGATGCCCAAGGGCATGGTGCGCAACGTCAACGACAGGAAATAGAACGATCCGGCATAGCACAGCCCCATCATCAGCGTCGGCAAAACCTGCGTGAACTGCTGGCTGCGTTGCAGGAACGTGGTGCCGACCACCTCAAGCGCGATCGCGATAACCAGAGTGGCATAGGTGGTCAGGGGCATTTTCAGGCATCTTTCGCAAGGGCGCGGGGATGATAACCTGTCCCTTCGCCGGGGAAAAGCCACGCCGCCCTTGAACCGGACGGGCCAAGGGCGTATCCCACGCTCTGCCCCGTATTTTGCCAAGGATTGCGTTGTGAAGTTCCTCGATCTCGCCAAAGTTTATATCCGCTCGGGTGGCGGAGGCGCGGGATGCGTATCCTTCCGCCGTGAGAAGTTCATCGAATATGGCGGCCCTGACGGCGGCGACGGTGGTCGCGGCGGTAGCGTCTGGGCCGAGGCGGTCGTGGGGTTGAACACCCTGATCGACTTCCGCTTCCAGCAGCATTTCTTTGCCAAGTCCGGCCAGCATGGCATGGGTTCGCAATGTACCGGCGCCTCGGGCGACGATGTCGTGCTGACGGTGCCCGTCGGGACCGAGATCCTCGATGAGGATCAGGAAACGGTGATCGCCGACCTGACCGAACCGGGCCAGCGCGTGCTGCTGGCCAAGGGTGGCAATGGCGGCTTCGGCAACCTGCATTTCAAAAGCGCCACCAACCGCTCGCCGCGCAATGCCAATCCGGGCCTGCCGGGGATCGAGCGCACGCTGTGGCTGCGCCTGAAGCTGATCGCCGATGCGGGCCTGCTGGGCCTGCCCAATGCCGGCAAGTCGACCTTCCTGTCGGCCGTGTCGAATGCGCGGCCCAAGATCGCCGACTATCCCTTTACCACGCTGCACCCGAATCTGGGCGTGGTCGGTATCGACGCGCATGAATTCGTCATGGCCGATATCCCCGGCCTGATCGAAGGTGCATCCGAGGGCCGTGGTCTGGGCGACCAGTTCCTTGGCCATGTCGAACGCTCGCGCGTGCTGCTGCATCTGGTGGACGGAACCGCCGAGGATGTCGCGACCGATGCCCGCACCATTCTGAACGAACTTGCGGCCTATTCGCCCGCACTGGCCGAAAAGCCGCGCGTCACCGCGCTGAACAAGATCGACGCCATCGACCCCGAGGAACTGGCCGAGAAGCGCGCCGCGCTGGAAGCCGAAATCGGCGGCCCGGTCTTCCTGATGTCCGGTGTTTCGCGGGCGGGCGTGCCCGAAGTGCTGCGCGCGCTGTGGACGCAGATCGCGCCGTCGCGCCTTCCCCAGACCGAAGAGGATAACGCACCTTGGCAGCCGTAATCCCCGAACTGGGGCGGGCGCAGCGGCTGGTCGTCAAGATCGGCTCGGCGCTGCTGGTCGATGCGCAGGGTCTGCGCGCGGACTGGCTGCGCGCGCTGTGTGACGACGTGGCTGCCGCGCGGGCGCGCGGCACGGATGTGGTGTTGGTGTCCTCGGGCGCCATCGCACTGGGCCGTAAAGTTCTGGATCTGCCCGCAGGACCCCTGCGGGTGGAACAGTCACAGGCTGCTGCTGCCGTCGGCCAGATCCGTCTGGCCCGCGCCTATGAGGAAGCGCTGGTCCCGAATGGCGTCAAGACGGCGCAACTGCTGGTGACGCTGGACGACACGACCGATCGCCGTCGCTACCTGAACAGCCGGGCGACGATGCAGGTGCTGCTGGGTATGGGCGTCGTCCCCATCGTCAATGAAAACGACACCGTCGCGACGGACGAGATCCGCTTTGGTGACAATGACCGCTTGGCCGCACAGATCGCTGTGACCTGCGGGGCGGACCAGCTGCTGCTGCTTTCGGACGTGGACGGGCTTTATACCGCCAATCCCAAGACCGACCCGACTGCCCGCCACCTGCCGGTGGTCGAACAGATCACCCCCGAAATCGAGGCCATGGGTGGCGATCCCATCTCGGGGCTGAGCAAAGGCGGGATGAAGACCAAGCTGATGGCCGCACGCACCGCCGTCGCCGGTGGCTGCGCCATGGCGATTGCCGAGGGCTCGGTCCTGCACCCGCTGCAGGCGGTGGCGGGTGGTGCGCGGGTGACATGGTTCCTGCCGGATACCGACCCCCATGCCGCGCGCAAGCGCTGGATCGCGGCGATGAAGCCCAAGGGTGAAGTCCGCGTCGATGCTGGCGCGGCGGATGCGCTGCGCCACGGCAAATCGCTGCTGCCTGCGGGCGTCACCGAAGTCGCAGGTCGTTTTGGCCGCGGCGATCCGGTCGTGGTGTTGGACATGCAGGGCGGCACGCTGGCCTCAGGCCTGATCCGCTACTCCTCGATCGAGGCCCGCGCCATTGCGGGGCATCGCAGCGACGAAATCGAGTCGATCCTTGGCTATCCGGGCCGCGCCGCACTGATCCATCGCGACGATATGGTGGTCTGAGCCGCGCATCATGCCAACCGCCGCGCCGGCCGCACTGTCGCATGGGTATTTAAGAAACGAAGAAAGCCTCAAGCCTCGCTTCTGGATTTCTTCGTTTCTTAAATACCCAAACACGGCATCGGCCACACGCGGCGCACTGGCGATTTTACTCGATCGGGTGCGGCTTGGTCATGGCATGGCGGACCTGCGACAGCCTGCGGATCTGCGACAGTTGGGTGGCCTGTGCCGAAGGTGGCGGAAGGTTCAGGACGGCGTCGCGCAGAATGGCGATGCCCTCCTCGCTGCGGGCGGGCAGGGATGCCGGTTGGATTGGTTGGCCTATTGTGACGGCAAAGGGTTGCGCGCCCTTGTTCAGTACCTCGTTGAACAGCGTCACGTCCCGCACCGTCGGGTGGATCGCGTCCAGCAGGTAGAACAGCGTCGAGTTCCGCGCCCGAATACGCAAGGGAATGACCGGCACGTCGAATTTCTTGGCGATCATCGCCGCACTGGCCATCCACGGGCGCTCATGCAGCGTAAGACCTCGGCGTTTGGCCAGCCGACCCGAGGGGAAGATCAGACCGATGCGGCCGCGCGCCAGCGCCTCGCGAGTGTAATCCATCGTGGCACGGGTCTTGGCGTGGCTGCGCTTTTCAGTGCGCCATTCCACCGGGGCGATCAGGCTGCTGCATTGCGGCAGGACCCGCATGATGTCGTGATTGGCATAGATGAACAGATCGTCCCGCACCGCCGAGATCACCGTATGCAGCACGATCCCGTCGGCGATCCCGGTCGGGTGGTTCGAGACGATCAGCGCCGCCCCGGTGGCGGGCAGGTTTTCCAGCCCCTCAACCGTCAGATCGCGCACGATCAGCTGGGCCATGCGGCGCATGATCTCATCGGCGGGCAGGTCGCGAAACTCGGCGCCCAGTTCGACGGTCTGGGGATAGCGCAGCAGCCACATCAGTGCCCGCCGCGCGAGGTTATGGTGCCAACGGCCTGAAAAAAGCCAAGGTGCCCGCTCGTCTATCAGCGGATCAAGGCGTCTTTTCATGTCCTCGCGGGCATCCATAGCGGCAGTATTGCCGTGCCCGCGAGGCGGCTGCAAGACCGCTTGATGCAACCTTAGCCAGCACCGGCAAGGATACGCGTAACCATCTCGGATGTGTTGCGCGAAAGTCCCGGCATGGCGGCGATGCGTTGCAACGCGGCGCGCGCCTTGGCCTGACGGCCCGCATCATAACGCGAAATCGTCTCGAAGGCCGAGCACATGCGTGCCGTGGTCTGCGGGTTGACCGGGTCGAGCTTCATCAGCCAGTCGGCAAGGAAGTCGTAGCCCGAGCCATCCGCCGCATGGAAGCCGGCATGGTTCGAGGTCAGCCCCGCGATCAGCGCCCGGAAGCGGTTGGGGTTCTTCCAGTCGAAATCCGACCGCGCGGCCAGTTCACGGGCACGGGCGACGGCCTGACCCGCTGCGGCGCGCAGGGGCTGGACCATGAACCACTTGTCCATGACAAGGCGGTTCTGGCGGAACTCGGCCTCAAACCGTGCCAGCGCGTCCTTGTCACGACCTGCGGCGATCAGTTGCTCCAGTGCGCCCTGACGTTCGGTCATGTTAGTGGCACTGGCAAACAGCGCCTCGGCCCGGTCACCGCCGTCAAGACGGCTGAGATAGGCAAGGCAGGCCAGACGCAGGCTGCGGTGGGCCGCGCCTTCCGCATCTGGCACATAGGGGCCCTTGGACTCCATCGCGTCATAAAGCCGGGCCAGAGCCGTCTGATGCGCTGTGGCAAGCTCAAGCATCAGCGCGGTGCGGGCCCGGTTGATCGCGTCCGGGTCAGGGGTCACGCCCGCTGCTGCCATGGTGGTGGCGATTTCCTCTTCGCCCGGCAGGACAAGGCAAAGCGCGGCAAAGGCCGGATCGGATTCCGCATCGTCCAGTAGCCCGGCGATGGCGCGGATGAACTCGGCCCCGCCTTCCTGCCCCTGCGCGCGGGCGATCAGCCCATCCAGCGCAAGGTCATGGCCTGCCTGCCAGCGGGCGCAGGCGTCGGTGTCATGCGCCAGCAGCAAGGCCTGCTCATCCGCCGTCATCTCGCGTGCGACGGTGACGGGGGCCGAGAAGCCGCGCAGCAGCGACACGACCGGACGCGCACCCAAGCCGTCAAAGCTGAAGCTTTGCGCGGTTTCGGTCATCTCCAGCACGGTGGTCGGCAGGACCTCGTCACCATTGGGGCCGATCAGGCCAAGGGCGATGGGAATAACACGGGCGGGCTTGTCGGGCTGGCCGGGGGTAGGGGCGGTGTGCTGACGGAAGTTCAGGACCAGCTTACCGTCGGACCATTCCTCGGTCAGCGACAGACGAGGGGTACCCGCATCCGTATACCAGCGCTTGAACTGCGTCAGATCGCGGCCCGTCGCGTCCTGGAAGACGGTGATCCAGTCCTCGATCGTGCAGGCCTGTCCGTCATGGCGGTCGAAATACAGGTCCAGCGCCTTGCGGTAGCCTTCATCGCCTACCAACCGCTTGAGCATGCCGATGACCTCGGCGCCCTTTTCATAGACGGTGGCGGTGTAGAAGTTGTTGATCTCTTGGTAGTGATCCGGGCGCGGGGGATGGGCCAGCGGACCCGCATCCTCACGGAACTGGCGCGCGCGCAGGGTCTGCACGTCATGGATACGCTTGACCGAGGCCGAGCGCATGTCGCTGGTGAACTGCTGGTCGCGGAAGACCGTCAGCCCTTCCTTGAGGCACAGTTGGAACCAGTCGCGGCAGGTGATGCGGTTGCCGGTCCAGTTGTGGAAATATTCATGGCCGATGACGCCCTCGATGCGCTCGTAATCGCCATCGGTCGCGGTTTCTGCGGTGGCAAGGACCAGCTTCGAGTTGAAGATGTTTAGGCCCTTGTTCTCCATCGCGCCCATGTTGAAGTCATCGACGGCGACGATGTTGAACACATCGAGGTCATATTCGCGGCCGTAGGCCTCCTCATCCCATTTCATCGAACGGATGAGGCTCTCCATCGCGTAACCCGCGCGCGGCTCGTCGCCCGGACGCACCCAGACGTTCAGCGCGACGTCACGTCCCGACATGGTGGTGAAGCGGTCAGAGATGGCGCGCAGATCGCCTGCGACCAACGCGAACAGATAGGCGGGCTTGGGCCATGGATCGTGCCAGACGGCCTGACCCGGCTGGCTGCTGACCGGGTTGCCATTCGACAGCAGCACCGGCTGATCGGAATGCACGGTCACGCGGAAGGGGGCCATCACATCGGGGCGGTCGGGATACCAGGTGATGTGGCGGAAACCCTCGGCCTCGCATTGGGTGCAGAACATGCCGCCGGACAGGTAGAGACCCTCAAGGGCGGTATTCGCCTCGGGGTCGATCTGAACCTCGGCCTCAAGGGTGAAGCTGTCGGGAAGCTGTGCGGCGGGAATGATCAGCTTTCCATCCGTCTGCGGGATCAGCGAGGGCGAAACAGCTTGGCCATCGATGCTTAGCGAAAGGGTCTTCAGACCCGCGCCGTCAAGGACCAGATCCTCGGGCGCAAGGCGGCGGAAGTCGATCTGCGAGCGCACGATCGTGGCCCTTGGGTCCAGCCGGAACTCCAGCCGGGTCTCGAGGATCTCATAGGGATAGGGACGCCAATCAGAGAGATATTGCGTGTCGGTCATGACATGGACCTTCAAAAAACTTGGCAAGTCGCGGGAACTCGCGCGGAAACCCGATTGTTAATCGCAGGATATCCGGGTCGCAACCCACCGGGCCGATTGCCATGCGGCGCAATCCCGGGCGAGACCCCTTCGAAACTTGTCCCGAGGAGAGCCAAGATGGCCAATTACGATCCGAATGATCCGAACAGGAATGATCCGGTCGATCCCGCCTACCGGGATCCGGCCAACCAGACCTATGTGGAGCCTGTGGAACGTCGCGCCTCGCCCCTGCCGTTGATCATCGGCATCCTGCTTGCATTGGCGATCGCCTATTTCGTCGTGCAATACTTCATGAACGGAAATGAGGTCACGACCGGGACCGAGCCTGCCGCCGTGACGACCACCGCCCCGGCAGAGACCTCGACCGCTCCGGCGACGACGACGGAACCCGAGGCGGCGGCAGATGCGGCCAACACGGCTGCGGATGCGGCGACCAATGCTGCCGATGCGGCAGGTGAGGCGGCCACTGACGCAGCCACCGCAGCCAAAAGCGCGGCCGACGCCGCAGGGGCTGCCGTGAACGATGCGGCAACCGACGCGGCCAATGCCGCCACGGATGCGGCCAATGCGGCGGGTGAAGCGGCCTCGGATGCCGTGAACGCTGCCGAGGATGCGGCCAAGGATGCTGCGACCGCAGCCGGAGAGGCGATGAAGGATGCCGGTCAGGCTGTCGAGGATGCCGTGACCGTTGAACCGGCAACGCCTCCGGCGACGACGACCACGCCTCCGGCCAACTGATCCGGTTTAAGGCAAAAGGACCGCCGTGCGGATATTCCGCCGGCGGTTTCTCTATTTCTTGGGGAATATCCTTCAATACGCGCTTAATACTGGGCGCGGTTGCACGGTTGCGGGGTTTGGCATGCCACCGTATACCGAAATCACTCATGCTGTTGGAATTAGGAAGGAATCGCGATGGCGCGTGTCGAAAAGGCTGGTTTGCGGGTGGACGAGACCCTGGCCGCATTCATCAATGAGCGCGCATTGCCGGGAAGCGGTGTCGAGCCGCGCCGTTTCTGGGAAGGCCTTTCGGCCCTGCTGCATGATTTCGGTCCCCGCAACCGGGCGCTGCTGGACCGTCGGGACGAACTGCAATCCTCGATCGACGCATGGCACCTTTCGCGCAAGGGTCAGCCCGTCGATGCAGGTGCCTACCGCGATTTCCTGACCGAGATCGGCTATCTGGTTCCCGAAGGCGATGACTTCCAGATCGAGACCTCTGCGACCGATCCCGAATTCGCCAGTGTCGCCGGTCCGCAGCTGGTCGTGCCGATCACCAACGCCCGCTACGCGCTGAACGCCGCCAATGCCCGCTGGGGCAGCCTTTACGATGCGCTTTACGGCACCGATGCGCTGGGCGACCTGCC
>Ga0247819_10002071_pt1 | contig 10556 bp, 9 predicted proteins | sample 13C_Xylose_Day6_FD_193428 | JGI IMG/M metagenome (GOLD analysis project Ga0247819, IMG submission 193428) | Soil microbial communities from agricultural site in Penn Yan, New York, United States - 13C_Xylose_Day6 | ecosystem: Environmental > Terrestrial > Soil > Agricultural land | place: USA... | reverse complement strand
ACTACCTGCCGGTCTACGCGAAGGAAATGGGGCTCGACATCCTTGCGCCCGTCAATTCGAACGGCGACCCCGCGCAGCAGATCACCGACATGAACAACCTGCTGAATCTCGGCGCGAAAGGGATCGTGGTCGGTCCGCTGGATTCGGCCGCGATCAGCCGCGCGCTCGATGCGTCGACGGCGAAGAGCGTGCCTGTCGTCGCCGTCGACGTCGCGCCGACGCAGGGCAAAGTCGCGATGGTCGTGCGCGCCGACAACCGCGCATACGGTTCGAAGGCGTGCGACTACATCGGCGAGCACGTGAAGTCGGGCAAGGTCGTGCAGATCATGGGCGATCTGGCGTCGGTGAACGGCCGTGACCGCTCCGAGGCGTTTCGCGCGTGCCTGAAGAAATATCCGGGCCTGTCGCTGCTCGAAATCCCGGCGGCGTGGAAGGGCGAGGTCGCGGCGACCGCGCTCGACAGCCTCCTGACTGCGAACCCGGACGTGAAGGCGATCTACATGCAGGCGGGCGGCGTCTACCTGTCGCCGACGCTGCAGACGCTGCGCCGCAAGCAGTTGCTCTTCAAGGCGGGTGATCCGAAGCACATCGTGATCGTGAGCAACGACGGCATTCCGCAGGAATACGAGGCGATCCGCCGCGGTGAAATCGACGCGACGATCTCCCAGCCCGCCGACCTGTACGCGAAATACGGCCTCTTCTACATCAAGGCGGCGCTCGCCGGACAGACCTTCAAGCCCGGTCCGACCGATCACGGCAGCACGATCGTGCAGCGCGCGCCCGGCATTCTCGAAGACCAGCTGCCCGCGCCGCTCGTGACGAAGTCGAACGTCGACGACAAGTCGCTCTGGGGCAACACCATCAAGTGAGCGATGCCATGAGCGCCATGCTGAACGTTCCCGTGGTGGAAGCGCGCAACGTGACGAAGCGTTTCGGCTCCACCGCGGCGCTGAACGACGTGAGCATCCGCGTGATGCCCGGCGAGTCGCATGCGCTCGTCGGGCGCAACGGCGCGGGGAAGTCGACGCTCGTCTCGATGCTGACCGGCCTGCGCAAGCCCGATACCGGCGAGGTGCGCTTTCACGACGAACCGGCTCCGCCGATCGCGGACCGCGATGCGTGGCGCGAACGTGTCGCGTGCGTCTACCAGCACTCGACGATCATCCGCGAACTGTCCGTCGCGGAGAACCTGTTCATCAACCGCCAGCCGGTCAATGGCGGCGTGATCGACTGGCGCACGATGCGCCTAGACGCCCGGGCGCTGCTCGGCCACTGGAAGATCGACGTGCGCGAGAACGCCCGCGCCGGCGACCTGACGGTGGAAGCGCGGCAGCTCGTGGAAATCGCGCGGGCGCTGTCGTACGGCGCGCGCTTCATCATCCTGGATGAGCCGACCGCGCAGCTCGACGGCGAGGAGATCAAGCGGCTCTTCCGGCGCATCGAGGAACTGCAGCGCGAAGGCGTGACGTTCCTTTTCATCTCGCACCATTTGCAGGAGGTGTACGAGATCTGCCAGGCGGTGACGGTGCTGCGCGACGCGCGGCATATCGTGAGCGCGCCGGTGTCCGCGTTGCCGCGCGAGAAGCTGATCGAGGCGATGACGGGCGAGCAGGGCGGCCTGGCCGTCGCGGATGCGGCGGCGCGCCCCGCGCTGCCCGCCGACGCGCCTGTCGCGCTCGAAGTCGACCGGCTCGCGGGCGAGGACTACGAAGGCGTGTCGTTCAGCGTGCGGCGCGGCGAAGTGATCGGGCTCACCGGCGCGACATCGAGCGGGCGCACGAGCGTCGCGGAGGCGATCGCGGGGCTGAGCCCGCAGCGCGCGGGCACGGTGCGTGTCGGCGGCGGCGCGCTGCCGCCCGGCGACGTGCCCGCCGCGCTTCGCGCCGGTGTCGGCTGCGTGCCGAAGGACCGGCATCGCGAGGGGCTCGTGCTGTCGCAATCGGTGGCGGAGAACGCGTCGATGACGATCGCGCGCACGCTCGGGCGCTTCGGCATCGCGTCGCCGGCGAAGAAGAACGCATTCGGGCGCCGCATGATCGACGCGCTCGGCATCAAGACGCAGGGGCCGGATCACGCGGTGTCGGGCCTCTCGGGCGGCAATCAGCAGAAGGTCGTGATGGCGCGCGCGCTCGCCACCGACCCGAACGTGCTCGTGCTGATCGACCCGACGGCGGGCGTCGACGTGAAATCGAAGGAAGCGCTGCTCGCGGTCGTCGATCGCGTGCGCGAAGAGGGCAAGGCGGTGCTGGTCGTGTCGGGTGAGCTCGATGACCTGCGCACCTGCGACCGCGTCCTCGTGATGTTTCGCGGCGCCATCGCCGCCGAGTTTCCTGCCGGCTGGCAGGACCATGAACTGATTGCATCGGTGGAAGGGGTGAGTCTCCATGAAGAATAACGTTCCGAGTCCGGCGATGGCCGGCGGCGCACCCGGCGCTGGCGTCGGCGTGCGCGCGCGCCCGCGTATCGAACTCGCGCGGTTTCGCGATCTCGCGCTGCTGCCCGCGCTCGCGCTCCTGCTCGCCATCGGCGCGTTCGTGAGCCCGAGCTTTCTCACGAAGGCGAACCTGATCAGCATTCTCGGCGCGTCGGCAGCGCTTGCGCTCGTCGTGCTCGCCGAGTCGCTGATCGTGCTCACGGGCAAATTCGATCTGTCGCTGGAATCGACGGTCGGCATCGCGCCCGCCGTTGGCGCGATGCTCGTCATGCCGGCCGCGTCGGCGGGATTCGGGTTCGAATGGCCGGCGGCGGCGGGCTTGCTCGCGATCGTCGTGGTGGGCGCGGCAGTGGGCTTCGTCAACGGCTTTCTCGTCGTGCGGCTGCGGCTGAACGCCTTCATCGTCACGCTCGCGATGCTGATCGTGCTGCGCGGCATGCTGGTCGGCGCGACGAAGGGCGGGACGCTCTTCGACATGCCGCCGTCGTTCTTCACGCTTGCCACCACGCTGGTGCTCGGGCTGCCGGTCTCGGTGTGGCTTGCGGCCGTCGCGTTCGGCATCGCCGCATTCATGCTGCGTTATCACCGGCTCGGCCGTGCGCTGTACGCGATCGGCGGCAATCCGCAGGCGGCGCGCGCGGCGGGGATTCGCGTCGAGCGCATCACGTGGGGTGTGTTCGTGCTTGGCAGCGTGCTCGCGTCGATCGGCGGGTTGATCGTGACGGGCTACGTCGGCGCGATCAACGCGAACCAGGGCAACGGAATGATCTTCACGGTGTTCGCGGCGGCGGTGATCGGCGGCATTTCGCTCGATGGCGGCAAGGGCACGATGCTTGGCGCGCTCTCCGGCGTGCTGCTGCTCGGCGTCGTGCAGAACCTGCTGACGCTCGCCCAGGTGCCGTCGTTCTGGATTCAGGCGATTTACGGCGCGATCATCCTCGGCTCGCTGATGGTGGCGCGGCTCGCGGGCGGCGAAGGTCAGGACTGAGAGGAGCCACTGTGCAAGACACGCATGACATGAATGTCGAAACCGATTCGCGGCTGATCCTGCTGAGCCCGGAAGACAACTGCCTGATTGCCGGTGCGCGGCTTGCGGCGGGCGAGACGGTGGTGATCGACGGCGAGCGGGTGACGCTCGGCAAGACCATCGAACTGGCGCACAAGATTGCGCGCTGCGCGCTGCAGGCCGATGACAAGGTGCTGCGCTACGGGGCGGTCATTGGGCATGTGACCTGCGGCGTGCGAAAGGGCGAGCACCTGCATACGCATAATCTCGCGAGCGACTATCTGCCGACGTATACGCATGATGTGGGGAATACATTCGTGGGATAGGCGCTGGCGCTTGGACGGGGTGTTTTACACCGTTTGATGCACACAGGCTCCTATGAAACTTGTTTTTTCTTTGGTCTATTAGCTCGCCCCTGTGCGGGGCAGCAGTCACTTTCTTTGCACAGGCATGCCGCTGGCGCTTGAGTTGGGTGTTCTTTGAACCGTTTGATGCGCTCCGGCTTCTATGAAACTTGATTTGCTATTGGTCTATTAGCTTCGCCCCTGTGCGGGGCAGCAGTCACTTTCTTTGCTGCTGCAAAGAAAGTAACCAAAGAAAGCAGCTATGGGGTAAGCGGTGTTAGGACGTGACCACGTTCGAGTTTTTCAGAGTGGCCCGACCGTGGGAGTGTCACCCTCGCGTAGTTACGGGGCTTGGTACGCGGACCCACTGCGGCATCGCGCCCTTAGACGAAGTGGTAAGGCAGTCATCCATCCGTCTTTGCTTCGCTCTGACGAGAGGTGCAATGGGTGGTGCGCTTGGTTAAGCGCCAGACTGGAGCGAAGCACTGGTTTGTGATGGCCCGACGTCCGAGCGCAGCGAGGAGGGAGCGGAACGAAGTGCTTACCATTGAGTTGGAGGGTGCGTTGTCTCAGTGGGTCCGCGGGCCAAGGCGGGGGATTTGTGGGGGTGACACTTAGGGGCTGTGCCAGCTTGGTGGGTGGGATCAAAAGGAATTGCGGGCGAAACGGCTGCTTTCTTTGGTTACTTTCTTTGCAGCAGCAAAGAAAGTAACTGCCGCCCCGCACAGGGGCGAGCTAATAGACCGCGAACAAAGCAAGTTTCATAGAGGCCGAAGTGCATCAAACGGTGTAGAAGCCCGAACCCCAAGCCCCATCGGCCAAATAGTAGACCGATAGGAAATCAGGTTCACAGGAAGCGCAAAAACATCAAACGGTGTAAACGTAAACCCAACAAAGACTTGTCCGCGGAAGCAATGAAATGAAGATCAAGGTACTCGGTTCGTCGGCTGGCGGAGGCTTCCCGCAGTGGAACTGCAACTGCCGCAATTGCGATGGTGTCCGCCGCGGCACGCTCAAGGCCACACCACGCACGCAATCCTCGATCGCGGTCAGCGAAAACGGCAACGACTGGCTCCTCGTGAACGCCTCCCCCGACATTCTCGCGCAGATCGCCGCGACCCCGGAACTGCAACCGGCACGGCGCGCGCGCGACAGCGGCATCGCCGCCGTGCTCACGATGGACGCGCAGATCGATCACGTCACCGGCCTCCTGATGCTGCGCGAGCGCGACACGCCGCTGCCGCTTCATGTCACCGATTCCGTGTGGCAAGACCTGTCGACAGGCTTCCCCGTCACGTCGATCCTCTCGCACTACTGCGGCATCGAACGCCATCGCATCGCGCTCGACGGCAACGCACTCACGGTGCCCGCGCTGCCTCGCGTGCGCATCGACGCGCTGCCGCTCGCCAGCAAGGCGCCGCCCTATTCGCCGCACCGCGAGGCACCCGAGCGCGGCGACAACATCGGCCTGGTTTTCACGGATGCGTCCTCGGGCAAGCGCGCGTTCTATGCGCCGGGTCTCGGCGCGATCGAGCCGCACGTGTACGAAGCCATGTCGGATGCGGACCTGATCCTCGTCGACGGCACGCTCTGGACCGACGACGAAATGATCCGCCTCGGGCTCTCGAAGAAAACGGGCGCCGACATGGGGCATCTCGCGCAGACAGGCGCGGGCGGCATGATCGAAGTGCTCGACTCGATCGACCGCCCGAACGTGCGCAAGGTGCTCATCCATATCAACAACACGAATCCGATCCTCGTCGAGGACGGCCCCGAACGGCGCATGCTGGCGGAACACGGCATCGAGGTCGCAAGCGACGGCATGGCATTCGAACTATGAACGGAGACCCATCGATGACGAGCGCGACGGACAACGCGAAACCCGCCTGGACCCGCGAGGAGTTCGAGGAACAACTGCGCGCAAAGGGCACCGCGTACCACATCCACCATCCGTTCAACGTGAAGATGAACAGCGGCGGCTGCTCGCGCGAGCAGATCCGCGGCTGGGTCGCGAACCGCTTCTACTACCAGATCAACATTCCGCTGAAGGACGGCGCGATCCTCTCCAACTGTCCCGATCGCGCGACGCGCCGCCGCTGGGTGCTGCGCATCCTCGATCACGACGGCTATGGCGACCAGGAGGGCGGCATCGAAGCGTGGGCGCGGCTCGGCGACGCGGTCGGCCTCACGCGCGACGAACTGTGGTCGCTGAAACTCGTGACGCCGGGCGTGCGCTTCGCGGTCGACGCATACGTGAACTTCGCGCGCCGCGCGCCGTGGCAGGAAGCCGTGTGCTCCTCGCTCACCGAGATGTTCGCGCCACAGGTTCACAAGGACCGCCTCGCGAGCTGGCCCGGGCACTATGCGTGGATCGAGCCCGAAGGCCTCGCGTATTTCCGCTCGCGCATCACGCTTGCGCAGCGCGATGTCGAGCACGGCCTCGAAGTGACGCTCGAACATTTCAGGCGGCGCGACGAGCAGGAGCGCGCGCTGGAGATTCTGCAGTTCAAGCTCGACATCCTCTGGACCATGCTCGATTCGATAGAAAAGGCCTTTCCCCAATGACCGAGAGCGCCATGAACGAAAACGAAGCGCATCGCCCGAAGCTGAGAAAGCTGTTTCGCCTGCAATGGGAACCGGCTCAGGACGCGCACGTCCTGCTGTATCCCGAGGGCATGGTGAAGCTGAACCAGAGCGCGGCGCAGATTCTCCTGCGCTGCGACGGCACGCGCGAGTTGCCCGCGATCGTCGCCGACCTCGAGCAGGCGTTCAACGCGACGGGGCTCGATGCCGACGTGCGCGCGTTCATCGCCGGCGCGCAATCGCGCGGCTGGCTGGAGTAACAGCATGACCGATCTCTCCCAACCCGTTGCCGCAGCAGAATCCGAAGCACAGCCGGCCGGCGTCGCGCCGCCGCTGTGGCTGCTCGCGGAACTGACCTACCGCTGCCCGCTGCATTGCGTGTTCTGTTACAACCCGGTGAACTACACGGATCACAGCAGCGAGCTCGACACCGCGCAATGGATCGACGTGCTGCGCGAGGCGCGCGCGCTCGGCGCGGCGCAGCTCGGCTTTTCGGGCGGCGAGCCGCTTTTGCGCGACGACCTCGAAGTGCTCGTGTCCGAAGCGCGCAAGCTCGGGTTCTATACGAACCTCATCACTTCGGGGATCGGTCTCACCGACAAGCGGCTCGACGCGCTGAAGGACGCGGGGCTCGACCATATCCAGCTGTCGTTTCAGGACTCGACGCAGGAGCTCAACGATTTCCTCTCCAGCACGCGCACGTTCGAACTGAAGAAGCGCGTCGCCGAGGCGATCAAGGCGCACGGCTTTCCGATGGTGCTCAACTGCGTGCTGCATCGCTACAACCTGCCGCACGTCGACAAGATCATCGACATGGCGCTCGCGATGGGCGCCGAGTACCTCGAACTCGCCAACACGCAGTATTACGGCTGGGCGCACACGAACCGCGCGCAGCTGATGCCCACCGCCGAACAGCTGAAGGAAGCCGAAGCGGTCGTCGAGCGCTACCGGCGCGAGATCGGCGAGCGGTGCAGGATCTTCTTCGTCGTGCCCGACTATTTCGAGCGCCGGCCGAAGCGCTGCATGAACGGCTGGGGATCGGTGTTTCTCGGCATCGCGCCCGACGGCGCCGCGCTGCCGTGCCACACGGCGCGCTCGCTGCCGGGCCTCACGTTTCCGAACGTGAGAGACATGTCGCTGCGCGAGATCTGGTACGAAAGCGATGCGTTCAACCGCTTTCGCGGCTTCGACTGGATGAAGGAGCCGTGCCGCAGTTGCGACGAAAAGACGATCGATCTGGGCGGCTGCCGCTGCCAGGCGTATCTGCTGACACAAGACCCGGCGAATGCGGACCCGGTTTGCGACAAGTCACCGCATCACGAAAGCGTGATCCGCGTCGTGCGCGCCGCCGCGGCACGCGAGGCGAACGAGCAGCCCGTCCTCTTCCGCAACGACGCGAATTCACGGCGCCTCGCGGCCACGCACGACGACGACGACCCCACGCAAGGAACGCGCAAATGACGACCGCCAACATCTCCGTGCTGCTCGTGGACGATCACGCCGTGGTGCGCGAAGGCTACCGGCGCCTGCTCGAACTGAGCCCCGACGTGCGCGTCGCGGGCGAAGCCGCCGACGCCGCACAGGCCTATCAGCGCTTCTGCGCATTGCAGCCGGACGTCGTCGTCATGGATCTGGCGCTGCCGGGCGCGAGCGGCATCGAGGCGATGCGCAGGATGCTCGCGCGCGAGCCGGACGCGAGCGTGCTGATCTTCAGCGTGCACGAGGAGGCGATCTTCGTGCGCCGCGCGCTCGATGCCGGCGCGCGCGGCTACGTGACGAAGGCGAGCGCCCCCGATGTGCTCGTCGAAGCAGTGCGGTCGGTCGCGCGGCGCGTGTGCTATCTGAGCGCGGACATCTCGCAGGCGCTCGCGCTGCGCGCCGCGTTTCAGGAAGGCCCGCCCGGACGGCAGCTGTCGCCGCGTGAATTCGAGGTGCTGCGCCTGCTCGTGCAGGGCTACACGCTGCCGAGCATCGCGGAGAAGCTCGGCCTGAGTCAGAAGACGGTGGCGAACCATCAGTCGGTGATCCGGCAGAAGTTCGGCGCCGACAACGGCGTGCAGCTCGCGCAGATGGCCAACCGCCTCGGGCTTCATTTCTCCGATCTCTCCGGCAACGGCGCGTCGTCCTCGTTCGGCTCGCTCGGCTCCGGCAGCCCTGCCTGAACCGGCACGCGCGCGCAGAACAGAAAGCCGCCGCCCGGCTGGCTCGCGATGTGGAACTCGCCGCCGAGCGCTTCCACGCGCTCGCGCATGCCGATGAGGCCGAGCCCCGCGCGCGGCTTCGACAGATCCGTGCCGGGACCGTCATCGGCCATCGTGACGACGATCTCGCCTGAGCGTGCCGCGTCGCCCGGCGCGCGTACGAGGTAGATCTCCACGCGCGAACTGCGCGCGAACTTCGATACGTTCGTGAGCCCTTCCTGCACCAGCCGGTAGAGCGTGATGTTGAGCGTGTCTGCGAGGCGCGAGAAATCGCCGTCGACAGTCAGCGTGAAGCTCGCCTGCGGCAGACGCTCGCGCCAGCTTTCCACGCAATGCTCGAGCGCGGTGGGCAGCCCGAATTCGTCGAGGCCGATCGGGCGCAGCCGCCGGATCATGTTGCCGATCTGCCGGTACACGTGGCTCGCGCTCTGCATCAGCGAAAGCGCAAGCCGATGCGTCTCCGGCTCGCGCCCCGCGGACAGGTCGCGGATGCGTCCCGCGTCGAGTGAGATCGCATTCAGGTACTGGCCGAGTTCGTCGTGCAGTTCGCGCGCGAGATGCCGGCGCTCGGTCTCCTGCGCATTCATGCCCTCGCTCGCGAGCCGCCGGTTGTCGGCGAGGAGCCGCTCGGCTTCCTCTTCCAGCGCGCGGCGGTGCTGCAACTCCCGCTGCGATTCCCGATAGCGCCGCCATGCGAACCACGCGCAACCGGTGGCAAGCACGAAGAGCGTCGCCGGCAGTTCGTCGAGCTGGAAGCGCTCGGCGCTTCGCGTCCAGTGATAGGCGAACTCGCTGAAGTCGAACGTCGCGAAGAGCGCGCCCGCGAGTACGGTGATCACGACTACGCAGGCGAGGTCGCGCCGCACTGTCGAGTGCGGCGAACGGGCCCTTGCTGGCGACGGCAAAAAGTTGGATGGCATCACGAACCGATTTTACGCATGTGTCTCGCTTTCGTCGTGCTTACAAGAGCCCATTTGGGAAGGCTTCCCAGCGCGATCGGGAGAACCTCCCGGGGTCGCCCGCAACCTCCTGTGCGACGCTTTCAATCAGGGCTCTTGCAACACACAGGCCCCATACAACAATAACAGGAGACGACGATGCAGAGCATGCCGCGCAAACCATCGGGCGCGCATCCGTTCAAACCCCGAGCCTTGTTCCGGCTGTGCTGCGGCAGCGCGCTCGCGAGCCTCACCGCCACCGCCTGGGCGCAGGCCGAGCCTGCTCAGGCGGCGAGCGCAACGGAAGCGGCGGCCACCGAACTGCCGTCGATCATCGTGGTCGGCACGACGCCGCTTCTCGGTATCGGCACGCCACTCGAGAAGGTGCCGGCCAACGTGCAGACGATCCGCGGACGGGAGATCGAGCAGCAGCACGCGCCCACGATCACCGGCTATCTGGCGAACAACGCAGTGAGCGTCGACACGAACGACGCGCAGGGCAACTCCTCGCAGACCGACATCAACTATCGCGGCTTCACCGCCTCGCCGCTCCTCGGCACGCCGCAGGGGCTCTCCGTTTTCCTCGACGGCGTGCGCGTGAACGAGCCCTTCGGCGACGTGGTGAACTGGGACCTGATTCCGCAGGCGGCGATCAGCACGATCCAGCTGATCCCAGGTTCCAATCCGACCTTCGGCCTCAACACGCTTGGCGGCGCGGTCGTCGTCGCGACGAAGAACGGCCGCAGCAATCCCGGCGGCAACGCCGAGGTCAGCGCCGGCTCGTGGGGCCGCAAGACGGCGCAGGTCGAACAGGGCGGCACGATCGGCAGCAACCTCGACTACTACTTCACGGCCAACGTGACGAACGACAACGGCTGGGCCGACCACAATTCGAGCCGCCTGCGCCAGGCATTCGGCAAGCTGCGCTACACCGACGCCGACACCACGATCTCGCTTTCGATGGGTGGCGCCGACAACACGCTCAACGGCTCGCAGACCATCCCGAGCTCGTTTCTCGACAACCGCAAGCAGGCGTACACCTATCCGGAC
>Ga0247819_10002070_pt1 | contig 10564 bp, 22 predicted proteins | sample 13C_Xylose_Day6_FD_193428 | JGI IMG/M metagenome (GOLD analysis project Ga0247819, IMG submission 193428) | Soil microbial communities from agricultural site in Penn Yan, New York, United States - 13C_Xylose_Day6 | ecosystem: Environmental > Terrestrial > Soil > Agricultural land | place: USA... | reverse complement strand
GAACTACCGCTGCCGATCAAAGCTGCTTGGCCGTCAGGGCCCATGGTGGAGGTCACAGCACGTTCAACAGTACCCAATACCGATTCAATCAAAGAAGTTGCATCAGTACCCAACAAAATTTTCTTAGACATCATAATCTCCACTTTCAGAAATAAACAACAAGGTTCTTACAAGCTAGTAATATAGGTTTCAGAATTTCTACTTGTCCAGCAAAGGTTGAAGCTTCCCGATGTTGAATACCATAAAGAAGATCAACCCTACAGCCACTACCCGCAACAGACTAAACAACAAGCCCGGTACTACATACTTCTGAAGCATACCTCTCCTTTAAAACCTCGTGATAACAACTTTGTCACTGTCTTTAGGAAGCTTACTCACAAGTTCCCCATTACGGTGACGTCCGTTTAGTATTTTGATTGAATCCACCGCTGCATCCAAATGAGTAGCGACTTCATCCAACCACTTCCATTTTCTTTCCAGATAGTCCATCTCAACGCCTTTGGTCACTTCGTCCGGGTGGTGCCCGTAGTAGTCGATCCAGAGGTTGATTGAGCGTGAGCAATCTGCAATAAAGAACTTCCCACCGCCGTTAGGTTGAATCTCGTAAAAGAAATAACCCGTATAAGGAGTATGGGCAGTTAGTTCGTTTAACCATTCCCGCTTAAAGATGCACTCAGCGTCAGCAGGCTTTGCAATTCTCCGTTTACTCTCATGAATGAAAGTACGAATACCGTTCCGCAGCGCAACGAGCTTTTTCCTGAACCGCTTGAGTTGGCGGTCCTCTGGATCCGAATGCAGGTGGATCGTGGTGTTTCCGTAACGGATGTTAAACGACGCATCCCACAGAAACCCTTTCTTGCCCGGATTAATAATATCTGGACCTTTCCAGACTCTCCCTACAATGCCCGGTTTGATGGTCATGCTGTAGAAGGTGCAATCTGCCCGGGTATGGTCGTATTCGTAGAGATCTGGAAGCCACGCTTTACCGAGTTCTAGTAGCGTAGGACCTGACATAGGTCACCTCACAGTTATTGTGACGGGAAGGCCTTTATAAGAAGGATCAACCCTCCAAAAATAACCACCACGCTTAGAAAGGCGAATGCCATTCCAAAGAGATCTTGTCTCAGAGCGCTCTTGTGATATTCATCAAAGGGATCTTTTTCAACTTCCTTTCTGTTCATCGTTTACCCCTTAAAAATAAAAGGTTAGCCCCTCCCAGCTGATTAGGCTGGGAGGAGTAATAACCAACTTACTTCGTTACCAGGTAATATACGTCACCCAGTTTTTCAAAACGACTTCCCGAACAGTCAAACTGTGACTGAACGTCCACCTGGATCTTGGCACCCAGATTGAAAGCCGAGATCACGCGACCACGGGTTTCGTCAGCCTTCACTTCACCCCGTTCGAATGCACCTTTGGAGATGATGTGAATGCCTTCTGCCTTGATCTGCTCGCCGACCGCTTTGAACGCGTTCATTGGGATCTTCTGCTGAATCTTAACTTGAGCCATTTGGCTTTATCCCTTGTATTCGAGGGTGATGGGTGGGGTAGGAGAACGACGTGGAGCAACCCGTTCGCCAATGATGAACATCAGACTGATGATCGCATCTGGAGCAAAGGCCTGTACTTGAGGGTCGTCAAACTTCCCTTCGTCCAGAGTACCTGTCCAGTGCAATTGCCAGCCTTGCAGGTTACTGAAGAACAGCTCGAACTTCCAGTTCCCTACATAACCTTCTGCGTAAGCCGACCCGCGTACATACTGAAAACGGATCTGGCTTTCTTGCCCAAAGGACTGACCGTGTAGCGTACGACCAGGGACGTACTTCTCCGGATTCCAAACGTTATCCGGATCCGTGAGGTAATCAACCATATCCCTGAAGTCGCACTTAGGGGCTTTATTCTCTTCCATCACAATACTCCTTTTGCGTGAGGTACAACCCAAAGATAGGTGTAACAAGCAATCACTACGAAATACGGAAACAATACGGCCAGAAACTGCTTACTGCGCCGAGAAGTTTCTCGGTTGATCTCACGCAGTTCGTTTACCCGGCCAAAGGTGTTAGCGTCCTCAGTAAGGTCAAAAACTCGATTGAACTTAGTGAAGATCAGCCACACTCTGGCGTAAGTGTAAAGAACAACCGGGAAGCCCAGCCAGAACAGAACTTCCAAACAACGTGCCCAGAACGGCATGTGACCTCCTAATACTTAGGCTGAGTGTACTTACGACGGAAGACAGAGTTCGGGTTAACGATCCCTCTCCACACACGACCATGGGTCTCACAGAAGGTCTGAACACCCTTCTCGTTGTTCTCATGGACCATACAGGCCTTGCAGTGCCGACTATCACCGAAGTCGCCGTACTTAACCATTTCCCAGTTAGTCCAGCGATGGCCAATGGTGTTACAGATGATCAGGCGCAGTGCCAAACGATAGGTGGCGTGGGTCCGCGGGTAATCGCTTTTGATAGCATGACCGAAGCTGCTGCGAACACATTTCAGTAGCCACTTACGGTCATGGTGAGGGTTGCTACTCTTCACGAACAGTGCTTTATAGGTGCGCGGGATATAGCGAAGTAGCATGAAATAGGAACAGAGCACTCCATTGATTACTGCAACAATAACCCACCCATCCCAAACGTAGTTGCCCGTGACCAAATATTCCACGCTCCAGAGGAGCAAGAGAGGATACGCAAAGCGCGCGAACCCGGTCCAAGGTAGCAATGCCTCTTCTCGCCATTTGAGCGCTCGCCACTCCGGGTGACAGTTGCCTTTAGCGAGCAGGTCTTTGCACTTCCACACCAAAAACTGGTGGTAAAGATCGAGCATGGAAATTAAGCCCAAAAGAATTATCGGGATCATTGCGCAGGTTCCTTTTTGAGGTATTCGTTATAACGACGGATCATGTCTTCGTCTTGGACTTTGAGGTAGTGAACCTCTTTCTCCATGACTTGGACCCAGTGCTTTACAAGTTGCGGATATTTGTCACGGTCTTTGCAAACCATAACAAACGGGATACCACCACCCCACGGCCAGTTACTGACGTGGTCGTAACGAGCCAGCTTATCGTGGTCGATCTCGGCAAAGATATCTTCGTGCAGGAAGAAGTGGGCCATCTCATCACCCACCAATGCCTGAACGTACTTTGCTTTATCCCCCGGGAGTTCTTTCTTGAAGCAGTACTCCGGGTTATGCGTACGGTGCGCGCGAATACGGACTTCCAGCAGGCGATCCACTTCGTAGCTGCTGTACCGGTTGGCATGGTCAGGGTCTACGTAGTTCAACGGCTCAATGGAGACGTCAATGGCTTCGTCGTGGGTTTCGTCCATTCGTACCAAACAACGAGCCCAGCGTTTCCAGTAATCGCTCTTAACGAACCAATCACCGTTTTCGCTAGGAACAGTTGGGTAAACAATGTTCATGGATTTACTCCGTCATTTAGGACTCATAGGGTGGAGAGGAGTCATGCGATGAGCCATGCGCTTGGCCGCGACTTTGATACCCGGATTGAGAAAAATCTCGGTATAGGTACCGTCATCTTCTTTTTCCCACACCCCCTCGATCTTGTTCATAATAACAGCAAGGAGGTATTTCCGGTGGTACCCGGTATGGTCCTCTCCGTACAAATTAAACTCGATGGTGTTAATCACCCGATCAGGCTCAGTGTCGTAGTGGATAAATCCATCTTTATCAATCGACACGTCTCTCATGGCACTGTCCAAACTATTGGTCTGGTACAGTTCCTTGGGCGGTGGAATGTTTACCCGATTATTGGGCATCACACTTACTTCGTCATAAAGACCCATAACGAACAATCCTCAATAAATAAATGTTGTTGATTCAACCTAATAATGTAGGTCTGAAAGAAACTAGAAGACAAAAAATAAAGCAGGCGGTTAAGCCTGCTCTATGATAGGGTGGTTACTTACGAGATACTCGAACATGGACGATGTTCTTGGAGAACCGTTTGTCCAGTTCTTTGTTGAAGAAGTCCTTGCAACGTCTCGAGAATGCAAACCGCACATTGGAAACGTAAGGTACCCCGCTATAGGTGTCGCCTTCAAAGTCTGCCATGATTGTTCCTTTAAGAAAAGGTAATGGGTACAGGGTCGGACCCGTCTTCGGGTAGGTGTACTCTTTCAACAACGTGAACGACCCCATCTGGTTGCGGTGTATCACCCCACAGGCACAACGATCCTTGCGGGTCACTTCCTGCAAACAATCGAGTATCTTGACGCGGGAACCCGTTAGGTGAAACCGAGTTCCATTCACCGGTATCCATGGGTAAACGAGATTTCCATTCACCTGGCTTTGGCTCGATCTGGAGGAACCAATAGCTCTTAGGAACCATGGCGTTTACTTCATCGGTCAACTTGAACGTCACCATCGAGTAAGCCGGCCTTTCTTGCAAAACAAGACGGATATTTTTCTTGTCAGCAGTCAGGGTGTCGAACACACCGTTGGTTTTGAAGAACGATTGCAGCTCACCGATCAGATGAACAGGACGATAAGGCAGGGGCCAGTCTGCGCGAAGAGACTGCTGAACAAACCCCTGCAACAACACTGTCCAGAAAGTGTCTTGGTCAGGGTTATTTTTAAACAGCTCGTTCAGCGGAAAAGTAATGCTTGGGTTCATGACTGCTCCTCTTCGTTAGGCTTTACATCAATTACCCAGCGGCTGGTTGGGACGTAAGTGGTACAGCCACCAATTCTGGCGCTTGGGACCAACAGACGTTCCGCCCCGTTACGGATTACCAAAACCACTTGAGCTTTATTTTCCTCGATGGTTTCGTACAGCTTGCAGTTATCGCGAAACCACCGGCGCAGATGTCCCACCAGATCGCAGGGGTGATCCATACCAGCAGCAAAAGCACCCTCAGCACGGGCTTCGATCAGAGCGATCGTTACCTTCGACCATGCATTCTGGTATCCGTGCCGATGATCGCCCTCACGGGTGAAGCACTGGTTCAACGGAAGCTCAACGCGCACCACACTCTTGTCATCCGAAAAGAGACGAGCGCCCAAAGAGAGAACTTTAGGTTCACCGGAGCCTTCTGGGAACGTTGGCATGCGGTTAACCAACGTGGAAAAAAGAGACTGATCCATTATTTTTTACTCCCCTTAACTACAGTTCGAATGGTTCCACTAATAACACGCCCCTCTCTGAAGGGTTTCAGGATCTCTTGATCATAATCCTCGAGAGGAACTACAGCCCCGTTATGGAAGAGGCTTAAGTGGGTTGCCTTGACACTACTTTCCTCCAACGTGACGACCCCACGATCTTTAACCATCGTGACTTCGATGTCGTAGTGGATCTCGTGAGCGGTTCCCCAGATAGGAATAAAGATGTCCACGTAGGCATCTGGGTTAGCGAACTCCTCTGCCCCCATGAAAGCATGCCCGCGCATACCTTTGATCTTGAAGTTCAAGGGAGTCCCACGAGCCGGGAAAGAATTACCGGGCAGTTCACTGGTATCGACATAAAGACGGAGTTCCTCACCGTCGACATCGAAGGCGACCACGAGGGAGTCAATAAAGACGCCCTCTCTATCACCGTGTTTACTCATTTCGGCATCACCTTGATAGACCAGCGATTGACGGGGATGTATTCACTAACGCCGCTTTCGGCATTGTGATTCTGTTGCATGAGCTGCTCAGTACCCGGACGGATAACCAGCAACACGGTTTGCTCGCCCCGCTTGAGAAGGTCGTACAGTTCGAAGTTATCCCTGAGCCAACGACGAACCTCACCGATTAACGAAGAAGGGTGACCCATACTGTTCGAGGTATGCCCAGCACGTCTGGCTTCGATCAATGCAACCCCCGCTTGTTTCCAGCCTTCGTCAGGATCCTGTTTGAAGTAATCCGACAACGGCAGTACGATCCAAGCTTCTTTGGTCAAGAAGTCCGGGTGGAAGATTTGTGCGCCAGAAAACAAAACCTTTGTAGGTTCCCCGACAAGCATTCCATTCACAAGAGCAGACATAAGTATTCCCTCAAATATAAAGCGGTTGTTCTTTAGGTACGAGTAAACGCTTGTACCACGTTAACGAGTCTCCGCTATTTATTCCGTGATGAACCCCACGAATAAAAAAGCACAGTGTACCGTGGGCGATGAGCACCCCGGAGGGTGTCACCGCCTTCACTTTAAAAACGGTATACTTCTGGAGCTCGGTGTACTCGTACGCCTTCAACAACAAACAATGATTTGGAAGCAGCGACATCCTTACTTCCCCCCGATGGTTTTGCGTAACTGCAATCCGAGAACAGTTCTTTGTCCCCGAAGTAAACGTCGCTGTCTTCTACCAGATGACTGACGCCCACACGAATGGCGCCTTTGTCGTCGTAGATGTACAGCAGTTCCAGACCGATCTTGTACGTTTCAGCCTGGATGTCTTCAAGCCCTACTGTAGCTGGATCCACCTGTTCGAAAGTCGTTCCGGTGGGGTACTTCACTACCTTCTCAGGAGTGACGTAGAAGGTGGACTCGACCTTCTCGAGTTTGATGTCATGGAAGCCTTCCGGGGAATTAGCATAACCCCACTGTTGGCAAACCAGAGTTTCTGCGTTAACGCTAAAGGACAACAGTACAATAATCAGTGCGATGAAACGATTCATAAAAAGCATCCTTGTTGGATAAAGTAATCAGCTATTAAACAGCGATCAACAGGTCCTGCATGCGGAGGCCTTCAACTTCTTCCAGATGAGTCCAGAAGTTATTGATAATGCCGTCCATTTCTTCTTTCCAGTTACGGTAGCTGTCGACACGGTCCTTACGGAAACCGATGGAAGCGTTGTCGAGGTCACGACCGTAAATGTATACGTCAATACGGGTATTGCTCTGAACCGCGTAGAACATGGTTGGCCATTCTTGCTCAACCACTTTGGTAAAGGTCACTGTTTCTTTATCAGCGAGTTCTTTACCACGACGGGATTCGCACCAGTCACGCACTTCGGTCATTGCAGTAGCCAGATCGGTCACTTCGACGCAATGCTCGGCCATGACTTTGGTCAGCATCTTGATGTCGGTGCCGTCGAAGCTCAGAACGTTGGTGCGGTACAGACGACCTTTCTCTTGCAAGCGAACGCCAACGCTCAACGCAACCTTACCGGTATTGCATTTGGTAGCGGACGATTGAACAACATAAGAACGGCCAGTAATTTCGTTACGGTTGAACAGTTTCATGAATCTACCCCTTAAGGTCAAAGTATTTTGGTTAGTGCTTATTAATGTATTGCTCGATCTCGATAGCCGCGAATGCGTCCCGGTATTCAACCAGGCAATCCCGAAGATCGTTCAGGCGTTGCACTCCATAGGCAACTTGCCCAGGAGACCCTACCTCGAAGCCGAGGTTAAGGTTAAAGATGTTTCGACCGAACACTTCTATCTTGACATCTCGGTCTGAGTAAGTCCCGTGGATAATCAACGGGTTATAACCCAGCGTAGTCACCAGATTAAAACGACGTTCAGGATTGTTCACCCAATCGATCGTTTCATCAAAGAGACGGATATATTCGTCCACCGTTTTCAGGTGAGCAGCCAGCTTATCCTTAACAGGAGCAAGCTGTTCCAGATACGCCTCAAGACCGCGCACTGCCATTACCGGGTTAAGGGCAACGACAGTCTTCAAGCCAATGGTACCGTTGGACCCAAACTCAAGATCGATTTGGGTCATGAAGACATTCTTTTCATTGATCGACGACCGATTGCAGCAAGCTACGGTGCGATTACGAAAAGAAGTGAGCAGCCGACGTTCGGCAAAGATATGGCGCATCATGGCTTATTTAAGCTCCATGGAAAGTTCTTGTTGTTGTTCAGCGATCACTACCGCCAAGTAACCGGCGACTGCTACCTGAACGACGATCATCACCAGAAACACAGTCGCCCAACGAGTGTGGTGACGAGCTTCTGCATATGCATGCTTGGGCAAGGAATCCAAGCAGTGACAGTTAATCCACAACGCAGCCATCATTAGCACCACTGGGATAAACGACATCAGCACATTAAGTGCGTTCATTGTTACGCTCCTTTAGCAGAGGGTAGATTAAGGGACAAAATTAATTACGTTGTATTAATCTACCCAAGTGATATAGACCTGAATATTACTTCAACTTAACTTTTGTGTACCCAGTCATATTGGTTGGGTAACGGGCAGTCTCAACAAACTCGAAGCCTTGGTCGCCGTAGAACGTACGGGCAGCGAAGTTACCCCGGAGGACTTCTACTTTCAGAGGAAGCTTGACCTCGTTACTCAGCATCAGCACCAGCTTGGTACCCACCTTCCGCTTGCGGTAGGCTTCTTCCACCCAGAGCATCTGGATCTCACGAGGATCCTCAGGATGCACTGCCAATACTCCCGCCAACACATCCCCATCCATTGCCAACACAAAGTTAAGTGTGGCATCGGTCATGTCCTTGCACTTCTCCTCGATTTGCTCCATGTTGAAATCTTTATCGGTCTTACCCAGCAGGTTCTTAGCCAGACCCGTGTTGCTGTTGTAGGTGTACATGATGCTCATGATTCATTCCCAAAAAAAAAATAAAGGAAACAAGGGGAGTGTTACCTCCCCTCATTTAATTAGCGCTCTGAGCAGTTAGCCAAAGTCACCAGACGGTTGATCGGGTTTTCTTTTGGCTTCTGTCCGATCTTCTCGTCCTTGGGCGTAGTCAGGACAATGAAGAACGGCTGACCGTTACCGTCGACCTTCTTGAAGATCATCCCCTTTTTGTTGCTGGCGAACTGGGGGAGGTTCTTGAAGGATTCGTTGGTGAACTTCAGGTCTTTCTTGAAGCGGTCGTTCTGCACGACAGTAAAGCCATCTGGGTTAGCCCGGATATGGGTGACCAGTGACTTGACCGGGGCATCCTCCAGAAAGCCTTCTTCAGGAGTAGCGGCGGTAGGGTTAACCAGATTATCAGTGTAATTTTTACACATGAATCCATTTGCATGGGCTCCCATAGAGAATACCGACACAAGTGCTACAACAATCAACTTCTTCATAACAGCATCCTTTTGTTAGATAGGGGTATTAGATACGCTTACTGAGTTTCTTAGCTTTCTTGGTGAAACCTTGCATTGCTTCGTTAAACGGGTCAGTCGTTAACCGTCCCATCAAACCACGCATCATCCCAGAAACGAGGCTCTGGTTCATGGGTTGGCAGTGTGCGGTAAAGAAAGACCCTAAACTAACCGACCCAAGCAGTCCTCGTGTACCGGCCTGTATACTACCCATCCCCGCGGCGGTATCGAGTAACCGACCGTAAGAACCGGTAGCCACTAACTGCGCCATGGAACGGATATCAGCATCGCCGGACGCCGGTTCTAAATCGCTTCTGCGGGGAACTCGAGCACTGGGAAGATTACCCGTTCCGCCAATCGGGTAAGAACCAGTAACGGCATCGCCGTCGACCACGGTCTTAACGTTAGACATCACTACTTTCCTTCTAGGAACTTCGTGGTTTTCTTTTGTGCCAACCAAGCATTGGCCCGTTTGTTAGGTTCCCAGTCACCAGCGATCTTGGCTTTGCACGTATTCAGGGCCACGTTGTTACTGCAACCCTTATGCGCTCGCCACCAAGTAACCCAGATAGGGTTAGGCTTCTCACGAGAAGTCATCAGATCTGGTTCTGGTAGTTCACGAACCTTTACCCACCAATCGTAACGAGCTTTGTTCTCGTCAAAATTGTTGGTTGCCATATACCAGCGCATCCAGTCTGGATTAGGTTCGCCATTTCTTTTGATGAAGACCGGTTCATCACCCGACAACAAGAAGCTCATCCTTCGATGATGAAGCGCAGGCGAGTGTTGGTGCTTTCCTGTTTCAATTCCAAGAACCAGTATGGCTCAGAGGAGAAAGGGCCGAGGTAAACACTGTCGTATCCGAAGTTGATTTCCAACCCTTTATCGAATACTTCTTTGGCGATGTCGCTCCAGCCAAGGCGTTCCCACGTTTCACGCGACTTGTGAAGCTCTGTGCGGCGAACGTGGTGCATTGCCCAGAGACTGCCACCCACTGACCCGTCTTTACCGAAGAGGGTATCCACGTGAGCCTGTACGCTGGCTGGAAGGGCGTAACCGTAGAAAGCTTTCTCTCCGGTCGCCTTGGCCATGCTGTGGGTTTTGTAGTGCCGGGTGTGGTGAGTCCAGATAAAGGTGTCGATACCTTTAGGAAGATCATCATGGAATGTCAGGCACAGCATGGAGACCCAGCGCATCAAGTTACGGATGCTTTCCTCGCTGAAGCCATCACGCGCCAACAGCACCAGTGTTGACATGGGACGGCTGTCGTTGATGTAGTCAATGTACTTAGCGTACGGATAACCGTCGGTGAACTCCTCGAACTTCTCAGGGTTGGCCAGAGCTGCTCTCACCTTGGCAGTCAGTCGGCTACTGGCAGTCAGCTCAGTGAGCTGGTCCAGGCTGAAATCGAGTTCCCGCTGTTTGTCGGCGATCTCCTCTTTAGTCGTAGCCGGGATACCCTGAACCATAATGATTCGGGAGATCTGCTTTTCGATATCCGTTTGTGGACGGGACGGGAAAGCATAACGACTGGAATAAGCCAGTTGT
>Ga0247819_10002068_pt1 | contig 10567 bp, 10 predicted proteins | sample 13C_Xylose_Day6_FD_193428 | JGI IMG/M metagenome (GOLD analysis project Ga0247819, IMG submission 193428) | Soil microbial communities from agricultural site in Penn Yan, New York, United States - 13C_Xylose_Day6 | ecosystem: Environmental > Terrestrial > Soil > Agricultural land | place: USA... | reverse complement strand
CGGCGGCTGGCGGCGGGGGCCGGGGGGTTAGCGGCGTTTGCGGTGGAGGGCGATGGCGGCTGCTGTGCCGCCGGCCACCGCTCCGACGCCCGCCGCCGCCGGGATGCCGACCTTCGCGGCCTTGCGGCCGGTGCGGTAGTCGCGCAGACGCCAGTCCATCCGCCGCGCGTGCTTGCGGAGCTTGGAGTCCGGGTTGATCGCGTAGGGGTGGCCCACCAGCGACAGCATCGGGATGTCGTTGTGCGAGTCGCTGTACGCCGCGCAGCGCCCCAGGTCCAGCTCCTCCGCGAGCGCCAGCGCGCGTACCGCCTCCGCCTTCGCCGGGCCGTGCAGCGGCTCGCCCACCAGTTTGCCCGTGTACACGCCGCCGACCGACTCGGCGACCGTGCCCAGCGCCCCGGTCAGCCCCAGCCGGCGGGCGATCACCGTGGCGATCTCCACCGGCGCCGCCGTGACCAGCCACACCCGCTGTCCCGCGTCGAGGTGCGCCTGCGCCAGCGCCCGGGTGCCCGGCCAGATCCGCTCGGCCATGTACTCGTCGTAGATCTCCTCGCCGATGGACTGCAGCTCGGAGACGCGGTGGCCCTGGACGATGGAGAGGGCCGAGTCGCGGGCCTCCTGCATGTGCTCGGGGTCCTCGACCCCGGCCAGCCGGAACCACGCCTGCTGCCAGGCGAACCGGGCCAGGTCGCGCGTGTCGAAGAACTTCCGCTTGTACAGGCCCCGCCCGAAGTGGAACAGGGCGGCGCCCTGCATCACGGTGTTGTCCAGGTCGAAGAACGCGGCGGCGTGTTCGTCCCCGTGTACCGGGAACTCCGGTTCACGTTCGGAAACTTCCTGGGTGGACTTGCGTGCTGCCTCCGCCGAGGCCTCGCCTGCCAACACGCTCCGCGCCGTGGCGGAGCGCCTACGGGGAGTGAGCCATCCGAGAGCGGCCATGGCGTGAGCATAGCCAGTCGGCCGGGCGGTTCCGGAGCCGAGAGGTTCGGACGCCGTGAACTCTGCGTGTCCGGGGTGTCGCGCCGGGCGGGACAATGGCCCGTATGACCCCTCTCTTCCGCCGCAGCACCCCGGCCGCCCCGGGGGACCGGCTCGTCACCCTCGTCCGCAAGCCCGGCTGCCATCTGTGCGACGACGCGCAGGCGGTGGTGGAGAAGGTGTGCGGGGAGCTCGGTGTCCCGTGGGAGCGGAAGGACATCACCCAGGACCGGGCGCTGCACGACCAGTACTGGGAGCAGATCCCCGTCGTCCTCGTCGACGGGCGCCAGCACACCTTCTGGCGCGTGGACGAGGGCCGTCTCCGCAAGGCCCTCGGGGACTGACCGACCAGTTCAAAGTGACCGGAAAGTCGCTTAGGATCGATGGTGACCAGGTCTCGGGGGCGGGATTCACAGAGGAGAGTGTGCGGTTTTGCCCCCGGAAGAAAAGGAACGGTGCTGCTCGTCCGCCGGTTCCGCGCGAGTGCGCCGGGGGCGCGTGACCCCGGTCACGTTGGCCGGGCAAATCGGACACAATCTTTGTGCACGCGTTCACAAAGACATAGCCTGCATTCGACGGGGCGGTCCGGGGACGTATGACCGCCTGAAGCCCCGCTCTACCCGCAGGAGCACCGTGGCAACTGGCCGAACTCACCGACCGGCGACCCGTAGCCGAGGGATTCCCGAGGCCACCGTCGCCCGTCTTCCGCTGTATCTCCGCGCCCTCACGGCGCTCTCGGAGCGCTCGGTGCCCACGGTCTCCTCCGAGGAGCTGGCGGCCGCCGCGGGGGTCAACTCCGCGAAGCTGCGCAAGGACTTCTCCTACCTGGGCTCCTACGGGACCAGGGGCGTCGGCTACGACGTCGAGTATCTCGTGTACCAGATCTCCCGCGAACTCGGTCTGACCCAGGACTGGCCGGTTGTGATCGTAGGAATCGGCAACCTCGGCGCCGCCCTCGCCAACTACGGCGGGTTCGCCTCCCGTGGCTTCCGGGTCGCCGCGCTGATCGACGCCGACCCGGCGATGGCCGGGAAGCCCGTCGCCGGCATCCCGGTGCAGCACACCGACGAGCTCGAGTCGATCATCCAGGACAACGGCGTGTCGATCGGCGTGATCGCCACCCCCGCCGGCGCCGCCCAGCAGGTCTGCGACCGTCTCGTGGCCGCCGGTGTCACCTCCATCCTGAACTTCGCGCCGACCGTGCTGACCGTCCCGGACGGTGTCGACGTGCGCAAGGTGGACCTCTCCATCGAGCTGCAGATCCTCGCCTTCCACGAGCAGCGCAAGGCCGGCGAGGAGGCCACCGCGGAGGCCCCCGCCGCCCCGGCCGCCGCCCGCCGCAGCTCCGCCTCCGGCCGGGACTCCGGCACCGACCAGGGACCCGACGGGGACGTGCCCGCCGTGATGCCGGCATGAGTCTCCTCGTCGTCGGACTGAGTCACCGCAGCGCGCCGGTCAGCGTGCTGGAGCGGGCCTCGCTGCACGCGGACGCGCAGACCAAGCTGCTGCAGGACACGGTCGCCGCGGAGCCCGCGGCCGAGGGCGCGGTCCTCGCCACCTGCAACCGGATCGAGCTGTACGCCGACGTGGACAAGTTCCACGCCGGTGTCGCCGAGCTGTCCACGCTGCTCGCCCAGCACAGCGGGGTCGGCCTGGAGGAGCTCACTCCTTATCTCTATGTGCACTACGAGGACCGGGCCGTCCACCACCTGTTCTCGGTGGCCTGCGGGCTGGACTCGATGGTCGTGGGCGAGGGGCAGATCCTCGGCCAGATCAAGGACTCGCTGGCCCGCGCGCAGGAACTGCACACCGCGGGCCGGCTGCTGAACGACCTGTTCCAGCAGGCGCTGCGGGTCGGCAAGCGCGCCCACTCCGAGACCGGCATCGACCGGGCCGGGCAGTCCCTGGTGACGTTCGGCATGGAGCAGCTGGCCCTGGGCGCGCCCGTCGAGATCTGGGCGCGGGACAAGAAGGCCCTGGTCATAGGCGCCGGCTCGATGTCCTCGCTGGCCGCGGCCACGCTCGCGCGGGCCGGGGTCGCGGAGATCGCGATCGCCAACCGCACGCCCGAGCGCGCCGAGCGCCTCGCGACGATCCTGGGCGAGGGCGACGACACGGACGTGCTGGCCCGCGCGGTCCCGATGGACTCGGTGCCGTTCGAGCTGACACGTGCAGATGTCGTCGTCTCCTGCACCGGCGCGACGGGGCTGGTCCTGACGGCCGACGCGATCGCCGCGGGCGCCGGGAGCCGCACCGGCCGGCCGGTGGTCGTCGACCTCGACGAGGAGGCGGCCGCGGAAACGCCTCCGGGGCCCACCTCGGCGGGTGCCGACGAGGGCTGCCCGCTGGACCTGGCCGCCGTACGGCCCGGCTTCTCCGTGATGGGGGAGGCGGCCGTCGCCGGGATGGACGCGGCGACGCTGGAGCAGCACGCGGCGTGGGCCGCGAGCGGCACCGCCGACCGCAGGGAGTCCGCCCGCGGCGGCCCCGGCGCCGACGCCGAGCTGATCGGCGCGCTCGCCGCGACCGCCTCCACCGTCGGCCGGATCCCCGAGCGGCGCCGTCCGGAGCCGGTGGCCGAGCCGCCGCGCCCCGAGCCCGTGCTGTTCCTGCTGGACCTCGCGATGCCGCGCGACATCGACGCGGCCGCGCACCGCCTCGCCGGGGTGCGGCTGGTCGACATCGAGTCGCTCGCCGAGGCGTCCGCGGACGCTCCGATGGCTGCCGATGTGGACCAGGTCCGGCGTATCGTCTCCGACGAGGTCGCCGCGTTCGGGGCGGCACAGCGGGCGGCGCACATCACGCCGACCGTCGTCGCCCTGCGCACCATGGCGGCCGATGTGGTGGCCGGCGAGATCGCCCGACTGGAGGGGCGGCTTCCCGGCCTGGACGACAAGCACCGCGCGGAGATCACCCAGACCGTGCGGCGGGTGGTCGACAAGCTGCTGCACGCGCCGACCGTGCGCGTCAAGCAGCTCGCGGCCGAGCCCGGCGGCGCCGGGTACGCGGACGCGCTGCGCACCCTGTTCGACCTCGACCCCGAGACGGTGGCCTCCGTCTCCCGCGCCGAGGAAAGCACCGAGAAGAACGCAGAGAACCGAGGGCCGTGATGACTGAGAAGGCACTGAGGCTGGGGACCAGGCGGAGCAAGCTCGCCATGGCCCAGTCCGGGCAGGTGGCGGAAGCCGTGAGCCAGGTGACCGGACGGCCCGTCGAGCTCGTCGAGATCACCACGTACGGCGACGTCTCGCGCGAGCACCTCGCGCAGATCGGCGGCACGGGCGTGTTCGTCGCCGCGCTGCGCGAGGCGCTGGCGCGGGGCGAGGTGGACTTCGCGGTGCACTCGCTGAAGGACCTGCCCACCACGCAGCCCGACGAACTGGTCGTGGCGGCCATACCGGTGCGCGAGGACCCGCGCGACGTGGTCGTCGCGCGGGACGCGCTGAAGCTCACCGACCTGCCGCGCGGCGCCCGCATAGGCACCGGCTCGCCGCGCCGCATGGCGCAGCTGAACGCGTACGCGCGCAGCCACGGCATGGACTTCGAGACGGTCCCGATCCGGGGCAACGTCGACACCCGCATCGGGTACGTCACCAAGGGCGACCTGGACGCCGTGGTGCTGGCCGCCGCCGGACTGAACCGGGTCGGCCGCAGCGAGGACGTGACCGACTTCCTGTCGGTCGACACTGTTCTGCCCGCCCCCGGCCAGGGGGCGCTGGCGATCGAGTGCACCGCGGACAACGCGGAGCTCATCGCCGAACTCGCCGAACTCGACGACCCGCTCACGCGGGCCGCCGTGACGGCCGAGCGGTCACTGCTCGCCGCCCTGGAGGCCGGGTGCAGCGCCCCTGTGGGTGCGCTGGCCGACCTCCTGGCCGACGGGCAGATTGTCAAGGAAATGCGCCTGCGCGGCGTCGTCGGCACGACCGACGGCTCGACGCTGGTGCAGCTGTCCACCACCGGTCCCGTGCCCGAGACGCACGAGGCGGCGATGGCACTCGGTCGCGATCTCGCGACCGGGATGCTCGCGCAGGGCGCGGCCGGTCTGATGGGGGAGCGAGCACAGTGAGCCCCACCACCCTTCCCGCCCCTCCGGAACACGGGCACGTCACCTTCCTCGGTGCCGGACCCGGGGATCCGGGACTGCTGACCCTGCGCGCCGTGGAGGCGCTGGCGAACGCGGACGTCCTCGTCGCCGAGCACGAGGTGCTCGACGTCGTACGCACGCACGCGAGGCAGGGCGTCGCCGAAGTGCACACGGACTCCGACACGTCGGATCCGGGCACGGGCACGCCCCAGCTGACGGTCGTTGACGGGGCGTCAACAACCGCCGCTGTCCCCGCGATGCGGGATGCGGCACATCTTGTCATGGAGGCCGCGCGGGGCGGCAGGCGGGTCGTGCGTGCGGTGTCCGGTGATCCCGGGCTCGACACGTACGCCGCCGAGGAGATGCTGGCGTGCGCCTCGGCCGGGGTGCCGTTCGAGGTCGTCCCCGGTATCGCCACCGCCGTCGGCGTGCCCGCGTACGCGGGTGTGCCGCTGCGGGACGCCGAGGGCGCGGACGTGCGGTTCGTCGACGCCCGTACGGCGTCCGACCGGTGCTGGACGGAGGTCGGGGCGTCGGACGGCACGGTGGTCGTGTCCACCACGCTCGACTCCGTGGCCGCCGCGGCGGGCGAACTGGTGTCCGCCGGACGCAAGCCCGACACCCCGATGACGGTGACCGTCGCCGGTACGACGACCCGGCAGCGCACCTGGGCGGCGACGCTCGGCACGATCGCGCAGACGCTGAAGCAGGCGAAGGTGCTGCCGTCCCCGGAGGGCGGCCGGCCGGTGATAGCCGTGGTCGGCGAGCGTTCCGCCCCCGCCCAGCGCGACCGGCTGGCGTGGTTCGAGTCCAAGCCGCTGTTCGGCTGGAAGGTGCTCGTGCCGCGTACGAAGGAGCAGGCGGCGTCGCTCTCCGACCAGCTGCGGTCGTACGGCGCCGTGCCGCACGAGGTGCCGACGATCGCCGTCGAGCCCCCGCGCACGCCCCAGCAGATGGAGCGCGCGGTCAAGGGCCTGGTGACCGGCCGCTACGAGTGGATCGCGTTCACCTCGGTCAACGCGGTGAAGGCGGTCCGCGAGAAGTTCGAGGAGTACGGCCTCGACGCCCGTGCCTTCGCCGGCATCAAGGTCGCGGCGGTGGGCGAGCAGACGGCCAACGCGCTGATCGCCTTCGGCGTGAAGCCGGACCTGGTGCCGAGCGGTGAGCAGTCCGCCGCCGGTCTGCTGGAGGACTGGCCGCCGTACGACCCGGTCTTCGACCCGATCGACAGGGTCTTCCTCCCGCGCGCCGACATCGCCACGGAGACCCTGGTCGCGGGCCTCATCGAGCTCGGCTGGGAGGTCGACGACGTCACGGCCTACCGGACCGTGCGCGCCTCGCCGCCCCCGGCGGAGACCCGTGAGGCGATCAAGGGCGGCGGCTTCGACGCGGTGCTGTTCACGTCGTCGTCGACGGTCCGGAACCTGGTCGGCATCGCGGGCAAGCCGCACAACGTGACGGTGATCGCCTGCATCGGCCCGGCGACGGCGAAGACGGCCGAGGAGCACGGCCTGCGGGTGGACGTGATGGCTCCCGAGCCGTCGGTCCACAAGCTGGCGGAGGCCCTGGCCGACTTCGGCACCCGCCGCCGGCTCGCCGCCTTGGACGCCGGCGACCCGGTGACCCGGCCGAGCGAGCGGCGGCCGGGGGCGCGGAGACGCCGGTCGACGACCTGACGGTCGTCCGCACGAGGTGAGGAGGGGCGTCCTTTCGGGGGCGCCCCTCTTCGTCCGGCCTCGGCCGCCGCCACCGCGACACTCGGCCTCCGGACATCCGGCAGGCGGACGCCGTGTCTTGCAGCACCTGTTCAGACTCGGGTCACCGCGGTGTGAAGTTCCCGTACGCCCGTGGTCCGCGGGTGTCGCTCGGCGAGTTCGTCGACGATGCTCCGGATCGCCGGCCGGTCGCGTACTTCGCCGGGGCTGGCCCGGTAGGCGTGCAGCAGGGCGCGGGCCGCTTGTTCGGGTCGGTTCCACGCCCACCACGCGCGCGCCATGTCGGTGCCCATGCGGGCCTTGCGCTCGGCGGTCGGGAACTGGTCGGCGCGCAGGTTCTTCCCTGCGTCCAGTGCGGCGCCCGCATCCCCGAGGGCCCAGTGCACGCCGACCACGTACAGGTCGACGGCGGCTGGGCTGATCGGGAACAGACGGCCCGCCGGCGCAGTGCCGGGCAGTCGGCGGGCGGCTCGGCGGGCTTCCTCGGTCATCGCCAGTGCGTCGGCGCGCTGCCCGCCCCGGGCGGCGGTATAGGCGAGGGTGCACAGCATCTGGGCGTAGGCGGCTGCTGCTGCCTCCGTGCGCAGCCCGGTGGCCTCGACGGTGGCGGCCGCCGATGCCATGAGCCGCTGGGCATCAGCGTGACGGTCCTGGTGGCGCAGCACGATCGCCAGTTCCCTCGCGGCGGCCGCTGCGGCGAGGGGCGAGCCTGAGACTTCGGCCCAGGTACGGGCGCGGTCGGCGGTGAGGCGGGCGCGGTCGTAGGAGCCGAGCTTGATGAGCACGGCGGAGGCGAGGCTGTAGACCGAGGAGAGCCGGGCCTGGTCGAGGCTCTGCTTGGATGCGGCTGCGCTGTGCCCGTCGGCGATGAGGGCGGGCAGAGCGGCGAGGAGCTGACTGTGCCTGCCCTTGTCGTACAGGGTCCGGGCGGAGGACAGGCGCGCGTCCAGGGGGCCAGTGCCGACGGGGGCCGGGGTGTTGGCCAGCGCGTCGTCCAAGCCGGTCAGCAGGGCGACCGGTCCGGCGGCCGCCGTGGCGGTAAGCAGCGTACGGCGGCGCATGGGGTCCTCCTCGGCGTCACGCGGACTGGCCGTCACTTTAGTGGCCGTCGGGGCTGCGGAGGATGGTGGCGCGAGAGAAGCCACCAGTATGTGTCGTGGCACGCCGACTTCCAGCGCGGCACGGTGCACCAGTGCCAAGTCGACTATTCGCGCGCTGCGTTCGAGTCGCGAGACGGTGGCCGGTGAGCAGCCGATGCGACCGCCGAGCACGGCCAGTGTCCAGGCTCGGTGCTCGCGACCGAGCCGGATCAGCGCGCCAGGGCGGCGCTGGACGGCTAACTCTCGTGCTTTCGTGCTGTTCCAGAGCGGGTCGACGAACACCGGACCCTCCCACGCCGCACTACCGGGGGCGTCCCACGGTAGAGGCGCTGCGCGGGCCGCGTCGAGACCGCTTTCACACTGTGCAAAGGCCATGCGGGCGGCGAGAGTTGATCACATCCGGCGTGGCCGGTGCGGTGCCCTGGGCGCAACGCCCCGATCCGCGGGGCGCCGTCCATCGGAGGCACCATGGCAATCAGCACCGCTGCATCCATCCCGGCCGCCGGCCCGACGACCGGCACTATCCGCTCCGCGCGAGAGGTAGTGCCGGCCGCCCTGTGGAACAAGCAGGTCGGTCTCCTCATGCGGGACTACCCGTACGACTCGGTCATGGCGGCCCGGGTGCTGGGGCAGGGCTACGCCTACCTGCTGACCGCGATGAACCACCGGGGCGGCAAGCTGGGCCTGGCGCCGAGCTCGCTCGTCGACATCGGCGTCCACACGATCATCCTGGACACCGTGGCGTACGCCGAGCTGTGCGACCGCTTCAACGGCGGGCACTTCCTGCACCACGTGCCCGAGGTCGACTTCAAGAACGACGGCTCCGTGATGAAGACCGCGCACAGGGTCGCGGCCGACGGCTGGGAGGTCGACCTGTCGCTGTGGGAGGACGCTGCCAAGTGCAGCCCGTGCCACCCCGGTAGCGACTCCCACTGAGCCCTCCCGGTGCCTTGGGCTCCGGTCGACCGCCGGAGTCCAGGGCACGTAGGGGTGAGATTCCCTCGAACCGGTCCGCCCGGAGGCTGTGCCCGCCACCATGGGCCGGGTGACAGCCCTCGCCTCTGCAGACTTGTGGTACCACTACGGCCGCACCCGCCACGCTAGTGACCGGACCGTGCCCGACACGTTCCGGTGGGCCTGGGGCCAGGACTGCGGGCCCGGTCCGGACGTTCTCGGTGACCTGTCCGGACTGTGCGTCGCCGATCTCGGCGCGGGCGCAGCCCGGCATGCCGCCCACCTGGCCGTGCATCACCGGCCCGCCCGGGTCGTCGCCCTCGACGCATCACCCGCCCAGCACACCATGGCCACGGACCTGTACGGCCATCTCGCGCCACGCCTGCAGTTGGTCCGGTCGGACGTCGTGGAGCACTTGCAGGCGGCGCCAGGCACCTATGACGTGCTCTACAGCGTGTTCGGCGCGGTCGACTTCACAGAGCCGCGCCACCTGTTGCCGGCGGCGGCGTCCGCGCTGAGGCGGGGCGGGCGGCTGGTGTTCTCCACTCTCGCCCACTACCTCAGCGGGGCGCCCGCACAGCCTGACGTGGAGCACGCCGACATTCCGGCCAAGACCCCGGACGGGGAGCCGGCCACGATGCGTCGCTGGGTGCTCCAGGAGCACGTGTGGGCCAAGCTCCTCGACGAGGCCGGATTCACGCGGATCAGCGGCGATCTCCTGCCCGCCGGGCAGGGGCCGCGAGCAGCCGACACACTGTTGCTCACCGCATGCCGCGGTCCACTGCCGTGATGGCCGCCGGGGACGGTCGCTGAGACCTCGGCCGCCGACTGACACGCAAGCGTGGCCCGCACCCGGGCATCCGGGTGCGGGCCACGTGTGTTTGCTACGTCAGCGCTCGGACGCGTACGGCAGGAAGGCGGCCCAGGTGGTGGCCGTGACGGCGAGGCGGGGGCCGTTCGGGACCTTGGAGTCGCGGACGAGGATGTGACCCTCGTCGGGGGTGGCCACCTCGACGCAGTCGGGGCCGCTGGACGTGCTGTAACTGCTCTTTATCCACTCCAGCTTCATGTCTCTCCAAGCGCTTTCTCGATGAGGGCCATCGACTCCCGTGGGCTGAGAGCCTGTGCCCGGATGATTCCATACTGGATGTCCAGAAGCTGCACCTCCTTCGGCTCCGCGATCACACGGCTGATGTGCGCCACTTCGACATGACCGACAGTGCTGCCGTCCTCGAGCCTGAGCAACCTGAACGAGCCGTCGAGCCCGGAGTTCTCCTCGCGTCCCAGGGGCAGCACCTGGAGATCGACGTTGGGGAACTTGGCCACCTGCAACAGCCTTTCGAGCTGCTCACGCATGACCATCTTGCCCCCAATGGGTCGTCGGAGTGTTGACTCACACTGGACGAAGTTGAAGAGCGGTCGAGCCGTCGTGTCACTGACGATCTCCTGTCGTGCCACGCGGGCCGACACCTGCTGCTCCAACTGGTCGGCGGTGAAGGGCGGGCGGCGGGCGCTGAGCACTGCCCGTGCGTACTTCTCGGTCTGCAGCAATCCATGGATGACGGAATTGTTGTAGGCACACAGCTCGGTGGCCTCTGCCTCCAATTTCTTCAGGTCCCGTACCTTTTTCGGGTACCGGACCTCTGCCACGTCCTGCTTGAGCGCTGCGATCTTCCCGCCCGCGCCCAACACCTCGTCCGCCGCGTCCAAGTACTCCGGCCGGGGGATCCGCC
>Ga0247819_10002065_pt1 | contig 10579 bp, 8 predicted proteins | sample 13C_Xylose_Day6_FD_193428 | JGI IMG/M metagenome (GOLD analysis project Ga0247819, IMG submission 193428) | Soil microbial communities from agricultural site in Penn Yan, New York, United States - 13C_Xylose_Day6 | ecosystem: Environmental > Terrestrial > Soil > Agricultural land | place: USA... | reverse complement strand
CTCCAGGCCCTTAGTGAGCACCCAGGCGTTGAACGCGGAGAGTGCCGGGCCGGTGTGCCGCATGAGCTGCTTGACCGGACCGTCGATGAATTCCTTGGTGCCCAGGATGGCGCCGCCCATCACCCGGCCCTGGCCGTCGATGTGCTTGGTGCCGGAGTAGACGATCACGTCCGCGCCGAGGTCTCCGCAGCGCTGCAGGAGCGGGGTGGCGAAGACGTTGTCCGCCACCACCTTGGCGCCGGCGGCGTGGGCGAGTTCGCTGACCGCGGCGATGTCCACGATTTCCTGCATGGGATTGGACGGGGATTCGAAGAAGACGGCAGTGGTGGGCACCGAGAGGGCAGCACGCCACTGCTCGAGGTCCGGACCGTCCACGAAGACGGTCTCCACGCCCCAGCGCGGGAGGATCTCGTTGAGGATCACGAAGCAGGAGCCAAACAGGGAACGGCTGGCGACCACGCGGTCCCCGGCCCCGAGCAGGGCGCCCAGGGCGGTGAACACAGCGGACATGCCGGACGCCGTCGCAAAGCACGCCTCTGTGCCTTCCAGCAGCCGGAGACGTTCCTGGAAGGTGGCCACGGACGGGTTGCCGTAGCGCGAGTACACGAAGCGTTCGTCCTCGCCGGTGAAGGCCCGTTCGGCGGCGGCGGCGGACTCGTAGACAAACCCCGAATTCAGGAAGACGGGCTCGGTGGTCTCTTGGAAATTGGTGCGGTCAAGACCGCCGCGGACGGCCTGGGTATCGGGGCTCCAGCCGGCGGCGTCGTGATTAAAGGTCAATTTAGTTCTTTCCCAGGTTCGTCGGCAGGCCGCGGTTCTTCCAGCCGTTCACGGTCCGCTCACCATAGCGGTCGGGTTCGCCCTCGAAGCCTTCGAGGACGTTGTAGGCCGTGAAACCGGCCTGTGTGGCGGCGATGGCTGCGGCGATGGAGCGCTGGCCGGAGCGGCACAGGAACACCAGCTCCACGCGGTTGTCCTCCGGCGCCTGCTGCTTCAGCTGCTCGACGAAGTCGGGGTTGGGAATGCCGCCGGGAAACGTCCACTGGATGAACAGAGGATCATTCTCCGTGGCCTTGGTGTCCGGAATGCCGATGTGCGCCCATTCGCCCTCGGTGCGAACATCCACCAGGACGGCGCCCTCCTCGAGCTTGGCCCACGCGTCCTGCGGGGTGAGGTCTCCGGCGTAGCTCATGCGTGGCCCTCGTAGGCTTCCGCGCTGAGGTCGTCGTCGGAGTCCAGCCGGTCCACGGCGGTTGCGACGGCGGCATCTGCGGTGGCGATGGCGGCGGGCAGGACAAGGGCCTGCGCCACAATCACGCTGGTGCCGTTGAAGGTGGCGGCCGGGCTGCCGTGCAGCACGTATCCCTCGGCCAGTGCAGCCGAGATGCGCTCACAGAACGCACGGTCGTCCGGGCCCGTGATCAGGCGGTAGGACAGCTTTTCCTCAGGTTTATCCTGCTGGGACGGCAGCGTTGCAACGGCGGGGGCGTCTGACACGACGGATCTCCTTTTCTCACGCTTGCAGCTCGAAGTGGTCGATATGCCGAGTATTCACCTGAGGCACCCCGCCGTGGAAGGAGGGTTGCCGACCGGCCAGTCAGGGCTTCATGCCGGTACTCATTACTCCCCAAAAACGTAACACTGACGACGGCGGTGCGCACCGCCGTCGTCGTCATGTTCCGTAACGCATCAAAAGCAACGCGGTGGGCCCACGCCCGCCGGGTTCCCTGGCCGAGCTTGCGAGGGAAGGGATCGGGTGGGGACAGCAGTCCCCGCGCTGCGGTTACAAAGCCGGTGGCCGGGAGGATAATGACGGGAGATGAACCGCCGTAACGCCGGATGAAACCAGGCCACAGTGAATGATTCGACCGCGAATACAGTGACTCCCATGCTGCACTTTGGATGGTTTGTGGGCCACGGCTTCGGGGTTCAGGGCTGGGGGACGCCCGGCTACGGCATCGGCTATGACTGGAAGAAGCCCGCCCCCTACCAGCACGCGGTCCGGGAGTTCGAGCGGGCCGGGCTGGACCTGTTCATCATCGAGGACTCGCTCACCGTCCCCGACACCTACGGCGGCAGCGCAGAGGTTTCGCTGGCGCAGGCGTCGTTTGCGCCCAAGCACGATCCTCTGGCCCTGGTGCCGTATCTGCTCTCCGCCACGGAGCACCTCGGCATCGTGCCCACCATCAGCGCCTCCTTCTATCCGCCGTTCACCGCGGCCCGGCTGCTGGCCACGCTGCAGCACTTCTCCAACGGGCAGCTGGGCTGGAACGTGGTGACCTCCGGCAGCGACCTTGCCGCGCAGAACTATGGGCTGGACCAGCAGATCGAGCACGACCTCCGCTACGAGAAGGCCGAAGAGTTCGTGGACGTCGTGCGCAAGCTCTGGCGCAGCTGGGAACCCGACGCCATCCTGGAGGACGCCCGGGCAGGCATCTTCGCCGACCACACCAAGGTCCGGCCGATCCACCACGACGGGGAGTTCTTCAAGGTCCGGGGACCTCTGAACACGGCACCGCTGCCGGAGGAACCGGTGCTGGTGCAGGCCGGGGCATCCCCGCGGGGCAAGGCCTTCGCCGGCGCGAACGCGGATGTTGCCATTGCCCTGGCCCGCGGCGTGGACGGCATGAAGGCCTACCGGGACTCCATCCGCGCCGAGGCCGCCGGGGCCGGCCGGAACCCCGACGACGTCAAGGTGCTGTTCGTCCTGAAGCCCACAGTGACCGGTTCCAGGGCCGAGGCGGAGGAGCTGCGGGCTGCCCGCCGGGAACTCACGCAGCGGGACATCGACAGCCAGCTCAACTCGATCTCCTACCTGTCCGTCATCGACTTCAAGCAGTTCGACCTCGACGCGCCCCTCCCCGAGCTCAGCACCAACAGCAACCAGGGCACGCTGGAGCATTTCTCCAAGGCCGCACCGCCGGGTTCCACCCTGCGGCAGATCCTGCAGGCACGCAGCGGCGGCGCGGGCGACAGCATCATCGGCACCGCCGAGGAAATCGCCGACTACCTCGAGGAAACCGGGGCTGCGGTGGGCGGCGACGGCTTCCTCTTCTCCGGCTTCGTGGATCCGGCCACCATTCATGGCGTGCTGGACAGGCTGGCGCCGGTGCTCCGGAGGCGGGGACTGCTGCGGACGAGCTACGGCGACGGCAGCTTCCGCCGGAACCTGCTGGACTTCTAGCGCCATGGCAGGGGCTGGTGCAAGGGCAGGAGCCGGGGGATACGACGGACCGTTGCCGGGCGTCCGGCACGGCACGTTCCTGATCGGCACAGCCCACATCCGTGCCGACGACATGGCCGCCGCAGCCGCCGATCCCGCGGTGGAGGTGGTCCTCAGTGCCGAAGCCCTCGAGCTTGTGGGCCTGTCCCGCGAGGTGGTGCAGGCCGCCATCGACTCCGGCCACCGCGTCTACGGCCTGAACACCCTGCTGGGTTCCGGCCGGGACACTGCCGTGGAGCAGGAATCCATCCTCGACTTCCAGCTGCAGGTGGTGCGCTACCACCACAGCGGCGTCGGCGCGCTGCTGGACCGGGAGGAAGTCCGCGCCCTCATCCTGGCACGGCTCATCGGGTTCACCAGAGGCGGCTCGGGGGTGCGTCCGGAGACTGCCCGCTTCTATGCCGGGCTGCTCAACAGGGGCGTGGTGCCCGCCGTCCCGCGCGACGGGTCCGTCGGCTCGTCGGACCTCACCCAGTTGGCGGCGGTTGCCGCCGTCGCCATCGGTGAGGGACAGGCGCTTGCTCCCGACGGCGGCCTGCAGGACGGTGCGGAAGCGCTCACCGCCGCCGGGCTGGAACCGCTGGTGCTGGCGCCGGGCGAGGCCCTGGCGCTGGTCAGCGCCAACTCCTATTCGATCGGCGCCGGCGCGCTGGAGCTCCGCCGCATCCGGCGGCTCGCCGATCTGGCGGACACCGCGCTGGCGCTGTCCCTCGAGGCCACTGCCAGGTACGACGGCGGCGGGAACCTCAGCCCGTTCTCGCCGGCCGTGCAGTCGGCCAAGGCAGTGGACGGCCAGCGCATCTCGGCGGCCAACGTCCGGCGGCTGGTTCGAGGCGGCTGGCTGGAGGACCCGCGGCGGCAGGTATCGGTCCAGGACGCGCTGTCCTTCCGCGCCGCGCCGCAAACGCACGGTGCGTTCCGGGCGCAGGTCACGGCCCTGGCCGACGCGCTCGAGGTGGAGCTCAACGGCAGGGGCGACAACCCACTGACGGATGTCGCCTCCGGCCGGATGGTGTCCGGCGGAAACTTCCAGCCCATGCAGCTCGCCCTGGCGTTCGAGGCCCTGCGACTGGGACTGGCGCATGTCGGAATCAGCAGCGAGCGGCGGGTCGCCAAGCTCTATCCGCCGCAGCGCCTGATCCGGCAGGTCAACCTCGAGGCGGCCCGGGCCGGCACTCCACTCGCGTCCGAAGACCTGCCGGGACTGCTCTGGTACTCGGCTGCCGGCCTGCTGGCAGAGCTGAAGTTCCTGGCGGCGCCTGCCACCCTCGGTGCACCCACCCTGTCCGCGGACGTGGAGGACCATTCCACCCTGGCCCCGCTGGCCCTCCAGCAGCTGGAGCGCTCGGTGGAGGCTGCGGCCAAGCTCCTGACCATTGAGGCGTTGACGGCCTCCTACCTGTTGGCGGAGGCGCAGGGCACGGATCTGCGGGAAGCGGAGATCCGGCAGCTTGGAGCAGGCACCGGCGCCGTCGTGGCGCGGCTGTCGGAGCTGCTGGCCGGGCAGCTGCCGGCGGCGGTGCTGGTTGACAGCACCCGTGCTGCGCTGGAGGAGCTGTTGGCAGAACTGCCCGAATTACGGAGACCGGACGTGGGTGGGCCGAACGACCGTGACCCGAACGACTTATATCCGGATGATGGGGGAGGAGAATCATGACCACCGTGACAGGAAGCGGCCGCCAGGCAAGGCATGTGGGGCAGGTACTGGATCCGGGGATGGACGCCGGTGCGGTGCTGGCACGGGTGGGGAACACTCCGCTGGTGCCGCTGGACGTGCTGAGCCGCGGGCTGGGGAGCACTGTCTTCGTCAAGCTCGAATCGGAGAACCCCGGCGGTTCCATCAAGGACCGGACCGCGTTGAGCATGGTCCGGGCGGCTGAGCGCAGCGGCGAGCTGCAGCCCGGCGGGACCATCGTGGAAAGCACCTCCGGGAACACCGGAATCGGGCTCGCGCTGATCGGGGCGCTGACCGGCCATCCGGTGGTGGTGGTCACGGGTGATTCCATTTCGTCGGAGAAGCTGGAGGCCCTCAACCGGTACGGGGCGCGGGTGGTGTTCACCGACTGGAGCGCGCCGTCGGATTCGCCGGACAACGCGCGGGCGGTCGCGGCCCGGATCACGGCCGAAATTCCAGGCGCGTGGCGTCCGCTGCAGTTCGACAACCCGGCCAACCCGCGGGCGCACTATGAGGGGACGGCGCCGGAAATCTGGGAGCAGACGGCGGGCAGGGTGACGCACTTCGTCGCCGGCGTGGGCACCGGCGGCACCATCAGCGGGAACGGGCGGTACCTCAAGGAGAAGTCCGGCGGGCATGTGGAGGTAATCGGCGCGGACCCGTACGGTTCGGTCTACAGCGGCGGGCATCCCGGCCCGATCCTGGTGGACGGTGTGGGCAACTCCTGGCCCAAGCCCGACTGGCCGAAGGTCTTCGATCGCGGTCTGCTGGACCGGTTCCTGCGGATTCCGAATGACGAGGTGTACACCACGCTGCACCGGCTGCTCAACGACGAAGGACTGTCCCTGGGGCCGTCGTCGGGCCTGACGGTGGCCGCAGCGCTCCGGGTGGCCAGGGCGGCGCCGCACGGGTCAGTGGTGGTGGCGATCGCCCCGGACACGGGCAGCAACTACCAGAGCAAGGCCTTCAACCCTGTGTGGCTGGCGGACAACCACATCCGCCTGGCCACGGATCTTGCGGAGGACTAGGACCTCGCGGAGGACCGGACCCGCAGGAACCCGTCAGGAGGCAGGGCCGCTGGTGGCCGTCTCGCTTTCTGAACGGATCCAGGCATTCCAGTCCAGCGGGTGGACGGAGGGCCTGCCCAGCAGGTAGCCCTGCGCCGCGGCCATGCCGAGTTCGGTCACGGCTTCGAGTTCCTCCGGCGTCTCCACGCCCTGGGCGCCGAGTGCGGCATCGATGTACCGGGCGAGTTCACCCATGGCAGCGGCCCTGAGCCGCTGGCCGGGCGAGCTTTCAATGCCCGCGATGAAGCTCCGGTCCAGTTTGATGACGTCCGGGTGCAGCTCCAGGACCTGGTCCATGGACGTGAAGCCGGCCTCGGCGCCGTTCACGGCGATCCGCAGCCCGCGGCGCCGCAGAGGAGCGATGGCGGCTGTCAGGGCCGGGTACTGGTCGAGGGGAATCGGGCCGTTCAGGTCGATGACGATCCGGTCCATGGCCAGCTGGGAATGTTCCAGCAGCCCCGTGATCCTTGGGTCCGCGCACGTTGCCGGTGTGAGGTTCAGGGCGATGAACATGTGGCCGGGCACCGCCTGCGCAGCAGAGAGGGCCCGGTGCAGTGCCGCGAGTTCAAGGTCTGTGCCCAGGCCGACGGACTCTGCCTCGTTGAACCAGTGGTCTGCGCTGGCGCCGTCGTCGCTGACGAAGCGGGTCAGGGCCTCGACCCCGATCACCTGCCCCTCCGGAAGCCGGCGGATCGGCTGGAACGCGGTCATCAGCATCTTGTCGGAAAGAATGGCTTCAATCCGGTTCCTGCTGCGCCGGGTAAAAGGAACCGGCTCAGGAGCAGCCACAGCCCGGGAAGCCACGCCGACCGGGATGGCACTGTTCTCGGCGTTGGCCAACTCTGTGGTGGCGGTGAGGTGCTCAAGCAGCACGTGTTCGGGATTATCCGGATGTGCCTCGAACAGGGCGCGCAGCTGGGCGCGGGTCCACTCGCTGGCCGGATCGGTCTCGGCGAGCAGTTCGGTGATGATCTGGCGGGCTTGCCAGCGCACGGAAATTCCACCCATGTCCCCCGGCAGCGCTGCCTGGGCCCCCAGGCCCGTGGGTGGTGAGTTTGTCCATGCGGGAAGGGAATTCTCGTCCCAAGACATCGGCTATTCCTTTATACGTACTCATTCCGGCTGAGCCCGGAACCAGGCCGCGTGCCATTACCCCTGCGGGTACGGGCAGTTGGCCGTGGAAGAAGACTACAACGCAGGGCACCGGCTTGTCCCAGATTTTTTCGAACGGTGCCCTTTTGTTATTACTCGATGCCGGCAAACAGCTCGTTCAGCTCGGCGGTCAGCTGCTTGCGGAGCGCCGGCGTGCCGATTTCGCGTCCGTCAATGTGGTTGACCGGGGCCAGGAGGCGGATGCTGGAAATCAGCCACACGGCGTCGGCGTCCACCAGGTCCTGGGGCTTCAGCGGGCCGTAGCCCAGTTCCCAGCCGGCGGCCTTGGCGGCGGCGAACAGGGCGCCCTGCGAGGTTCCGGGAAGGATGCCGCTGTCCAGCTGCGGCGTGACGAGCCGCTTAACTGTTGCGCCGCCGTCGTTCTTCTCCACGTTCGCCAGCAGCACGGTGGACGTGGGGCCCTCCAGCACGCGCCCGTCCGAGGACGTGAAGATGACGTCGTCCGCGCCCTGCTTGTGGGCGTGGCGCAGCGCGGCCATGTTCACCGCGTAGGACAGGGTCTTGGCGCCGAGCAGCAGCCACGGGGCACGCTCGGCCGCATCGCTGTCATAACCGCGGTCAAGAAGGATGACGTCGATGCCGGTCTCGCGCTGGCGCCGGCCGGCCGCGGCCACGGGGGAGACCTGCACCCAGCAGGTGGGGGCGGCGGCGCCCTCGACGCCGCGGGTGACGATGAGCTTGACCACGGCCTCGTCCAGCTCCGGCGAGGGGGCGGGGTTGTCGGAACGGAACGCCGCGACGCCGGTCTGGACTGCCCGGCGCCAGTCGTCCTGCCCCGGAATCTCAAGGTCCAGTGCCTGGGCCGAGCGGGCCAGCCGGTCCAGGTGCGCCTGGATCTTCCGTGTGTGGCCGGCGACGGCGAGCATGGACTCGAACACCCCGTCACCGCGGGTGGCGCCCAGGTCAGTGGCCATCAGCTGCGGCTTTTCGGGGTCGGCAAGCCTGCCGTTCACATAGTCGGGATCCAGGAACACCAGCACTGTGTGGGAGGTACGAGAGCTCATGCCTCAAGCTTAGTGCGGCCGGCGCCCGATAGGCTGGCCTCACCGCTCCATACGGAATGGCTGCGAAGGCAAGAAATAACGGGGGTTTCAACTGTGTTGTGGCCATTTCCGCTAGCGGAAACACTGCCGGCCTGGCTGATCCTGCTGCTCAGCGGCGTGGATCTGGTCATCCGGGTCCTGGCCGTGGGCATCATTCCGGGCAACCGGCGGCCCACCACGGCCATGGCCTGGCTGCTGGGCATCTTCTTCGTGCCGGCCCTGGGGCTGATCCTCTTCCTGCTCTTCGGCAACTTCAAGCTCTCGCGCCGCCGCATCGAACAGCAGCAGCAGGTTAACGAGCGGGTCCGCGCCGGCAGTGCGGCGCTTTCAGATGTTGCCAGTGAGTATTCGGGTCCCGAGTGGGTTCAGTCGGCGGCCGAACTCAACCGCCGGCTCGGGTCGATCCCGCTGGTGGACGGCAACCATGTGGAGCTGATTCCCGGTTACCCCGACTCCATCCGCGCCATGACCGAGGCCGTCCGGAAGGCCAAGCGCTTCGTCAACGCCGAGTTCTACATTATGAGCACGGACCACGTCACGGATGACCTCCTCACGGCCCTCGAAGAGGCGGCGGACCGCGGCGTCGAGGTCCGCGTGCTGTTCGACCACATCGGAACGCTGCGCGTGAAGGGGTATAACAGGCTGCTGAAGCGCCTCAAGGCCAGCCGCATCCAGTGGCGGCGGATGCTTCCGCTGCTTCCCATCCACGGCCAGTGGCGCAGGCCGGACCTGCGGAACCACCGCAAGATCATGGTGATCGACGGCGAAGTCGCCTTCACGGGGTCGCAGAACCTGATCGAGCCCTCCTACAACAACCCCAAGCACCGCAAGGCAGGCCGGGAGTGGATCGAGCTGATGGCCTGCCTGCGGGGCCCGATCGTTCCCACGCTCAACGTCGTCTTCGCCACCGACTGGCTCAGCGAGACCGACGAGTCACTCGAGGACCAGCTGCAGGTGTCTGCCGAGCCGTCGCCGGGCGGCGTCACGGCCCAGGTGGTGCCCAGCGGCCCCGGCTTCACCACCGAGAACAACCTCCGGCTCTTCAACACGCTGATCTACTCGGCGCAGCACCGGATTTCCGTCTGCAGCCCCTACTTTGTGCCGGACGATTCCCTGCTCTACGCCATCACCACCGCGGCGCAGCGCGGCGTGGACGTGGAACTGTTCGTCTCGGAGAAGGGCGACCAGTTCCTGGTCCACCATGCCCAGCAGTCCTACTACGAGGCCCTGCTGCGGGCCGGCGTCCGGATCTACCTGTACAAGGCCCCGTTCGTGCTCCACGCCAAGCATTTCACCATCGACGACGAGGTGGCTGTCCTGGGTTCCAGCAACATGGACATGCGCTCCTTCTCCCTGAACCTGGAGGTTTCGGTGATGCTTGTGGGCGCGGACATCGTGAACAGCATGCGCGCCGTGGAGGACACCTACCGCGACATCTCCCACGAACTGCGGCTCGAGGACTGGATGCGCCGGCCTCTCGCGGCAAGATACGTGGACAACGTAGCCCGCCTCACGGCCACGGTCCAGTAAAAGCGCGCCAGCAGCCCGCGACCTCTGGAGTTTTTTCCGCTCGTCGCGGCTGAGAGGCCCTTTAGCCCGCGATATCTGTACAAAAACTCAATCCGGGAAGGCCGACCCGAGGGTGGAGAGCACGCCGTAGGCCTTGGTGCGGATCTCCTCGTACTCGTCCTGCGGCACGGAATCGGCCGTGATGGCCCCGCCGACGCCGAGGCTGAGCCTCACCTTTCCGCCTTCGCCGCCGTCCTGCACCACCAGGGTACGGATGGCCACCGCCAGATCTGTGGCCCCGTTCAGCGAAAAGTACCCGATCGCGCCCGAATAGACGCCGCGCGGGCCCTCCTCCAGCCCGTCCAGGATGGCCATGGTGCTGATCTTCGGCGCCCCGGTCATGGAGCCGGCCGGGAAGCAGGCGGCCACGGCTTCGGCCCGCGGCGACCCCGGCAGGAGTACGGCGTCGATGGTGCTCACCAGCTGGTGGACCGTGGCATAGCTTTCGATCTCGCACAGCCGGCTGACGGTCACCGATCCGGGCTCGGCGAAGTGGCTGAGGTCGTTCCGGAGCAGGTCCACGATCATGATGTTTTCCGCCCGGTCCTTCAGGGACGTGGCCAGATCCTCGCGCAGGGCGGCGTCGGCGTCCGGGTCAGCAGCCCGGCGGCGGGTTCCCTTAATCGGCTCGGCGCGCATGCCGCCGTCGGACGCTATCCGCAGGAAGCGCTCCGGCGACGTGCTGGCCACCGTGAGCCCGCCGAACCGCAGGTAGCTTGCAAACGGCGCCGGGTTCCGCCGGCGCAGTGCCAGGTATGCGGCCCACGGGTCGAGTGCCGGCACCTCCGCAGCGAGGGTGGTGGTGAGGCAGACCTCGTACGAATTCCCC
>Ga0247819_10002064_pt1 | contig 10581 bp, 10 predicted proteins | sample 13C_Xylose_Day6_FD_193428 | JGI IMG/M metagenome (GOLD analysis project Ga0247819, IMG submission 193428) | Soil microbial communities from agricultural site in Penn Yan, New York, United States - 13C_Xylose_Day6 | ecosystem: Environmental > Terrestrial > Soil > Agricultural land | place: USA... | reverse complement strand
GTGAAGCGGCGGAGGCTCCCAATCTCCTTTTTTGTTGTTTCCCCGAGCAGGAATTCCCCATGACACCCTCTTACCCCCATCGCCTGCGCTGGCCCGCGGCCCTGGCCGCCCTGTGCCTGTCCGGTGCCGCACTGGCCCACAACGTCTGGCTGGAGCCGGACGCCGACGGCAGCTACCTGCTGCAGTTTGGCGGCCATGCCGGACAGCTGGAAGCGTTTGACCACGCCAAGCTGCAGAGCGTGACTGCCTATGACCGGCGCGGCCGTAGCGTGCCCGCCCAGGTCCGGACCGTGGCCCAGGGCCTGAAAGTCCACCCCGATGCCCAGGCCGCGCTGCTGGCCGTGGAACTGGACAATGGTTTCTTCAGCGGCCAGCCCGGCGACAAGGCCATGCGCAACCTGCCCATGGACCAGAACCCGGGTGCCACACGCGGGGTCTGGGCGCGCAAGTACCACAAGACCCTGCTGGTCTGGGGCGCGGTGGCGCGCAAGGGACTGGGCCAGAAGTTCGAAGTGACACCCCAGCAGGGCCAGGTGCCGCACGCGGGCGAGCAGGTGCTGCTGCAGGTCACGCTGGACGGCAAGCCGCTGGCCGGTGTGCGCCTGAGCCAGGGCGAGAACGGCAGCCCCGTGACCACCGATGCCCAGGGGCTGGCCCGCGTGCCGGTGGTGGCGGGTACCAACACCATCCAGGCCATCTACCGCCAGCCCGTGCAGGGCGATGCGCGCACCACGGAGCTGAGCTTTGAACACCTGCTGCGCTTTGCCGTGCACTAGCCCGGACACCGGTGCCTGCACCACAGTCCGGATGGCCGAGGGCCTACACTGGCTGCATCTGTAACCGGGGCTGTGCCGCAGGGGCCGTGCCCCATGCCCGAAAGGCAGGGAGAGCGAGATGACGACACGGGATCAGCGGCTGGCACAAGCCGCCCAGGCACTGGAGTGCCCCATGGATGTGGAGATTGCCCCTGGCGGCAGCTACCGCCCGGTGGTACGGGACGAGCGCATGCTCTATGTCAGCGGCCAGCTGCCGCGCCTCAACGGGGCCATGGCATCGCTGGGGCCGGTGGCACCGGCCTCCGCCACACCGGCCGCCGGAACAGCCACGCTGGAACAGGCCCGGCGCGCGGCGCGGGTCTCGGCCCTGCGCAGCCTGATGCTGGTGCAGCGCACGCTGGGCAGCCTGGAGCCGGTGCAGCGCATCTGCCGCATGACCGTGTATGTGCACTGCACCAGCGACTTCACCCAGCACAGCGAGGTGGCCGACGGCGCCTCCGAGCTGCTGGTGGAAGTGCTGGGCGACATCGGCCTGCCCGCGCGCTCGGCGATCGGCGTGGCGCAGCTGCCCAAGAACGCCTCGGTCGAGGTGGAGCTGACGGCGTCGGCCCATTTCGCGTTGTAAGGGCCCAGGCCACCGGGGGGCATGCGGTCGGCACAGGCCGCATGCCTGAGGCACCGCAGGGGTTCGCGGCCTTCCGTCCCTGTGAGTCGCACCGCTGGGCCGTACACCCCCAAAAAAAGAGCGCCCTGCGGGGCGCTCTTTTTTTTGGGGAGGGACTGTGGGTGCAGCGCCGTGCCGGAAGCGGCTTAGCCCGCCACCGCCTGCAGCGCTGCAGCGGCGTGCGCGCCGACCGAGTTCTGCAGCGCCCATTGCGACACGCCGCGCACCACATCGCCAATCACCAGCACGCTGGGGCTGCCCAACTGCTCGTCGTGCAAGGTGGCGGGCAACCGGCCCAGCGTGGTGATGGCGTGGCGTTGCTGCGCCAGGCTGGCGTGCTGGATGATGGCCACGGGCAGGGTGCCGGGCAGGCCGCCCTCCTGCAGATCGTGGGCAATCGATTCGGCGGAGCGCACGCCCATGTAGATCACCAGCGTCAGCTTGGCCGCATGGGCCGTGGCGGCCAGCGCGCGCCAGTCGGTGCCGGCGTCACCGGGCTTGGCATGGCCGGTGATGAAGACGACGCCATGGGCATGGTCGCGGTGGGTCAGCGGCGCGCCCAGGCTGGTCAGGCCGGCCAGACCGGCGGTGATGCCGTTGATGACCTGCACCTCGATGCCTTCGGCGCGCAGGTGTTCCACTTCCTCTCCACCCCGGCCAAAGATGAAGGGGTCCCCCCCCTTGAGGCGCACCACCTCTTCACCGTCCTGCACAGCCTGCAGCATCAGCTTTTCGATGAAGGCCTGGGGCGTGCTCTTGCAGCCGCCGCGCTTGCCCACGTACACCACGCGGGCCGTGGGGGCGGCATGGGCCACGATCTCGGGGGAGACCAGGTCGTCCACCAGCAGCAGCGTGGCGTTCTGGATGGCTTTGAGCGCCTTGATGGTCAGCAGCTCCGGGTCGCCTGGGCCGGCACCCACCAGGGTGCAGCGGCCGGTGGGGAGGGGCGTGGTGGCGGTGGTCATGGTGTGGCTCCTTGCGCAGCGGTGCTGCGCAATTGGCGGTGCAGTGCAGTCAGATACTGCACTTGTTGGGCAATGGGGGCGGGAACGGGCTGGCGGTCTGCGAGCACGTTCTCGATGTAGCGGGCCGTGGACTCTACATCATGGCTGGGCGGAAGCGCAGGCAGATCGGTCAGCGTGCCGCGCTGATTTTCCTGCAGCGGCTGCAGCTGGCCGCGCAGCACGGCCGTCATGGCCGGGTGACGGCGCGGGTCGGCCACGGGCTCGCCCTCGGTGCCGCGCAGCAGCAGGGCGGTGGCGCCCACCAGGGCCTGGGTGGCGGCCATGGAGGTGGCGTATTCGGGGTGGGTGTAGCTGCCCACCACCAGGGTGTCGTGGCCGCTGCGGCCCAGCGGGTTCAGCAGTTTGACCAGGCTGTGCGACGGGTTGCGCAGGCCGATGGCGGCGCGGGCATTCAGCAGCCTTTGCAAGCCGGTGTGCAGCGCGCCCGTGGCGCAGTGCAGCAGCTGTCCGGGGGCGATGTCGGTCAATGCGGTGGCGGGGGTGTGGCCCAGCGCTTGCAGCACCTGGGCGCTGGTGGTGCGGCTGGATTCGGTGGTGCTGCCATGCAGCAGCACCGGCAGGCCTTCGCGTGCCAGCAGCAGGGCCAGCAGCGGGGTGAGCACCGGTAGCTTGCGCGCGCCGTTGTAGCTGGGCAGCACGATCCAGGGCTGCTGGGGCGCAGCCAGTGCGGGCAGGCGCTGGTGCACCGCGTCCAGAAAACCGGCCATCTCGTCGGGCGTTTCGCCCTTGATGCGCATGGCCACGCAGAAGGCGCCGGTGGCCAGCTCATCCACCTGGCCGTCCAGCAGCTGGCCCATCAGGTCGGCGGCCTGGTCGCGCCGCAGCGCCCGCGCGCCGTCTTTGCCGCGGCCGATTTCTTTGAGGTAGTGCTGGATTGACATGGGGTATATATTGTCTTTCGTTGTTATGGTTTGTTTTTAATATTTATTTTTCATATGTAAATGGTGCTGGCGGTTGCAGAGGCGGGCATGGCGCCCGGACCGGCACACCGCTGTGGCGGCTATTTTCGTTCTGAATAGACGCCGTGTTCATGCAGGGGGCCGCAGGTGGCAGTCGCTGTGCACTTTTTTCCGCTTCTCGAGGGGCCGGCGTAGGCGCGGGCTCCCCATTGCGGGTCATCGGAAAGCCAGCGGTAACAGGGTGTGGGAACCGCCGTCGGCCCCAGGCAGCACACCGGGTGGCGCACTCAGGACGGCAGTGATGATTGTTCACGATGGCAGCCATGGCTTTCGGTGGACGCCGCGTGTGCAGTCTGTACGATGGGGTGCTGAATTTCCTCCGGAGTCTCTGCCATGAACGCTTCCCCCTCCCTGGTCGATGAACTGATGTCCCAGCTGCAAGGTGCACCTATGCAGCAGATGGCGCAGCAACTGGGCACCGACCCCCAGCAGATGCAGTCGGCCGTGGGCGCGGCCCTGCCGCTGCTGCTGGGCGCCTTGGGCCAGAACGCAGCCCAGCCCCAGGGCGCCGCTGACCTGCTGGGGGCGCTGCAGCGGGACCACAGCGCTGCCGTGCCCCAGGGCCTCGGCGGCTTGGGCGACCTGCTGGGCTCGGTGCTGGGCGGCGCACAAGGGGGTGGTGCCGGACTGGGCGGCAGTGCCGACATCCTGGGCCACATCTTTGGCGGCAACCAGCAGCGCGCGGAAGCGGGCTTGGGCCAGGCCACCGGTCTGGGCGGCAATGCCGGCAATCTGCTGCAGATGCTGGCCCCCATCGTGATGGCTTTCCTGGCCAGCCGGGTGCAGTCCGGCGGCCTGGATGCCGGCGGGCTGGGCCAGGCCCTGGGCCAGGAACGTGAGCGGGCACAGGCCCAGGGCGGCCTGGGGGGAGGCTTGCTGGGCAGCCTGCTGGACCAGGACGGTGATGGTCAGGTGGGTATGGGCGATCTGTTCAAGATCGGTGGCGCCTTCCTGGGCGGGCGCCGCTGAGCGCACCCCGAACAGGGCAGGCCGTGTCCGCATGGGGGCGGCGCAGCGCCGCAAAGACGGATAAAAGGCAGCGCAAGCTGCCTTTTTTGTAGGCGCTCAGCGCGGGATCGGGTAGGAGACCGGCGCGAGGGCTGCATACCCGCTACAGGGATACGGGCATCGCCTGATTGCTGCATTGCCGCGATGCCGCCACACTGGCGCTGCGACTCTGGTAGGTATGCATGCCAATGGCAGTTCCGTTGGCGCTTTTTGTCCCAAGGAGATGCGGTATGACGACTGTGGCTGACATCCTGCGAGCCAAGAACAACAGCCCCGTGCACAGCGTGGGCCCCACCGACACCATGCTGGCGGCGCTGCAGCTCATGTCCGACAAAGGCATCGGCGCGCTGCTGGTGCTGGACGGCGGGCGCATCGCCGGCATCGTGACCGAGCGGGATTACGCCCGCAAGGTGGTGCTGCAGGGGCGCAGCTCCAGCACCACCCAGGTGCAAGAGGTGATGACGTCCCAGGTGCACTGCGTGCTGCCGCGCCAGACCACGGCCGAATGCATGTCACTGATGACGTCCCGGCGCATCCGCCATCTGCCTGTGGTCAACACCGAACACGAGGTGCTGGGCATGGTCTCGATCGGGGACCTGGTCAAGGAAATCATCTCCGAGCAGCAGTTCACCATCCAGCAGCTGGAGCACTACATCACCGGCTCGGCACACACCACCAGCTGAGCACCGGCGGCGCCGGACCGGATGGCAAACGGCAGGCCGGGCCAATGTCCGCCTGCCAGCGCCGCTGTGCCGCAGGTTCTACACTGGCGGCCATGAGTTCGCTGATCCTCGGTATCGAATCCTCCTGTGACGAAACGGGCGTGGCCCTGGTGCGCCTGCCCGATGGCGGCGCCGTGCCACAGTTGCTGTCGCACGCACTGCACAGCCAGATCGACATGCACCGCGCCTATGGCGGGGTGGTGCCGGAGCTGGCCAGCCGCGACCACATCCGCCGCGTGCTGCCGCTGACTGAGCATGTGCTGAAGGAAAGCGGCACCACGCTGCAGGATGTGGATGTGGTGGCCTTCACCCGTGGCCCGGGCCTGGCGGGCGCGCTGCTGGTGGGTGCCGGTGTGGCCTGCGCCCTGGGCGCGGCGCTGGACAGGCCCGTGCTGGGCGTGCACCACCTGGAAGGGCATCTGCTGTCGCCCTTTCTGAGCGAGGATCCACCCGAATTCCCCTTCATTGCCTTGCTTGTCTCCGGCGGTCACACCCAGCTGATGCGGGTGGATGGGGTGGGCGACTACGCCATCCTGGGCGAGACCATCGACGACGCGGCCGGTGAAGCCTTTGACAAATCGGCCAAGCTGATGGGGCTGCCTTACCCCGGCGGTCCCGAGCTGTCCCGCCTGGCCGAAGGCGGCGATCCGGAAGCCTTCAAGCTGCCGCGCCCGCTGCTGCATTCGGGCGACCTTGATTTCTCTTTTGCCGGCCTGAAGACGGCGGTGCTGACCCAGGCCAAGAAGCTGGGGGATGACCTGGAAGCGCGCAAGGCCGATCTGGCGGCCAGCACCCAGGCGGCCATCGTCGACGTACTGGTGCGCAAGACGCTGACGGCGCTGAAGGACACCGGCATGCGCCGCGTGGTGGTAGCCGGCGGCGTGGGCGCCAACAAGCTGCTGCGCGCCCAGCTCAACGCCGCCTGCGCCAAGCGCCAGATCCGCGTGCACTACCCCGAACTGCACCTGTGCACCGACAACGGCGCCATGATCGCCATGGCCGCTGCCATGCGCCTGCAGGCCGGGCGCGAACAGGCGGAAAAAACCTATGCCTTCGATGTGAAGCCGCGCTGGCCGCTGGACTCTCTGAAGTAAAGCCATGCCAGACCCTGCTGGCCGTGCAGCCCACCAAAAAGCAGCCCCGGGAGGCTGCTTTTTTGATGGGATGGCGCAGGCCGCGTTCGCTGTTTATCCGGCCAGCTTGGTCGCCAGCTTGGCGACGGTCGCACCCTGGTTGCGGGCAATGGCCAGCTCATCCGGATGCGGCTGGCGTGAGCCGTCCGGGCCGGCAATGGTGGTGGCGCCGTAGGGCGAATTGCCGCCCTTGACCGCCGACAGATCGGTCTGTTGCGGCAGGGCATAGCCGATGGGCACGATCAGCATGCCATGGTGGGCCAGCGTGGCCCAGGTGGTGGTCACGGTCATTTCCTGGCCGCCGCCGGTGCCGGTGGAGGCGAACACGCTGGCCACCTTGCCGATCAGCGCCCCCTTGGCCCACAGACCGCCGGTCTGGTCCCAGAAATTGCGCATCTGGGCGGTCATGTTGCCGAAGCGGGTGGGGGTGCCCACGATGATGGCGTCGTATTCCGCCAGCTCCTGCGGGGTGGCCACTGGCGCGGCCTGGTCGGCCTTGCCGCCGGCATTCTTGAACACGTCGGCGGGCATGGTTTCGGGCACGCGCTTGACGGTGACCTGGGCGCCGGCCACGCTGCGTGCGCCGTCGGCCACGGCGTTGGCCATGGTTTCGATGTGACCGTACATGGAGTGATACAGAACCAGAATCTTGGCCATAGTGCTTTCCTGCAAGGGTTGGGGGAAGAGGCCCGGAAGAGGCCCCGAAGAGGGCCTGGGTGGGACAGAGAAGACGCCCGTGCATCGTAGGCAGCCATGCGGGGTTTGAGAAGGCCCCCTCCGGTGTTCCTCTGTAGGCGCATACCCCGTGGTGCGGCGGTGGCCCTGCACTGCGGGGGGAAGGGGAGCCGCCCCTCGGGGCACAAATGGCCCCGGTGCGCAGGGATTCAGAGGGCGGAGCAACTGCGCATCTCGGCACAATCGCGTGCCGTGCGGATGACGGGCTGCTCTTTACCAGGGCTTCACATACAGTTTGTCGCAGCCCTACAGAGCGTGCGCACAATCCGTCACAGTTCACGGCACGATCCACCAGGGCCTTCATGTATTTTTCTTCCTCTTTCCCTGTCATTGCTTCCCCAGCGCGGCGCCCGGCCGCGCTGCCGTTGGCGGTGGCTTTGGCCGGCGCACTGGTGCTGGCCGGTTGCAGCCACACCACTTCCTTCACCCCCGCAGGCGCCATGCCCGCCGTGCCCACGGCATGGCATGCCGCCCAGTCGGCGCCGCAGCAGCAGGCGCCGGAAGACCTCTCGCATTGGTGGCAGCGCTTTGGAGATGCCCAGCTGACAGCCTTGATCGACCAGGCCCTGCAGGCCAATCCCAGCCTGCTGAGCGCCCAGGCGGCCGTGCGCCAGGCCCGGGCCACGCGCGATGTGCAGGCTGCCGGCCTGTTGCCCAGCGCCGGCGCCAGTGCCAGTGCGGGACGCAGCCGCCAGGGCAACAACGACGCGCGCAACAGCTATTCCGCCGGGCTGGATGCCAGCTGGGAGCCGGACTGGTGGGGTGCCCAGGGCAACCGGGTCGACGCCAGCGAAGCCACGGCCCGCGCGGCCCAGGCCACGCTGGAAAGCACCCAGGTGTCGCTGGCGGCCGAGGTGGCCCAGACCTATGTGGAACTGCGCGGTCAGCAGGACCGTCTGCGCATTGCCCAGCAGAACCTGGCGCTGCAACAGCAGACCCAGCAGATCACCGAATGGCGGGTGCAGGCCGGTCTGGCCACGTCGCTGGAATCCGAGCAGGCCCGCCAGTCCACCAACCAGACCGCAGCGCAGATTCCGGCGCTGCAGACCAGCCTGGCACAGTCGCGCCATGCGCTGTCCATTCTCACCGGCCAGCCGCCGGCCGCGCTGGAGACACAGCTGCAGGTGCTGCAGCCCGTGCCCCGGGCTCCGGACGAGCTGGCCCTCACGCTGCCGGCCGACACGCTGCGCCAGCGCCCCGATGTGCGCGCAGCCCAGCACCGGCTGGAAGCCGCGCTGTCCACCTTGTCGGCCCAGGAAGTGGCCAACTACCCCAGCCTGCGCCTGAGCGGCTCGCTGGGCCTGAGCGCCTTGACCCTGGGCGCGCTGACCAATGGCGCCTCGGTGGCGGCCAGCATGGCGGCCGGCCTGTCGGCCACGCTGTTCGACGGTGGTGCCAACCGTGCCCAGATCCGCGCCCAGAGTGCGGTGGTGGACCAGGCCCAGGCCAGCTACCAGTCTGCGGTGCTGACGGCGCTGCAGGAAGTGGAAGACGCACTGGTGCAGCTGCAAGGCGACAAGGAGCGCCTGGTGCGCCTGCGCGCGGCCGAAGCCGCGGCGCGCAACGCCTCGCTGCTGGCCAACCAGCGCTACCAGAGCGGGCTGATCGACTTCCAGACCGTGCTGGACACGCAGCGCACCCTGCTGAGCTCGCAGGACAGCGTCTCCACCGTGGCGGCCAGCATCAGCACCGACCACATCCGCCTCTACAAGGCCCTGGGCGGCGGCTGGACGCCGACCGTGGCGACCGACGCCGCCGGCACGCCCGTGGCCCGCAACAGCCAGCCCTGAGCCACGCCGACCGCAGAAGAATCAACAGGATCTACCGAACATGAAAAAGAACAAAACGACTTCCAGCAGCCAAGAAGTGCAGGACCTGCTGGGCGACGGCCTGGCCCGCAAATGGTGGCAAAGCCCCACGGTGTGGATCGGCGCCGTGGCCGTGGCCGTGGCGGTGGGCGGCTTTGCCTGGTGGCAGGCCGACCAGAAGGCCAAGGCCAAGCCCGTGTATGTGACCGAGGCGCTAAAGAAGGGCACGCTGTCGCTGACCGTCTCGGCCAACGGCACCTTGCAGCCCACGCGCACGGTGAACGTGGGCTCCGAGCTGTCGGGCACGGTGCGCAAGGTCTATGTGGACGTGAACGACAAGGTGAAAAAAGGCCAGGTGATGGTGGAGCTGGACACCGACAAGCTCACCGCCCAGGTGGGCCGCTCGCGCGCCACCATGGCCTCGGCCCAGGCCAAGCAAAGCCAGGCGGAAGCCACGCTCAAGGAAGCCCGGGCCAATCTGGCGCGCCTGGAAGAAGTGCACCGCCTCTCCGGCGGCCAGGTGCCTTCGGCCACCGAGCTGGATTCCGGCCGCGCCACGCTCGACCGCGCCAAGGCCGATGTGGCCGCCGCCAAGGCCTCGGTGGAAGATGCCCGCAACGCGCTGTCCACCGATGAGACCAACCTCTCCAAGGCCTCCATCAAGGCCTCTATTGACGGCGTGGTGCTGACCCGCACGGTGGAACCCGGTCAGGCCGTGGCGGCTTCGCTGCAGGCCGTGACCCTGTTCACCGTGGCCGAAGACCTGAACAAGCTGCGCCTGGAAGTGGCGGTGGACGAAGCCGATGTCGGCACCGTGCAGGCCGACCAGCGTGCCAGCTTCACCGTCAGCGCCTACCCCTCGCGCCGCTACCCGGCCAAGGTGACGCGCGTGGACTACGGTTCCACCAAGACCGACAACGTGGTCACCTATGTGGCCCGTCTGGAGGTGAACAACGAAGACCTGAGCCTGCGCCCCGGGATGACGGCCTCGGCCACCATCCGCGCCAATGAGCGCCAGGATGTGCTGCTGGTGCCCAACTCGGCCCTGCGCTTCACGCCCACCGGCATGCAGAACCCCGGCCAGGTGGCCGCGGGAGCCGGTGCCGCGCGCGAAGGCGGCAAGCCGGCAGGCGGCGCGCCCGGCGCCAGCGGTGGCAGCGGTGGCGGCATCGTCGGCCAACTGATGCCGCGTCCCCCGCGCCAGGGCGGGTCGCGCCAGGGTGGCCGCGAACAGGCCCAGGCCCCCGGCCAGACCCGCTATGTGTGGGTGCTGCAGGGCGGCCAGCCCGAAGCCCGCCAGGTCAAGACTGGCCTGAGCGATGGCCGCATGACCGAAGTGGAGAGTGAAGCCCTCAAGGAAGGCGATCTGCTGATCACCGACCAGCGTAGCGGAGCCTCCAAATGAGTGTGCTGTCGAGTGCGCTGACGCCCGACGCCGCGGGCGACGGTGGCCTGCCGCTGATCCGCCTGCGCGGCGTGACCAAGACCTATGGCGAAGGTGGTCTGGCCTTCCAGGCCCTCAAGGGCGTGGACCTGGACATTGCCCAGGGCGACTTTGTCGCCATCATGGGCCCCAGTGGTTCGGGCAAGTCCACGGCCATGAACACCCTGGGCTGCCTGGACCGTCCCACCACTGGCTCCTACCTGTTCAAGGGCGTGCACGTGGAAGGCCTGTCGCGCGACGAACGGGCACGCCTGCGCCGGCGTTACTTCGGCTTTGTGTTCCAGGGCTTTCACCTGCTGCCGCGCAC
>Ga0247819_10002061_pt1 | contig 10593 bp, 10 predicted proteins | sample 13C_Xylose_Day6_FD_193428 | JGI IMG/M metagenome (GOLD analysis project Ga0247819, IMG submission 193428) | Soil microbial communities from agricultural site in Penn Yan, New York, United States - 13C_Xylose_Day6 | ecosystem: Environmental > Terrestrial > Soil > Agricultural land | place: USA... | reverse complement strand
TCCTCCGTCAGCGAGGTCGCGAAGCGGCTCCTCGACCATCTGTCGGCCGGCGACATCCGGCCCGGCACCCGGCTGCCCGCCGAGCGGCAACTGGCCGAGGCGCTGGGCGTCGCACGGTCCAGTGTCCGCGGCGCCCTCTCCGCACTCGACGTCCTCGGGATCATCGAGATCCGCCCGGGCTCCGGGTCCTACGTCCGGGAGGGCACCTCGGAGTTCCTGCCGCGGGCGATCAACTGGGGGCTGATGCTGGGCCAGCGGCGGACCCAGGACCTGGTCGAGGTCCGTACCCACATGGAAGGCGTCTCCGCCCGCCTCGCCGCGGAGCGGGCCACCGACGAGGACGTCGCCCGCCTGGAGGAGCACCTCCAGCACATGCGGGACGCGCAGGGGGACGTGGCGGCCTTCATCGACGCGGACATCGCCTTCCACCTGGAGTGCGCCCGTATCGCCCGCAACAGCGTGCTGAGTGACATCCTGCACAGCATCAGGGCGCTGCTCCAGGTCTGGATGGAGCGCGTCAGCGACATCGAGGGCACGGTCGGCGGCACCCTGTGCGAGCACGACGCGGTCCTGAAGGCGATCCGCGACCGCGACCCGGAGGCCGCGGACCGGGCGATGGCCGCCCATATGCGCATGGCCAGCACCCGCCTCCAGGCCTCCATCGACGGCACTCCCTAGGCCACGGTCTCCCGGGCCCGTCCGGCCGTGGGGAAGCCCGGTGTGCGCACGACCCGGCGGGCCGCCGTGACCGCGAAGACCTCGCAGCCGGGGCGGGCCGCCGCCCAGGCGATGCCCTCCCGGCCGAGCGCGAAGGCCGCCGTGGCGACGGCGTCCGCCTCGGTCAGGGTGGGGGCGGTCACGGTGAGGGCGAGCAGGCCGGTCGCCGGGCGGCCGGTGCGGGCGTCGATGATGTGGTCGCCGCGTTCGTAGCGCGCGGACGTCGCGACCGCGCCGTCGGTGAGCTCCAGTACGGCGCACAGCCGGCCGGCGTGTTCCGGGTGCCGTACGCCCACCCGCCACGGGCCGCCGGCGGCGACCACGTCCCCGCCCGCGTTGAGGCAGAACCGGCGCGCGCCCGCCGCCCGCAACAGGTCGGCGCCCCTCTGCACCGCCCAGCCCTTGACCACCGCGCACGGATCGAGGCGCCGGCCCGGCGGCCGTACGTCGAAGGCGCCCCCGGTGGCGATCCGGTACCGCTCGCAGAGGGCGAGGATCTCGGTCAGCTCGGGAGTCGGCGGATCCGGGTCCGGCTCACCCCGGTCCAGGCGGGAGACCTCGCTGTCCTCGCGGAACGGGCTGAAGCGGGCGTCGGCCTCGCGCAGCCAGGCGAAGAGCGCGTCCACGGCGTCCGCCCCGGCGAAACCCTCGTCGTCGATCCGCAGGGACACCGGGAAGCCCATGACGTGTTCCACGCGCCGCACGTCAGGAGTCCCCCGCGTCGAGGGCGGCCTGCAGGGACTCCCGGTAGCCGTCGCTGGTGACGGTGGCGCCGGAGACCGTGTCGACGTCGGCGCTCTGGGCCCGCAGGGTCTCCTCGATCAGGACCGGCACGGCGGCCGTGGTCTGCGGATGGTCCGGCTGCCGGAGCATCCGCACGGCGCCGATGCGGTCGCCGTCGAGGGTGACCTCGACCTGGACGGGGCCCTTCTCGGTGTCGACGGTGGGGCCCGCGACGACCCGGGTGGTGCCGCCCGGGGAGGCGGACACCGAGGGGACGGGCGCGGGTTCGGCGACCGCCGGCTCCGGGGCCGACGGGGTGTAGCGCCAGACCGGGACCAGTCCGGCGACGGTCAGGACCAGGACGGGCAGTGCTCGTTTCACGGTGTTCTCCTCGTTCCCCTCGTTCCACTCGTTCCACTGGTTCCCCTGCTTCGCCCCGCGCAGGTCATCCGGCCAGGCTGAAGCGCTCGTGGTGGATCTGCCGCTTCGGTACGCCCAGTGCGCGCAGGCTTCGCAGCACCGCGGTCGTCATGCCGGGCGGGCCGCAGACGTAGACGTCGCGGCCGGTGAGGTCGGGCACGAGGCGGGAGAGCTCGGCGGGGGCGAGCCGGTCCGGTGCGGCCGGGCCGGTGACCAGGTGCAGCTCGGCGCCCTTGGCGAGGGCCAGTGCGCGCAGTTCGCCGAGGAGCACGGCGTCGGCCTCGGTCCGCACGCGGTAGAGGACGACGGCGTGGCCGTCCAGTTCCTCCAGCAGGGCCCGGATCGGGGTGACGCCGACTCCGCCCGCGATGAGCAGGGTGTCCGGGCGGGTGCGGCGCAGGGTGGTGAAGGCGCCGTAGGGTCCCTCGGCGAAGACGCGGGTGCCGGGCCTCAGCCGGCGCAGGGCGGCGCTGCCGTCGCCGGCCGCCTTCACGGTGAGCCGCAGGGTGCGGCCGTCCGGCGCGGCGGACAGGGAGAACGGATGGGCCTGCCACCAGCGGTCCCTGGTCAGGAACCGCCAGAGGAAGAACTGGCCGGCGCGGGCGGGCAGCCGGTGCAGGTCGCGGCCGGTGATGTGGACGGACACCACCTGGTCGTTCTCGGGGACGACGGCCGTGACACGCAGGCGGTGGCGCCGGTTCCGCCACAGCGGCAGGACCAGCCGGCCGGTGAGCACCGCGGTGAGGGCGGCGCCCCACAGTCCCCACCAGTAGGCGGTGGCGGCGGGCGAGGCGGTGAAGGTGGAGCCGACGGCGACCTGGTGGGTGAAGGCCAGCACCACGGCGGCGTAGCTGTACAGATGGATGAAGTGCCAGGTCTCGTAGGCGAGTCGGCGCCGGGCGCGGCGGGCCGAGACCGCGCCGACGACGAGGATCAGGGCGAGCGCGACGACGGCGCGCAGCACCCCCTCCACGGTCCCGGCGAGGTCGACGAGCTGGTCCACCGGGTCCAGGGAGGACATGTCGGCATAGCCGAAGGTGATGAAGACGACGTGGGCGAGGAGCGCCCACAGCAGTCCGAAGCCGGTCCAGCGGTGCCACAGGGTCAGCCGGTCCATGCCGATGCGGCGGTCCAGCCAGGGCAGCCTGGCCACCAGCAGCAGCTGGAACGCCATCAGCAGGCCGGCGTACAGGCCGGTGAGGCGGCCCAGGACGACGAGGGCGTTCGCGCCGAAGCCCGCCCGGACGAAGAGGACGGCCACCACGAGCGCGTTCGCGGCGAGCAGGGCGTACAGACCGGTGCGCGCCACCGTCTCGGGGCGTCGCCTCACGGTGGGGGGTGAGGGAGGCGAGTGGACAGCTGTCACGCCGGAAACTCCTTGGTCGGGTCCTGGGACACCGAGCTTGGTCACAGGCGCTGTCGATCTCCTGTCGGCCGGCTTTCAAGTGGTTGTCGATCGGGCCGCGGTCGCGCACCGCCTCTGGCGCCGGGAGCGGCGTGCCGCAGTATGGGCGGGTGGAAAAAGTACGACTCCTCGTCGTGGACGACGACCCGCCGATAGCCGACCTGGTGGCGACGGTCGCCCGCTACGAGGGCTGGGAGGCGGTCACCGCCAACACGGGTGAGGACGCGCTGCGCCGCGCCGCCGAGTTCCGCCCGGACATCGTGGTGCTCGACCTGATGCTGCCGGACGTCGACGGCTTCGGCGTGCTGGACCGGCTGCGGCGCTCCGGGACGATGGTGCCGGTGGTGTTCCTCACCGCACGGGACGGGGTGGCGGACCGGGTCGCGGGGCTGACCCGGGGCGGGGACGACTACCTGGTCAAGCCGTTCGCCGTGGAGGAGCTGATGGCCCGGCTGCGCACGGTGCTGCGGCGCAGCGCGGGGCCGGGGTTCCAGCGGTCGGTGCTGCGGGTCGGGGACCTGACGATGGACGAGGACACCCGTGAGGTGCGGCGCGGCGGTCGGACGCTGTCGCTGACGCCGACCGAGTACGAGGTGCTGCGCTATCTGATGCGCCGCTCGCCGACGGTGCTGACGAAGGCGCAGATCCTGGACCACGTGTGGGAGTACGGCTTCGGGGGCCGCTCCAACGTGGTGGAGCTGGTGGTGAGCCGGCTGCGGCGGAAGCTGGACGACACCGGCGAGCCGCTGATCCAGACCGTGCGGGGCTTCGGGTACGTGATCCGGCAGGCCGCGGAGTGACCGCGTTCGTCCGGCGGCTGCGCGGCACCTACCGGCGGACCCGGCTCGGCACCCGGCTGGCGCTGGGCCTCGGGGTGCTGTCGCTGGCGGTGTTCGGGGTCGTCGGCACGGTGCTCACCACGTACATGCGCGACTATCTGGAGCTCCAGCTGGGCGACCAGCTGAAGCTGATCCAGGCCGTGCAGGCCAAGGACGCGGCGGCGCACGGCACGGTCCGGCGCAAGCCGTACTACGGCTGGTACACGGCGGTGTACGACGTCTCCGGCGACGCGGTCACCCTGCGCAGGCCCTCGGACGTGCCCGACGACACCCGAGCCCTGGCGGACCTCGCGCGGGCGATGGCGCACTCCGACAGCGAGCTGACGCGCACCGCGCGCATCGAGGGGGAGGGCACGTACCGGCTGCGCGGCTGCGAGGTCGAACCGGGGGTGGTGCTGGTGAGCGCCGCGCCGGTGGAGGACGTGGAGGAGACCGTCGAGCAGTTGATCACGGTGCAGGTCGTGGTGTTCGCCCTCGCGCTGCTGGCCCTCGTGGTGTTCGGGCGGCGGATGCTGCGGCGCGGGCTGAAGCCGCTGGGCGACATGGCGCACACCGCGCACGGCATCGCCTCGCACGACCTGACCGAGTCGGCGGCCAGGCTGCCGCTGCGCGCGGACGGGCGGGACGGCGGTTCGGAGGTGGCGGAGCTGCGGACCGCGTTCAACACGATGCTGGAGCACATCGACGACTCCCTCGCGGTGCGCGCGGAGGCGGAGCAGCGGCTGCGCCGGTTCGTCGCGGACGCCTCGCACGAGCTGCGCACCCCGCTGATGTCGGTACGCGGCTACGCGGACCTGTTCCAGTACGCCGCCGCCAACGAACCCGCCGAACGGGACCGGCATCTGGCCCGGCTGCGCGCGGAGGCCGCCCGGATGGGGGTGCTGCTGGACGATCTGCTGCTGCTCGCCCGGCTGGACGCGGCGGAGGTGGAGGCGCCGCTGCGGACGGCCGACACGGACCTGGTGGAGCTGGTCCAGCAGGCCGCCGACGCGTTCCGCGCGAGCCATCCGGGTCATCCGCTGACGGTGACGGCGGGGCCCGGCGACGTACCGCGGCTGCGGCTGGATCCGCAGCGGGTCCGGCAGGTGCTGGACAACCTGCTGACCAACGCCGCCGTGCACACCCCGGCGGGCACCCGGGTGTCGGCCGGCGTCGAGGTCTCCGGCGGCTGGGCGCTGGTGCGGGTCGGCGACGAGGGGCCCGGTGTCCCGGCGGAGGACCGGGAGCGGGTCTTCGACCGGTTCTACCGGGTCGACAAGGCCCGCAGCCGGGACCGGGGCGGCAGCGGGCTGGGCCTCGCGGTCGCCCGGTCACTGGTGCGGGCCCACGGCGGGGACGTCGAACTGAGCGGCCGCCCCGGCGCGACGGTCTTCACCGTACGGCTGCCGCTGGACGGCGGACCCTGACGGCCGGGCGCCGGACCGGGCCGGGCGGTCTTACGGAGCGGTGACGTGCCCGGCGCGGCCCCGCCGTCCGGCCCGGGGCGGGCCTAGCGTGGGCGCATGCGTGTACTGGTCACCGGCGGTGCCGGGTTCATCGGGTCCCATGTCGTCGAGGCGCTCCGGACGCGCGGGCACGAGCCCGTCGTCCTCGACGTCCGCACCGATCCGGTGGCGGACGTGCGCTCCCCGGGCGCGGTCCGCGACGCCCTGTCCGGTGTGGACGCGGTCTGCCACCAGGCGGCGATGGTCGGCCTCGGCACGGGGTTCGCCGACGCGCCGGAGTACGTCTCCCGCAACGGCCTGGGTACGGCGGTGCTGCTGGCCGCGATGGCGGAGGCGGGGGTGCGGCGGCTGGTGCTGGCCGGGTCGATGGTGGTGTACGGCGAGGGCCGTTACGCCTGTGCCCGGCACGGGGCGGTGCGTCCCGGACCGCGGGCCGTCGCCGATCTGGCGGCAGGGCGCTTCGAGCCCGCCTGCCCGGCGTGCGGGGCCGACCTCGCACCCGGTGTGGTGGACGAGGACGCCCCGGCCGACCCGCGCAACGTCTACGCCGCGACCAAGCTGACGCAGGAACACCTGGCCGCCGCCTGGGCCCGGTCGACGGGCGGTTCGGCGGTGTCACTGCGCTACCACAACGTCTACGGCCCCGGTATGCCCCGGGACACCCCGTACGCGGGCGTCGCCTCCTTCTTCCGCTCGGCGCTGGCCCGCGGCGAGGCCCCGCGCGTCTTCGAGGACGGCCGTCAGCGCCGTGACTTCGTCCACGTACGGGACGTGGCGACGGCGAACGTCGCCGCGCTGACGGCGGACTCCGCCGCCGGGTCCTTCACCGCGTACAACACCGGCAGCGGTACGCCTCACACGGTCGGCGAGATGGCCGGTGCCCTGGCCTCGGCGTACGGCGGTCCCGACCCGGTCGTCACCGGCGAGTACCGCCTGGGCGACGTCCGCCACATCACGGCGGACTCCTCGCGGCTGCGCGCCGCGCTCGGCTGGAAGCCGGAGGTCGGCTTCGAGGAGGGCATGCGGGAGTTCGCGTCGGCGGGGCTGCGGGACGGCTGAGTCAGCCCTCCGTCGCCGGGAGCGTCACCTCGAAGCGGCAGCCGCCGGTGACGTTGCGGACGGTGGCGTGTCCGCGGTGGGCCTCGACGATGCCGCGGACGATGGCGAGGCCGAGGCCCGCGCCGGCCGGCGGGGTGCGGGCGTGCGTGCCGCGCCAGCCGGTGTCGAAGACGCGCGGCAGGTCCTCCTCGGGGATGCCGCCGCAGCCGTCGGTCACGGACACCACCACGCCCTCGTCGGAGCGCCGCGCGGCGACGGCGACCGTGCCGTCGGCCGGGGTCCGGCGGATCGCGTTGACCAGCAGGTTGCCCAGCACCCTGCTCATCTCCCGGCCGTCCGCCTCCACGGGCTGCGGCTCCCCCCGGTCGCCGACCAGCCGGACGCCGTGCTCACGGGCGAGCGGGTCGGCGCCGGCGAGTGCGTCGCCGATCAGGTCGGACAGGGATATCCGGGAGAGCGAGAGGGTCAGCGCGCCGGCGTGGATGCGGGACAGTTCGAAGAGGTCGCCGACCATGTCGTTGAGGCGTTCCACCTCGGTGCGGATCTGCCCGAGGTAGCGGTCCGGTTCGGCGGCGACGCCGTCCTCCAGCGCCTCGGCCATCGCACGCAGTCCGGCGAGCGGGGTGCGCAGGTCGTGGGAGATCCAGGCGACGAGTTCGCGGCGGGAGGACTCCAGGGCGCGTTCGCGGTCCCGTGACTCGGCCAGCCTGGCGCTGGTCGCCTCCAGTTCGCGGCTGAGCGCGGCGAGTTCGGCGGTGGACGCCCGGGCGGGCGCGGCGAAGCTCCCGCCGTCTCCGAACGACCGTGCGGCGAGTGCCAGTTCGCGGCTGCGGGCGACGACCCAGCGGCCCAGCAGCAGCGCGGTGACCGTGGAGACCACGGCGGCCATGGCGACGACCGTGGTCACCACGCTGAGGTCGTGCGCCGACAGGAACATGGCGCGGGCCACGGCCAGGGTGCCCGCGAGCATCGCCGCCACCCCGACCCCGGCGACCACCGCGAGGTGAGCGGTCAGCGACCACCGCCGGATCAGCAGCAGCACGCACGCCCCGAGCAGTCCGGCCGCGGCGGCGCCGAGGAAGGCGAACAGGGCGATGAGCAGGGTGTCCCGCACCGGTCACTCCTCCCCGGAAACGGCGGCGGCGTCGAAGCGGTAGCCGACGCCCCAGACGGTCTGGACCAGCCGGGGCCGCGCGGGATCGTCCTCGACCTTGCCGCGCAGCCGCCGCACATGGACGGTCACGGTGGACAGGTCGCCGAAGTCCCAGCCCCACACCTCACGCATCAGCTCCTCGCGCGCGAAGGCCCGCCCGGGGTGCCGCAGGAAGAACGCGAGGAGGTCGAACTCGCGCACCGTGAGCGCGAGTTCGGCTCCCCGCTTGGTGGCCCGCCGGGCGGCGGGGTCGACGGCGAGACCGGCGGCCCGCAGCGGCCCGGACGCGGCGGCCGGCGCCGGGCGGCTGCGGCGCAGCACGGACTCCACGCGCAGCACCAGCTCACGCGGGCTGAACGGCTTGGTGACGTAGTCGTCCGCGCCGACCTCCAGGCCGAGGATGCGGTCGTCCTCGTCGCCCCGCGCGGTGAGCATGATGACCGGCACGGGCCCGCGCCCGCGCATCCTGCGGCACACCTCCAGGCCGTCCATGCCGGGCAGCATCAGGTCGAGGACGACGAGGTCCGGCCAGTGGGCCGCCGCCCGGGCGAGCGCGCCGGGGCCGTCGCCGGCCCGGTCGACGACGTATCCGGCGCGGTCGAGGTAGCCCGTGACGATCTCGGCGACGGTGGGGTCGTCGTCGACGACGAGGATCCGTGCTCCGGCCTCGGCGTCCGGTGTTCGCTGCTCCATGCGGTCAGCCTCGCACCACGCGCGCGCGAGCGGCGCGGGCCGGCCGCCGGCGTCCGCGTTTCGTAAGGAGCCGCTGCCCGTTATGCCCGTTTCGGGTTCGTAGGGTGAGAGCCGTGACCACTTCCTCCCCCGCCCCGGAACCGGCCCCGCCGTCCGTGGACGTCGTCCTCCCCTGCCTCGACGAGGCCGCGGCGCTGCCGTGGGTGCTGGAACGCGTCCCGCCCGGCTGGCGCGCCCTCGTCGTGGACAACGGCTCGACGGACGGCTCCGGCGGCGTCGCCCGCGCGCTCGGCGCGACCGTCGTGCACGAGGAGCGGCGCGGTTTCGGCGCCGCCTGCCATGCCGGGCTGACCGCCGCCACGGCCGACATCGTCTGCTTCTGCGACTGCGACGCCTCGCTCGACCCGGCGGACCTGGTGCCGTTCGTGCGTGAGGTGCGGGCCGGCCGGGCCGACCTGGTGCTGGGCCGGCGGCGGCCGCGGACGCGGGGCGCCTGGCCGGCGCACGCCCGCGCGGGCAACCTCGCGCTGGCCCGGCTGCTGCGCCGCCGCACGGGGCTGCGGCTGCGCGACCTCGGCCCACTGCGGGCGGCACGGCGTGAGGAGTTGCTCGCCCTGGACCTGACGGACCGGCGCAGCGGCTATCCGCTGCAGATGGTGGTGCGCGCCGCCGACGCCGGCTGGCGCGTCGTCGAGCACGACGTCCCGTACTCCCCGCGCACCGGCGCCTCCAAGGTGACCGGCACCTGGCGCGGCACCTTCCAGGCGGTACGGGACATGAGCCGCGTCCTCCAGGAGGCTCCGGCGCGAGCGGGGGCGGCGTCATGACGCCGTCGTCCGTCACGCTGCTGGTGATCGCCAAGGAGCCCCGTCCGGGCCGGGTGAAGACCCGGCTGACCCCTCCGTTCACCCCCGAGGAGGCGGCGGGGCTCGCCGAGGCGGCGCTCGCGGACACGCTGGAGGTGGTGGCGCGGACGCCCGCACGGCGCCGGGTGCTGGTACTCGACGGGGCGCCGGGACACTGGCTGCCGGCCGGTTTCGAGGTCGTGCCGCAGTGCGCGGGCGGGCTCGACGAGCGGCTGGCCGCCGCGTTCGCCGGCTGCGACGGGCCCTCCCTGCTCATCGGCATGGACACACCGCAGGTGACCCCGGAGCTGCTCACCGTGGACTTCGGCGACTGCGACGCGTACTTCGGGCCCGCCGAGGACGGCGGCTTCTGGGCGCTCGGCCTGGCCGAACCCGACCCGGGGCTGCTGCGCGGGGTGCCCATGTCGACCCCGGGCACGGGAGCCGCGCAGCGGCGGCGGCTCGCGTCGCTGCGGGTGCGCGAGCTGCCGCGGCTGCGGGACGTGGACACGGCGTACGACGCCACGCTGGTCGCCGGGGAGGCTCCCGGCGGACGGTTCGCCGCGCGGCTGGCCCGGCTGACGGCGGCCCGCCCGTGAGCGGGGGTACGGCGGCGGCCACGACGGCACGCGTCGGGCGGCAGCGGACGGCTGCCGACGCCGGACACGCCTGGTCCGCCGACCCCTACGCCGACGCCCTGCGGGCCGGACGGGGGCCGCTGTTCCTGCGGCGCGCCGACGGATGGCTGCTGCCGCTGGACGTGGAGCGCTGGTGCGCGGAGGCCGACGCGGCGGACCTGGAGGTGCTGCGGCGCTGCGAGGGCCCGGTGCTGGACGTGGGCTGCGGGCCGGGACGGCTGGTCGCGGCGCTGGGGGCCCTGGGGCACCGGGCGCTCGGCATCGACGTCAGCGAGGCCGCGGTCGCGCACACCGCCGGGCGCGGCGGGCAGGCGCTGCTCCGCTCCGTCTTCGACCCGCTGCCCGGCACCGGCCGCTGGGGGACCGCCCTGCTCATGGACGGCAACCTCGGCATCGGCGGCGATCCACCCGCCCTGTTGGACCGGATGGCCCAGCTTCTCGCTCCCGGCGGCCGGTTGCTCGCGGAGACGGTTCCGTACCCGGACGTCGACGAACGTGCTCTGGTGCAGGTCACCGACGCCCACGGGGCCCCCGGCGTCCCGTTCGCGTGGGCCCGCGTCGGGACTCGGGCCCTGCTGGGCCACGCGAGCGCCGCGGGCTGGCGTGCGGACGCCGAGTGGTCGACGGGCGGTCGCTCCTTCGTGTCGCTCCGGGCG
>Ga0247819_10002060_pt1 | contig 10596 bp, 22 predicted proteins | sample 13C_Xylose_Day6_FD_193428 | JGI IMG/M metagenome (GOLD analysis project Ga0247819, IMG submission 193428) | Soil microbial communities from agricultural site in Penn Yan, New York, United States - 13C_Xylose_Day6 | ecosystem: Environmental > Terrestrial > Soil > Agricultural land | place: USA... | reverse complement strand
AGTGAGCCCTTTCCGGCTCTTAGGAAACGTATCAACCACCATGCCAGGGTCTTCTATGGACCAGCCATAGTATATGTACCACAGGCCGTTAATAAATTGTACAACAATATCTGGTGCTGCTAGCCAAGGCTTACCATCCTGCTCTATGGAGTCCAGCATGTCCTTCACTGGACATACCCCCCATAATCGGGTAGCATACTTTCCAACACATCTATCTCGGCGTCTATCTCGTCCAGTAGGGCCTGCATAATATTCCTTAGCCCTTCTGTTGTAGTGGCCAAGCCACCAGGCTGTTTATATTTCCAACCTAACTCACGGAAGCCTGGGTGCAGGTGTACGACTATGTCCTTACCATTTATAGAGTCCACCCCAAGCCTATCCATCTTCTGCAGGATGCGCTCAGCACGAGATAACCCAGTAGCCATCTTAGCACAAAACTCAGCAGGTAGTTCTGTCTTTATCATTTGCTCCACTTCTTCTCTAGTAGTAGAGAAGCTGTTCACCGCCTCTTCAATCCTAGTAAGCCTGGACATGTCCTTCAGCACTTCACCCTTACGCTTATGCAGCCCTTCTAGTGCTAATCTCATATACATACCTCCTAGTCTTTACGGGCGGCCCATAGATCAAAGGCCACCCCTATAGCAAACAGGACCAGTACTGCCATTCCTCCACCCCTAGTTATATATTTCCCTAACTCTAACCCTCTTACCATCGTCCGTCTTACGCCATATAGTGCCTTTCCAGATGTTGTAATGCTGAGGGGTATTAGTGTGGATAGGCTTAAACCTCTTACCAGAGCGGTCGACGCCAGTTATAACATACTTTGTGCTCATAGGAAGCTATCCTTTATCTCTTTACGCTCTGCTACCAGATCGTCTATCCGGTCCTGAACCTTACTCATTTGAGCGTAATTCTCTAGCACTATGCAGGACTCCACCTCAGCCATTGCCCTAGACAGCTCGGATTCTATCTCCTTGAGCCTATCCCAACGAGTCCTTCTTACCGGAGTCTTAACCTGCGTTTGTTGCCCCATCCTTGACACCTCCTTTATATTTATCAACGCCCCAAGCCCACTTGTTAACGTTGCTACCACCATCTTCCAGCACCCATTCATTAACCTCCAGTACTGTTTTCTCCATGTTGAAGAATAGAGTACCTATTCTGGGATGGGTCTTGACTTTCCTGTAGCCAATGTTACCCTTGGCCGTCTTCATCCAGCGATCAATACGTACCGCATCCCCTCCACACTCACGGAACTCACCAGTACGGATGTCGATAGAGGAAAATACTAGCAAGCGCACACCAGGATGGGACGTAGTCAACTCATATACTCTTTCCCAAGATCCCTTACGTGCATGGTAGGCATCCGTAAGGTCCCTGATGGCCCCACCATACGTATTGACGATACAGGCCAAATGTACCTCAAACTCATCCTTGCTACGTTTCACATAAGTCCCCATACACACTCACATCCTCTTTGTAGGCTCTCTAGAGGCAAGATGCCCCGACTCTATTTTCTCACGGGGTTACACTAGGGAGTCAATTACCCACATTAGAAAGGGACTAGGACATTGGCCCTAGTCCCTCGTTTATCATGCCTATGGTCTTGGTCTACCCGACCTCTGAATCCACCTGGATACTGCGGGGTAGGTCTCCTTATACTTGTCTGCAAGGAACTGTAGCTGCTCCACAGTTCTGGTACCTGACAGCACCGTTTCCCGTAGGGAGTCCTTAATCTCCTGCTCTTCCCTATCCTGGGCCATTACATCGTCATGGAAACCTACATCGGAGCCTTCCTCGTCTATCCCTTCCCTACTGCAAGGTGCATCTCGTATAACAGTGGGCTTTAGTTTAATGGGTTCACTATTCATACTCATTTCCCCCTTAGCAGGTGATCTGGGCTACGTACCCACTCCATCAGGGCCGGATACTTCCTATAGAAGTCAGTGGCTATGTGAATAGCCTGCTCCTCGTCTATCCCTAAGCTCTCACACAACTTCACTATATCGCTCTGTACCTCAGCCTGGAAGCTGTAGCCACCGGTCGTAGGTTGCGGGGTCGTGGTTGTCTTAGGGGCCTTAGCAGCTGCCTTAGCCAGATCTGTGAAGTTTACTATGTTTGTCATGAGTAGCTCTCCCTTGTTGTGGATTTGCCTTCATTAAAAGAAACGTGAACCGACGAGTTCCTCACCCTATGTCGGTACATATTTCCACCTTACCCAGGATACTGTACCTATCCCCTAAATCATCTAGCAGGCTCTCAAGGGTACTTACATCCAGTACCTCTACGGACTCAAGGGCCTCTTCATGTGAGAGATTAGATACCACTATCTTATACCCCTTGCCAACCTGCAACACATTGACCCAATATGACGTAGGTTCCTCCTCTTCTACCCACTCCCATTGGTCATCACCCTTCTCATTCCAATAACCACCATACTTAGGCTTGTAGTCACTCTTAGCCCTTTCCCTGTCCTCGATACGCTTACCCTGCCTATAAAACAAATCAGTCAGCCATCCCCACATCCTAGCACCTCCTAAAGACAGGCTAAGGAGTGGGGTATGAACCCACTCCTAGCTCTGTTATCTTTTAACTACAAACCAATCTGTCTCACGGTATTGCTTTAATTCTTCTACTTCCTTAGGAATCTTACCCAACTTGATATAGGCGTCTATGGCTTCCTTGTCTACCACCTCCACTATGCAGTCGGCGAGCAAGACAGGATCACTTACAACTTTTAGTACATCATCCACCTCGTAGGAGGTGTATCGGGAAGTGATCATAGCCATGTTACGGGGTTCTATGACGATAGTGCCGCTGTCACTTTCTATGCTGCTTAAACTCCGCTCCAGCATGTAAGGCTCTATCTGCTTCCGTAAGGCTTTTAGTTCCTTCTCTAGCTGCTTTGCTTGAGCGTCCTTTAGTGCATACAGTTCTACAGCATCCAGTATCTCCCTCTTAATCTTGCCGCCCTTAGATGACGCACCTGGCATATTCACTACATTATTTGCTGGCATACACCGCATCTCCTTTTCTCAGTCTTCGATATTAGTTTTCCCCATCCTCCGGAGATCATCCGTAGGAATAGGTCTGTCTAATATATATCTACAGGGGAGGGTGCCCCCGTCCTTCGATTTTCTCATGCCTCCACGTAGGAAGTCAATTACCTACCCTACGGGGTTTGATGTTAATAGAGCTTAGAGTCGATATATTTGAGAACCTCGGTGATATCCCTATCATTCACTACCACAGAGGCATATTTGTCCAATGGAGTGGAGTCTCTATTGATAATAGCCACCAGCCCATCACGCATAATGGTCTCTACTGGCAATAAGTTAGCTGGAGATACCTGTAGTGAGGTCCCTAGCACCAACATTAGGTCAGCGTTCTTAGCCTCCCTAATGGCTACGTTGATATCATCACTAAGGGGTTCCCCAAATAGGGTTAGGTTAGGCCTTACTATGCCTACTGAACACACAGCACACAGCACACCTAGGGGCGTATCAAATATAGACTTCTTATAGGCGGCCTTACACCACTCACAGTGGAACCCTAGTAGGTTACCATGTAGCTCTATGACTTCCTCAGAGCCCGCCTTTTGATGGTACCCATCCACGTTCTGGGTAATGACTCTATGGATCTTGCCATCCTTCTGCCATTTGGAAAGTATCCTATGCCCTTCATTAGGCTGGTACTTGTCTATCTCCTGTACCCTCCATCTATAGAACTCCTTAAACTCCTCCAGCCTAGCAAGGTAGTCATCTGTACTTTCATCCTCTTGTTTAGGCCTTATGGTACTAGTGCTGGCAATCCTCATAGGGTCTTTACCGGCCCACAGCCCACCATTACTACGGAAGTCCTTAAGCCCAGACTCTGTACTCATCCCAGCGCCGGTTAATACGACCACCTTGATAGAATTCTTCATCAATGTTATAAGATCCATAAGTATTTCCCCTCCTTACCCAACTTTTAGGGTGATTTGCGTCCTCTTGGTCCGGCTTCCGTTTCCCTTTCCGAGCCGATTCGTCCTACCAACCACCTAGGGAGATCCCTAAGAGATCTGTAGGATGGATCGGATGGGGTCAATCTTTCACGAGGTTGCTACTGCGGGAACTCCCAGCCATCTACACAATCACTACACAAGAGCTTGTATAGGGCATCTGGGTTCTGAGCATTACGCTCTACATCGTGTTTAGAGGAAATTGAGTGTCCATTTATGTCATACCAGCATATCTCGTCTGGATAGTGGTGATGCTCACCTTTACACCCCATACACACATACCCATGTGTTCCAGGACTCCAGTTATACTGCATAGCAGTATTCATTATCCCCTTAGCAATCTCTACGCGGTCGCCGTCACCATCCTCACATATGACTCTGTTGGGACCGATACTAGATGGCTTCTTAGTGAGTTTAGGTCTAGTGCTGACACCCTTAGGTAGGCTGGATGGGTCCAGAACGTATCTAAGCCCATCCACCTCTATGACAGTAGCCACATCATTACGCATCTTAAGGACTTTTATATGCCCAATCACTTCTTCTCCTCCTTTGGCTTGTAGTCCTTACCATCCTGCAACCCCAGCATATGGTTAAAAGTCCCTATGCCTAGGGCCACTGTAGCCTCACTGATCTTAGCCTCGTTCAAGCCACTGAAGATAAACGTCTTACCTGACTCGTCCTTCTTTACATCCACGCCCATGATAATGAAGTCTCCCATAACACCTATTCTATTCTGCTTAAGGCGGTTGTTGTCTTGGTCACGGGCTACGATCCCTATACCAGGCATGTTAGTCTCCAACACTTCCCACTCTTGCCCAGACCGGATGCCAATGGCCCTTTGCACAGCCTTGAATGTACCAAACTCCTCCACAGAACGGGTCTTACCAACCCTAACCACAATTACTTTTAGCACACATAACACCTCCTAATATAGTAAAACTACTGAGGGTTAGTCCCTCAGTAGCCTCCGTAACTCACTCTTCTCTTCCTCTAAGGCATCCCTATCAGCGTACATCTGACCCATATCGTTGAACAGGACCCCTATATCATCCTCTGAAAACTCCTCTGAAAGCGACTGGTCACCATCAGGTATGTCGTAGATGCCATCACCCTCACCTATAGTATCTGGCAATACAGGCTCCTCTATATCCTGCTTGGTTGCCTGACGTACAACCAATGCCTCACGCATCTCATTTATGAACCGGCTAGGACCTGCTGGTTTGCCATTGAAGGAGCGTACGCTAGACAGGAAGCATTGTTCCTCAGCACGTGTAACACCCACATACCCAAGTCTACGCTCTTCCTGTATTGGATCAGGCTTACCAGCCGCTACCATCTCATCCTGATCCTCTACGGCCTTGTAATGTGGTAGTAAGCCCTCACTACAGCCCACGATAAAGGCAGCACGGAATTCTAGGCCTTTACTGCGGTGGAACGTCATAAGCTGCACCCCATTGATATCATGCTTGGCAGTAGACGTCATCATTTTGATATACTCCAGGAACTTCTCTACCTCATCAAAGCGGTCTACAACATACTTAAGGGTGGCAACGTTCTCCATACGGCTGTTGCCCTCCTCCTCCTCATCACCCTCTTCAGTAATGAAGGCCTTATACCCTCCCTGCTCTACAACATAGTCCAGTATATCTACGGCCTTCTCACCCTTCTTAACCATGCTGTTCAGGTGACTAATCAGGGCTACTATCTCAGCTACGCCCTTCTTCTCATAGGTGAAGCTTTTTACTACCAAGCTATCGTTGATAGCCGCCCACGGAGAAGTACGGTGCCCCATTACCTTACTTTCAAATGCCTTACCAAGGTAGCGCTTCGGCTTGTTATAAATACGCTTGAATGCCTCCTTATCATGCGGGTTAATGGCCAGCTGTAGGTATGCCACTAGGTCCTTAACCTCCGACCTCTCATAGAAGCTAACGCCCCCATGTATTACATAGGGGAGACCTGACATAATCAGCTTATCCTCTACTGCCCTAGACTGAGCATTGGTGCGATAGATGACGGCCATCTGTTTGTGCTCATAACCCTCTTTGTCTACAAGGATCTCCATTTGCTCCACTACACCAGCGGCTTCCTCATCATCGTTTCCATAAGGAGTGTACATGACACAAGGCTCATCCTTGAAGTCATCTGGTCTACCAGAACGTAACTGCTTCACGATGCGATTATCGTTGTTACGGATAAGCATGTTAGCCGCCTTCAGTATGCCTGGATTACTGCGGTAATTTAGCTCCAGCGGTATTTGAGTTGACATCTTGTAGGTCTTGCTGAACTGTATGAACTCCTCAGGTTTAGCTCCACGGAAGGAGTACATAGCTTGATCATCATCACCTACTAGGAAGATGTTATACTCTGGATATCCCAACATGCCGATAAGCTTATTTTGTAGGGCGTTGTTATCCTGGGCCTCATCTATCAGCAGGTACTTGAACTGGCGTTGGTATTTAGCCCTGATGTCATCGTGCTCCTCTAAGAGTCTAACCAGCAGGAACAGTAGGTCATCACCATCCACTACAACGTCGTCCCACTTCTTCTGCTCATAGCGGTTATACATCAGCACGTAGGCTTGCATACGTTTTGATGGGTTATCACCATGCAGTCCTTCATATTCACGGTGTCCAATTCCCTCATTCTTAGCTAGGCCAAAGGCCTTATTGAATTGTGGAATGGCGATTTCATTAATCTCCTGCTTAATCTCGAAGGGTACGGTCATATCCTTCATGATGTCCTTCTTAACATTCTCCATAAACCGCTTCTGGTCGTTACCCATCAGTATATCCTTCTTAGGGTCAAACGCTCTAGCCAGGTGGTGGTTAAGGGATTTATACTCTCGTGATAGAATTCTATATCCAATGGAGTGCGTTGTGCCCAGCGTCATGAGGTTGATGTAGGCCGTGGACATCAACTTAGTCATACGGTCCTTCATTTCACCAGTAGCCTTCTTAGTAAAGGTGGTACACAGAATGTTCTGCGGCTTAATGCCCATGAGTCTCATGTAGTTGATACGGCGGGTTAATACGAAAGTCTTACCAGAACCGGCTACCGCATTGATCTGTGTAGGTCCATCCAGATGTAGTATTGCTCTCAGCTGACCCTCATTAGCCCCCACTAAAGTCTCAACGATGCCCAAGTCCATATCGGCTATAACGTCCAGCAGATCGTCTGGTAGGCTGTTAACCCACGCCCCCATGCTAATTGTCATATACACTCATCTCCTCGTACTTGTTATAGAGCCCTCTGGGAAGGCTCCAGCCTCTCTCTATTTTCTCCGATTCGGGCAGAAAACTCAACCCCCTGTTCTACTGCAGGTTTACCACTTCCCCTATAGGGTCTCTTCCTTGGACTTTCGGGGGCTACGCATGGGCTGCTTCATAAACTGATCTGCTAGGCACTCCACAGCAGAGTGAGTCTTAATTACATATCCACTTTTCAAAACTAACACACCGTATTGGTAGTCTACTGAGCTATGACTGGATGTAGCATAGATGCTCCTGTTCTCTACCCTCTCCTTGTTCACCCAGACGTCTATGGCGGCTACCTCTGACTTGAGGGCTACAGCTTCCACTCTGTGTATCCTATACTTAATAAATTTATCTGACATTACCATACCTCCGAAGACAGTCTCCTAAAAATAAAAAGGGATGTGGAGAAATCCACACCCCTGATACCTATTGGTCGCCATGCCTCATGTCCCGCTCTATCTCCACCTCTATCTGTACCTCGTCCACATGTTGTCCACACGTCACGCAATGCTCACAGTGGGGACACACTGGATGGTCAGAGTCCCTAGGGCACTCCGTCTCAAAGAACGTCTCAGACCAGTCCAGGGTACCACAATTATCACAGCTACAGGCTTCCTCGGCTCTATTAGGTGCCTTAAATCGATCCATACCTATCACCCCTTATCCAATATGGCTAAAGCTGTCAAGGCTTGGGATTTAGCTTGCATAAGGAGCAAGTAACCCTCACTAAGGTGGGTCACCCTATCCAAATCCCTATCTATTCTCTTGAGGTACTCCACCACAGTCTCTCGGGCATCACCAGACTTATACGCCATGTCTACTCTCCTCCATTATAAGTTTGGCATCCAGTATTGTTCGGAATAGCACCTTATGGAAAGAATATTGGAATCCTTTAGTTCCAGGTACAAAGAATCCAAGCCTAAAGCGCTTACCTACATTACATTTCAACACCTCGTAATCCTTGTGGTACTGGAACACAGCCACATAGGGATATGGACTCCTATCCATGCACCTAAATATCAGGCTTGAACCAGTGTCAACCACTAATTCAAGTCTAGTCTCTACAATTGTTTTAGGGTCAACCTTAGATGGACAATAAAAATTCCTAGTGTCTGCCATGGCTACTCCTCCATCCTCCTTACAGCCGCTAGCATAGCCTTACGTTGCCCTATTGGAAAATCATTGGTAGTGGAGTGCTCTAAGGTGAAGTAGAGGGAGGCTATGATGGCCTCCAGCTCATCCTTAGGTATAATGCAGAATACATCTGTACCCTGAACTGCGTCAGGGTGTTGCTTAGGGCGGCTTAGAGCCTCCTTAGCTTGTTCCTTAAGGTTATACAATTCTTTTCCCATCTGATGTACCCCCCGTTAAAGCTTCTTTGACTGCCCTAATCTCTAGATGTAAAGACTTAATATCGAATGAGTCTGTCAGCATACGCCTGTGGTACTCCTGTAGGACACCTTTCATGGAGCGCAAGGTACCCTCTATCTCCACCACCATCTTTTCCTTGTATGACTGGGATTGGTAACGGAGCCCACTTTGGTATGCAAGCATATCCCTCAGCGACCTGTTGTAGCCCATAACCAGTCTGTAGATTCTGTGTGAAAATTTGTACCCCCTAACGCTTGCTATGGATATCATGATATTATTTATTTCCTCAGACAGGGACTTTATTTCCTCGGACATGTACTTTTCAGCTCTCCTATATGGAACCATCCATGAATACCCATGTATCACAACGGCTACCCAGAATGGGGCTGTTATAACTACTGGAGCGATTGATATAATGACTAGCTCTTTGCCATTCATTGCAACCTCTCCTTGTACAAGGTTTGATAGGCTGATACTTCCATCCCAGTATCGGCTTCTGGTATCTCCCAGTGGTCTACATCTGGTAGAGTCTGCTCGAATATCCGGAGGTGAACTAGGAAGTTCACCTTACCTACAGTAACCTGCACCAGCTTTATGCGATGGTCGGTCTTATAGTGGGCTTTAACCTTTGGCATGTGCATCCTCCTCGGCTATGCGCTCTACTTCAGCCCAGAATGCCTTTAGTACCTCTGGATTCATACGGTTGTTAATACGATCGCATCGTATCTGGTGCATCACCTCCGCTGTTGTACCGAATCTGCCTAGCTTAACCTCGTCGGAGTACACCACACTAATGGTGGCTCTAGGGCTGCCCTCAGCATCTAGGCCAACCCTAGCATTCTTAATCTCTACTTTCATCTTGGTCATCCTCCCGTACACGGTCTAAGTAGTCCTGTACATCCGTATCCAGGTCTACGTTCTCACCATTGGCTAAGCCAAGTGACACCTTCGTGATAAGCTCTCTTAAGGTCATCTTTTACCCCTCTCCTCTGCGTAGCGTAGAGCCTTCCACAAATTTCTGTACACCATATCATTGAAGGCCTGATATATGAACTGCCTCAGCTCATTCTCCCCATCCTCGGCTACCCTAGCTAACAGAAAGTCCTCATCGTTGCCGTTTAGCACAGGCTTGAGGGACTCATAGAAGTCCCTCTGCGTACCGAAGTTCCTAAGATACTCGTCTTCGTTGGCCTTCATATAAGCCACTACCTTCAACTTAGCATTCAGTATGTGCTTACTCATTAGGCCTCTCCACGTCCTCTCGTCATGATCATCCAGCAAGCATGCTCCCACTGTGAAGTAAAGTAAGGAGTGTTGTCATGGGCACCAGATACACGGTGTATAGTCTCATGTAAAAGGGTCTTAAACGTCTCCTCCTTAGAAGCCAGTATGCTGCGCTTGAGCCAAGTAATGTCCTCCGTGCGATTATAGGTTCCGTAACAGCTGTTACCATATTCATCCATGACCACATCAGAGACACGAACCGTGCCATAGTCCCCGTAGTACAGCTTCACGAGCCTTTTAGCCCAGCCAAGGTTATTGTTTTCCTCAGCAGTACCCTTCACATGCTTGTTCTTAACCTTATCTGCCAGCTCAGCCATATTGGTAGAGAACGGTATATCTAGAGTGTTCTCGAAGAAGTATCTCCAGTTACCAGGCACCGTAGTAAGGATCTTGATGTGGTGATATTGTGCCTTAGTATCGAACTCATTGCCAGCCGCCATACACGCCTTAGGGCCAAACACGTTCTTAGCAGCTTGCTTCCATACTGCATGAGAGGCTACCTCTGCATAACCCATTCCGGCTACTGCCTCAACCGTTGTATCGTTGTCTACTATGCTGGACAGGATGCCCTCAGCTACGTTCAGTGACTTAGTGGTGCTCATGATAGCGCGTACATGAAGCTTAAGCTTCTCGTTGTTAACGCTGGTACGGTCACGATTCATTAGCTCTGGATTAGTGAAATTG
>Ga0247819_10002059_pt1 | contig 10597 bp, 7 predicted proteins | sample 13C_Xylose_Day6_FD_193428 | JGI IMG/M metagenome (GOLD analysis project Ga0247819, IMG submission 193428) | Soil microbial communities from agricultural site in Penn Yan, New York, United States - 13C_Xylose_Day6 | ecosystem: Environmental > Terrestrial > Soil > Agricultural land | place: USA... | reverse complement strand
GGTTGGCGATGGCCGGCGTATGACGCCACGTGACGGCGTGTGAACACGCGCGACTCCGATTTCCGCCGTGTGACGAGGCGGATCGAGGTGTGCCGGGCCTCTCCGAGACGCTGAGACCACGAGCCCGGCAGCCTGCCGCGACTCGCCCGCCACAGCTTTCTGGAGCCCCTCATGTCGTTCACCCGACCACGTACCGCCGCCATCGCGGCGATCGGCGCCGTCGCGCTCGCGCTCACCGCATGTGCGACCGGAGCCGGCGACGCCGCCCCGACCCCCTCCGCCGAAGCGGAGCCCGTCGCCGGCGGCAACCTCACGTTCGCGATCTCGGTCGACAGCCAGTGCATCGATCCGCAGCAGGTCGGCAACAACGACGCGATCGCGATCGCGCGGCAGACCGTCGCGTCCCTCACGATCCAGGACCCCGAGACCGGTGACATCCTGCCGTGGCTCGCCGAGGACTACGAGGTGAACGCCGACGCCACCAGCTTCACCTTCACGCTCCAGGACGGCCCGACGTATGCCGACGGGGAGCCGATCGACGCGGCATCCGTCAAGACCAACTTCGAGGCGATCGTCGCGCTCGGCGCGAAGGCGAGCCTCGGCTCGTCGTACCTCGCCGACCTCGAGAGCGTCGAGGTGGTCGATGAGCACACCGTCACCATCAACTTCTCGGAGCCGAGCGCGCAGTTCCTGCAGGCGACCTCCACGTTCTCGCTGGGTCTGCTGTCGCCGGCGACGGCCGCCGTCAGCCAGGCCGATCGCTGCCTCGGCGATTTCATCGGCTCGGGTCCGTTCTCGGTGCAGAGCTACACCCCCAACGAGGGCGCGGTGCTCGAGCGCCGCGAGGGCTACGAGTGGGGCCCGTCGACCGCGGGCCACACCGGTGAGGCGTACCTCGACACGATCACGTACAAGGTCATCCCCGAGTCGGGCAACCGCACCGGCAGCCTGCAGTCTGGCCAGATCGACGCCACGACCGGCATCGCCACCGTCGACGCCGTGCTGTTCGAGGGTGAGGACTTCTGGTCGCTCAACCGCGCCAACCCCGGCTCGGTGTACAACCTGTACGCCAACCAGTCGACCGAGAAGCTCGCCGACGAGAGCGTGCGCCTCGCGATCCAGAAGGGCATCGACCGCGAGCAGATCACCTCGACGCTGCTCGGCCCCGACGACCTGCCCGCCGTGTCGCCGCTCGCATCGTCGACGCCCTACTTCACCGACCTCAGCGACGTGCTCGAGTACGACCCCGAGGGCGCCGCCGATCTGCTCGACGAGGCGGGCTGGACCGAGGGCGACGACGGCATCCGCGAGAAGGACGGTGAGAAGCTCAGCTTCCACGTGACCTACTGGCAGTCGCCGAAGGAGGTGCTCGAGCTCGTGCAGCAGCAGCTGCGCCAGATCGGCGTGGACCTGCAGCTGACCTTCGCGAGCATCGCCGACGTGCAGGCCGCGAACGCCGACGGCACGTACGACTTCTCGTACGGCAACCTGACGCGGGCCGACCCCGACGTGCTGCGGACCGTCTTCTCGGTCAACGGCACGAGCAACTCCACCAAGCGCACCGAGCCCGCTGAGGTCGACGAGCTGCTCGACGAGCAGGCCGCGATCATCGACCCGGCGGAGCGTCAGAAGGTCGTCGACGAGGCCGCGAGCCTGCTGATCACCGGCGGCTACTCGATCCCGATCTACCAGCTGTCGACGACCATCACGGCCGCGTCGAAGGTGCAGGGGCTGACGTTCGAGGCGTCCAGCCGCCTGGACTTCTACGACGCCTGGATCGCCGAGTAGAGCCCGACGGGCATCGAGAGGATGAGGAGCGAGATCATGTGGGGGAACTACATCGCCCGGAGGATCGGGCAGGGCCTGGTGGTGCTGTGGGCCGCCTACACGATCTCGTTCCTCATCCTCTATCTGCTTCCGGGCGACGCCGCCACGCTGTTCGCCGGCGGCGGCGACCAGGAGGCGATCGACCCCGCGCTCGTGGCGCAGCTGCGCAGCGAGCTCGGGCTCGACCGCCCGCTGTGGGAGCAGTACCTCGCCGCACTCGGCAAGGCGCTGACCGGCGACTTCGGGACGTCGACGCAGACCGGGCGCCCGGCATCCGATCTGCTCCTCGAGTCGCTGCCGCCGACGCTCGCGCTCACCGCGTTCGCGTTCGTGCTGTCGGTCGTCTTCGGCATCACGCTGGCTCTGGCGGCCTCGCTCGCCCGAGCGCAGTGGCTGCGCAGCATCCTCTCGTCCCTGCCGCCCCTCGGCGTCTCGGTCCCCGTGTTCTGGATCGGCCTCCTCCTGCTGCAGGCGTTCTCGTTCCGGCTGCGACTGTTCCCCTCGATGGGCAACGAGGGGTTCGACAGCCTCGTGCTGCCCGCCATCACGATCGCGATCCCCTCCGGGGCGTTCATCGCCCAGCTGCTCTCAAGGAGCCTGCGGTCGACGCTCGCCCAGCCGTACGTCGAGATCGTGCGCGCCAAGGGGGCGAGCGAGCGTCGCGTGCAGCTGGGCCACGCCTTCCGCAACGCGGCGATCCCCGCGCTCACGATGGTCGGCGTGCTCATCGGCGGACTGCTCTCGGGCGCCGTCGTCACCGAGACCGTGTTCTCCCGCCTGGGCATCGGCCGCCTCGTCGTGACCGCCGTCAACAACCGCGACGTGCCGGTCGTGCAGGCCGTGGTGGTCTTCGCCGCCCTCGTCTTCGTCGTCGCGAACCTCGTCGTCGACCTCGTCTACCCCCTCATCGACCGTCGCATCACGCTCGCCCGCACGGCGTTCGTCGCGGCCTGACAGGAGCTGCCATGACCGTCGAGAACGTGCTCTCCGCCCCCGCGCGCACCATCGAGCCGCGCGACCCGTTCATCGAGGCGTTCGTCGATCCCGACGCCGACCCGGCCGGCGGCCCCGCAGCCGCTTCGCTGGAGGAGGGGCGACAGGATGCCGGGACCCGGCGCTCTGCGCTGAAGCCCATCGTCGCGATCCTCAGGCAGCCGACGCTGGTGGCGTCGATCCTCGTGCTGGCGCTCGTGACGCTGTGGGCGCTGGTGCCCTCATGGTTCACGGCGTGGGATCCGATCGTCGGGGTTCCGCAGGACCGCCTGCTCCCGCCGAGCACGGAGCACCTCTTCGGCACCGACAACCTCGGCCGCGACCTCTACGCCCGCGTCGTGTACGGCGCGGCGACGTCGCTCGCCGCGACCACGGTCGCCGTCGTGGTGGGACTGGCGGTCGGATCGCTGTTCGGCCTCCTGGCCGGGTTCCTCCGCGGTGTCGTCGACGACGCGATCATGCGCTTCATGGACGTGCTGCTGGCGATCCCCAGTCTGCTGCTCTCGCTCGCCCTGATCACCGCCCTCGGCTTCGGGACGCTCAACGTCGCCGTCGCGGTCGGCCTCGCCAGCGTGGCATCCTTCTCCCGCGTCATGCGTGCCGAGGTGCTGCAGATCGCCACGGCCGTCTATGTCGAGGCCGCCCGCGTCTCGGGCGTGCGCTGGTACACCGTGCTGCGCCGGCACGTGCTGCCGAACGCGTCGGGCCCGGTCATCGCGCTGGCCGCCCTCGAGTTCGGCGTCATGGTGCTGGCGATCTCTTCACTGTCGTTCCTCGGCTTCGGCGCGCCGCCGCCCACCCCGGAATGGGGCTCGCTCGTCGCCGGAGGTCGCGATTACCTCGCCGTCGCGTGGTGGCTGACCACGCTTCCGGGGCTCGTGATCGTCGCTGTCGTGCTGTCGGCCAACCGTATCTCGCGGGCTCTCGAGCGCAACGGAGGGATCCGATGACCGCGCTGCTGGAAGTGTCCGGACTGTCGGTGTCGTACGCGCTCGGCGGCGTGCCGCGCCCGGCCGTCCGCGATGTGAGCTTCACGGTCGACCGCGGCGAGGTCGTCGCCATCGTCGGGGAGTCCGGCTCGGGGAAGAGCACGACCGCCCACGCGGTGATCCACCTGCTCGCCGGAAACGCCTCCGTCGACGCCGGCACCATCCGCTTCGACGGCGCCGATCTCACCGCACTGTCGCCGCGGGCGTGGCGCGACGTGCGCGGCCGCCGTATCGGCCTCATCCCGCAGGACCCGACGACGAGCCTCAACCCGGTCAAGCGCGTCGGCCGCCAGGTGGGCGAACCGCTCGTCGTGCACGGCCTCGCGACACGGCGCACCGCCGACGCGCAGGCGGTCGAGCTGCTGCGCCTCGCCGGCATCGGCGAGCCCGAGGCACGCGCACGCCAGTTCCCGCATCAGTTCTCGGGCGGCATGAAGCAGCGTGCGCTCATCGCGACCGCGCTGGCCGCCGAGCCGCAGCTCGTGATCGCCGACGAGCCGACGAGCGCCCTCGACGTGACCGTGCAGAAGCAGATCCTCGACCACATCGACACGCTCGCGTCGACGCTCGGCACCGCGGTGCTGCTCATCACGCACGACCTGGGTGTCGCGGCCGACCGCGCCGATCGCATCATCGTGATGCAGAACGGCGAGATCGTGGAGACAGGCCCGGCGCGGTCTGTGCTGGAGGATCCGCAGCATCCGTACACTCGGGCGCTCATCGCCGCGGCGCCGGGACTTCGCACGACCGCGGGTTCGCGCGGCACGGACTCGAGCTCCGTGCGCACGGCCGCGCGTGCGCTGCGGCCCGCGACGGATGCCGGCACCCCCGCTCTTCTCGAGGTGACGGGACTGCGCAAGGAGTTCCCCCTCCCCGGGCGTGAGATGCTCGTCGCCGTCGACGACGTGTCATTCCGCATCGACCGCGGTGAGACGCTGGCGATCGTCGGCGAGTCCGGGTCGGGCAAGAGCACGACGGCGCGCCTGGCACTGCGGCTCGAGAAGCCCACGGCGGGCGGCATCCGATTCGACGGCACCGACATCGTCGCCGCGACCCGGGAGGAGCTGCGCACGCTGAGGCGCCGGTTCCAGCTCGTCTATCAGAGCCCCTTCGCGTCGCTCGACCCGCGGTTCACGATCGCCGACGTCATCGACGAGCCGCTGCGCGCGTACGGCGTCGAGAAGGCTGAACGCGCGCGCCGCGTGCGCGAGCTCATCGACCAGGTCGCGCTGCCGGCGGGGACGGCCTCGCGACGCCCCGCCGAGCTGTCGGGCGGTCAGCGCCAGCGCGTCGCGATCGCTCGGGCCCTCGCTCTGCACCCCGACCTGGTGGTGCTCGACGAGGCCGTGTCGGCGCTCGACGTGTCGGTGCAGGCGCAGATCCTCGACCTGCTGGCGGCCATCCAGCGCGATGTCGGGGTCTCGTACCTGTTCATCAGCCACGACCTGGCCGTGGTGCGCGAGATCTCCGACCGCGTGGCGGTGATGCAGCACGGCCGCATCGTCGAGCAAGGCGCCACCTCGCGCGTGCTCGGCGCCCCGAGCGAGGCGTACACGCGCCGACTCATCGACGCGATCCCGGGATCGACGCTGTCCGCGTCGGTGCCGGTCTCCTGAACCATCACGAGAAACCGAGGACGACATGACCACCATCACCCCCACCGACATCGACCGCGCGCAGTTCGGGCGCGAATGGGAGGACTGGCACCGCGGCCACGAGACCCGCCGGGCGGACGCACTCGGCTTCTTCGCGATCACAGGACTGCACTGGCTCGGCAGCGAGCCGATCACCCTGCCGGGGGCGCCGGGCACGTGGAGCCTCGGCGCCGACGGCGTGGTCGTCGAGCTCGCCGAGGGCGAGACGCTCACGCTCGACGGCGCGACGATCACCGGCACGCACGCGTTCGGCGAGATCCCGGAGCGCGGCAGCGTCACTCCGACGTTCACCGACGACGACGTGGCCGGTGCGGTCGAGATCGCGATCCGCGGCGGGCATACCATCCTGCGTCCGCGCCGCGCCGACCACCCGTTCCTGGCCGAGTACTCGGGCACGCCGACGTACGTCCCGAACCCACGCTGGCGCGTGACGGCACGTTTCCGGCCGTTCGATGCGCCCCGCCCGACCGAGGTGGGCGCTGCCGTCGACGGCCTCACCCACGTGTACGACGCCCCCGGCGTGCTCGAGTTCTCGTGGCGCGGCGAGGAGTTCACGCTCACCGCCTTCGACGGCAAGGCCCCCGGCGCCCTGCTCGTGCTCTTCACCGACGCCACCAGTGGGCTCACGACGTACGCCGCGAACCGCTCGGTAGGCATCGACGCGCCGGATGCCGACGGCTGGACCACCATCGACTTCAACCGCGCCGTCAACCTGCCGTGCGCGTACACCGACTTCGCGACGTGCCCGCTGCCCCCGGAGGGCAACCGCCTGCCGGTCGGCATCGAGGCCGGCGAGAAGACGCCGCTCACACGCGTGCGCTCCATCGATGCGCTCGTCGCGCCGGGGGGCGCCGCATGAGGTTCCAGCTGCTCGATATCGTCCCGTACCGCGCCGACCCCATCACCGGCCGCCAGGTCTCGCCGTCCGAGCGGTTCGACGAGACGCTCCAGCAGGCGATCCGCGCCGAGGAGCTGGGATTGGATGCCGTCGCCATCGGCGAGCGCCATGCCGGGCACTTCATCTCGTCGTCACCGACGGTGCTGCTGGGCGCGATCGCGGCCCGGACCTCCCGCATCCGTCTCAACTCCGGCGTCACTGTGCTCTCGGTGCTGGACCCCGTCCGCGTCGCCGAGGACTACGCGACGATCGACCAGCTGTCGGGCGGCCGGCTCGATCTCACGATCGGCAAGGGCAACGAGGTCGCGCAGTTCCCGCTGTTCGGGCTCGACATCGACGACCAGTGGGAGCTGCTGGCCGAGAAGTACGAGCTGCTGCGCACGCTCTGGCGCGAAGAGGACGTCACGTGGCCGGGCACCGAGTTCACCCGTCCGCTCACCGGCGTGACGACGCTGCCGCGACCCTACGCCGGCGCTCCGCGGGTATGGCACGGCTCGGCGACGACACTGTTCTCGGCAGGGCTCGCCGCCCGGTTCGGCGACCCGCTGTTCAGCGCGAACGCCATCCAGCCGCTCGAGAACTACGGCGTGCTCGTCGACCACTACCGCGCCGAGTACGCGCGGCACGGCCATGACCCGGCGGGCGCGTTCGTCGCTGCGGGCGCGGGGGCCCTGTTCATCGCCGACACCACCGAGGAGGCGATCCGCGAGTACGGCCCCGTCTACAACGCGATCGTCGCCGCCACCAATGTGCCCGGGAACAACACCCCGTTCCGCGACATCGAGCACGCCGTCGCCGAGGGCCCCGCCCTCGTCGGCACGCCCCAGCAGGTGATCGACAAGATCGCGCGGTTCCATGGCCGGCTCGGGCACGACCTGCAGTCGATCAGCCTTCCGACGACGGTGCCGTTCGCGCAGCAGCTCGAGATCCTCGAGCGCTTCGCCCTCGAGGTGGCCCCCGTGCTGCGCCGGGAGTTCCCGACGGCGCTGTGGACGGATGCCGATCCGCTCGCACAGCGGGCCGCAGAGCTCGCGACCGCATGAGTTCCCAGAGCGCGGGTTCCGCGCGGCGATCCCGCGCGCAACCCGCGCTCTGGGCATGCCTGGCGGCCGGCTTCGCGACGCTGTTCGACGCCACCGTCATCACCTACGCGGCGCCCGCGGTGAGCGCTTCGCTGGGCGGATCGACGGCCGGCGTGCAGTGGCTGCTGGCGTCGTTCTCGCTCACGTTCGGTCTCGGCCTCATCCCGTCCGGACGTCTCGGCGACGTCTACGGCCGCCGCCTGCTGTTCCTCGTGGGTCTCGGCATCTTCCTCGCCGGCGGAGTCGCGGCCGTCGCCTCGCCCACGATCGTGGTGCTGGTCGCCGCGCGCTTCGTGCAGGGGCTCGGCGCCGGGGTCATCAGCGCCCAGGTGCTCGGCGCGATCCAGGACCTCTACACCGGGGTCCCCCGCCTGCGCGCCCTCGCCGCCTACACCGCGGTCGGCGCCCTGGCCGGCGTGCTCGGACCCGTGCTGGCCGCCGCACTTCTCATCGCCCTGCCCGCCGACACCGCGTGGCGCGTTGTGCTCCTGACGCCGCTCCCGCTCGTGATCGCGGCCCTCGTGCTCGGCCGGCGCGGGATGCCGGGACCGCGTGCCTCGCGTGGTGCCCTGCGCGTGTGGCTCGATCTGCCGGGCATCGTGCTGCTGTGCCTCATCGTGGTGGCGCTGACCCTGCCCGTCGTGGAGCCGGGTCTCTCCGGACTGTCGGGGCTCCTCGTCGCCGGCGCCGCGCTGGTGCTCGTGCTCGTGCTCGTCGCCTGGGAGCGTCGCTACGCGCGGCGCGGACGGCTCCCGCTGTTCGCGCCGGCGCTGGTGCGCTCTCGCGGCTTCGTGGTGGGCAACGTGGTCGCGCTGCTGTGGTTCGGCAGCGGCATGGCCGCAGGCTCCGCCGTCACTCTCTACTTCCTGCAGTCGCCCGCGCTGTCGGCGCTCGCGATCGCCCTCGTGTTCGTGCCGGGAGCTCTCGCCCGCCTGGGTGGGTCGTTGTCGAGCCTTCGCGTGGTGGGCCGCATCGGCTCGTCGGCCACGATCGGCCTCGGTCTCGGGCTGCAGGCCGCACTGTTCGCAGGGCTCGCAGTCGCGGCGCCGCTGCTCCCTGACGGCATCCTGTTCGTGGTCGCCGCCGCCGCGCAGATCGGACTCGGCATCGGCGGCGGACTCGTCGAGCCGGTGGTGCGCGCCACCACCCTCTCCTTCGCGCCGGCCGCGCTGCACGGTGTGGCCGCGTCGTTCCTCCAGCTCACGCAGCGACTGGCCGCGACCTTCCTGGTGGCCCTGGCCACCGGCATCCTTCTCACGTCCACCGGCATCTCGACCGCCGCCACCCTGCAGGCCGCCCTCGTCACGTGTGCGATCGGCTCGGTTGTGGCGCTGACAGCGTCGGCCGATCCTGCGTTCCGCAAGGCGGGGACGAGGAACGAGGTCGCTGCGCCGCTGCGGCGCGGGGCGCGGAGCGCGGCGCGGACCTGAGAGCCGGCGCTCCGTCCTCAGAACGGAACTCGAGGCCCGCGTCTGTGCGCCCGTCGTGCTGACGGTCGCCGGTCTGCAGCATCAGCCGGCCGGCGCCGCGACCGCAGGCTCGGCGGCGAGGTCGTAGCCGAAGGTGTACAGCTCGATCCAGCGTCCGGGCTGCACCTCCCACAGTCCTTCGCGCTCAGAAAGCCGCTCGAAGCCGAGCTTCGCGTACAGCGCATGAGCGCCGGTCATCTCCGGGCCGCTGTTCATGACGACGCGGTGCGAGCCGCGCTCGCGCGCCAGGTCGATGACGTGACGGGTGAGCGCCTCGCCGATACCGCGGCCCCGCGCGGACGGGGCGACGGCCAGCTGCCGGAAGTCCGTCTCGCCGGGCTGCGCCACCTCCGCCAGCGGCCGATTCGGACGCGCGACCCACACGGTCCCGAGGATCTCGCCGCCGGGCTCAACCGCGACCCAGACGTCTCCTTCGCGCACGCGGCTCTCGACATCGCGCAGCGAGGCGACGTACTCGTCCGACAGCGATCCGTAGCTCGACAGGTACGCGTCCGCGGTCACCTCGCCCGCGCGTTCGTACTCCTCGGTGCGCACGAGCCGGATCGAGATGTCGCCGGTTCCGGATGCCGCGGCCTCGGCCTGCCCGGCAGTTCGGGGCGCCGCGTCCCATCCGTCGGCGAGCAGCTCGTACGACCGCACGCGATCGGTCGGATCGTGCGTGACGGTGGTCACCAGGAGCTCGTCGGCGCCGGTGACGCGCTGAAGGGTCTCGAGGCGCTCGACCACCGTGTCCGGCGAGCCGACGAATTGGGTGTCGAGGCGATCGCGCACGACGGCGAGCTCGTCGGCCGTCAGCGGGTTCGCCGCAGCCTCCTCGGGCGAGGGGAAGCGGACGGCGCCCTGGCCGGCGCGGATGCTGTGCACCCATCGACCGTAACCCGCGGCGAGGCGGCGGGCTGCGGCATCCGTCTCTCCGACGACGGCGTCGACCGACACGATGACATAGGGCTCGGCGATGCGGCCCGGACGGAATGCCGCGCGGTACTCGGCGATCGCCTCGAGCACGAACCCGGGCGCCACGTGATAGTTCGCGCCAAAGGGCAGGCCGAGCTCGCCGGCGAGACGTGCACTTGGGCCGGCGGTGGAGCCGTGGATCCACACCGCGACGTCGGCGCCCTCGGCCGGCGTCACGTGGATCGGCACGTTCTCGGTCGGCGTGAAGGTGCCATCGAAGAACGACAGGATGTCGACGACGTCGTCTGCGAAGCGCTCGGCGTCGGCCTCGGCGCGGCCGAGCAGGCGCGCCTGCACGACGAACCGGTCGGAGTCGAACGAGGCGAAGGGACGGGCCGCCGGCAGCAGCAGGCCGTCGACGACGCGGTCCTGCGAGGCCGCGGGCAGCGCGGTCTGCGCAACGCTGCGCGACCCCGACCTGCCGATGCCGAGGTCGAAGCGACCGGGATGCAGCTGGGCGACGACGCCGGCCGCCTCGGCGACCTGCGCCGGGGAGTAGTTGCCGATGATCGTCGCGGCCGTGCCGATGCGGATGCGGTGCGTCGCGGCCGCCACGGCCGCCAGCAGCACGTGGGGCGCGGCCCCGGCGATCCCCGGGTTGAAGTGGTGCTCGGCCACCCAATAGCGCCGGTACCCCAGGCGCTCGGCTTCACGGGCCAGCGCGATCGAGGCACGGAGGCCGTCAGCAGGCGTCTGGCCGGTACCGAAC
>Ga0247819_10002058_pt1 | contig 10599 bp, 8 predicted proteins | sample 13C_Xylose_Day6_FD_193428 | JGI IMG/M metagenome (GOLD analysis project Ga0247819, IMG submission 193428) | Soil microbial communities from agricultural site in Penn Yan, New York, United States - 13C_Xylose_Day6 | ecosystem: Environmental > Terrestrial > Soil > Agricultural land | place: USA... | reverse complement strand
GCTTGCCGGAGGTTTGAGAAAAAGCGGGGGTGAAAAAACAGGCGGCCGCGAACACGGCTGCGAGGTTTTTGTACATGGTGGTCCTCTACATGGCCCGGAAAAAACAAGGCTTGCAACAGCGGGCACTGACTGCAAGCGGGAGGAATTTTAGCCCGGGAGGACCGAAATCCGTCGCCACAAGGTCTCTGATCTGACAAGCGCCCAGCCAGGGGCACGGCCACAATGCAGTCAAGCCCATTCACCAAGGAGAGCCTTGCCATGCCTGAGTTTGTTGACCATTCGCCCCCGGGAGAATGCATTTTTTGCCGCATCGTCCAGCAGGAGCTGCCCGCGGCCCTGGTCTACGAAGATGTGCTGACCCTGGCCTTCATGGACATAGGCCAGGTCACGCCCGGCCATGTGCTGGTCGCGACCCGGCGCCACGCGGCCACCTTGCTGGAGTTGACGCCGACCGAAGCCGCGGCCGTGATGCAGACCGCCCAGCGCATGGCCCAGGCCGCGCAGACGGCGTTCGCGCCGGCCGGCATCACCTTGCTGCAGGCCAATGGCGCGGCCGGCGGCCAGACCGTGGCCCATTTCCATATGCATGTGGTGCCGCGCCACGCGGACGACGGCATCAAGCTCAGCTGGCCGCGCAAGGAGCCGGGCGCCGAAGTGCTCGCCGGCTACGCCGAGCGGTTGCGACTGGCGCTAGCAGACTGAATTTCGTAACGCTCGCGCAGCCCACAGCCTATGCAACTGACGCGCCCCAACAAGGGGGCAGCGAGGAAGGGCCGCACCTAGGCGGCCCCCCCGAACCGAGGCTGCCGTCCCTGGCCGGGCGCCCCCCTCCACCGAAGGTTGAGAGGGGGAAGACGGGGCGCGCCTAGCGCGAAGCGGCTCAGGGGGTGATTACATCCCCCATCCCATGGCGCACAAAGCAGGCGTCGAGCTGCTCCATCCACTCAGCCTTGCTCGCCGCGCTGGCAAAGCTGGCCTGCAGGCTGTTGCGCGCGAGCTGGTAGGCCTGGCGCGCGCCCATGCCGGTGGCGGCGAACAGCTGCACGAAGTTTTCGTTGATATAGCCGCCGAAATAGGCCGGATCGTCGGAGTTCACCGTCGCCACCAGGCCGGCTTCGAGCAGTTGCGGCAGGTTGTGGTCGGCCAGATCGGGGAAGACCTGCAGCATCTGGTTGGACAGCGGGCACACGGTGAGCGCAATGCGCTCGCGCGCCAGCCGCTGGACCAGCGCCGCGTCCTGCAGCGCCTGCACGCCGTGGTCCACGCGTTCGACCTGCAGCACGTCCAGCGCGCTCCAGATATAGGCCGGCGGACCTTCTTCGCCGGCGTGGGCCACCAGGCGCAGGCCCAGCGCGCGGCAACGCGCAAACACGCGCGCGAATTTCTCGGGCGGGTGGCCAAGCTCGCTGCTGTCCAGCCCGACGCCGATGAAACGGTCGCGCAAAGGCATGGCCTGGGCCAGCGTGACCAAGGCCTCTTCCTCGCTCAGGTGGCGCAGGAAGCACAGGATCAGGTCGCAGGAAATGCCCCAGTCGCGCTCGGCCTCGCGGCAGGCGCGGTACAGGCCGTTGATCACCGAAGCCATGGGCACGCCACGCGCCGTATGGGTTTGCGGGTCGAAGAAGATTTCGGCGCGCACCACATGGTCGCGCACGGCCCGTGCCAGGTAGGCGCGCGCCATGTCGTAGAAGTCCTGCTCGTGCAGCAGCACGCTCGCACCGGCGTAGTAGATGTCGAGAAAACTCTGCAGATCGGTGAAGGCGTAGGCACGGCGCAGCGCCGCCACATCGGCATAGGGCAGCTCCACCTGGTTGCGCTCGGCCAGCGCGAAGATCAGCTCCGGCTCCAGCGAGCCTTCGATATGGATATGCAACTCGGCCTTGGGCATGTCGCGCAGCAAGGCCATCAAAGGTGACTTCGGCAGAACGGTGGACATCAGCAGACTCCGAAAGAAACGCCGCGCGATTTGAGGTAGCGGCGGTAGGCGGACGACATGCGGTCGGCCGCGGAATGCAACTCTGCACGCGGATCGAGCGGCAGGCACTTGGGCTGTTGCGACTCCAGCACCGGTTGGTCCTGGACGAAGATGGTGTGCTGGAACGCCTGCAGCTTTTCGTCGGGCGTCTCGAAATCAGCCACCGCCAGGCGGAACCAGACGCGGCTGCTCTCGGGCGTCACGGGGCTGATGAACAGGCCGATGGATTCGTACCAGCCCTCCTTGCTCGTGCCTTCCTCGGGCAGCTTGTTGAGCAAGGCCGTATAGGGATCGGTCACCTCATAGGTGTAATGCACTTCGGCCGCGGCCGTGGAATGCAGATTGGACTGCGGCTGAACCGCCTTGCAGTTCGTCGCCTTGACGCCAGTGGGCGTGTTCTCGACCTGGTAAGGCGCCATGGCCGTGGCATCGCGCGAGCCCAGCCAGCCTTCGTGCACAAAGCCGAAATGCGACATATCGAGAAAATTCTCGATGATGCGTGGCGCGCTGGCCGCGACGTCGTAAGGCCCGCAAAGGACTTTGCGCAGCTTGTCGTCGCCTTCGGCGGCGAAGACCGGCAGCGGCGTGTCGGCGGCCTCCAGCTGCACCCAGACCAGGCCATAGGCCTGCTGCACCGCGAACGAACGCACGCAGTGCGCGGGCGGCGGCACGAACTCGGGCACGGCGGGCACCTGCGCGCAGTGGCCGTCGCTGGCGAACTGCCAGCCGTGATACGGGCACTCCAGCCGGTCGCCGCTGACGCGCCCCATGGACAGGCGTGCGCCCCGGTGGGGGCAGCGGTCGACGAAGGCCCGCACCTCGCCCGCCAGATCTCGCCACAGCACCAGCTCCTGTTCCAACAAACGCACGGCCAGGGGCGCGTGCACTACTTCTTGGGCCAAGGCCACCGGATGCCAGAGTGTTTTTTCCATCATGAAAGTGTATTCGTCATGCAGAGGGCCGCCCGAAGGCGGCCCTTGATTCCAACCGTTAAAACGGTTTACTTCTTGTCGCCGCCGGGGATGTTGCCTTCCACGCCCTTGACGTAGAAGTTGATGCCCGAGAGGAACTTGTCATCGGCGACGGCGTCGGCCGCCAGCACGGGCTTGCCATCCTGGCCGGCAATCGGGCCCTTCCAGATGGAGAAGCTGCCGTCCTTGAGGCCTGCGCGGACAGCGTCGACCTTGGCCTTGATTTCAGCCGGCACGTCTTCGGCGATGGACACCAGGTCGATCGCACCTTCCTTCACGCCCCACCAGCTGGAACCCGTGGCCCAGGTGCCATTGAGCACGTCGTTGGTGGCCTTGGTGTAGTAAGGCGTCCAGTTGATGATGGCCGAACCCAGGTGGGCCTTGGGGCCGTAGGCGGTCATGTCCGAATCCCAGCCGAAAGCGCGTTTGCCCTTTTCCTGGGCCGTCTTCAGCACGGCGGGCGAGTCGGTGTTCTGGAACAGCACGTCGGCGCCGCCGTTGATCAGCGAAGTCGCGGCTTCGGTTTCCTTGGGTGGGCTGAACCACTCATTGACCCAGACCACCTTGGTCTTGATCTTGGGGTTGACCGACTGCGCGCCCAGCGTGAAGCTGTTGATGTTGCGGATCACTTCGGGAATCGGCACCGAGCCGACCACGCCCAGGGTGTTGGTCTTGGTCATGCCACCGGCGATGACGCCGGCCATGTAGGCGCCTTCATAGGTGCGGCTGTCGTAGGTGCGCACGTTCTCGGCGGTCTTGTAGCCCGTGGCGTGTTCGAACTTCACCTTGGAGAAGTCAGGCGCGAGCTTTTGCAGCGCTTCCATGTAGCCGAAGGTGGTGCCGAAGATCAGCTGATTGCCCTGGCCGGCCATGTCGCGCAGCACGCGCTCGGCGTCCGGGCCTTCGGGCACGCTTTCCACGTAGCTGGTCTTGATCTTGTCGCCAAATTCCTTTTCCAGGGCCTTGCGCGCCTGGTCGTGGGCAAACGACCAGCCGCCATCGCCGACCGGACCGACATACGCAAACGCGATCTTCAGCGGCTCGGCCTTGGCGGGCGCTTCGGCCACGGGTGCGGGCGCAGGTGCCGCTGCGGGCTCCTCTTTCTTGCCACAGCCGGCCAGGGCTGCCGCGGCCACGGCGGTCAGCGCCGCCAGCTTGAACATCGAACGCTTGTGCAGATCAGTCATATTTCTTCCTAGAAAAAACAGGGTCACAACAATAGGAAAACGGTCGGGGCTTGCCCCGGGGAGGCACGTTCAATGTATCAGCAAGTAACGTGCCTGCCTGTAGCTTACTTGCCAGCGCCGGGCACGTTGCCTTCGATACCAGCCACGTAGAAGTTGATGCCGCTCAGGAAAGCATGGTCACCCACGGCTGCATCGGCCAACTGTTCCTTGCCGCTGTTGTCCTTGAGCGGGCCCTTCCAGATGTGGAACGTACCGTCCTTGAGGCCAGCCTTGGCAGCAGCCACCTTGTCCTTGAGTGCCTGGGGCACGTCGTCGGCGATGCTCACCAGGTCCATGGCACCTTCCTTGACACCCCACCAGTGCTGGCCGGTGCTCCAGGTGCCCGCCAGCATGTCCTGCGTCACCTTGCGGTAGTACGGCAGCCAGTTGATTTCGGCCGAGGCCAGGTGGGCCTTGGGCGCGTAGGCGCTCATGTCAGAATCCTTGCCGAAAGCGCGCACACCGCGCTCTTGCGCCGTCTTGAGCACGGCGGGCGAGTTGGTGTTCTGGTAGAGCACGTCGACGCCGCCGTTGATCAGCGTGGCCGCGGCTTCGGATTCCTTGGGTGGGCTGAACCACTCGTTGACCCAGACCACGCGTGCCTTGATCTTGGGGTTGACGCTTTGCGCGCCCAGCACGTAGCTGTTGATGTTGCGCAGCACTTCGGGAATCGGCACCGAGGCGACAACGCCGATCTGGTTGGACTTGGTCATGCCGCCGGCGACGATGCCGGCGAGGTAGGCGCCTTCGTAGGTGCGCGCGTCATAGGTGCCCACGTTCTCGGCGGTCTTGTAGCCCGTGGCATGCTCGAACTTCACGTCCTTGGCATCGGTCGCGACTTTCTGCACCGGCTCCATGTAGCCGAAGCTGGTGGCAAACACCATCTTGTTGCCCTGACCGACCAGGTCGCGCAGCACGCGCTCGGCGTCCGGGCCTTCGGGCACGCTTTCCACCAGCGAGGTCTGAATCTTGTCGCCGAACTCGGCCTGCAGGGCCTGGCGGGCCTTTTCATGCTGGAACGTCCAGCCGCCGTCGCCCACCGGGCTGACGTACATGAACGCCATCTTCAGCGGACCCGCAGCAGCCGCTGCCGCAGGCGCAGGCGCGGCAGCTGGCGCTGCGGCTTCTTCCTTCTTGCCGCAGCTGGCCAGGGCCAGGGCCACGGCCGACAGCGCGGCCACTTTGAGCAAAGCGCGTTTTTGCAGATTCTTCATTCTTGTCCCTCTTGACTCAGTGTTCTGTAAAAAAACAAGCTCAGGAGCCGGGGTAAAACGGCTTGCCGAGCGAGGCCGGCATGTTCGCACGAATCCAGCTGGAATTGCGCGAAATCAGCACCAAGACGACGATGGTCGCGAGATAGGGCAGCATGCTCAGCAACTGGCTGGCCAGTTGCACGCCCGAAGCCTGCAAATGAAATTGCAGCATGGTCACACCGCCAAACAGATAGGCACCCAGCAGGATGCGCGCAGGGCGCCAGGTGGCGAAGGTGGTCAGTGCCAGCGCGATCCAGCCGCGCCCGGCGACCATGCCCTCGACCCACAGCGGGGTGTAGACCACCGAGATATAGGCCCCGGCCAGGCCGCACATGGCGCCGCCGAAGACCACGGCCGCCAGGCGGATGCGGCGCACGGGGTAGCCCAGCGCATGCGCCGATTCCGGCGACTCGCCCACGGCGCGCAGCACCAGGCCGGCGCGCGAGCGGTACAAAAACCAGACCATGGCCATGGCCAGCAGCACCACCAGATAGACCAGCGGATGCTGGCGGAACAGCGCGGGGCCCAGCAGCGGAATGTCGGACAGCACGGGAATCGCGTACTTGGGCAGCTCGGGCAGCTTGGCCTGCACGTAGTTCAGGCCGACGAAGGCCGAGAAGCCCGCGCCGAACAGCGTCAGCGCCAGGCCCGTGGCCTGCTGGTTGGTGTTGAGCCAGATGACCAGCACGCCGAACAGCGCCGCCAGCACGGCACCGGCGGCCATGCCGGCTGCAAAGCCCACCCAGGTATTGCCCGAATGCACCACGGCCGCGAAACCGGCAATCGCCGCGCACAGCATCATGCCTTCCGCGCCGAGGTTGATGATGCCGGCCTTCTCGTTGATCAACAGGCCCAGGGCGGCCAGGGCCAGCACGGTGCCGGCGCTCAGCGTGGAGCCGAGCAGCAATGCATACGGCTCCATTACAGGCCTCCCTTCACCGCGGCCACCACCACTACCGGCTTGGGGCTACGAACCCAGCGCAGGCGGTAGGTCACCAGGGTGTCGCAGGCCAGCAGCGAGAACAGCAGCAGGCCCTGGAAAACGCCCGTGAGGGACTTGGGCAGGCCCAGACGCGACTGCGCCAGCTCGCCACCGATATAGAACATGCTCATGAGAATGGCGGAAAAAATCATGCCCACGGGGTGCAGGCGCCCGACGAAGGCCACGATGATGGCGGCAAAACCGTAGCCGGCGGGAACATAAGGCGTGAGCTGGCCCATGGGGCCGGCGACTTCCAGCGCCCCGGCCAGACCGGCCGCGCCACCCGAAATCAACAAGGCCGTCCACAGCGCACGGCGCGAGGAAAAGCCCGCGTACAGCGCGGCCGCCGGCGCCAGGCCGCTGACCTGCTGCGCAAAGCCGGCGCGCGTACGCGCCAGAAACACCCACAGCACGCCCGCGCCCAGCAGCGCCAGCACCACGCCGATGTTCACGCGCGTGCCTGCCATCAGCTTGGGAATCTGCGTCACGCGCTCGAAGGTCTTGCTCTGCGGAAAGTTGTAGCCCATGGGATCCTTCCAGGGGCCGTAAACCAGATAGCCCAGCACCAGGATGGCCACATAGACCAGCATCAGGCTGACCAGGGTTTCGTTGGCGTTGAAGCGGTCGCGCAGGAAAGCCACGATGCCGGCCCAGACCATGCCGCCCAGCACGCCAGCCACCAGGATGGCGGGCACGATCCAGGGGCCGGTGGTCTTGTCCGCCAGCAGCGCCATTCCGCCCGCGGCCACCGCGCCCATGACGAATTGGCCTTCGGCGCCGATGTTCCAGACATTGGAGCGAAAGCACACGGCCAGGCCCAGCGCCACCAGCAGCAGCGGCGTGGCCTTCATGGCCAGCTCACCGAGCGCGTAGCCGGACTTGATCGGATCCCAGAAGAACGCCTGCAGGCCGCGCACCGGGTCCTTGCCCAGCATGACGAACAGCGCGACGCCGATCAGCACCGTGATCGCCAGCGCCAGCACCGGCGAAGCATAGGTCCAGACCTTGGAAACCTGGGGGCGCGGTTCAAGCTTGAACATGTTCGCCTCCCTGTCCGGCCTGCGCGGCTGGCTGCGCTTCGGCATGCCACAGCCCGCTCATCCATTCGCCTATGCGCTGCACCGTGGCCTGGGCCCGGGGCACGGAAGGCGACAGCTGGCCCTTGGCCACGACATGCAGCCGGTCTGAGATTTCAAACAATTCGTCCAACTCCTCACTGAGCACCAGAACGGCGCAGCCCGCATCGCGCAGCGCCAGGATTTCGCCGCGGATTTGCGCGGCCGCGCCCACATCCACGCCCCAGGTCGGCTGCGAGATGATCAACAGGCGGGGCTTGGCGTCGATTTCGCGGCCCACGATGAATTTCTGCAGGTTGCCGCCCGACAGCGACTTGGCGGCTGCATTCGGCCCGCCGGCCTTGACCTGGAAGCGCTCGATGATGGAGCGCGCCTGCTTTTGCAGCACGTCCATGTGCAGCCAGCCCCCGCGGCCCACGGCGTTGTCGCGCGTCAGCAGCAGGTTGTGCGCCAGGCTCATGGACGGCACGGCGCCGCGGCCCAGGCGCTCCTCGGGAACGAAATGCAGGCCCAGGGCCCGGCGCTGGCGCGGCGACATGCGCCCCGCCGCCTGGCCCGCGACCTGCACCATCTCGGGTGCGGCGCGCCGGTCTTCACCCGACAGGCTGTAGAGCAGCTCTTTCTGGCCGTTGCCCGAAACCCCGGCAATGCCCACCACTTCGCCGGCGCGCACTTCGAAGTTGATACCTTCCAGGTCCACGCCGAAATGGTCGGTGCGGGCCAGCGACAAGCCCTGCACGCGCAGCACCGTGGCGCCGGTGGCGACTTCGCGGTGGGTCAGGGCCGGCGGCTCGGCGCCGATCATCAGCCGCGACAGGGAAGCGTTGGATTCCTCGCCCGGGCGGCACACGCCCGTGACCTTGCCGCCACGCAGCACCGTGCAGGTGTCGCACAGCTCGCGGATTTCATGCAGCTTGTGGCTGATGTAGAGAATGCTGCAGCCTTCCGCGGCGAGCTTGCGCAGCACCACGAACAGCTTGTCGACGGCCTGGGGCGTGAGCACCGAAGTGGGCTCATCCAGGATCAGCACGCGCGGGCGCGTGAGCAGGGCGCGGATGATTTCCACGCGCTGCATTTCGCCCACCGACAGCGTGTGCACCGGGCGCAGGGCATCGATGTCCATGCCGTAGACGCTGGCGGTTTCCTCGATGCGGCTTACGACTTCGGCCAGCGAAATCTGCTTGTCCAGGCCCAGCCAGACGTTTTCCGCCACGGTGAGCGTGTCAAACAGACTGAAATGCTGGAACACCATGGCAATACCCAGCTGACGCGCTTCCTGGGGGTTGCGTATCTGTACCACCTGGCCATCGACCTGCAGCAGGCCTTCGTCGGGCTTCACGGCGCCATAGATGATTTTCATCAAGGTCGACTTGCCCGCACCATTTTCGCCCAGCACGGCGTGCACTTCGCCGGGCTGTACCGTCAGTGACACGCCACTGTTGGCCACCACTGCCGGATATCGCTTGGTAACGCCCGTCAGTTGCAAGCGCGGTGGGGCGGCACCGGGCGTGGGAATTGTTTCAGGGGGATTCATGGCGGCGATTGTCTCTCAATTTTCCAAACACATTCCATAAAGCATCCCGCAAGCGCTTGCCTGGCTTAGGCAACAAGCTATTATTTATGTAGCAACAAAGCACGGCACCCAGGGCGTCGCACAAGCCCTTGCAGGGCGCAGCCAGCCAGGGACGGACACAGGACACCACCTCCCGCGCATGCCGGCAGGCACGTAACGGTCCAGTCTGCTGCAAGCAAAAGCCGTGCGCATTGGTGCTTTACCTCAGGTCTTGGGCCTGGCCCTCGGGCCGGTCCCGATGGACGGCGGCCTCCGTCCGCACGAAAATTGCTTATGCAGGGCCATGCCTTCCACCTCGCCTGCTTTCTGAACGCATTTTGATGAGCCACCGCCCCATGACCACCTCTGCCTTGCAATTCCTACGCCGCGGCCAAGCGGTGACGCTGCACGATGTACCGCCCGATCGCACGCTGCTCGAAGTGCTGCGCGAAGACCTGGGCTGCACCGGCACCAAGGAAGGCTGCGCCGAAGGCGACTGCGGCGCCTGCACCGTGGTCATCGCCGAAGCGGTGGCCACTCCGGCCGGCGAACAACTGCGCTATTCGGCCATCAACAGCTGCATCCGCCTGGCCCATTCGGTCCAGGGACTGGCGCTGTGGACCGTGGAAGACCTGGTGCGCGACCCGCTGATCACGCGCGAAGACCCGGCCCACACCGTCCACCCGGCCCAGGCCGCCATGGTCAGCTGCCACGGCTCGCAATGCGGCTTCTGCACGCCGGGCTTCGTCATGAGCCTGTTCGGCATGTACCAGAACCGCGTCTGCCAGGGCCAGCCCATCACGCGCGAGTTGGCCCAGCACGATTTGTCGGGCAATCTGTGCCGCTGCACCGGCTACCGCCCCATCCTGGACGCGGCCGAGCAGATGGCGCAACTGCCCCGGGCCCAGGTCGACGAGGCCGCCGTGCTGGCGCAGCTGCAACAGTTGACGCCAGGCGATGACACGGCCTACCTCGCACCGCGGACCCTGGCCGAGCTGCTCCAGGCCCGCGCCGCCCACCCCCAGGCCCAGGTCGTGGCCGGCTGCACGGATGTGGGTCTGTGGGTCACCAAGCAATTCCGCCAGTTTCCCCAGGTGCTGGACCTGACGCGCGTAGCCGAGCTGCGCACCATCGAGGAGGACGGCGATCAGCTGTCCATAGGCGCGGCCGCCACCCTGACCGAGGCGTTCGCGGCCATGCAGGCGCTGTGGCCGCAGCTCGATGAATTCGCCGCGCGCTTTGCCGGCCTGCCCGTGCGCAACGCCGGCACGCTGGGCGGCAACGTGGCCAACGGCTCGCCCATCGGCGACTCCATGCCGCTGCTGATCGCCTTGCGCGCCCAGGTGGTGCTGGCCAGCCTGCGCGGCGAACGCCGGCTGCCGCTGGAAGACTTCTACACCGGCTACCGGAAAAACCTGCTGGCGGCCGACGAGTTGCTGGTGCGCATTCTGGTGCCCAAGCCCCGCTCCGGCGAACTGCTGCGCGCCTACAAGGTGAGCAAGCGCACCGACGACGACATCTCCGCGGTCTGCCTGGCCATCCAGCTGGAACTGCAGGCCGGCCA
>Ga0247819_10002054_pt1 | contig 10605 bp, 9 predicted proteins | sample 13C_Xylose_Day6_FD_193428 | JGI IMG/M metagenome (GOLD analysis project Ga0247819, IMG submission 193428) | Soil microbial communities from agricultural site in Penn Yan, New York, United States - 13C_Xylose_Day6 | ecosystem: Environmental > Terrestrial > Soil > Agricultural land | place: USA... | reverse complement strand
CCAGTGAGCGGTAAGCTTCGAGGGTGAAGCCCTGCTCCCAGCGGTATTTGTCTTCCAGATTGCCGTCTTCGATGCCGCTCAACGCCTCCTTGGCCAGGCTGATCATGCCGGGGCTCTTGGCGGCGATGGTGCGGGCGATCTGCAACGCCGCTTCGCGCAAGTCTTCGCGCTTGACCACCCGCTCCACCGCGCCCAGGCGGTAAGCCTCGTCGGCGTCGATGGCTTCGCCGGTGAAGTACATGTGGCGGACTTTCTGCACCGGGAACAGGCGCTGCAAATGCGCGCCGCCGCCCATGGCCCCGCGATCCACTTCCGGCACGCCGAAGGTGGCGCACTTGGACGCGACGATGATGTCGGCCGCGCCACAGATGCCGATGCCGCCGCCCAGCACGAAGCCGTGCACGGCGACGATCACCGGTTTCGGATTGCGGTGGATGGCCTTGAAACTGTCGTAGTTGCCCTTGTTCACCGCGACGATCAGGTTGCCGTCGGCGGCCAGTTCCTTGATATCGACCCCGGCGCAGAAGCCGCGACCTTCGGCACGGATCACGATCACCCGCACGTCGCTGTTGCGGCCCAGGCTTTCGATCTCGCTGGCGATGTCGGCCCAGCCCTGGCAATTGAAGGCGTTGACCGGTGGTCGGTTGAAGACCAGTTCGGCAATGCCGTGTTCGATGCTGACGCTAAATGGTTTCATGTCTTTCCTCTCACGACACACGGCGGCACAGCTCGCCCAGGCGCGCTTCGGCGTCGCGGACGATCTGTTCAATCAATTGGGCGCAGCTGGGCAAGCTGTCGATGGATGCGGCGATCTGCCCGGCGGGCAACACGCCCGAGGCCGGTTGCCCGTCGACCATGGCTTTCTGGATCACCATCGGCGCATTGGCGGCCATGATGCTTTGCGCGGCGGTCAACTCTCCGGCACCGCGCATTTTCAAGGCACTGCCCAGCAACTGGATCAGGCTCGTTCCGGTGTGGCGGCGGTACGCCAGACCACTCTGCACTGCCAGCAACAGGCGCTTGAGGCCGCCGCTGCTTTCCAGTTGGTTGAGCAATTCGTTGCGGATCATCCGTTGCGGCATACCGTCGATGGCGCGGCTGACGATGATCGCGGCCGGGTCTTACACGGCCAGGGATCTGGCCAGCGTCTCTCGCGGCACCGGGCTGTCGGCGCACATCAAAAACCGCGTGCCCATGGCGATGCCTTCGGCGCCGTAGGCCAAGGCCGAAACCAGGCCCTTGCCGTCCTTGAAACCTCCGGCCGCCACCACGGGCACCGACACGGCATTGACCACTTGATCAAGCAGCAACGAAGTCGGCACGGAACCGGTGTGTCCCCCGCCCTCGCCGCCCTGCACGGTTACCGCATCGGCGCCCATTTCCACGGCTTTCTGCGCGTGCTTGAGCGCGCCGACCGTGGGAATGCACACCACGCCGGCATCTTTCAGACGGCTGATCATTTGCTTGCCCGGCGAACGGCTGTAGCTGACCGCCCGGACTTTGTGGCGCAACACCAGCTCGACGATCTCGCCGGCATTGGCCTGGTACATATGGAAATTCACCCCGAACGGTTGATCGGTCAGGCGCCGGGTTTCGATGATCGCCGCTTCCATCTGCTGCGGTTCGATGGTCGCCCCGGCGAGAAAACCGAAACCACCGGCATTGCCCGTGGCCGCCACCAGTTTCGGGTCGGCGACCCAGCCCATGGCGGTCTGGATGATCGGGTAGCGGCACCCGAGCAACTCGGTCAAACGGGTATTCAACGAGATCGCCATGCTCACGCCTCACCCGTTTTGCGCTGGGAACTGGCCATGGCCTTGGCGTCGTAGCCGCCGAGACGGTCGCCGGACACCAGCTCATTGTGGGCATGGGCGAAGTGATGCAGGCCGAAGACCATGTCCATGGTCGCGCGCTTGCCCATCAGGTCTTCGGCGTTGTTCACCGCTTGCTTGCTCAGTTGCAGGCCCAGGCGCGGCATCTGCGCGATGCGCCCGGCGATATCGAAGGTTTGTTGCTCCAGTTCGTCACGAGCAACCACCCGGTTGAGCATGCCCATCTGATAGGCACGCGGTGCCGGCATGCGCTCGCCGAGGAACAGGAACTCCTTGGCGATGCGCGGATTGAGCTCATGCACATGGGCGAAATACTCGACCCCGGGAATGCCCATGCGCACCACCGGATCGGCGAAGTAGGCATCCTCGCTGGCGACGATCAGGTCGCAGACCCAGGCCAGCATCAAACCACCGGCAATGCACGCGCCCTGGACCATGGCGATGGTCGGCTTGGGCATCTCGCGCCAGCGACGGCACATGCCCAGATAGACTTCCTGCTCGCGGGCATAGAGAAACTCACCGCCCGGTTTGTTCACATGGTCGTACCACAGGCTGGCGCGGTCGAAGGTTTTGTCGACGTCGCGGCCCGGGGTGCCGATGTCATGCCCGGCGGAGAAATGCTTGCCGGCGCCACGCAGCACAATGACCTTCACTTCATCGTCATCGCAGGCCCGGCGAAACGCCGCGTCCAGCGCATAGGTCATCTGCGAGTTCTGCGCGTTGTGGAACTCGGGGCGGTTCATGGTCACCAGCGCCACCGCGCCACGCACCTCGTACAGCACCACCTCGGCCTGATTGTTATCGTTATGTTCAGCCATCACTTTTCTCCGCAACGCGTTGCTCAGCGTTGGCCTGGCGGGTTGTCTTTGAGTTGCAGGGCGCGCAGGTTGTGCGGGTCCAGACACTGGATCAGCTGCAACTGCTCGGCCGTCGGTGCCGCCGTGGTCGGGCAGTCATCCGGCACGTGCAGCTCGAAGCCGGTGTTGTCCTGGACTTGCGCCGCCGTCACGCCGGGGTGCAGCGAACGGATGCGCATCTGCCGCTGCGGGCCCTGGAAGTCCAGGACGCAGAGGTCGGTGATGATCAGGCGGATATCGATGTCGTCAAGCGACCAGCCCCGCGCCAGGCGGGCCGGGTTGTAGCCGACCGAGGCGACCATATCGACCTCGCCTTCGACGAACACTCGGCGGTTATGGCTCGGCACGCAAAACGAGTTGGCGTGGCTGATCGAGTTGCCGGGGAAACCGCGTACGCCAAGCATCTGCGCCTTGGGTTTGGCGTAGTCGCCGATGCAGGAAATGTTCGCCTGGCCAAAGCGGTCGATCTGGGTCGGGCCGACCAGCGCATGGCGCTTGCCGCCCCAGACGTTGTCGAAAATCCGCGAGAAACCCATCCAGCTGTCGCGCTTGGGTTCATAGCCTTTGCGCGCGCCCAACGGAACTGGCTCGGCAACCATGTAGGCTTCGGAATCGGTCATCAGTAGTTGCGGGTTGCTGGTCAACATGGCCAGCGATGCCGCCAGGCGCGGGATCACGCCGATGCCGGAGGCCAATATTTCGCCGTCTTCGCGCCAGGCTTCGGAGGCCGCGCAGATCATCAACTCAGCGAGGCTGAAATCAGTAGTGCTCATCGAAAGGCTCCTTAGAAAATCGGCAATGGCAGTTCACGGATCGCAGCCAGGCCGCCGACCTTTTCCAGATACTGTTCGTGGGTGCAGTCGACGTAGTCGCGCACATAACCTTCCCAGCCATCGGCCGCCTGGACCGTGGCGTTGTAGGCTTTGAAGTGCGCAACATCGAAACCGTACAGCGGCGCGCACGACGACGGATGCGCCCCACCCGGCACGTGGGCCACGGCGGTGGTCAGGTTGCGTTCCCAGAACACTTGATGTGCGTGGGTGCTGTCCTGATGGAAATACTCGCTGTCGACCAGTTCATCGCAGGTCACGTAGCTGTGGGTCGCGGCCCGCACGAACAGGTCGTCCATGTAGTGATCGGGACCGCTGATCTGGCACACGCCACGTTTGTCGGCGCGGTCGACATGCACCAGCGCCGCGTCGAGCTTGAGCGCCGGCATCGCCACCCAGTCCTTGCCATCGGCGTACGGCGAGGCAATCAACTTGATCTGGCGGTTGTGGCGCAGCACGTCAGTGCCCAGGCCCACCGCTGTCGGAATGAACGGCACATTCATCGCCGCCGCCCGCAGGCCGAGCAGCAGCATGCCTTCGTCGATCTCCATCACTTCCAGCGCCGCTTCCTGGCGCGCCTTGCGGAAGTACGGCTCCAGCGGAATGAAATCCAGGGAAACGAAGGCGAACACCAGTTTCTTGATCTTGCCGGCGGCGCAGAGCATGCCGACATCAGCGCCACCGTAGGCGACCACGGTCAGGTCCTTGAGGTCCGAACGCAGAATCTCGCGCACCAGCGCCATCGGTTTGCGGCGCGGGCCCCAGCCACCGATACCGATGGTCATGCCGTCACGCAGTTGGCCGACAATCTCGGCGGTGCTCATTTGCTTGTCCATCGTCTTGTTCCTCATTGGCGACCGACACTGAAGTCGTGGCCCCAGTGGCTGACCACGGTGCTTTCGAACGGCGTGTGGCGGTCCCAGTCGACCACCAGGCCGTCGCAGCCGTATTCCAGGTCAAACCCGGACGGGGTCTTGATATAGAAAGAAATCATCTGGTCGTTGGTGTGCTGGCCGAGGGTGGCCGACAGCTTCACGCCGTTGGCATGAACGCGATCCAGGGCGCAGCCGACTTCGTCCAGCGCGTTGACCTCGACCATCATGTGCACGCAGCCATGGGGCATCGGGCACTCGAAAATCGCCAGCGAGTGGTGGCGGCCGTTGTTGCAGTGCAGGAAGTGGATGCGTTTTTGCGGCTCGGCAGGATCCGGGGTGAAGCGGACTTTCATCAGGTCCGACAGGCCAAAACCCATCACCTGTTCGTAGAAGTCGCGGCAGCGCTCGAAGGCTGGTGCCGGCAGCACCACGTGGCCCATGCCGAGGTCGTTGGTGACAAAACCTTTGACGCCCACCGGCGAGACAAAACGGGCGAAGTCTTGCTGCGGGCCCCAGAACAGTTCGTGGCGATTGCCATCAGGATCGCTGAAGTGCACCAGCTCCTGGACCTTGCGCAGTTCCGCTTCGGCCGCGGTGCCACGGGTCACTTGCACGTCGGCCTGTTGCAGTTCGCTGACCGCCTGTTCCAGCGCCGCCTTGCCGGCCACTTCCCAGCCGCAGGCGCCGAAGCTGTTCTCGGCGTTCTTCTGCACGAGGATGCGGTAATGACGCTCGTCCATTTTCAGGTACAGACGCTCATCATCGCCGCTGACCATCATGCCCAACACCTGGCTTGCGTAGTGGCGCCATTGCGCCAGGTCGCTGGACAGCAGGGTGACGTAACCCAGACCACGGATATCCATGGATGCACTCCTCGTTTTTCTCAGGCCGTGCCGCCCTTCGGCTGGTGCCGGGGGAGACTTTATGTACGGCCTATTCAAACGGGTTCGGGGAGGGGCAACATCGTCCAATGGGACTAGCGGAAAACAGGCAGAACGCAATCCCTGTAGGAGCTGCCGCAGGCTGCGATCTTTTGATTTTGTTTTTCAGATCAAGATCAAAAGATCGCAGCCTTCGGCAGCTCCTACGGGGGATGGTCTGAAATATCTGAGGCATAAAAAAACGGGCCTTGGGGACCCGTTGGAAAGTTGGCCCGGCGTCCGTGCCAGGCCTGAAATGCGATCAAACTGTGGGAGCCAGCCTGCTGGCGATGGCGGTGTGTCAGACAACATGGATGTTGAATGTAATACCGCTATCGCCAGCAGGCTGGCTCCCACAGGGGTTGCGAGGTTTGACCCGTATCAACCCTTGCGGAAATGCGGAATCACCTTCTCGCCAATGTTCTTCAACGTTTCCAGCTGCGCCCACTGCGGCACGGTGCCCATCTGGCAGATGAACAGGATTTCGTCGGCGCCGGCGTCGATCAGGCGTTGCACGTAGTTGATGCAATCCTCGACGGTGCCGTAGGCGTGGTTCGGGTTCATCATGGCCATGGTCGGGTCGGAGAAGTCGACGCTGACTTCTTCGGAGGCGAAGCGCGACTTGATCACGCTCTGGCCGTTGCCGTCGACGAAGGTGTCGTCTTTCCACTTCTCCGGGTCCGGACGCTCGCCGCCGCCGTACCAGTAACCCAGGGATTCCATGAAGTAACGCTGGCCACGGATACCGATGCGGCGCGCTTCTGCGTTGTCGTCCAGCACGATGGCCGGGCACAGCGCGGCGATGTGACGGTTAGGACGGAAGCCCACTTGCTTCTTCTCATCGCGATTATCGTAGGCCTCGTGATACACCTCGACCTTCTTGGCGATTTCTTCCGGGCCACCGAAGCCCAGCACCAGAGCGCCCATGCCACGACCGCCGGCATTCTTCAGCGACTCGGTGTTGGTGCACGCCAGGTACATCGGCGGGTGCGGATCCTGGTAAGGCTTTGGATGGATCGGGCGCTTGGGGATCTGCACGAAGTCGCCGTTGTGCTCGATCTCGTCCTGCACGAACATTTTCGGGATCAGGTACATCATCTCGTCGATCTGCGGCTGCAAGGTCGCCAGGTCGTAGCCGAAGGTGCCAGCCTCCTGCTGGGTGCCGCCCTTGCCCACGCCAAAGTGCACACGGCCCTTGGACAGCAGGTCGAGGGTGGCGATGCGCTCGGCGACTTTCACCGGATGGTTCATCGCCGGCGGCAGGCAGACCACACCGTGGCCGATGCCAATGCGCTCGGTTTTACCGGCAACGAAAGCCAGCATGGTTTCCGGGGCGGACATGTGCGAGTAGTTGCTCAGCGCGGTGTGTTCCACGCACCAGAAGGTGTCGAAGCCGAGCTTGTCGGCGAGTACGGCCTGTTCAACGGTGTCTTCGAAAATCTTGCGGTCGCCTTCGCGGCTGGAGTCCACCGTCTGGGCTTCGTAAATCAGGGAGAATTTCATGGTTGATCCTTGTGCTTATTTGGATGCGCAGTCGGCGCCGTAGACCTTCGCCTTACCGTCAATGCTCGTGCATCGACGGGGCGCTCGAATCACGCAAACGGACTAGCCGATTTGATGAAAAGCGTCAGAGGAAAAAGTCGTTGCTGTCCTGGCCCATGCTCACGCCGCCAAGGTTCCAGGCGTACTTGGCCGGGCTGTTGGCAACGTGGGCGCGACCGGTGTGAATGTCGCGGAAGGCGCGGTTGATCGGATGGCTGCGGAAGATCGTCGAAGCACCGCTGTTGAACATCAGGTCGCCAACGGCCTTGGCGCACTTGTCGGCCACCAGCGCCGAGTCGTAACGCATCTTCACCCGCTCGGGCATGCTCAACGGCTCGCCCTTCTGCGCGCGCTCCAGCATCAGGGCGAAGTTGCGATGCAGCACGGTCTTGCACTCGTCGACGCAGACCATGGCATTGGCCAGTGACGTTTGCGCAGCCGGGTCCTGGACCATCTTGCGACCGTCATTGACCCCGACCCGGGCGCGGTTGTGCTCGACAAACTGATCCACCGCGCCTTGCAGGGCACCGATGGCCGAGGACGACACCGCACGCACGAAAATCTGCCCGAACGGCAGGCGGAACAACGGTGCAGTGTTCACCTCGTTGCCCGGACTGTTCTGCATGAAACCGTCGAATGCGCGATGGGTGCGGTACTCGGGCACGAAGGCGTTTTCCACCAGGATGTCGTGGGAACCGGTGGCTTCCAGGCCCATGACGTTCCAGTTGTCGAGAATCTGGTAGTCGTTGCGCGGCACCAGGAACGTCCGGTAGTCCGGCGCCCCGCCCGCCTCTGCCGGCGGTACCAGCGCACCGAGGAACACCCAGTCGCAATGCTTGCTGCCGGAAGAAAAGCCCCAGCGGCCGCTCAACTTGAAGCCACCGTCGACCCGCTCGACCTTGCCCACCGGCATATAGGAAGAGGAGATCAGCACGCTGGAGTCGCTACCCCAGACATCCTGCGCGGCGCGGTCGTCGAACAACGCCAGTTGCCAGTTGTGGATCGCCACCACTCCCAGTACCCAGGCCGAGGACATGCAGCCTTCGGCGAGGGTCATCTGCACGTCGAAAAAGTCCTTGGGCTCCAATTCATAGCCTTCCCAACGGGATGGCTGAAGGATGCGAAAGAACCCGGCGTCGTGGAAATCCTTCAGGGTGTCTTCAGGCAACTGGCCTGCTTGTGCAGCGTTCAGGGCGCGTTCACGCAGGATCGGCACCAACTCACGGGCACGTTGGCTCAGACGCTGGCGAATCAGGTCTTGGTTGAGCATTTTTATTGTTCTCCTTTGTTCACCCCATCCGCCGGGGCGCGCGTGCAACGGGGCGGGTGTAGCGCCCCTACACTGGCATTCAAACAATGGAGAACAGTGTGGGCATCCCTCAAACGGACCATGTGATTTTTGGGGATTAGTTACCGGGGGTACATCTGGAAGAGGTGTGTTGGCTGTCAGGCAGCCATCGCCAGCAGGCTGGCTCCCACATTGGGTCTGCGGTTTTAATTGGGATTTGTGGCCACTGAAGATCCCCTGTGGGAGCTAGCCTGCTAGCGATGGCTTTGTGTCAGCCGACGAGTATTTTGTGGGAGTACATATCCGTTGCTGCGGTAACGGGCACTCAGGGTTCCGCCCTTACGGCGGGTCACCTGGAAAAGCCCCAAGTAACCAAGGGCTCCTGCCCCTTTCATTCGGCCTCGCGAGGGTGCAAGAAGATCAAAAGCCAAAGCAAAAGCGAGGCGGCCTACCGGCCGGCCTGGTCCTTAGTTCGTTCGCATTTTTGTGTAGGAGCTGTCGAGTGCAACGAGGCTGCGATCTTTTGGCGTGAGACACCCACAAAATCAGGTCGGCTGTCAGGCAGCCATCGCCAGCAGGCTGGCTCCCACAGGGGAGCGGCGTACACCCACGCTTCTCACCACTCATCAGGCCGAGCGTTAGCTCGCCTGCAGCTTTTGATCTTGATCCACCCGCCCCCTCGGCAGGCTGAGTGGAGGCGTTTATCCGGGGGTGGGCGCGTAGCGCCGTGCGGCGAAGCCGCACACATCGAGAGGAGGTCGTCGCGAAGCAGACCGGAGGCGATGCCCCCGGATGAATGCCGGAGCGAAGGAACCCCGAGCTCTAGCGAGGGGCCGTACGTAAGGGGCGAGACCTTTTGGTTCCTTTTGTGTCGTTTGACAAAAGGGACTCGCCGTAAGGGCGAAACCATAAGCCGCCGTTACCGCAGCAACGGATATGTACTCAATCAACCCATAAGTCTGGTCGGCCCAGAGGCCGCCAAGGCCTAGTCCCCTCGGACGATGTTGAAGAAGGACACCAGAGCAAGAATCCATCGCACTCCCCCAACCAACAAAAAAGGCCCAGTGCGATGAACGACGCCAACCTCAAAGCCGACATGCTCCAGGCCATGCGCCGCCTGGCCAAGTCAGTCACCATTATCAGCACCAGCAACGGCTCCGAACGCTTCGCCATGGCCGCCACCGCAGTCGACTCCCTGAGCACCGAGCCGCCATCGCTGCTGATCTGCGTCAACAAGACCGCCTCGCCCCACGCCGCACTGGCGACCGGCGCCGACTTCTGCGTCAACATCCTCGGCGTCGAACAACAAGACCTGGCCAACCTGTGCAGCGGCGCGATCAAGGGCGAAGCGCGCTTCGACCGCGGCAACTGGCTGACCAGCCCCGGCGGCATTCCTTACCTGGGTGACGCACAGTCGGCGATCCTCTGCCGCCAGGACGGCCACTTCAGCTACGGCACCCACACCGTGTTCATCGGCCGCATCCTGCAGATCCACACCACCGCCGAAATCACCCCGCTGGTCTACCTCGACGGCAGCTACACCACCACCGCCAAACCCGCACCTTCTCTCGCTGCTGCTGGCTGAGGCCCGAACATGGACAGCCTGAACCGGTTGACGGCGTTGCGAGTGAACAGCGCCGACCAGTTGCCATGGGATGACCGCTGCGACTTGCTGATCGTCGGGTTTGGCGGTGCCGGCGCCTGTGCCGCCATCGAGGCCAGCACTCGCGGTCTGTCGGTGCTCGCCCTGGATCGCTTCGAAGGCGGCGGCGCCACAGCGCTCAGTGGCGGCGTGGTGTACGCCGGTGGCGGCACGCCGTATCAACGTCAGGCTGGCTACGAAGACACCAGCGACGCCATGTTCAACTACCTGCGCAAGGAAGTCGGCGACGCCGTCAGCCTCGAAACCTTGAAGGATTTCTGCGACGGCAGCCGCGAGCAACTGGCCTGGCTGGAGCGACAAGGCGCGACGTTCGAGGCCAGCGTGCCACCGCACAAGACCTCGTACCCGAGTGACCAGTACTACCTCTATTACTCCGGCAACGAAGCCGTGCCGGCCTATGCCGCCAGCGCCAAGCCGGCGCCCCGTGGCCACCGCACCAAAGGCCCGGGCATGTCCGGCGCCAGCCTGTTCGCCCCGCTCAAGGCCAGCGCCTTGCGCCAAGGCGCACGCCTGCGCAGCCAGTGCGAAGTGCGGCGACTGGTGCTTGACCTCGACGACAAGGTCATCGGCGTCGAAGCCTGGCAGTTGCCGTCGGGCAGTCGCGCCGCAAAACAACATGCCCGTCTGTCGCGCTGGGCCGCCGCCATTCATATGTACGCCCCGGCGCTGGCCGATCGCTTGCGCGCCCGTCAGCGCCGCATCGAACAGACCAGCGCCATTCGGCAATTGATTCGCGCCGAACAGGCGGTGCTGTTGAGCAGTGGCGGTTTTATCTTCAATCGCGATCTGGTGCACCAA
>Ga0247819_10002051_pt1 | contig 10617 bp, 9 predicted proteins | sample 13C_Xylose_Day6_FD_193428 | JGI IMG/M metagenome (GOLD analysis project Ga0247819, IMG submission 193428) | Soil microbial communities from agricultural site in Penn Yan, New York, United States - 13C_Xylose_Day6 | ecosystem: Environmental > Terrestrial > Soil > Agricultural land | place: USA... | reverse complement strand
AAGGTGCGGGTTGCTCTTACTGGGTCCCCGCCTCCGCGGGGATGAGCGGATTATTCTGGCTAGAACAGGTCGCCCTGACCCGCGGGCGGAGCCTTGGGGCGGGGCGCGGGTTTGGGCGCGGGCGGCGTGACCGGCGCTGCACGCGGCGCGGCGCCCTCGCCATCAATCGTCGCGCCCCGCGCGCCGTCGCCGAAGACGATGCGCACCGCCTGGCCCGGCGACAGGGCGGCGGCCGAGGCGATCATGGCGCCAGCCGCATCCTCGATACGGGCGAAGCCGGGCTTGGGCCGCTTGGGGTCGAGCGTCGCCAGCGCCCGCGACAGGGCGGCCAGCCGGGTCTCGTCGCGGTCCAGGCGTCGCTTCATCGCCGGGCCGAAACGGTCGGCATAGGCGGCCAGCCGGTCGCCGCGCCGCTCGATGGCGCGATCCAGCAACCCCTTGGACAGACGCCCGCCAACCACGGCCAACTGGCGCTCATGCACTGCGACGTTGCGGTGCAGGCCCGAGCCCAGACGGCTGGCGGCGTGGTCAAGACGTTGCTGCGGCAGGGCCAGCAGGTCTTCGGGGCGGGCCGGCAGGCCGCGCGCGGCGGCGCGCAGACGGGTGCGGCGGTCCTCCAGCAGGCGTGAGCCCGCCCGCGACAGGCGCGCCTCCAGATCGCTCAGCGCCCAGCGCAGGTCGGCCAGAACGGGGGTGGCGATCTCGGCCGCCCCGGTCGGGGTCGGCGCCCGGCGGTCGGAGACGAAGTCGATCAGGGTGGTGTCGGTCTCGTGCCCCACGGCCGAGATGATGGGGATGCGGGCCTCGGCCACGGTGCGGGCCAGGCCTTCGTCGTTGAAGCACCACAGGTCCTCGACCGAGCCGCCGCCACGCGCGACGATCAGCAGGTCGGGACGCGGAATCGGCCCGTCCGGTTGCATGGCGTCGAAGCCGCGAATGGCGTTGGCCACCTGACCGCTGGCGGCGTCGCCCTGAACCACCACAGGCCAGACGATGACGCGGCAGGGCCAACGCTCGGCGATGCGGTGCAGGATGTCGCGGATCACGGCGCCGGTCGGGCTGGTGATGACGCCGATGGTTGCTGGGAAGGTGGGCAGGGGCTTCTTGCGCGACGGCTCGAACAGGCCCTCGTCGCGCAGCCGCGCCTTCAGCCGTTCCAGCTGGGCCAGCAGGGCGCCCGCGCCCGCCGGCTCCATGCTCTCGATGACGATCTGATACGAGGAACGGGCCGGGTAGGAGGTGATCTTGCCGGTGACGATGACTTCCAGCCCGCTTTCCGGCTGGGCGCCCAGACCCCTGACCACGCCCTTCCAGATGACGCCGTCGATGGCGGCCTTGTCGTCCTTGAGCGTCAGATAGACATGGCCTGAGGCGTGGCGGTTCACCTTGGAGATTTCGCCGCGCAGACGAACGTGGCCGAAGCGGTCCTCCAGCGTGCGCTTAAGCGCGAAGCTGAGCTCCGAGATCGACAGGGGCGGGTTGTTGTCGCGCGCGGCGGCCGGCGCCTCGGCGGGGTCTTCAAAAGCATAGTCGTCGTCGGAGATCATGGCGCGACCTTAGCCCGTCTTGTCGCAGGCGGGAACGGGGCGAGGGTGCGCCCGTTAGCTTGACCATGGAACCTGCCGATCCGCCCGGAACCGACCCGACCGAGCGCGCCCCGAGCGAGCGGCAGATGTCGCGCCGCAGCAATGCGCCTTCGGTCAGTCCGTGGCTGATCCTCTTCGCCATCGTCCTGCTGGGGGCCGTGATCTACGTCCTGTCGGCGCTTCTATAGGCCGCTAACCCTTTCCTGCGCTTGACCCGGACGGCGGGGACGGTCATTGCGCGCTTATGAACATTCTGCTCGTCGGATCGGGGGGGCGTGAACACGCCCTGGCCTGGAAGATCGCCCAGTCGCCGCTGGTCACGCGGCTCGTCGCCGCGCCCGGCAATCCCGGCATGGCGAAACACGCCGAGCTGAAGCCCGAGATCAAGGCGACCGACGCGGAAGGCCTGGCGGCTCTGGCGCGCGAGATTAAGGCGGACCTGGTCGTGGTCGGCCCCGAATCGGCTCTGGCCGAAGGGCTGGCCGACCGGCTCAACGAGGCGGGCGTTCCCTGCTTCGGCCCGACGGCCAAGGCGGCCCAGCTGGAAACCTCCAAGGCCTTCTCCAAGGCCTTCCTGCAACGTCATGGCATCCCCACGGCGGGCTATGGCGTCTATGAGGACGTGGCCGAGGCCAAGGCGGCGCTGAACAACTACGCCGCCCCCTATGTCATCAAGGCCGACGGCCTGGCGGCAGGCAAGGGCGTGGCCATCAGCCCCGACAAGGCGGACGCCGAGGCCGAGATCGAGCGCATGCTGGGCGGGCGTTTCGGCTCGGCCGGGTCACGCGTGGTGATCGAGGAGTTCATGGACGGCGAGGAGGGCTCGCTGTTCGCCCTGTGCGACGGCCAGCGGGCGGTCCTGTTCGGCGGCGCCCAGGACCACAAGCGCGCCTTCGACGGCGACCTGGGTCCCAATACGGGGGGCATGGGCGCCTATTCGCCCGCCCCGGTCTTCACCCCGGAACTGGTGCAGCAGGCCGACGAGCGCGTGGTCCAGCCGACCATCCGCATGATGGCCGCCGAGGGCGCGCCCTATCGCGGCGTCCTCTACGCCGGCCTGATGGCGACCAGCGAAGGCCCCAAGGTGGTCGAGTTCAACGCCCGATTCGGCGACCCCGAATGCCAGGTGCTGATGATGCGCTTCGACGGCGATATCGTGCCCCTGCTGCTGGCCTGCGCGCAGGGCGACCTGACCAGGGCACCGACGCCCCGGTTCAAGGACGGGGTGGTCATCACCGTGGTTCTGGCGGCCAAGGGCTATCCCGACAGCCCGCTGGAGGGCTCGGTCATCCGTGGCGCCGATCAGGATTTCGGCCCCCACGTCCAGGTCTTCCATGCGGGGACCCGCAAACGCGACGACGGCGCCCTGGTGGCGGCGGGCGGTCGGGTGCTGAACGTCTGCGCCCATGGCGCCGACATCGCCGAGGCGCGCGCACGGGCCTATGAGGCTGTGGCCAGGATCGACTGGCCCGGCGGTTTCCACCGCAGCGACATCGGCTGGCGGGCGCTGGAGCCGCGCTAGGCGGCTCCAAAATCTAGGTCATGGCGAACAGAAGCCGGCCCTCGCCCATGCGCTCGCGCAAGGGGACCAGGTCGGCATGGGACACCGAGAAGCAGCCGTAGGACCGGCCCAGCTTGCCTTCGCGCGCCAGGAAGGCCGGGTCGGCGTAGTCGGCGCCGTGGATGATTATGGCCCGCTCGCGCGCCCGGCTGTTGGAATACTCCAGCCCGTCCAGCAGGACGTTCGGCCCCTGCTGCGAGCCCCAGTTGGCGCCCGCCGTGGCGTAGGCGCCGATGGACGACATGTGGCTGTCCATTTCGTTGGAGAAGCGCTGGGCGAAGCCCGAGTGCGTCGGGTCCGACCCGCGGCCGTGGCTGGTGCGATAGGCCGTGACCCAGCCGCCCTCCAGATCGACCTCATAGAGGCGGTCCTCGCCCGAGAACTTCTGGAAATCGACCAGATACATCCGGTCGCGCTTGCTGATCTTGTGACCGTGGGTGTCCAGGGCGGTGCGGGCGCGCTCCATCAGGTCCTTGCGGACGACGCCGTGCGGATCGATGATCGGGCCGCTGGCCTTGGCCACGGCAACGGGCTGCGGCGTGACGGTCGGCACCGGAACGACGGGGAGGCTGGCAGGCGCGGCGCCGGCGAGCTGGAGGTTGGTGGTCGAAGCGGCGGAAGAACACCCCGCCAACAGGGCCGAACCGCCCAGGATCAGGCCACGTCTGGAAAGCCGCATGCGACGCCCCTCGCACGATTAAACAACTGTATTGGCTTGTTTCACAAAGCCCCGTAACGACGCAACCTGAGCCTTGGCGAAAGCCGTCGAGCCGTTAAGGTGCCGCCCGTAGTTCTGGGAGGGACCGATGAAGAAACTGGCTCTGATTGTGACCGCTGCCGTTCTGGCCGCCACCTCGGCGCAGGCGCGGCAAGCCCCTGCGGTCGCAGCCGTTTCGGCGGAACAGCCGACCACGTTCGTCCAAGTGGGGCGACTTCTGGCCGATCCGGCCAGCGGCCGGGTGCTGCGTGATAAAACTCTCGTGATCAGAGGGAACCAAGTTGTCGAAATCCGCGACGGTTTCGTCGGCGACGGCCAGGTGGTCGATCTGCGCGCCGCCTTCGTCCTGCCCGGTCTGATCGACAGCCATGTCCACCTGACCGGTCAGCAGAACCCCAACGGGCGACTGGAAAACGTCACCGAGTCGAATGCGACCCAGGCCATGATCGGCGCTCGCTACGCCCGCCGGACCCTGAACGCGGGCTTCACCACGGTGGCCGATCTGGGCGCCAGCAATGAAGCCATCTTCGCCCTGCGCGAGGCTGTGAAGCGCGGTGACGTGCCGGGACCGCGCATCATCGCGGCGGGCTCGTCGGTGTCTGTCCACGGCGGCCACGGCGACATCAACGGCTATCGCGAGGACGTCATGCACGTCCTGTCGCCGGAAAGCGTCTGCTCGGGCGTCGAGGACTGCATGCGAGCGGTGCGCCTTCAGGTCCGCAGCGGCGCCGACATCATCAAGATCACCGCCACCGGCGGCGTGCTGTCCAACACGGCGGCGGGCCTGGCCCAGCAGTTCAGCGAGGACGAACTGGCCGCCATCGTCGCCTCGGCCCACCGCATGGGGCGCCAGGTCACGGCCCACGCCCACGGCGTCGACGGCATCAACGCCTTTCTGAAGGCGGGCGGCGATTCCATCGAGCACGGCACCTATCTGGACGATGAATCCATGCGGCTGTTCAAGGCGCATAACGCCTGGCTGGTGCCGACCCTGATGGCCGGGGACTATGTGGCGCGCGTGGCGGCCGGACCGGACAACTTCTTCACCCCGGCCCAGACCGCCAAGGCGCTGGAGGCCGGGCCCAAGATGCTGGACATGGCGCGTCGCGCCCACGCGGGCGGCGTCCGCATCGCCTTCGGCACCGACTCCGGCGTCTCGGCGCACGGCGACAACGCCCAGGAGTTCGCCCTGCTGGTTCGCGCGGGACTGACCCCGCTGGAGGCCATCCAGTCCGCCACCGTCGGGGCCGCCGAGCATCTGAAGATCGCCAACGAGGCGGGGCGTCTGGCGCCCGGCATGCCCGCCGACCTGATCGCCGTCTCGGGCGATCCGCTCAGCGACGTGACCGAACTGGAGCGTGTTCGCTTCGTGATGAAGGGCGGCCAGGTCTTCCGTCAGGACTGATCGCCTTTCGTCGGGCATGGTCCGCAAGGGGTGGACGGGCTAAGAACGGGTCATGGCCCGTTCTTCCATGCTCGCCCTGACCGTCGTCCTGCTCCTGGCGGGCTGCGCCTCTGCGCCCCGTGTCGAGGTTGTCGCGCCTTCAGCCTTCGCAGCGGAGGCGGCGACCTATCGTCTGGCTGACCCGGCTTCCGACGATGCGACCCAGGCGGTGAAGCGACGCCTGGCTGAACGCGGCTGGCGTGAGACGGCGACCGCGCCCGACTGGATTATCGACGTGGCCTATGGCGTCCGCTCGCAAAAGACAGGCGCCTTCACTGACGAGGCGGCGCGCGAGGGCCAGTGGACGACCTCTCCGGTCCTGCCGCAGTGGTGGGCCAATGGCCGCAAGCTGCATGTTCTCAGCCTGACCCTGAACAAGCCCGGCGCCGCGCCTGTGGTGCGTGAAGCCAGCGCCCGGACGGTGGTCGGGGACCGCAAGGCGTCGATGGCGCTGGAGGCCCTGGCTGAAGCGGTCGTCGCTGAGCTGCCCGCCGGGCGCTGAGGCCTAGGCCTCGATCACGCGCGGCAGGACCAGCACGAAGACGGCCCCCTGAGCGTCGCCCTCATAGGCGATCCGTCCGCCGTGGCGACGGGCCACCGTGCGAACAAAGGCCAGACCCAGGCCTGAACCGCGGTCATCGGCGTCGCCGTGGCCGAAGGGCTGGAACAGACGGCGTTTCGCCTCGTCCGAGAGGCCCGGTCCCTGATCGCGGATGCGGACGATGCAGACCGTTCGCCCCTCTTCCTCGCCGGTTTCCAGAGTGCAGGCGATGACGCCGCCGGCGGGCCCGTATTTCAGGGCGTTGTCCAGCAGATTGGTCAGCAGGCGCCGCAGCAGGGCCGGATCACCCTGGACCAGGTATTCGTCATCGCCCTCAGGTGTTTGGATCACCACGCCACGGGCCGAGGCCTGGGGCCACAGGGTGTCGGCAGCGTCCATCAGCACCTGCCCCAGATCAAGGACAAGGCTGCGATAGGGCTGGGTTTCCGCGCGGGCCAGCTGGACATAGCCTTCGGCCAGATCCAGCGTCTGGCGGGCGTAGTCGCCGATACGACGCTCAAAGGCGGGATCGGCGCGGTCCTGACGGCCTTCCAGAAGGGTCAGGATCGAGACCTGGGGCGCGCGCATGTCGTGGCTGAGCAGTTGCAGGGCCTGCTCTCTCTGACGCTCGGCGACGCGAACCCCGGTCATGTCGGCGAAACGGACGATGTGTCCCTGTATTCGTCCTTCGGCGTCGGTCAGGCCGGCCGCCGCGACCTTCAGCACCTGACCGGCCGGCGTCAGAATGTCGTCCAGTTCGTGGGCGTCGTCGGCGACGAAGCGCCGCCAGGACGGCTCGCCAAGACTCAGGAAGAGGTCCGCCAGATGCGCCGTCGTTTCTTGCCGGTCGTTTTTCAGTGCAGGGCCGAACAGGGCCAGGGCCCGGTCGTTGGAGACCAGAACCCGCCCGTCGGGGGCGGCGACGACGGTGGCGTCGGGCAGGCTGCGCAGGGCGTCGGCGATGAAGCGGTCCAGATCCCGCAACTGGCGCAGCGCGGCGCGCAGGGTGTCGACCTGTCGGGCCACCACGTCGCCTTGACGCGCGGTCGCGGCGACGGGGGCCAGCCCGGCGATCGGGATGGGGGCCGTCTCGCGACGGAAGGTCTCGACCTCGCTCTGCATATAGGCCGATGCGGCGGCCAGGCGTCGCCAGCTCCACAGCGGATAGGCCAGGGCCAGGCCCGCGACGGCGGCGGCTGGCGGAAACCACAGACCCGCCGTCAGGAAGACGACCGCCGTCAGCCCCAGCGTCAGGACGATCAGGCTCGCGCCCAGCACCATGTTGACCGCGGGGCGCAAGATCAGGAAGCCGCCCACCAGCAGGCCCAGAGGCGTCAGGGACAGGAGCAGCACCCAGACCGGGGAAACCGTGCGAGGACCGCCGCCCTCCAGAAGGGTCTGCAACAGGGCGGCCTGGATCTCGACGCCGGGGCTCAGCTCGCCGTGCGGGGCGGCCGGGGTGGCGTAACGGTCGCCCAGTCCGGGGGCCGTGGCGCCGACCAGAACCAGCCGGTCTTTCAGGAAATCGGCCGGAACCTCGCCGTTCAGCACATCGACGAAGGACAGGGTGCGAAACCGGCCCGGCGGCCCACGATAGGCGATGGCCTCGGGCGCGGCGGCGATCAGGGCGTCGCCGGCCTCGGATTCGACAGGCGCAGAGGGCGGCGCGGCGCCGCCGGCCTCCGCCAGGGGCAGGATCAGTTGCGCCCATGCGTGCGCTCCTGCTTGCATGTAGAGCGGCGCCCGGCGCACGACGCCGTCGCCGTCGATGATCATGTTGACGTGGCCGAGCCCGGCCGCCGCGCTGGCCAGTTCGGGCGAGGGGTCGCTGACCTGCCAGGGCGCGCCGTTCTGGCCGGGGGCGTCGACCAGCAGCGGCAGACGAACCCTGCCGGCGCGGGCCACGGCGGCGGCCAGTGCGGGGTCGCCGGCCTCGGGCTCGGTGAACAGGACGTCGTAGGCCACGGCGCGGGAACCGGCTTCGGTCAGCCGATCGATCAGGGCGGCGTGAAACTCGCGTGGCCAGGGCCAGCGGCCCAGGGCGTTCAGGCTGCGGTCGTCGATGGCGACGATGACGACGGATTCGTCGGCCGGCCCGTCCTGAAGACGGATCAGGGCGTCGTACATCAGGTTGTCCGCGCGATCGGCTGTGGGGCTCAGGGCCAGCCAGCCGACCAGGACGGCGGTCAGAGCTGCAACCAGTCCCCATTCGATCAGGGCGCGCCGACCGGTCAGGCGCGCTCCCAGCCAGCGCCGCGCCTTCATCTTCTAGCGCCCGATGCGCAGTTGCTGCGGTTCCGACCAGACTTGCAGGAGGCGGCCGAAGCGATGGCGCGACCCCTGGACCCGCCATGTGTAGACCCCTGGCGGCAGGTCGCTGAGGGTGAAGGCTTGCTCGGATACGCCGGGCTGATCAATCAGGGGCGCGCCATCCGGTTGGCCGTCGGCGCCTTCGCGCGACAGTTGGAAGCGGAAGCGGGCCTCGCCTTCGCCTTCAGCCTCCCAACGGAAGCGGTAGAAGCGGCGTTTGTCGCGCGCCTCGTTGCTGACCGCCAGCCCGCCGACGCCGTTGCGCGCGCGAATGAAGCTGTAGGTCGTGCTGCGCCCCTCCATCCCTTCGACGGACAGGGCGCTGAGACGCAGGAAATAGGCGCCGTCGGACAGTTCGGGATAGGTCAGACGCCTTGCGTCAGGGGCGCTGTCCGTTTCGGCGAAGGCGTCGATCATGCCGGCGTCCGTCGCCAGCCGTCCGCGATAGATCGAGGCGCCGTCCAGAGGCGTCAGGGCGAAGTCGATGACCGGGCCTGACTGCACGGCGTCCGGGTCGATCAGCGCCGGCGCGGGCAACAGCGGGAGCAACCGGGTGTCGGTCGCCCCGCTGGAGACGCCTTGATCGGCCAGGGCGACGGCTTCGCTGAGACCGTCGCTGGAATCGACCTCGACCACGCCTTCGATGACCTCGGTGGCGGAGCGGTCGGCGTCGTCATTGAACGAGACGCGGAAATCGGTGCCGCGCACGGCTGAAACCGAGACCGGGGTGCGCACTACGAAACCACCGGGGCGACGGCGCGGCGTGACGCGGGATTCGGCGCGTCCGGCCTCGACGGTCAGGGCGTGGTCGACGGCGCCGTTCAGGGCGTAACGGCGCAGGCGGCTAAGGCGCACCCGGCTGTTGGAAGGAACGACGACATGGCTGCCGTCCGACAGGGCCAGGCGGACGAAGGCGTTGGCGCCCGTGGTGAGGACGGCGTCTTCAAGGACGGTCTGGCCCTGAAGCGGCGGTGCAGCCCGCCCGCCCTGGGTCAGGACTACCGCGCCTCGGAAGCCGGCGATGCGCGCCTGATCGGGATCGGCGCGCAGCAGCGAGACAGGAATGGCCAGGGTGCGTCCAATCGCCATGCGGCGCGGATTCGCCACATGATTGTCGCGCTGAACCCGGCGATAGTCGGCGGGCCGGTTCAGGTAGGCGACCGCCAGATCAATCAGGGTGTCGCCGGGTCGCACGACGTAGTCCAGGGTCTCGACCGGCGATGCCGGCCTCGGTTGGGCCATGGCGGGCGCGGCCGCGAGCAGGGTCGCCGTAAGGCCGACGATGGCCGCCCGGTGTCCATTCATGGCTTCGCCTCTTATGCGTCCTCGCCCAGGGATTGGACGACTTCGCCGCCGATCGGATCAGCGTCAACCCGCTCCAGCCGGTATCCGTAGCTGTAGATGGGGGTCAGGCGGAAGCCCTGTTCTGGTCTCAGATCCAGCTTGGTGCGGATGCGCGAGATGTGCATGTCCAAGGATCGGCTGTTCAGATTGGGCTCGTTGCCCCAGACCGTCTCGAGGATATAGGTCCGCGACAGGGCGCGATGCAGGTTGCGGAACAACAGTTGCGCCAGGGAGAATTCCTTGGCGGTCAGGGCCACCGTCTTGCCGTTGCGGGTGACCGATCCTGCCGCATCATGGAAGGCGATGTCGCCGTAGCTTTCAGGGCCTGCGGCGGTATGGGCGTAGGCGCGGCGCATTAAGGCCTTGATGCGCGCCTCCAGAACCACGGGCGACAAGGGTTTGGGCAAATAGTCGTCGGCGCCGGCGTTCAACCCGGCGACAATGTCTTCGTCCTCGGCGCGGCTGGTGACCAGCAGCATGGGGGGCGGCGGTTTCAGATTGGTTCGCGCCCAGGCCAGCACCTCCAGGCCTGAACGGTCAGGCAGGTTCCAGTCCACAATCAGAAGATCAAAAGTGTCCTTGCGCAGGGCCGAGATCAGGGCCTGGGCCCGCGAGAAGAGGGTCGGACGATAGCCAGCCGCCGTGGCCACGCCGGAAATGGCTTCCAACTGGACGGGGTCGTCGTCGAGAACTGCGATCTTCATACTACTGAGCGCTCCGAGAGAACGCCCATCCATAACGCTTAAGGTCTGGCTTGGGGCCGAAGACCAAGGTCAGGATTGTAAAATCTCGTCACTTCAGAAAGAATTTGCCCTGAGAATGTGAGTTGAGAGGCAGGAATGGCTGAACCTTCCCATGAAGGAAGGTTTGGAATCCTGCTTCATCCGTCAGCCGCGCCACGACGGGCCAGGCCAGGATTCGGTCGCGCCAGGCGGGCGGCAGGCGCACCCAGTCCTTTTCCGTCGTCACCAGACCGGCCTCGAACAGGTTCGCCCGATCGGTCAGCAGGGCGAAGTCGCGTTCCGACAGTTCGGCGTGGTCGGGGAAGGGGATGAAGTCCTTCAGATCGCAACCGGCGGCGATCAGCGAGCGCTCGACCTTCCACGGCTTGGC